>MWVX01000015.1_pt1 | contig 61273 bp, 47 predicted proteins | sample 1047311 | NCBI WGS metagenome assembly MWVX01 (sample SAMN06349984, study PRJNA376086) | soil metagenome | isolation source: MtG-4 sample Antarctic (ecotone) soil | place: Antarctica | collected 2015-01-13 | reverse complement strand
GCATATCTTCAAAGCCTTCGCCGTATGCTTCCGTGTAAGGAATGTAGCGAATTTCACTTGTGCTTCCCGTCATTTCGCTGGCGGAAGGTTTGCAGAAAACGGTCGCGTATTTTGCCGACGGGCTGGAAAATACAAGCACTGAAAGAAAAAGTAATGCTGAAACGAAAAAGGCTTTGAAAGGGCAGAGCGAACTTTCGGCAAAAAATTAAAAAAATCTAAAAATAAATTATGAAAATTTTAATAACGGGCGGCGCCGGTTTTATCGGTTCGCATCTTGCCGACAAACTTTTTGAGCAGGGACACGAAATCACAGTCATTGACGACCTGTCGACCGGGCGCTATCAAAACGTCGCTCATCTGGAAGGCGAAAAGAAATTTCGTCTGATTATTGACACGGTTCTCAATGAACCTCTAATGGAAGAACTGATTCGTGAAACAGACCGCGTGTTTCATATGGCGAGCGCCGTCGGCGTCCGGCTGATTATGGAACATCCGGTCAAAACGATTGAGACGATTTTTCGCGGCACGGACGTTGTTCTGGCGTTTTGCTCGCGTTACCGCAAACGGGTTTTAATTCCTTCGACCAGCGAAGTTTACGGTAAGGGCGCGTCTGTGCCGTTCCGCGAAAACGACGATTTACTGACGGGTTCGACCGACAAACATCGCTGGGCATATGCCTGCGCGAAAACTTTAGACGAATTTCTCGCCCTTGCGCACTGGAAAGAAACTCGTCTTCCGGTCGTTGTCGTACGGCTTTTCAACACGGTCGGACCGCGTCAAACCGGACAATACGGAATGGTTGTGCCGAATTTCGTCAAATCAGCCATAAAGAACGAACCGCTCATTGTTCACGGCGACGGCACGCAATCGCGCTGTTTCGGTCATGTTCTCGATATTGTCGAGGGTTTAACCAGGGTGTTAGAAACGCCTGAATGTTTCGGGCAAGTAGTAAATTTCGGCAACGACGAAGAAGTTTCGATACGAAGTTTGGCGGAAAAAGCCATCGAAATGACGGGAAGCACAAGTGAAATTCGCTACATTCCTTACACGGAAGCATACGGCGAAGGCTTTGAAGATATGCAGCGGCGCGTTCCCAGCCTCGAGAAAGCAAAGCGTCTGACTGGCTTTCAGCCAACCCGCACGCTCGAACAAATCATCAATGATGTGGCGGAACAGTTTCGTGAGGAACTGAAAACCGAAACCGCTAATGCTTAGTAATTAGATGTCAGGTGTTAGATGTTAGAAAAATTCTAATTCTAAAACCTGAAACCTAAAACCTATTGCCTAACAATATGAAGTTCTTCAAAAATTCGCTTTTGTTTTCTGTGATTTTTGCTTTTTCGAGTATTGTCGCTTTCTCGCAGGAGACCGGCGTAAAAGGTAAAGTTCGCACGCAGAAAGGCGACGGAATCGGCGGCGCAACCGTAACCGTTAGACAAAAAGCCTTGGACGTAAAATCGGCGAAAACCGGCGGAGACGGTAAATTTGTTTTGAGCGGGCTTGAACCCGGAATTTACAACATTGTTTTTGATAAAAACGGTTACAGCTCCGCCATTAAATATAACGTTGAAGTAAAAAGAAACAAAATTAACGATTTAGGTGAGAGACTCGTTTTACTCGTTGACCAAGGCACGCAGGTTATCGTCAAAGGCAGCGTGTTTAATCAAGACGGCAGAAGCGTCGGCGGCGCGCGAGTTGAGGTTGAAAGGATTTCCGGCGACGGCACGACAAAAAAAATCGGCTCCGGTTATACAAATATTAGTGGCGAATTTACGTTTCGCTTTTCTGAAGGCGCGTCAAAGTTTCGCATAACGGCGACGACGAAAGACGCGGCGGTAAGCAAAGAACTCGAAGTCACCAGCGCGGCGATTTATCGTTTGGCTTTGACATTGAATATTAATAAAGAATAAAAAATCAGAACTCAGGCGAAAGCTGATAAAGCGGATTTGCGCTGATTAAAAAGCTGTTTCGTCAGTTCATTTTCGTTAAATATCTTTATTAAAATCCGTGTATGTTCGTTTGAATGCGGGTAATTTGTGTCTTATTCTTCTTTAGTTAACGGTTTCCGAAACTTCTTCCGCCGTCTGCATATTCGCAACGTTTCCGGCATCTGTTATCAGAAGCGGCAATTCTTCAAGCAAAACCGTATTGGCAAACGTCTGCACCCAATAAGTTCCCGACGTTGAAAACACTACATTGACAAAAAAGCTGACGTTATCGGTAAAGCCGCCCGTAACGAGTTCGATTTGCGTCGGCTGCGATGTAACAATCACTTTTGTTTTGTCAGGCGAGACGATTCGCACTTCGGTTTGATGGCTGCCTTCGCCCTGCCAGTGATTGACGACGGCAAATTTTATCAAGGATACAGGCAGGCGTTCCACCATTATACTTTGAAAAACGCCCATAATAGAAAGTTTATTTCCCATCTCAAGACGCACGTCGTCGCACAAAAGTGTGTAACTTAGTTTTAGAGTTTCAGTTTTCATAAAATAAACGCAATTTTAGAACAGCCGCAAAAGTGGAAAAATAATTTTGTTTTGAATTAACGAATTTGCTTTAGATTAAAAAATCTTAAGAAATTGTGTGTTTAATTGTTTTTTATTTTTACCTTTTAATTTTTAATTTGACTTAAGCCGCGCCGTTTTTCCCGAACCAGTCGAGCATTTTCGCCCAGGCGTCCGTCGCAGCTTCCTTGTTGTAACTTTCTCGGTAATCGGCGTTAAAACCGTGTTTGGCAGCCGGATAGACGATAATTTCCGATTTCGATTTACCCTTTTTCAGTTCCAACTGCATTCTTTGCACTGTGTCTTGCGGAATTCCCGTGTCGAGTCCGCCATAAAATCCGATGACCGGAACTTTCAAATTCTTGGCAACGTCAATCGGAAATGTCGGTTGACGCGGATTTTTCGGCGAGCGTTCCGTCTCGACCAAACCGCCATACCAGGCTGCACCCGCATCCAAATTTTTATTATGCGCGGCATACAACCAAACGATTCGCCCGCCCCAGCAAAAACCGGTAACCGAGAGTTTTTTCGTATTGCCCAAACCACTCTTTTTCGCGTAAGCGGCAGTTGCGTCCAAATCCGACATTACTTGCGCGTCGGGAACTTTTGAGACGACTTTGCTGATAATTTCGCCGACGTTTTTCATTTTCAAAACGTCGCCTTGACGCGCGTAGAGCGACGGTGCGATTGCCATATAACCCAGTTTGGCAAAACGCCGGCAAATGTCTTGAACCCATTCGTGAACACCGAAAATTTCGTGAACAACCAGAACGATGGGAAACTTTTTATTTTTCCGGTCAGGCATCGCCCGATATGCCGGAATTTCTCCGTCCGAGACGGGAATCTTTACTTCGCCCGCAACTAAACCTTCGCTATCGGTAGTGATTTTCGTTTGCGCCGAAATCGGCTGCACGGCAAGCGCGAAAGTTCCGGCAAGTATTGAACTTACAAAAAATTCGCGGCGGTTTAAAATCGGCGCGGACACGGTTAAATTGCTGACATCTTCCTTCAATTTTTTATCTCCGAATTATTTTTATACAATTTTTGCTTTTCCTTTGCGTTTTGTAAAGGTATAATTACGGAAATCGCAAAGCAGCGGACAAGTTATCGAATTGAAACTCGAAATTCCAAATCCGCCTGTCCGAAATCGTTATGATGCTGTATGTTTTAATTGGTCTTTCGCTTTCCTTGCTGGGCGTTGCCGGTTTGCAATTTTTCTATTTGATTTATCTCGAACGAATTGACCGCGAGCAAAAAAAACGTATCCATGAACTCGAACGCCACTCCAAATTTCTCTCCAGCCGCATAACGGAAGCCGAAGCGAAAATCACCGAGCAAAGCAATCTTCTCGAAAGTATTTTCGACGAATTTGGCGAAGAAGAGGAAGAAGTCTGGGCGGATGTAATTGAAGACCGTTAAACTTTATTTTTTATTATTTACCGTCAATCCTTAAATTTGACAATCGTCGCTCCCCAATTGCCGGAAAACTCCGGCGCATTTTTGAAAGATTCGACAAAATCCGTTTCAGCCAAAACGTTTCTAACGATTTCGCGCTGCACGCCGATTCCTTTGCCGTGGATGATTCTGACAGTGCGGAAATTCTTTTTTCTCGCCTCCTGCAAATAAGTTTCAACCACCGATTTTACGTCTTTCGGGCTGAAAGCGTGCAAATCGAGCGCATCGGTAATTTCCATCTCGAACGGTTCGGGAAACGGGTTGTTCAAATTGAGATACTCGGCTTCGTTCATAGCTTAAAGTTATTGTCTCTAAGAATTTACCTTTCCGGTTTCGGTGGCTTATCGTAATCCGACATATTTTCCGGCAGCGTTATTTTCAGACGATTTTTGTCTTTAAAAACGACAAAGCGTTTTTCTTCCATCTGTTCGTTTAAATTGTTGCGTAGTTTGACGGTAAAAACTTTATTGTCGCCGCTGCCTTCGACCGTCAAAGGTATCACGCCCCATACCTCGCCGCTTTTATACGCCGGATAATGTTCTTCGTTGTATTTGTCGTAATCAAGAACCATAATCGCGTCGAAATCCGGCTCGACGCCGTCAATCGCTTTGACCTGATTATTTCTCGACAAAATCACCCAGCTTCCCGGTTTTGTTACCCTCACCGCATTTTTCGACGAAAATTTGTCGCTCGCCTCCGCGTTGTCAAGCCGCTGCCATGTAACGAATTTTTTCGTATTTGATTGATAAAAAACAATGTCGCTCGGCACTTGCAGCTCGATTTGTCTGCCGAAAAGCCAACCGGCAGGCGCGGGTGAAACAAACGGTTCGAGTCGAACTTTATACCAGATGTCGTATTTTTCGTCTAGTTTGTCCGGCTCGTTATTTTCTTTGGCGGCTTCGATCTCGGCACTTCTTGTCTTTTTTGTTTGTTTTTGCTCGCTTTTATAAGCGGCGTCGTCTGTATCGGAAGCATCCTGCATTTTCGGCACGTAAATCCAATCGGTTATCTCAAAAGTCGCGTCGTTTTCGAGTTTGAACAAAAGATTGTCGTCCCTTTTTTCCGGCGAAAGACGCAAATTTGAGGCAGCGTGAAGTTGCCCCGTTGCCTGCGCGGGCAAATCCTTATCGGCTTCGGCAAGTTTTTTCGATTTATCTAAAATGTCGCTGGTAATTATATTCTGTGCTTCAACCCAGCCTTCGGTTTTGTCTTCATCATGCGCGCGAACGCGAAACCAATGAACTTTTTCAAAATCGGTTTCTTCCAGAAGGTCCAGTGTAGTACCGCGTTTAACCTCCAAAAGGTCAGCCGCAACAACCGCGTAGGAGCTGCGAATCCAAGCGCTGTTGGCGATAATCGTTCCGGTTCTGCTCAAACCGATTAAACCCGAAACATTTTCTATCACACTGCTTACCGCGCCGCAGCCGATAAAGCCGCCGCACACCAGTAAAAGTGTTATCAAAACGAATAATTTTCTAGCTTTCATTTTGCTTTTCCCAAAACTTTCTGCCAATTATTATAACCCAACTTGTCGAGTAAATCCTTTTGCCGACCGTTTGGTTTTGCCTTTATAGTCAGGTGCGTAAAGGAATTCTCTTCTTTTGCTACGATGCCGACGCTCTCCAAATCCGCCGCCCAATCAACTTTTCCGAAGCCTTTGATATATTTTTCAACAATAGAATTTAATTCTTTGTGCTGCTCTAAAGCACCCAAAATTGCCGTACTGCCGTCCTGCGGCTCGTTCGGCACTCGATATTTTTGATAAGTCTCTTTCAAAAAGTCCGAAACCGAACGCTTGCCTCGACTAGTCCGAAGCAGTGCAATGTCGCATAAAAAAGCTGCAATCATTCCGCGCGCGTAAACCTGCGGATTTCCCAAGCCGCTCCAACGGTTTTTAGAAAACTCAATTAAAGAAATTTTTCGCGTTTGCAGATTGTCCAGATTATACGCCTGAGAAAGTGTGTCGAGAAAATCCTCAAAACGGATTTGATTCATTTCGACGCCGGTTCTGAGGGCTTGATAAACAGTAAAACCTTCGTAAAACCAATCGTAATTTCCCGTCAGAGCGAGATTATTCGGTATCCAGAGATGAAAAAGTTCGTGTCGAAGCTGTTCGTGCAATCTTTGCAGAGACAAGGCTTTAAACGGCATATCGCTCGACAAAACCATTAAGTTCGCGCCGCGCGTCTCTGCTTCCCAACGCCCGAATTTTACATCTTTTGGAAAACGAACCAAAGAAATTTGTATTCGCTCGTCCGGAATTTCTCCGAATAATTGTTTGTAGCGCGCAAAAATATCGGAGGCTGTTTCGTGCGCTTCGGCGTCGGAAAACTGCCAATCGCCGGAAATTGCAAAATTCAGTTTGTCTTTGCCGTTTGAAATTTCCTTCTCACGCCAGTTTTTTCCAATCAGAAAAATCGCTTTCTCGACGTTTTCAACCGTAAAAGTATTTTCAGCGGTCTTTTTTTCACTGCTAATTATTTTCCATTCTTTTGGTAAATTGAACTTAATTCGCGCGGAAATCTTTTGATTATCGCTTTTCTCAAATTGCGGCAGCAAATCGCCGAGCATCAAAATTCCCTGCTCTTGCGTGAGCCACGAAACGTGCGCCATAGCATTTATATTTTGCGGCAGCAGATTCGCGTCCGTTTGATAACTCCAAACATTTGCCGCTTCATCGGCTAAATATTCGCCCGCAGCGAATTTTCTAACAGAAATATTTTCCCCTTGTTTGTCCTTCAAATTCAAATCGGAAACTCTCTCGCCGAGGTTTTCAACACCCGCAAACGAATTCAAAAAAGCCCAGTTTTTATTCGATTTTGTCTGGTTTTCCCGCAAAAACCTGCCTTCTATGCCGATAATTTGCGGCGAATCTTGATTGATTTTTATATTTGCCTCTATTTGTTGAGCCGAAAATGAGGAAGTAAAAAGCAGAAATTCAATGAAGATAATGAAAGAAATTGAAAACTTTGTTATTATTGTTGACATCAAAACGAATGCGGAATTAAAATGATTTTTTACATCAATTCTTTTTTTGGCTGTTTTCTAAAAAAGACAGGAAATTTTATGAGTCTTATCAAAATCATCATTTATACATTAGCATTTTTGCTGAGCATTTTGTATCTCGGACGTTTCTTTTTCTAGGGTGATGGCAAGCCTAAAAGCGTTTTGCGAGGTGGTTTTAGCGAAGAATAAATCCGTGTCTGTAGTGTCGTTTTGTCAAAAATTAAATCGAATCTAAAGGGAAAAGCGGTCAAATCGAACCGCTTTTTTATTTTTAAATCTTAAATTTTATGACCGAATTAAAAAAAATCAAGCGTGCCTTAATCAGCGTTTCGGACAAAAGCGGAATCATCGAATTTGCCGAAACTTTACGCGATTTCGGCGTCGAAATCATATCGACCGGCGGAACGGCGCGCGTTCTGCGCGAAAGAGGATTCGAAGTTACGGAAGTTTCCGACATAACCGAGTTTCCCGAAATGATGGACGGGCGCGTCAAAACTCTGCACCCGAAAATTCACGGCGCATTTCTGGCTTTAAGAGACAACGAAGAGCACCTAAAAGCGATGGACGCACACGGCATCGAGCCGATTGATTTGGTTGTCGTCAATCTTTATCCGTTTGAAGAAACCGTTGCGCGCGAAGATGTTTCACTCGCCGAAGCAGTCGAACAAATCGACATCGGCGGTCCGGCGATGATTCGTTCGGCGTCGAAAAACTGGACGGATGTCGCCGTCGTTACTGACGCGCGGCTTTACGAAAGCGTCTCGGGTGAATTAAAAAAATCCAACGGCGCGCTCACGCTTGAAACACGCCGCCGTCTTGCAGCTTTAGCTTACACGCGCACGGCGAGCTACGATTTGATGATTTCGAGCTATTTGGCAAAGCAATTATCGAATAACGATTTATCGTATCTGGAACAATTTAATCCGCTCGGAAATTTAAGTTTTATCGAATCCGACATTGAAGAAGCCGATGAGGAAACGAAATTTGCGGATTCTGCGACAATCGAACTCGTAAAAATCGCCGATTTGCGTTATGGCGAAAATCCGCATCAACGCGCGGCTTTGTATGAAACTTTTGGAACACGCGGCATCGCGCAGGCGGAAGTTCTGCACGGCAAGGGAATGTCTTACAACAATTATGTTGACGTTGACGCGGCTTGGCGCCTGGTTTGCGATTTTGACCGATTGACTTGCGCGATTATCAAACACACAAATCCGTCGGGTGTCGGAATGGGCGCAAACAACCTCGATGCTTACAGGCGCGCTCTGGCAACTGATCCGGTTTCTGCTTTCGGCGGAATCGTCGCTTTCAATTCGCGAGTTGACGCGAAAGCGGCAAACGCGGTCAACGAAGTTTTTACCGAAGTCGTTCTCGCGCCTGAATTTGAACCCAAAGCATTAGAGATTTTTAAGAAAAAGAAAAATCTGCGCGTTTTGCGTGTTGAAAAAATCGGCAATGCGGATTCGCTCGAGTACAAACAAATTTCTGGCGGAATGCTCGCGCAAAACTTTGATAATCTGCGAATTGCGGCAGATGATTTAAAAGTCGTTTCGGCGCGAAAACCGACCGAAAAGGAAATTACCGCGCTGCTTTTTGCGTGGCGTGTTTGCAAGCACGTCAAATCAAACGCGATTGTTTTTGCCAATGAATTTCAAACCGTCGGCGTCGGAGCCGGACAAATGAATCGCGTGGATTCGGTCAGAATCGCGGCGATGCGCGCCGCCAAAACCGAACTCGAACAAAAAAATACGGTTCTTGCCTCGGACGCCTTTTTTCCGTTTCGGGACAATGTGGACGAAGCGGCGGAATTCGGTATCTCGGCAATCATTCAACCGGGCGGTTCTGTCCGCGATGAAGAAGTTATACAAGCTGCCGACGAACACGACTTGGTAATGGTCTTTACCGGCGCGAGACATTTTAAGCATTAGTTTTTGCAGCGCAACTAAAAAAGTTTGACTTTTTCGACCGTTTGCGGTTAAGATAAATTTGTTTTTAACACCAACAGGAACGCTCGAAGGTTTTTTCAAAAATCTATCGGTTTTTTGTTTTTAAATCTGCTTAAATTGCTTCTAACGCAGAAAAGTTTTCATCTGTAAATCCCTGCCGTCGGTTGAAACAGAAACAGTTCCACGCTCTCCGGTCGTTAAAACTTTCGCGCCAGAATTTCGCCAACGTTCGACAACTTCGGCATGCGGATGACTGAAGGGCGATTCTCTGCCGACAGAAATCACCGCCAATTTTGCATGTGCCGCATTGACGAATTCTTGAATTGAAGAAGTACGGCTTCCGTGATGGGAGACTTTTATCACGTCTGTTTGAATAAATTCGGGCGCGCTTAAAAGCTTTCCTTCGGTTTCTTTTTCGATGTCTCCGGTCAGCAAAATTTTTCGCGCGCCGTAGATAACGCGCAGAACCACCGAATTATTATTGTTGGAAATCGCTTCGGGCAGGTCATCTTTTTCGGGAAAAAGTACTTCGATTTTTACATTATCAAAACTTAAAGCATCGCCGCGCGACAATTTTACAATCGGCACATTCCGATTTTGCAAAACTTGATAAACCGCCGCAAATTCCTCATTGTTATAAGGTGTTCTACCGAACATCGCCGCACGCACGCGAAAGTTTTTTGCCACGTCCGCCAGTCCTTGAATATGGTCGGCGTCAGCGTGAGTTGCCAGAACATAATCAATCTTGTCGTAGCCTTTTTCCCACAAAACTCTTGAAACGACCGACTCGCCGATGTTTTGCTTGTCAGGCTCGAAAAGTTCCGGCTCTTCATCTTCGCGCTTCGTCCATTGCGCTTTATAATCAATTTTTCCGCCGCCGTCAACGAGCATCGTTTCACCGTTTGGAAACGTAATCAAAGCCGAATCGCCTTGTCCGACATCGAGAAAATCCACGTGCAATCTACCGTTCAACACTGGCGCGCTGAACGGATGAAACACAATTAAAGCGATTAAAATCAAAAGAGTTGCAGACGAAGCGTGAAGCATCTGCATTTGGAGTTTGGAAGTTGGAATCTTGAATTCAAATCCAAACGGATTCCATTTATAAAGCAGCAATGCTAAAGCCAGAACTGGCAGAAAATACAGAAAATAAACGCTTCTCATCGTGCCTGAATAATTCGGAACGCGAAATGATGCCCAACTGTTTTCGACAAAAACGCGCGGAATTGAAATCAAAAGCCAATTGAAAAATTCCGTGATTTTAATGAAAGGAAATGCCAAAGTATCATTGATTTGCGCGAGAAAAATCGCAAAAATTGCCGTAAAACTTTCAAGCGCGATAATCAAGCCGACCCACAAATTCAGCAAAATTCCGGCAAATGAAACGCGATGAAAATAAACTATCATCAGTGGCAGGAGACAAACCTGCACAATCATTGAAGCCAGAATCGCTTCAAAAATATAGCGTAGAGTTTGCTGTAAATTGCTGTGTTCAGACCATTTTATAAAAGGCGATTTGAAAAGATTTGCCGTCCAAACATTTCGCTTGCTTTCGATTCGCCAGACAGTTTCGCGCCAGTAAATAGTTTCGCAAAACCTTTTGAGCCAAACGGGAACATTCGGCGGCGCGGGCGTTTCGGTAGAAGGAGACCAATTTCCGATTGCTCTTAATTTTTCGATGAGCGGAAAAGCCAACACGACCAACGACGCTACGCTGACAAATGTTAATTGAAAAGACTGCGTAAAAAAATCGGTCGGTCGCCAGACGAGCAGAACTAAGGCGCACGCGCCCAATGAATTAAGAAGCGTCGCCTGCCGGTAAATCACTTGCGAAAAAAGTAAAATCGTGAACATCAAAGCAGCGCGTATAACCGGAACATTCGCGCCGACGGCGATTGAGTATAACCATAAAAATACGCAGGCGATAAAAAATTGCCAAAATCTTTCCTTTGTAAAAAATCGAACGAAAAGCAAAACTAAACCGCCGATAAACGTAATGTGCAAACCGGAAATGACGAGAACGTGAAATGTGCCGCCTTCGCGGAAAACTTCCGCCGTTGGCTTGTCCAAAAAATATTTGTCGCCGAGCAGAGACGCAATTAAAACCCCCGATGTTGAAACATTAAAATTATCTCTGAAGCTGACAATTAAATTTTCACGGCGGTCAAAAATCCAAGCAAGAGACGCAAAAGTTTGTTCGTCTCCGAGTTTTTCAACGAGAAGCGGACTTTTTATTATTCCGGTCGCGTCAATTTCAATTTGATCAAGAATGTCCTTTTGGGACGAAACGCCTGCGTTTAAGAAGTTGTCCTCACGCTTGAGTCGGCAAGCTACTCGGATTCTTGAACCATATTGCAAATTCAACCGTTCGTATTCTCCGGCAATTTGCTCACTGGTTGTGGGCGCAAAAAGTCTGATTTTTCCCGAAACTTTCATTTCCGAGTTTTTATAAATCGCTTTTTCCGTTTGAAGTTCGATAAAAAACCCGCCGACGGCAAGTTCCGGTTTGCTTTGCAAAACGCCTTCAATTTCAATCGCGTCGCCTGATTTTATTTGCTGCTCGTCATAAAGTTTCTTAAAGCGGTTTGACGGAATCGCCTGATTTTCAATTTGGAAATACAAACCGCCCGCGGCGACAAAGGCGAGTGAAAGGAAGATTAAAGCGAAATTTTGTTTGAGAAAAAAAGCGGTAAGAGTTGCAAAAATCAAAGATACAAAAAGATAAGTTCGCCATTCGAGAAATAAAAAGTTTGCCGAAAAAACGCCGAGCGTGAAACAAACCGCAAGCCAAAGCAAAGGATACAGCGTAAAATTTGCGGACGAGTTTTTCAAATGCTCTCGAAACATCGTTCAAAACACTTTCAAAAGGAAATTTTCAAAGCAGAATAACACAATATTATTCAACCTTTATAAAATTTCTAATTTCCCGAAAACGTTCATCGCTAATGCCATCTATCAAATAGAAGATCTTCCGGTCGGCGGAATTTGCCGTATTTTTCGCGGTGTTCGACGATTCTTTGCGCGATTTTAGCGCCGACATGCGGTAGTTTTTCCAATTCTTGAATAGAAGCGCGGTTGATGTCAATCGCCGATTCGGAAACTGTTATTTGATTTTGATGATGAGAATTTTGTTTTGTATTTTTTAACTGACAACAAACCAATAGAAAACCAAAGATAACTAAAGGAAGAAGTTTAATGGGTAATTTGCAAGTGAAAGAAATAATAGATTTACAGGATTGCATATTTTACTGCCCACAAAATGTGCAAAGTGCTAAAAGTTGTTTGAAAATCAACATTTAAGTTGCCGAAAAATGAGTTTTCCACAGGGTTTCCCACAGGCATCTGTGGAAAACTTTTTAGCAGCAATAACAAATAAGAATTTCCGGCAAACCTGTCAAGCGCGAAGTAAAAAGGTAATTAAGAGAAGGCGAAAACACTAGTCCAATATATTGTTTTCAACACTTTAAGAAACAACTGGAAATTTCACGTCTTTATCTTTGCTTTACAACTCTCTGCCCTCTTCAGCTTCCTGCAAATCGTCGTAAGCCTTTTGCAAAATAGGTCGCGCACGCGTGCTGCCGTCCATATCGCCGATGTAACCTTCGTGAACCATCGCGTCTAAAATCGCTGCGGCGCGTCCGTAACCAATTCTAAGATGGCGTTGGAGAAGCGAGGTCGAAGCGCGCTTGGAACTGACAACTGTTTTTAGAGCGTCAACAAAAAGCACGTCTTTTTTGCCTGGCAAATCGTCGGTATCAACCAGTTCGTCTTCGGTTTTCGTAATCGTTGTGTCGTATTCGGGATTTCCCTGCGCTTTAACGTGTTCGACGATTTTTGCAATTTCCTTTTCGTCAACAAACGCGCCGTGAACGCGGACGATTTGCGATGTGGCAGGCGGCAGAAAAAGCATATCGCCTTTACCCAAAAGACTTTCCGAACCGTTGGCATCAATAATCGTGCGCGAATCAACTTTCGATGAAACGCGAAAAGAAATCCGCGCCGGAAAATTCGCTTTTATCAAACCGGTAATTACGTCAACCGACGGACGCTGCGTTGCTAAAACCAAGTGAATACCGACCGCGCGCGCCATTTGTGCAAGGCGCGTGATAGATTCTTCGACTTCTTTACCGGAAACCATCATCAAATCGGCAAGTTCGTCAATAATAATTACGATATACGGAAGTGTTTTCCAAGGCTCGCCCTGCTCGTTGAAATGCTCGTTTGAGTTGCGCTTTTTTACTTCCGCGTTAAAGCCGTCAATGTTTCGCACACCCCAACCGGCAAGTTCCTTGTAGCGTTTTTCCATTTCCGACACAGCCCATTTCAAAGAAATTGCCGCGCGCTTCGGGTCGGTGATAATCGGTGTGGCGAGATGCGGAATGTCAGCATACAAACCTAATTCCAAACGCTTTGGGTCAACCATTATGAATTTTACTTCGTCCGGTCTCGCTTTATACAAAATCGAAACGACGAGTGTATTCACGCCGACGGATTTTCCCGCGCCGGTTGCGCCTGCGATAAGAAGATGCGGCATTTTGGCGAGATCGGCGATATAATTTAAGCCGTCAATCGTCTTGCCTAAAGCAATGGTCAGCAGCGAATTTGATTCGCGGAACTTTCTTGATTCGACGACTTCGCGCAAGAATATTGTCTCGCGCTGGTTATTCGGCACTTCGATACCGACAACGGCTTTTCCCGGAATACGGTCAATGCGGATTGACTCGGCTTGGAGCGCGAGACACAAATCGTCGGACAAACCGGTTACGCGCGAGTATTTCACGCCCGGGTCGGGTTTAAATTCATATGTCGTAACGACCGGACCCTGACAGATATTCAAAACCCGTCCGGTTACGTTAAATTCCCTTGTTTTGTCGGTTAGCTGTTGAGCAATTTCAAGCAATTCATCTTCTTTTTGTTCAAGTCGCGGCGGTGAAGCAGTCAAAAACTCGGAAATCGGTAAAATGTAATCGTCAAAGTTTTGCGGCTTTTTAGTTTGTTCGACGGCTTCTTCCTTTTCTTCTTCAACAGCTTCAGGTTCAACATTTTCAAGCAAATCAGCGTCTAATTCGCCTGTCTCCCGCATTGGGGTAATCGGTATGTTTCCGGTTTCGGCGGTTAAGACAGACGTAGTTGCTGTCTCTTGTCGCCCAAAATTTTCTTTGGGGAAAGAAATTGTCGGCGTTATCGTTTTGTTTTCCTGCTCCGGCGGCGCTTGTTTTTCTTCAACAACCGCAGATAATTTTTCTTTAACCGGGGTTGCAGCAGGAACTAAACGACTGAAAAATTCGGAAATTTTATCGCCAACTGAATCTTTTTTACCGTTGCCGGAAGCGGTTGTTTCGGCGGCGGGAAAGGACGGAATTTTCTGCGGAGTTTTTTCCGTTTTAGTTTCGCCGCGTTTTTCCGCCTTGGCAGAAGCCTCTTTTTTTGCCTCGCGCTGTTCTTTGTATTTACTAATCCATACATTTATTAAATTGAAACGAAGTTTGAAGTTTCCCCAAGCCATCGATAAATTATCAAAAATCCAGCCGAAGGAAAAATTTGTGAGCATCAAAACCGCCATTGCCAAAAACGCCGCGAGAAGAATTACCGCGCCTATATTGCCGAGCAGCAAAGCCAGCGTACGGGAGAAAAACGCGCCCAAAACTCCGCCGCGAAAACCCGTGAACACCGCCAGACTGGAAAATGAAACGATAAAAAGAAGATAACCGGCAAGACGCGAAGGCGATACGGACAAATCTCTGGAGCGAAAGGAACGCCACGCCGCTAAACCCAATAAAAACGGTAAAAAATAGGCGCCGATACCAATAATCTGAAAAAGAAGGTCGGCAATAACCGAGCCGAGAACGCCGACCCAATTTTGAGTTTTTTGCGAACTGCTCGTGTTCAACGACCAGTCATTTGAGCTATAAGTTGCCAGACTCAGGAAAATCAAAACAGCCAATGCCAACAAAATAACGGCAATTATTTCATTGCTTCTCGTATTGTTTTTTGTGGTTGCCTTGTTTTTTTCTACTTCTGCTGCCATTTTTTAAGTTCAATGTTTAATGTTCAAAATTACCAATTTTACTGACCACCGACCGCCGACAACTGACCGCTTTTCTTTAACAGTAAAAACTCTTTTATAAATTCGTCAATGTCGCCATCTAAAACTGTTTCGACATCGCTTCGTTCAAATTTTGTGCGCGTGTCTTTGACGAGCCGATACGGATGTAGAACGTAATTGCGTATCTGCGACCCGAACGAAATATCCTGTTTACTAGCTTCGAGTTCGGCGCTTTCGGCTTGCCGTTTTTCAAGCTCCAGTTCGTAAAGTTTCGAGCGCAAAACTCGCATCGCAACCGCGCGATTTTGGATTTGCGAACGCTGATTCTGACAGGTTACGACGATTCCGGTTGGAAGATGCGTAATTCTAACAGCGGAATCCGTTGTGTTGACGTGCTGTCCGCCTGCGCCGGTCGAGCGATATGTGTCCACGCGCAAATCCTTGTCGTTTATCTCAACTTCGATATTTTCGTCAATCTCGGGCGAAACAAACATCGAAGCAAAAGAAGTTTCACGGCTTCCGCCCGAGTTAAAAGGCGAAATTCGCACGAGACGATGAACGCCCGCTTCCGCCGACATTAAACCATAAGCGTATTCGCCTTCGACGCGAAAAGTCGCCGATTTTAATCCGGCTTCGCTTCCCGATTGTTCGTCTAAAATTTCTACTTTGAAATTTTTACGTTCCGCCCAGCGCAGATACATTCGCAGAAGCATCTGCGCCCAATCCTGCGCGTCGGTTCCGCCCGCGCCAGCTTGAATTGAGCAAATAGCATTATTCGCATCGGTTTGTCCCGAAAGCAATACTTCCGTTTGTGCTTCGCCAGCTTCTGTTTCCAGTTTGGTGATTAAATCGTTTAATTCCTCAACCGAATTGGCGTCGGTTTCGGCAAATTCAAACAACACTTCGGCGTCGGAAACGCCTGTTTCAAAATTTTCCTGTCGCTGCAAAGCACGTTCTAAACGGCTTCTTTCCTGTACGACTTTTTGCGCCTTTTCAGAATCGTTCCAGAAATCCGGCGCGCCGATTTGCGTTTCTAATTTCTCAAGCCGCGCGCGGGTTTGAGGCGCGTCAAAGAAACCTCCCAAGTTGGGTAACTTTCTCTTTTATTTCTTCGTATTTTGTTTGTAAATCAGTCAATTCCATTTTTATTTTTTTGCCACAGAGAACACAAAATTCAGTGAGAATTTTTGTTTTTTATAAAAAGATACAAATTTATCTGTTCTTACCTTTGTTCATCCGTGGTTAAATATTTTCTCTGTGTTCGCTGTGCGCTCTGTGGCAAATTCCTCTTTCTAAAACTCCAAAATAATAACGCCAAACTCACCAGCGAACAAAGCCACGCGAACCAATCGCCGTAGCGGACATAAAAAGTTTGCGCGCCGTCCGACTTTAAAACTGTCCAGACGCGCGTATCTTCCGTATAAGGTTTTGCCGCATCCAAAACTTCACCGCGCTCGTTGATATAAGCCGTAATTCCGACATTTGTAACGCGCAAAACCGGACGATTTGTTTCGACTGCGCGGAAAACCGCGTTTGCCAAATGCTGACGCAAAATCGGCGTGTCGCCCAAGTAGCCGTCGTTGGTCATTTCAATCAAGACGTCCGCGCCGCCTCGAACAAATTCACGCGCGAGCGAGGCGAAATGCGACTCGAAACAAATCATTACACCACCTTTTGCTTCGCCCAGCGGAAATAAATTGTAATTCGCACCTGTTTCAAAATTGCCGACCAACGTCGGCACAACCTGCGCCAAAGCATCAGGCAACGGCACGGTTTCGCCAAACGGAACCAGATGAATTTTATCATATTGTGCGATTTTTCCGCCCTGCGCGTTTATCATTACGGCTGAGTTATAAAAATTTGTTCCGTGCGTGTTCGGCTGCGCGGAATTGAACAGAACCGAAGCGTTGTTTCTCGCCGCAAAATCTTTTAGAAACGATTGAAATTCGCGGTCGCTTTCGTATTCAAAATTCATCGGCGATTCGGGAAAGATTATAATCTTCTTTGCTTTTTGGAAGTTTTCGGCAGCAAAATCAGAATAAAACCGTTTGCGTTCTTCAAAGTTCTGCGGGTTTGAATATATGTTTGCTTGTTCTTCCGCATAACTAGAGAAATTTGAATTTGCAATTGCATTCTGAGCCAGTTGAATGTGGTGTTCAAGCAATTTTTCCCTCTCGCCATATTTCAAGCCACTCATCGGCACATTTGGTTGAATTGCAATGATAAAAGCACTTTCGGAAAGACGCTCGAATGGTTTGGAGGGCGAATAGTTCCCACCGATGAAAATAGTAACAACCATTACCAGGAAAAGTATGAAAACCAGAGAAATTAAAATAAGCTGTTGTTTTTCCGTTACGGGTTTCTGCATTTCATCATGGTTTTGAGCCATGTATAGAATTGCAGAGGGTGATAGTGTGTATCGAACGTATGAGACGAAAATCCCCTCTCCGAATTCCTTTTTCAAATAACGGTAAAGCCAAATAATCAAAGAATTACAGAAAACAACCAAAAATCCGAGTAAATAAACACCGCCGATACTTGCATATTTTAGCGCATTTGCTGAAAATGCTTGCGAGTATCCAATCGCGTTCCAGTTATTTCCCGTAATCCAAAACCGTAAAAACTCCGTCGCCGTCCACAAAAATGGTGCAGACAAAATCGCGTAAGAACCGAAGCGTTTTAAGAATAAAGAAAAAAGCCCGCCGAAGATTGCCGGAAAAAGTCCGGCGACCAGAGCAACGCCCGAGAATAAAAGATAAGCGATAATAGTCGGTACGCGGCCGTAAGTTATCGGTGCAAACGTAAGCCACCAGCACGAGCCGAAGAAAAACAAAGTTCCAAAAATCCAACCCAAAACAAAAGATTTTACGACTGATTGCTTTTCGCGTTCGACGGCAAAAAATAAAGGGACGAGCGCGAACCACGCCAAAAACCAAAAATCGAAATCCGGAAACGCCAAAATCAAAATGATTGCCGAAAGCGCGGCTAAAAACGCATTTGCCGGTGAAGGCAGTTTGGCTTTGGCGCTGGAGAACTTCATTCTGCTATTTTAACAAAAAATTTTTGAGCCGTCAGTTGAAAATTTGATTGAACGGCACGTTTTTTCAAATTGGACAGAATGCCCAATTTTGTTTGCTTGCAAATAACATTTTGTTTAAAAGTAGGAGAGCCTAATCGATTTCGATTAAGCTCCCATTGGGAAAGGACAACTGAAGGAACGCTCGGAAGGTAGAAAAGCGCGGTGTCAAACCGCACTCTAAGAAGTGTTGGCGGCGGGGTCTCGATTAACTTTATCAAGCTAGCCGTTTCCACTTACTGCATATAGCGTGCCAAAGCTGAATTTGGGATTTAGGATTTAAGGTCTGATGTTGAAAGAGCCAATGAATATCGAAGCGATAAAGAATCTGAGGTTCAAGATTCAGGATAAGAATTGCTTCAAATCAGAACTTTGAACCTCAAGTTATAAAACTGAAATTACACTATTTGCGACATTGGAAACCGCAGTTAATTTTCGGCTGCGCTTTTGCCAAAAAATTATTGTATTATTTACCGCAACGTTCGATTTGTCTTTGTAAACCCATCGCGTCCTGGTTTTCTGCCTCAATCGCCATAGCCGAAGCCGTGTAGTTTTTCGCTTGCAGACAATCGCCTTTTTGCAAATAAATTTTGGCAAGCGAGATATGGGCGTTTATTAGCTTGCTGTCCCAAAACAGCGCGGTTCTTAATGAATTCTTCGCCTGCTCCAGGTCGCCGCTACGCAGATGAATCATACCAAGCAGATAATAGGCTTCGGCACTCATCGGTTCGCTGACAACAATTCTACCCAACACTTTCATTGCCTCTTCATCGCTTCCGTTTTTGTAAAGCGCTCGTGCCTGTGCCAGCAAAGTTTCCGTTTCATTCAGAGGCGTCGGCGCGGGCGCGGCTTGTTTTCTTATCAAAATGACGCTGACGAAATCTTTGCGCGGTGGTTGTATGACGCGTAGATTTATACTTTCAAAGCGCAAACTGCTCCAATCGCTTTCGAGTTTGGCGTAACGGTTATTTTCAGTCAAAAACCGTCTGGCTTGGTTGTCTAAATCGGCGGCTGTAGCGTCACCGGTTTTTGCCAAAGCCTTTGACAAAATAAAATATGATTCACCGTCGCGCGAATTATTTCCTAAGACCGAACGAAATTGTTGTGCGGCTTCAGCAAAATTATCGTTCAAAAACAGCGCGTAACCGTAATTAAAACGCGAGTTCGGCTCATCCGGCGCAGACTCGGAAGCCTTCTTCAACAGTTCGAGTCCTTCCTTCAAAAGCGCTTCGGATTTTCCTTTGTTTTTCTTTTCGGTAAGCGAGGCTTTGATAGCAATTGCGCCCAGTGTGTTGTAAACGCTGGTCAATTTCAGATCTTCTGCAAGCGGACGCAAAACCGCTAATGCCTGCTCATAATTATTTTGCTGCCACTGAATCAAACCGGTGTAAAAAGCCGCTTCCGCATATTGCGAACTTTCCGCTGGAATGCGCGAAAAATAATCAATCGCTTCGACATATTTTTTTTGATTCAAATAAAAATGCCCGAGTTCGAGCGCTGCGTCGGCGTATGTTTCGCCGGATTTTGCTTCGCTGTAAAGACGCATCGCATTTTTGAAGTAATTTTCGCGTGTTTGAGCGTCGGCTTCCGACGACAGCAAGCCTTTGATATAGGCTTCAAAAGCGCGCGCCGGAACTTTGTTGGCGTTTTCGACGAATTGATTTTGCGAAAATGGCAGGGCTTTATCGCGCTGATACAAAATTTGATAAGCGACCTGACCTTCAACGGTTTGCAAATTTTGCAGCGCATCGCTGATGACAATATCAATGCGGCGTTTGCCGTCGGGGAAATCTTCGCTCAAAAATCTCCCTTCGTTGACGCGAATAATTTTCGCTGTAACGCTTACGGTTGCCGCAACGTCGCCCTGCGCCGGAATTATATTGTATCTTCCTGCAACCAGAAGCGATGTTTTTGCTTCGCGCGCCAGTTTCAGCGAAGTTGCCAGGCTCGGCAAAACCGTCAGCGGAACTTTAAGACGCTGCTGAATAATTTTTCGTTCCTGATTGGAAATAACGTTTAAACTCGGAACTTTCAACAAACCCGAAAGCGCATCGGCAAAACTCTCACCGACCCAGTTAAACTCCGGTTTATTTGAAGTATTTTCAAACGGCAAAACCATTACGGTATCGTTGTTTTGCGCGTGAACCGGTACAAATGCGGCTGATATTAAAAAGACGATATAAAAGATTTTATTAAACATATCTGGAAATCCAAAACAAAAATTCGCCCGTATAAACGAATTAGTTTAACAGGTATGATGCCGATTGTTGAGAAAAGGATTTACACGAGGAAAAAAGATGGTAGTCTGTACGGGATTTGAACCCGTGTCGCCGCCGTGAAAGGGCGGTGTCCTAGACCCCTAGACGAACAGACCGAAAAAACACATAACATTAAGAAATTTGCAAAACAAAGTTTCGTAAACAAAATCTTAACACCTACAAATATCACGATTTCCCTGCGAAAAACGAATGGTTAGCTTATCTTACTCGCGCTTTTTCTGTCAAACGACATCAGGGAAGTTTTTCTTGAATTTTCACACCTTCAATATCAAAATGACAGGTTGAATGACAGGTTGCTTTACTTTTCAAATATCATTCAAGCGTCAATTCGCTCGTTTAAGTTGTAAAATTAAGTTCTTTCCTTACTAAATTTAATGAAGGATTTAGAACAATCTAAAAAGGGCTACTCAATTTCACCCTTTTACCGTATTGCAGAATCAATACTCATCAGGTCTCATAATACTGGTGGAACTTCTATCTGCTTCGGTTATAACCCAGATTTTTACATCTGAATTTCTAAGAACAACTGACGAATTAGAGCAGAAGCACGTAAAACTTCGTGTTCATCATCTGAGTTGATTGATTTGTGCAAGTCGTTTAATGTGCGAATAAATAAGACTTCGTCGTTCATTTTTCACTTCCTAGATAATCCATAGTTAAAGACTATTCAAAGGCACAATTAATTCAGGTGAATCAGAATCAGGTATATTTACGCTTCTACTAACTGCGTGTGAACTCATTTTACTAGCAGGATATGGCACAAGTAGTTTTTGAAGTTTATCGGTATTCTTTTCCTTTGAATCAAGCCATTGCTCATAAATTTCCGGCTTGAGAATTACAGGCATTCTGTCGTGAATAGGCTTTAATACTTCATTAGCTTCGGTTGTAATGATTGTGCAAGTTTCTAGCAGTTCGCCTGTTTGTTTTTCAAGCCATTCTTCCCAGAGTCCTGCAAAACCGAAGATTTCTTTTTCTTTCAAGTAAAAATAAAAAGGTTGTTTTGCGCCCGTTCCTTTCTTCTGCCATTCATAAAAACCGCTTGCCGGAATAATACATCTCCGGCTTTTGAAGGCTTCACGGAAAGAAGGCTTTTCTGTCAAAGTTTCGGCTCTGGCATTTGTCAAACCTTTTGAAGTAGCGGCATCCTTTGACCAGCTTGGAACTAATCCCCATTTTAACTGTGAAACAATGCGCTCAGTTTCAGGTTCAAAGACAACATCAATCATTTGCGCTGGCGCAATGTTATAACGAGGCTGAAATAGATTTGGATTTTTAGTTCCAACTTTAAATTCTGCTTTTATTTGTTCAGGCTTTGCTTTGTTCGTAAATCTTCCGCACATTTTTTATCTCCGTTCTATCATTTGGAAATAGGAGTCGAGTGAACTGCGGAAATCTTCCAACCTTTGTTTTTGGTTTTTACAAATGAAACCGTTACTCTGAACAGATGATTGTATTCTGTTCCCTGAAAAACATCCTTTTCCTCAAGGTCAAAATTCCCGATTGCTGAGTTTTTGTAAATTGAAAATTTTGCTGACATTATATTAAAGGCTTCAACATACACAGCTTCTGCTTCAAGTTGCATCAATCGCTGCTCTTTGGTTAAGACTTCAGCACGATTGCCCCGTGTGTAAACATATTTATTAGTGGTTATCTCCGCGTATGTTTCTACATCGCCTTGACTGATTGCTTCAAGAAATTGATCGTAAAGAGTTTTTAGTTGTGTTTCAAGCAGTTGTTTTTCTGAAGCGGCAGTGAGGCTCTCAATGTTTGCTTCACTTGTCTTTTGTGCGGCTACTAATACGGGCATTAAAATAATTACAAAAACAATCAAAACCAAGTTTCGCATTTTTATTCTTTCTCCTTTTGGAAATAAAACGATTTATATCACAAATATAATCGGTTGTCTTGATATTATTTTACGTTAAGTATTTCTTTTAAGTATGTGGTATATCGTTGAGATTTCATCTCGGCTTTCATCTGCCAACAGTCTTTATTTCTTTGCACTCCGAAACGAACTGTTTCTCTTCCGAACTTATTTGAAATTTTATCTAAGGCTGCCATCAATCGTTTATCCTTTTCGTAATTCTTTTCATTGTAAAGTCTGACGGACTTGTAATAAAATTAATCGCCTGATATTAGATACAAACAATGAATACCGACAATAAATCTGAGCAAGAATTTGAAAGTAATTTGGTTGAAGAAAATGATTCTTCGCTTGAGGCATTAGTGCGCCAAGAGCAATCCGATGCACAAAAACGTCTTCGTGAAGAATTAGGAAGAGAGCCTACGCAAGAAGAAGCTGACAGATGGCTTAGTGAGCAAACGGAGGGATACTAAAGAACTTCCGACCAATCATTTTCTAAGAGTGCAAGAAATTTTCAATTATCCAGTTAATGCTAAATCAGACTTGTAAGCAGCAGTAAAAATTCTCAGTTTATTGCCATTTTCATCTACAAATACAACAACCGTTCCTTGACCAAAATCTTTAGCAACTTCTATAGCTTCTTCTTTATCATTAGTAGCAAACATAACATCAGCTTCCTGACCGAAATTATACCTTCCTTCCATCACTAGATATTTCATAAAAATTAGTTGTCTAATGAAAGAACAGTCTCTGCATTGTATTGGTCAACTTCTATCGTATTTGTGCCTGACTTTATTTCTATGGGTTGATGCCAAACAAAAACTTCATCTTCGGTTCTGCCAACTCCAGGACTGGGCAAATAATGTGGAGGATGAATCAAGTTTCATTAGTAAAATTATTAGCAGCAATTTAGAATTAAAAGAATAAACAAACATCTGTTATTTTAGGGTGAAGGGTTTCAGCGTATAAACATACCACTTATCAATGGAGGGATTATTATGAGTAAGAGATATTTTGTAGATGTTATGCCTAACAAAGACGGCAAGTATAGGGTTCTTCAGGAAGACTCAGAAACTCGAGAGCCTCTTGGTGTAAAAGACTTTGATACAAAAGAAGAAGCTCAAAGAGTTGCTGATGATATGCAGAGAGGAATTGACAATGCATCGTCTGAAATAACCACTGGCGATTTGCCAGACATTGGCGACGATTCAAATACGGCAGATGATAGCGAGTTTAAAGATACATTACAAGATTTGAAAAACACAACTTCCCAAGACTGACATTAAAAACTTGTGTGTAGTATGTGAAACGCGAACCTTCAAAATGTTTATGAAGTGCAAGATGAAGAAATTTGCTCTGAAAACTGAAGTCGTGTGTGGTGAACGCGCCGCCCAACAATTCAATGGACGTGGAGGCGAAATAGAAAGCAAATCAGCTTCCTTCTTGAAAAGATCTGAAAATCCAGAATTTTCTTGACATCAAAACTATTTCTCAATAATATCACTTCACCCTTTTACAAATTTTCAAGTCTTTGTCTTACTCCCGTTTTATTCAAAAGACTTTAATAATTAAAATACAAATATGTGGACTTGCAAAAATTGCGGAGCTACGCCCATAGATGATTCAAAAGAATTTTGTTTTGAATGTATGACTCCGATAGAGATTAAAAATACTCCATTTGAAGCCTAACAACAAAATGAGGATTCTATGTTGTTATAACTAAAGTTCAAGCGGCTGCGTTAGTTCCGTTTCGGAACTACTTAAGCTTTCATTTGTGTTGAGCTAAAAGATAACAACTATTTTTAATGTCAAAGAAGAATCTAAATTATGAATAGTCAATATACGAGGTTTTGCCCACGATGCGGAGAACAATTTTTAGTCAGAGCTAATTTCTGTCCTCATTGCGCAACGCCTGTAAATCAACAACCCAATAATTTTTTTGCACAAGATACTCCATCTTTTCCAAAACAAAGCAATCCTATTCCAACTAAAAAGGTAGGAATATTACTTGCTATAGGTATTCTGTTTTTGCCGTATATATTTTCTTGGTTCACGCTACAAAAAGGTTACAGTACTTTAACTAAACTCGTATCTTTCGGTTGGCTTTGTATAGTTGCTCTGACGTTGTTTTCAAGTCCTCAAAATATTGAGCCAAGAAATACGGCAACATTAAGTTCTTCTGGCACTTCGTCAACGGCAACTTCTACTACAGCAACCTCCGCTCATAAAGAAGCGGCACTTAGTCTTTCAACTACTCCTGTTGTAGCTTCATCAACGCCATTTCCTAAAACGCCCGCCGAGCTCCTTTCAGCTTCCAAAATTCTTTTGGCTGATGGGAGTCTTGCAGGAAAGGAAGAGGCTTATCGCTATTTGCGGGTAATTCCTGAGAATGCCCAAGAATACAAACAAGCGCAACAGCTTCTTACAGAACGAAAACAAGCCAAGATTGAAAAACCATCGGAAACGCCCAAAACTGAAAGCAATAAATCTAGTACTGAAGTATCTGGCTATCGCTCTTCACCAACAGCTTCGGTATCAAAAAAGCCTTCCAATGAAAACCCTTCTCAAGTTTTACAGAATTCAGGAGCAACAGCTAAATGTAGAGATGGCTCGCTTAGTTACAGCGCACATCGACGTGGAACTTGCTCACATCACGGCGGAGTTGCAGTTTGGTACTAGTGAAGTCAAACTAATTTTTTTTCAACACAGATGCAACATAAAACTTAGAAAACGGTAAGTCCGAAAAGTGTAAGACTTACCGTTTTTGTTTATTCACTCCAATGAAAAAGTTTGATTTTGTTTCTGCTAAAAGATAAATTAGGCAAACATTTTCTGCTTAAATTCCTATGCTCCAAAAGTTAAAATACCGTATCTACGACATTTTGGTAGAAACCAGCGATGGTGAATTGATTGACCGCATCGTTGCAGTGATACTGATGGTTCTGATTTTAATCAACACTATTACAGTTGTGCTGGAAACTGTTGATGAAATCAACGAGCAATTTGGTTCACTTTTTTACGCGATAGAAATCGTTTCCGTCACAATTTTTACAATCGAATATTTTCTCCGCTTGTGGATTGCACCGCTCACGCCACGTTACGCAAAACCTGTTACAGGAAGGATTCGTTATTCTTTCTCGTTAATGGCATTAGGTGACCTGCTATCAATTTTACCAACTTTTCTGCCGATGGTTTTGCCGATGGATTTACGCTTACTTCGTTTTCTGCGGACTTTCCGCTTGTTTCGTCTTTTTAAGATGAGCCGTTATGTTGAAGCATTAAGTAGATTAGGCGATGTTGTCCGCAAAAAAAAAGAGGAATTAATCGTAACAGTGTTAATGATTATGATGCTGCTTTTATTTTCTTCAAGTTTGATTTACCTAGTTGAAAACGAAGCACAACCGGATAAGTTTCCAAGCATACCAGCGGCAATGTGGTGGGGTGTTGCGACATTAACAACTGTTGGTTACGGCGATATTTATCCTATTACGCCAATCGGAAAAATTTTCAGTGGATTTATCGCATTTTTGGGTATTGGAATGTTTGCTTTACCGACAGGAATTTTAGCGTCAGGTTTTGCAGAAGAAATTAGCAAAAAACGAAATAAATTAAATGATTGTCTCTGCCCACATTGCGGCGGCGATATTTCTTTAGTTTTAGAAAATAAATAGATATGAAAACCTTTCTACCATTTGTTTTAAGTTTGGCATTTTTTGCTTTTGTTTCAACTTTCAGTATAACAATAGTGAATGGTCAAATAAATGAAAGTCTACTTCTCGGTAATCCAAGCGATGCTAAATCTGATACAAAAAAGCAGGATGATTATTTAGTAATTCACAGTGGCTACACTCTTTCCTACAACAAATCACGCGGCACAGCTAATTGGGTTGCTTGGCATTTAAGTAAATCAGATGTCGGAACGGTTGACCGCTCAAACGCCTTTGCTCCAGACCAAACATTGCCGTCTTCTGATTGGTGGATTAAACCAAACGATTACTCTGGCTCTGGCTATGACAGAGGTCATATGTGTCCATCAAAAGACAGAAGCAGTTCGACTGAAGCTAATCGTGAGACATTTCTGATGAGCAATATGCAGCCGCAAACACCAAAGCTCAATCAGAAAACTTGGAAATATCTGGAAGATTACGAACGAGAACTTCTCCGAAAGGGTAATGAAGAATATATCTTTGCCGGATGTTACGGCGAGAAAGGAAGATTAGCCGGGAAGATAACTGTTCCGACTAACTGCTGGAAAATAATAGTCATTCTAGAAGAAGGCGAAAATGACCTGAAAAGAATTGATAAAACGACTCGTGTAATTGCCGTCAATATGCCGAACGATGAAACCGTCAGCCAGCGGTGGCGCACGTATCTAACGACAGTTGACGATATTGAAGAGAAAACAGGATATGACTTTCTATCGAAACTTCCAAAGAAAGTTCAAAAGATAATCGAATCAGCAAAGGATAGCAGTTCGGAAACTGATTCTTCTGAAAACAAAGTTGATGAAGTTATACCATCTCCTGTTACAAATAAATCACCGACAGACAAGAAGGCAAACAGTACTGCCGAAACTAGAAAAACTAATTCCGATGATAGAGTTTATCAGACAGGCTCACGCGGCGGTTGTTACTACCTGACAGCATCAGGCAAAAAATCCTATGTTGATAAAAAGTTCTGTGAAAATGCTGTCTCTGCCACTGACACTGATAAAAAAGAAGAGATAAAAACTGTTCCTACTCAGTCGAAAGAATTGCCTGATGAAAAACCGAAAGATAAAAACAGCAAATCTGACGGTCGAACTTATATTAAAGGTTCACGTGGCGGTTGTTATTATTTGAATGATAACGGCAAGAAAGTCTATGTTTCTGACAAAACTTTGTGTCAATAAATGATTAGAAAAGATAAAGCAAAACTGGAATTATCTTGCAATTACCAGAGATGTTGCATAAGGAGCAGTAAAAACTCTCTTTTTATTGCCATTTTCATCTACAAATACAACAACTGTTCCTTGACCGAAATCTTTTGCTGCTTCCATTCTGGAAGTTTTTTCGGTTCAGCAAAGCTGAAAATGATACAAAGTCAAGATGCAATGTTTATTTTTGTGGTGAAACTTGCTACAATTTAAGTAACCATTAAACTTATAGTTTTTCGATTTTTCTTTGCTTCTACAATTTTACTTTTTTTGAAAAATTGATTTTTTGTCGAATCAGCACACAGGTTACAAGTAAAGACCGATACCCATACCCGTCCATAAAAATTTCAAAAAACGAGACACCAATTAGGGTAGTGTCCTAATCTTGTGGTGCTATATTGTATTAGTATAGAGAACGACCGTTTTTGAGACCGATTTGCGGTATTTTGCCCGTATTTGAGTTTTATGCCGCAACTTTGCGGTATAATAACTTGTTATGCAGCAACGACATTCTTAGCCCAATGAGTCGGAGAGAGTATGAAGATGAACAAGATATCCTGTCTTCTAATTTTGACTTTGTTTAATCTTTCAAGCTTACTTGGATGCATTAGCAGAGAAAACACAGACTCCTACCATGCGAATACTGGTCGAGAAAACCTTGACTCCTACCGTGCTAATATTGGCAAAACAGCATTTAATGCAACTAACGGGGTCGAAAGAGGCAGGATAGTTGATGTTGAAGTAACACGAATGAATGGGATCGAACAAGTAATTTATAAGATCAACGCTGGAGGGCTAATCGTAAACGCTCCGGTATCAAATGTCATAGTCAAAGATGTGCCTTCTATGGTTGCAAAAGATCCAAAACCTATTGCTGAAGGTGCCAAAGTAGACACTGCATTAGAAAATGTAGCTTCTGAGTTTCGGGGTCGTCTCGCTCATTATGACGGGCAAATACTATCTCTTACGTTGAGTAATGATCGCATTAATGCTGAGTGGAGTTCTCAGAAATGTGATTATCTTAAACCGGAGATTGTGGATTTGGCTATCAGTATCAATAGAGGCTACAGCGATACTGTTGGTGCAATAGAAATCAAACGCACCTGTGATTCAACTACGAAGAAATTCACGATCAGTGGCGCAAAGTTTAATCAATATAAATCGGGTCAGATTGGCGATCCTCAATTTCTTGAGGGCATAAAGTGAAATGTGATTACATCGCAGGTGCAGCATAACAAATCATTGGACGTGAGGGCGAAACAGCGACTTTCATTTGGCGTTGTCCGTCGAACTTTAGCTTGGGTGTATTCGGTTTCGTCCTACGTTATCCCAACTGTTGGGCGCGTCGTAGTTGAAATGAAACAGCAACTTATGTGAAATTACAATTTATGAGTGTCCCAAAGTTGAATGGTGTGTTAGAAACCGCGCTTTATGTTGATAATTTAGAATTGTCTTTGCCGTTTTACAAAAAGGTTTTTGAATTTGAAACGCTTTATTCTGACGAGCGACTTTGTGCTTTGAGCGTCTCAGACAAACAAGTTTTGCTTTTGTTTCTAAAAGGCGCGTCTAATGCAGCGATGAGCGGTTCGGGCGGAACGATTCCGCCGCACGACGGCAGCGGAGATTTGCATCTGGCTTTTTCAATTCCAACAAGTGATTTAGAGCAATGGAAGAATTGGTTGCGTGATAATGACGTTGAAACTGAAAGCGAGTATAAGTGGACGCGCGGCGCGACAAGCCTTTACTTTCGAGACCCGGACAATCATTTGTTGGAATTAGTTACGCCCGGATTATGGTCAATATATTAATCATCCTTAGGCAACGGTGCGCCCAACAAATCAATGGATGTGAGGCGGAAACAGCTACTTTGTTTGTTAGCTTGCTATAAAGCTAATTGAAAAATACTTTATGAAGTAAACAACAAACAATCATAAATGAATGCAAAGTTGAATAAGTCATTAAACGTTAATGCGGAACAATTCCTTTCAGAAATCTTATAAAGAATTTCCATATCTCTTACAAACATCATTAACTAGCCTAACAATTTCTCTTTCGGGTAATTCAGTTTCAAAACTACTAACATTAATTTGAAAAGCGTGTCTTAGCATATCTTCCTTATTATAGCTGTTTACCAACCCGCAGACCTTTCTAAAAAGATAATCATACCGTTTGCCCTCAGAAATTCTCTCGGTTAGAACTGATTTTGAATAATTGGAAACAGTTGGATTATCTGGCTTCTGGGTTTCAGATTTGGAGCTTTCTCTTTTACCAACTTTTATAATTTCATAAATCAACCAGTCCGGTGCAGCCTCAATTGGTGTATCCACACCGAACCAAGAATATCTTTTACCGCTTATATGCTTGCTCGGCGGAGCGATAATATAATTACCATTGGCTCTTATATCTAAGCCTTCCGCTATGTCAGATGCCGACCCCGTAATATCTCTCAAATCGGTGGGAAACTTGAAATATAAGTGCCGACCGCCTGAACCCGTAAAAGTCGTTAAAGTCGCGGGAAGCGGCATATATTTATCCTTCAAAAGACTTTTGTAATCTTCTTGCAGATATTCCAAAGATTGCTCACCACCGTATTTCAAATCAATATCAAGCACCAAAAGACCCGTCTGAACACCTGTCAAAAGTCCGATATTTGAATCCGGGTGTTTAGTCCACCAATCCTTGATTGTCTTTATATTGGTTGTCGCTTCGGTATGTCCAAATCTTGTTCGTGGATGCTTGGCTGGTTTATTACACTCTTTCCAATCTCTACACGAACATTGAACAGCGCCGTTTCTCAGAGTAAAGCTATGCAAGGGAAGAACAGGCAGACCCAACTTTGCATAGAACAAGGCAGCATTTAACAACTCATTTTTAGAATAGTTCTCAACCTTTTTAGAGTTGAGATAAACATTTCCTAAAATCAAGTCTGGATTTGGTGATACAACAGCACGTTTCATTGGTAATTTCATAATTTATCTACTTTGCTAAGAACACTCCTCAGGGTCGCCCCATACATTAATCAATCATTAATCAATACATAGAAGAGTATAGGGATACTTGTAGTTATAAGAGGGTAATTTTCTGTCCGGTGAAAATCGAAGTTAAAATCTCAATGCTAACTCTCTTTCATCTTCGACAGCCTCATTTTCATTGAGAAGAGCTTCAAATTCAGCGATTCTCTTTTCCCGATTCTGTTGTTCGCTCCATTCGCCTTCCATCGCGTTTAATTTTCCCCAAGCGTCATTCAATACGTCTTGACACGATGCAACCGGATTTTCTTCTACTTGAACCGAATACTCGAAAATGCTTTTTAACAACGTGAAAATTGTTTTCTTCGCTTTCTTCCTCAAATGTCTCGGATGATATGGCGTAGTCCTTTCAGACGGCTGATATTGTCCCGTTAGCCTTGAAATAGCACTTTCTAAATCCGCTTCTAAATTTCCTTGTTCTGAATTGAGCAGCATTAGAAATTCACCTAACATCACAAATTCATATTTAGGTTTGTGGTAAGCAAATCTCCCATTATCGGTTTCCTCTCGACTGCCCTTTTCTACTATGCGAATAAGCTCTAATGAATTCTTTTCCTGCCATTTTTGGAGAGTTTCAAGCCAATAGCTGACCTTTTCTTTGTTCGCCTTCAATTTTGTTGAATTGTCATTGAAAAGAATATAAGCCAAATCTGTGCGTGAAACTTCAAAGCGAGATTCACCTTTAGAGGCAGTAATAAAAGCCCTAATCAATTGGCACTGGTTCGGCTTTAGACCGAGTTTCTTTAATAATTCACTAAGCACAACTTCGTATCTCGTATTTACATTTTCCATCATTGTCTAAGCGTTCTCCCGAAGAGTTTGATAAGGGATTTAGCCATAAAGCCAAACCCCTTTCTAGTTACCAAATACTATTGGTCTAAACCTACGTTTTGGGTATTGAGATTAACCATTAGTTCGATTTCATCAAACCATTTCTTTTGTTCAATTCCATCAAACCACTTCTTTCTTACCGCCGCGATTAACTCGGTGTTACGGTAATAAAAGGTTCTATGGTTGTTCGACGGATGCAGGACGCTACAGTAAAACTCTCCCTGAAACTTATCCTCTGCCTGTTCAAACTGCTCAGGTAATAAATAGCAGACTCCAATTTCTTTGAAAGCTTTCTTGAAGGTAGTCTTGCTTATTGATAATTCCTGCGTCCAACTAAGACCGTCTAAATTGTCTTGGTCTTTTCTTCGCTCACAATGCTTTGGAAATCCTTTCGGATATTGTCCAAACCAATACTCTAGTTTCTCTACCAGTGGTTCGATATTTTTATTTTTATCTTTCCCCTGCTCCTTTAGTTCCAACATTATGGCTACTAAGTTTTCTACTAGTACTAAATTCATTTTCAATTGCCCTCCATTCGTTTGAATAGACTGCTGGTATTTGCTATAATGAATACAGCAAGGCAGTCTAAGCCTAGTGTTTTTACAGCACGTAAATAGCCCTGTGAAAACGGTTAAAGTTAAGAGGGTAAGTTTCACGTAAGCCGTCAAACTAATTTGAAACTTACCCTTTCCTATTTGAACCTGATTGCTCGTGCAATCAAGGTTTGCCTACATAAAATAAAGGTTTCCTCGTTGTTTGATTTGTCTAAACCTTTGATTTATTCAAATCTCCTTTCCTACGTTCTAATGTGCCATTTCTTAGCCTTCCAATGCCCCTTAAACCGCTTTTTAGGGATAGGGAAGGTGAGGAGGAAGATGAAAATCCATCCCTAAACTATTGTCATTAAAAAACTTAAATTTTATCATCCATCTGTAAATCAGAGACAAAATCGGTAACGATACAAACTATCTTTCCGCTTTTGTCATAACCGACTTTAGAATCATAGAAGCCATCACCAAAACCAGTTGAGAAAGCTATTACATTTCCGCCCGTTTCAGGATTTAGTTCTATGTTTGCCTGATTACAGTCGTGAATAGGGTTTCTTAGCAATTTGGCAATCACATAATGGCGGTAACTTTCATCTTTTATTTTGGACAATAGTAATTCGGCAACTTCTGCATCCATAAAACATCCAGTTCCGGAATCAACCGCGTAATCAGAAATTTCTTTTCCTAAATAATATGGGTCTTGGCTTTTAATTAAAGCTGGTTGCCACTCAACAACATTTTCATTACTGAAACGCACCGTCGCATCGGATACAATATGGTTTCCATTTTCAAAGCTAGTCATTCCAATAACTACAGGAAATGACCCTCTTGGAACTGAAACAATAAATGGCTCGATGTTCGAGAAACATAAAGGGTCGCAGGCTACAATTGACCCGGATGTAACTACTAATTCTCCAACTTCCAGATAATCCGGTTCAAAACGTCCCGCGCACTCAATTGTTACAGTTTCGCTATTATTGCTTTCAGACGGCGAATCTTGTATATTGCTATCTGAGAAATCGGATTCGTTTTCAATTTCATATGTTTCAGTAATGAAGCTGTCAGTAGTTAGAGCTACTGATGGCTTCTCTTCATTTGTAATCGGCGTTAAAGTAAACATTTTTTTCCTCCTGTGTTGGAACTTTCTTCTCTCGAAAAAAGGTTAAGTGTTAATGGTTTGCCAAACTCGGCGGTGCATTTCTGCTCCGGGTTTGACCTTCGTGTTGCGACTTTAATTATGTTTGTCATTTTTAATTTGTAAGTATTTGCTTTGCTTCACGTCTTATTGTTATAATTAGAAGTGCAAAGAGGCACACTTATAGCCTCGCTCGACGAGATACAAATACCCCGTTGGGTTAATTAGAACTAAAGGTAAGTTTCACTAGGTCTGCAAAACATTATGAAACTTGCCTTTTACTTTTTTTAAGCCAGACTGCCGCGCAATCCAGCATCAAGAACAATGTGTCAAGACCTGAAAAACAAAAATCCTGTCGTTGACTTGAGAGGAATAAATACAGGTCAACAACAGGACTTTTACAAGCCTTTAATTTAGTGACTTTTATTTACATTTTATTCCTCGAACTGTCTTAAATCTTTGTCAGCGATAACTAAGAAATATGTTTCGCTTACAATTATTATAATACAGAAAAGTGGTGGAAAAGTCAAGCGCCGTTTACTCAAAAACATTGTTAAACAAAAATGCTAACTCCTTTGTCTTTAGCATCTTAGAGAATAATTAACTTAAACAAAGGACTTAGCTCCGGTTGCTGGAAACACAAGAAATTCTAGCTCTATTTTGCAATCATCATTGGGAGCATTTTATGAATAGGCAGTAAGAGTATGCAATTACAAAACAAACCTCTCACAGCGCGTCTAAACGCCAAATAAAGGGCATTTAGTAACGAGTTATTCACAAGGCATTTGACTGGTTAAGGTTGATTCGGAGGAGTGTGCTTAGGGTAGTAAAATCGTTCTATGGACAATAAATATCAAATAAGTAAAAGCAGGAAGCCGGAAACAAAACAAGAAGCTCTTCAACATCAAATCGAAGAATTGGTAAAGCGACGAGATAAAGAAATCAATCTTGCTGTTAAACAGAGTATCAACGCTGAGATTACTAAGCTGTTTGCACAATACCAAAGACTCAATCTCTAAGCTGATACGAATAAACGCCAAAAAGAGCATTTTTAATCATTGGCTTTTCTTATTTCCAATTCCATCTCTCTATCTCCAACAGAACCTATCTGACCTTATAATTAAGCAAAGTATTTATTAAACTTTCGTCTCGTGCTAGAATTTGCTCACTTTACGAATGATTTCAACAGGCGAACAAATTGGACGATACAAAATCCGTTCCGCAATCGGAAAGGGCGGAATGGGCGAAGTGTTCCTTGCCGATGATACAGAACTGGAACGTCTTGTTGCTTTGAAAGTCTTGCCCGAAGATTTGGCAAATGACACGGAACGAATGCGCCGATTTGTTCAAGAAGCAAAATCTGCCTCTGCTCTTAATCATCCGAACATCATCACCATTCACGAAATTGGCAAAACAGACTCCACACATTTCATTGCCACTGAATACATAGAAGGCGAGACTCTTCACAGCCGTTTGAGAAGTGAGCCGATGAATTTGAAGTCTGTTCTTGATATTGCGATTCAAGTTGCATCTGCTTTAGAGGCGGCACATCGAGCAGGAATAGTTCATCGAGACATCAAACCTGAGAACGTAATGATTCGCCCAGATGAAGTAGTGAAGATTCTCGACTTCGGGATTGCCAAACTAACAGAGAAGGAGGCGGAGTCAATTGACGCAGAAGCAGCAACGGCAATCAAAGCTGAGGGAACAAGTCCGGGAATGATAATCGGAACAGCCGCTTATATGTCGCCTGAACAAGCACGAGGTAAAAATATAGATGCCAGAAGCGACATATTCAGTTTCGGAGTTGTGCTTTACGAAATGCTGACAGGCAAACCGCCATTTGATGGCGATAATGCTTTGGATGTTATCGGCTCTATCTTAAATAAAGAACCTGCGCCCATTCAACAACTGTTACCCGAAGTTCCGCAAGAGATTGGACGCATCATCAGCAAGACGCTCAAGAAAGACCGTGAAGAGCGTTATCAAACAGCGAAAGATTTGCTCATTGATTTGAAAGATGTAAGGCAGGATTTACAGCTTCAGAGTCAGTTGGAAAGAACCGCTCCACCAAATAATAGTAATGAATCAAAAACACAAATCTTGACTGCAACGACAAGCGACGCTGCGCATACAACATCAAGTGCCGAGTATGTTATCAGTGAAATAAAAAGTCATAAAAGCAGCTTCGCTATCGGTTTGATTGTTCTGCTTCTTGCATCAATTGGTTTGGGTTATTGGTTTTTCTCTAACCGCACTTCAAGCACAACACAAATTGAGTCAATTGCTGTTTTGCCTTTTCAAAACACGAGTAGTAATGCGGATACGGAATACCTATCAGATGGGCTTACCGAATCATTAATAAACAGCTTGTCGCAATTGCCAAACATGAAAGTCATAGCTCGTGCATCGGCATTTCGCTACAAAGGCAAAGACGTAGATTTAGCGCAAATAGCTAAAGAGTTAAATGTACAGGCAATCATAAATGGGCGGGTTGTTCAGCGCGGCGATACGCTTTCCATCAGTGTTGATTTGACGGACGCGCAAAACAACACACAGCTTTGGGGACGACAATTCACCAAAAAATCTTCGGATATATTCGCCGTTCAAGAAGAGATTACAAGGCAAATAACGGATTCACTTCGAGTGCGTCTGACGGGTGCGCAAGAAGAACGCATAACCAAGCGTTACACTTATAATGAAGAAGCCTACAAACTTTATCTGCAAGGTCGCTTTCACTGGAACAAGCGGAATCAATCACTCAAAAAAGCTGTCGAATACTTCAGGCAGGCAATTGAAAAAGACCCGAACTATGCGTTAGCTTATGCGGGATTGGCTGAAACTTATGCACTTCTCGGTGAATATGGCGTAGAACCTGCAAGAGAATCTGCACCAAAAGGCAAAGCGGCAGCGTTAAAGGCGTTAGAGATTGACCCTAATTTAGCCGAAGCATACACGGCTCTTGCCTACATTAAAACAGATTACGAGTGGGATTTTGAAGGTGCTGAAAAAGATTACTTGAAGGCAATCGAACTTAATCCAAAATATGCCACAGCCAGACAGTGGTACGGAGAGTATCTAACGCAAATGGCGCATTTTGATGAAGCCGCCACTCAAATCAAACAAGCTCAAGAGTTTGACCCTTTATCGCCTGTTATAAACGAGCAGATGGCAGAATTATTGATGTTTCAAGGTCAGTATGACAAAGCTCTGGAATCATCACGGAAAACTTTAGAGTTAGAGCCAAATTTTCCAAACGCCTACTCAACTATCGGTTGGGCTTACGAGGAGAAGAAGATGTTTGACGAAGCCTTTGCCGCATACCAAAAAGGAATGGTTGTTGCAGGCGAAAGCAAACAGAAGATAGAAGCTCTCGAGCAAGCATATAAAAAGGGCGGATGGAAAGCGTATCTGCAAAAGACTCTTGAATTTGACAAGGATGAATTTAATCAAGGCAAACATTCGGCTGGTTCAATAGCGGGAAATTACGCATTACTTGGAGAATACGAAGAAGCCTTAAAATGGCTTGAGCGCTCTTACCAGAACCGTGAGGATGCAATGGCTTGGTTAAAAGTCGGTACTGCTTATAATCCTATGCGCTCAGACCCTCGGTTTCAGGATTTAGTCCGACGCGTCGGACTTCCGTAATGAACTTAAGCTAGATGAAGATTGCCGCCCATACAAAACTAGGACGCTACGAAATCCTCTCTCCAATCGGAGCAGGCGGAATGGGCGAAGTTTACCTAGCTGAAGACGTTCGCCTTAATCGCAAAGTCGCGCTCAAAATTCTACCCGAAAATATAGCCACCGATAAAGAACGCTTGCTTCGTTTTGAACGCGAAGCGCAAGCCGCTTCAGCTCTTAATCACCCGAACATCATCACTATTTACGAGATTGGCGAAACAGGTGACCAATTGTTTATCGCTACAGAATTTATCGAAGGCGAAACTTTGCGGGAAAAGATTGAAAAGAAAGATTTAAGTGTTTATGAATCAGTAAGAATTTCCGAACAGATTGCCGCAGCATTATCGGTTGCCCATCAAGCACACATTATTCATCGCGACATTAAACCCGAAAACATAATGATTCGTCGAGATGGTTATGTGAAAATCCTTGATTTTGGTCTGGCGAAACTGGTTGAGAAAACCTCGTCTCCCTTTGATGCCGAAGCAGAAACACGCGCTCAGGTTAATACAAAAGCTGGAATGATAATGGGAACTGTGGCGTATATGTCGCCGGAACAAGCTCGTGGCAAAGACATTGACGAAAGAACAGACGTTTGGAGTCTAGGAGTTTGCTTGTATGAAATGCTCACTACCCGACAACCATTTACAGGCGAAACAACCAATGATACGATTGCCGCAATTCTCAAAACCGAACCTGTGCAACTTGACGGAAATCTGCCAGCGGAATTGCATCGCATCGTTAAAAAGTCATTGCAAAAGGACTCAGACAAACGGTATCAAACTGCAAAGGACTTGCTCATAGATTTGGAAGAAGTAAAAGAAGAGTTAAAGTTTCAAAGTAAATTAGAACGAACCTCTCCACCGAATCGAGAAGAATCGAAAACACAAATTCTTAATGCGACAACATCAGATGTCGCACACACAACTTCAAGTGCGGAATACGTTGTTACGGAAATCAAACAACACAAACGTGGTTTCGTTATCGGGCTAATAGTTTTGCTTTTTGCATCAATCGGATTAGGCTACTGGTTTATCGCTTTTCGTACTTCATCTACAAAAGGACAAATCGAGTCAATTGCTGTAATGCCTTTTGTCAACGAACGCGGCAGTGCTGATAACGAATATCTTTCTGACGGAATGACCGAAACGCTTATCAGCAGTTTGTCACAGCTACCAAATCTCTTGGTTAAAGCACGAAGCTCTGTGTTTCGTTACAAAGGCAAAGACACAAACGCGCAGACAATCGGAAAAGAGTTAAACGTGCAATCTGTCTTGAACGGGCGCGTCGTCCAGCGCGGACAAGATTTGACTTTGTATATCGAATTGGTGGATGCCGCGACGGAGAAAGTATTGTGGAGCGAGAATTACAACCGTAAACAGGCAGACCTTGTTTCATTGCAAAGCGAGATTGCGCGAGATGTTTCAAGCAAGCTGAAAACCAGATTATCTGGCGTAGAAGAGCAGCAGGTTGCGAAAACCTACACAGCAAACCCAGAAGCCTATCAGTTTTATCTCAAAGGGCTTTTTCATTGGAACAAACGCACAACTGATGACCTAAAGCAAGCCATCTCGCTATTTCAGCAAGCGATTGACAAAGACCCGGGCTATGCTAAGGCTTATGGCGGCTTGGCGATGGCTTATGGAGTTTTCACCGGTAATGCCGCAATTACCAAGCAGGAACGCAGCGAATTGCAATTAAAAGCAAAAGCAGCGGCGCTTAAAACATTAGAGCTTGACAACAACCTTGCCGAAGCCTATGCCGTATTAGCGGAAAGAAAAATTGACGATTGGGATTTCGCCGGAGCCGAAAATAATTTCAAACGCGCTATTGAACTAAATCCGAATTTTGCCACCGCACACCAATGGTATTCGGAGCTGCTCGAAAGACTTGGACGGTATGATGAAGCTCTCTTTGAAATAAAAAGAGCTTATGAGCTTGACCCATTTTCCCGCGCTGTAAATTTGAATCTGGGGCTGCGCTACTGGACATTGCGTCGTAATGATGAAGCTATGGCACAGTTCAAAAAATTGATTGAAACCGAGCCAACATATCCGATGCCTTATCGGTTTGTCGCCGCTATGTATGCTGAAAGAGGGATGTATGAAGAATCCATCGAGCTTAGTTGTAAAGCGCAAGTTCTTTTGAATATCGAAACAGTAGAAAGCTGCGAACGAAAAAACGCGGAATTTCGGCAGGCGATAAAGACAGGTGGTGCAACTGTCTTTTGGCGCAAGACTCTTGAGTATGATTTGAAATATTATGAACGAGGTATCGGCTCGGCAGTCGCTGTCGCCGCAGACTACGCGGTGCTTAGAGAAAAGGAACGCGCTTTCGAATGGTTAGAAAAAGCATTTGCCGAACACGACGAAGAAATAACTTATTTGAAAGTTGACACATCTTTTGACAGTTTGAAATCCGACCCGCGCTTTCAGGATTTGCTGCGACGCATCGGGTTGCCACAGTGATTTGAAAAAGATAGATGAAAGAATCTTCATCCAAAATAAATTTGTCGCATTATCGCATCATCTCCAAGCTCGGTGAGGGCGGGATGGGCGAAGTTTTTTTGGCGGAAGATTCACGACTTAATCGCAAGGTCGCTCTAAAAGTTTTACCTGAAACTTTCGCAGCCGATAAAGACCGCCTTCGACGTTTTGAACAGGAAGCTCGTGCCGCTAGTGCCTTGAATCATCCCAATATCCTTACCGTTTATGAATTTGGTTTTGAAACAGATATTCATTTCCTCGCTACAGAGCTGATTGAAGGCGAAACATTAAGGGAAATAATGAGCAGCGGCGAATTGTCTTTGAGCGAAACACTCAATATCGCTGAACAAACCGCATTCGCTCTTTCAGCAGCACACACAGCAGGAATTGTTCACCGTGACCTCAAACCAGACATCTTTTGACAGTTTGAAATCCGACCCGCGCTTTCAGGATTTGCTGCGACGCATCGGGTTGCCACAGTGATTTGAAAAAGATAGATGAAAGAATCTTCATCCAAAATAAATTTGTCGCATTATCGCATCATCTCCAAGCTCGGTGAGGGCGGGATGGGCGAAGTTTTTTTGGCGGAAGATTCACGACTTAATCGCAAGGTCGCTCTAAAAGTTTTACCTGAAACTTTCGCAGCCGATAAAGACCGCCTTCGACGTTTTGAACAGGAAGCTCGTGCCGCTAGTGCCTTGAATCATCCCAATATCCTTACCGTTTATGAATTTGGTTTTGAAACAGATATTCATTTCCTCGCTACAGAGCTGATTGAAGGCGAAACATTAAGGGAAATAATGAGCAGCGGCGAATTGTCTTTGAGCGAAACACTCAATATCGCTGAACAAACCGCATTCGCTCTTTCAGCAGCACACACAGCAGGAATTGTTCACCGTGACCTCAAACCAGAGAACATTATGATTCGCCATGACGGGATTGTGAAAGTCCTTGATTTTGGTTTGGCAAAATTAACCGAAAAGATAGAAGTAGAATCTGATAGTGAAGCCGCGACTCGCGCACTTATTCAAACCAAAGCTGGTGTTGTGATGGGAACAGTCGGATATATGTCGCCAGAACAAGCCAAAGGAAAAGACACAGACGAGCGGACTGATATATGGAGTCTTGGCGTTGTGCTTTACGAAATGATAAGTTCGCAACTGCCTTTCACTGGCGAGACAGCAAATGAACGGATAGCTTCAATCTTGAAAAGCGAACCAATGCCCATTTCGCATCACACTTCAAGTGTTCCAAAGGAGCTGGAAAGAATCATTGGCAAGAGTTTGAGAAAGAATCGTGAAGAGCGATACCAGCATATAAAGGATTTGTGGCTTGATTTGAAAGACATCAAACAAGACTTAGAATTTCAAAACAAGTTGGAACGAAATGTCGCGCCAAATCGTGAAGAATCGAAAACGCAAATCTTGAATGCAACGACAAGCGACGCTGCACACACAACCTTAAGCGCGAAATACAAAGACGAGATTAAAAATCGTAAATTAGTCTTTGGTATTTTGTCGGTTTTGATTCTCGTGTCAATTGGTTTCGGTTATTGGTTTTTCGTCAGCCGTCCGGTAACAGCAAAGCCAATCGAATCAATCGCCGTGTTGCCATTTGTTAACGAGAGTGGCAACGCAGACACGGAATATCTTTCAGATGGAATGACCGAAACGCTCATTAGCAGTCTTTCGCAATTGCCTAAGTTGAGTATCAAAGCGCGGTCTAGCGTGTTTCGTTATAAAGGCAAAGAAACGGATGCCCAGACAATCGGCAAAGAATTAAACGTGCAAGCAATCTTAAATGGTAACGTGGTTCAGCGCGGGGAGCAGTTGATTCTAAATATCGAACTGGTTGACGCTCAGACGGAGAATGTCCTGTGGAGCGCAAATTACAACCGCAAACAGACCGACCTCGTTTCATTACAGAATGAGATTGCGCGAGATATATCCAACAAATTAAAAACAAAATTATCAGGTGCGGATGAGCAACGATTGACGAAGAACTACACCGAAAGTGCGGAAGCCTATCAGCTTTATTTGAAAGGACGCTTCTACGCGAATAAGGGAACTCCGCAAGATTTGCGAAGGGCAATCGAATTTTACCAGCAGGCTATTGCTGTTGACCCGAACTACGCCCTCGGTTTTGCTGGTCTTGCCGACGGCTATAGCAGTCTCTCTTCCTATGAGGGAGCGTTCCCACACGAAGCGCAGCCTAAAGCGAAGTTAGCTGCGTTGAAAGCGTTGTCACTTGATGACAATTTGGCTGAGGCTCACGTTGCTCTCTGTGGGATTTTTTCAATTTACGATTATGAATTCTCTGAGGCGGAACGCGAGTGCCAACACGCCATTGAACTGAATCCACAATATGCTAGGTCTTACCATCTTTATGGTCTGTTGCTTACCCGTCTCGGAAGGCACGATGAATCTTTCGCGCAATTCCAACGCGGGTTAGAGATTGAACCGCTGTCACTGCACATCAACAAAAATTACGGTGAGAGTTTGTTTTACGCCCGACGATACGAGGAGAGCGTAGCGCAATTCAAAAAGACGCTCGAACTGGATGTCAACTTTGCGCCAGCACATGATGCCCTTGGATTTGCTTACCATATATTGGGTAGATATGCCGAGAGCGTTGAGCTATTCGCCAAGTACGAAGAGTTGCGAAACCAGCCTCAAAACGCAGTGTTGATGCGCGAGAGTTTTGCCAGAGACGGCTGGCAAGGTTTTATGCGGATGATGAGTGGAGAACACAGACCGGCAAATACTTCCTCATACCTAGTAGCAATATACAGTGTGGGACTAGGCGAGAAAAACAGGGCGATTGCCGCGTTGAACGACGCTTACGAAAAACGCAATTACCGCATCGTATACATCAAAGTTGACCCGCGACTCGACCCGTTACGCGATGACCCACGCTTTCAAGATTTGCTCCGCCGCGTCGGTTTCACGCCGTAATCAGCTTGATAAGAGTGAAGACATCTAATTTGGAATGCCGTTGTTGTCAATGGTCGTTTGCTCAAGCGGAAAGATTTAGATGAAATGCTGAATAAAGTTGCGGATAGGATTAAGCAGTAACAAAGCCACAGTTGTTAAATGACTTTTGAATTTTCTAAAACGGGCGTAAAATGTGTAGCATCGAAAGTGGATATTTCTGATTTTTTTTATTTTTTTAACAAGAAATTACATTCTGGAAAGGAGATATTGTTATGCCAAAATATGTAATCGAGCGTGAAATTCCTAATGCCGGAAAATTATCCGCGTCTGAACTTCAAGCTATTTCGCAAAAGTCCTGTGGGGTGTTAAATCAAATGGGTTCACAAATTCAATGGGTGCAAAGTTATGTGACCGATGACAAGATATATTGCACGTATATCGCACCGAATGAAGAAATGGTTCGTGAACACGCCCAGCAAGGCGGCTTTCCGGCGAATCGTGTATCAGAAATCAAGGCTGTAATCGACCCGACCACTGCTGAAAGTTAACGCCTAGTTCATCTAATAAATAGCAACCTATGCCCCAACCCAATCATTATTTGCGAGGCGAACAGCTTTTCTATGCCTAGAGAAGGAATTTTACATAGATATTGGAAAAGCGGAAAGAAAAGTGGTTAATAATTGCGTCTCAGAACACTAATATCAGAGAACCAGTGCCGAGTAAATGAGTTAGCATACCAAATCATTGGACATGAGGGCGAAACAGCAGCTATCTTAATTTGCTGTCTGTTAGATTCTACGTGGCGTTATTTGTTTTCGCCGTTCAAGTCCGGCATTGGAGCATACGAGAATCAGAGTGTCTCATTCTCTCCCCTTGAAACATCTTTTCTTAAATAAAAATAGAAAACCAACCGAGAGCATTTCACTCTGATTGGCTTATCTTTTTTGGAGGGTTAGTTAATTAAATCTGACTCCATTTGAGAATCATTACTAGGTGGAATTTGAATTGATTCCAAAATTGATGCTGCCTGAAAAAGAGTTTCGTTATTAGCACTTAGATAACGGTAAGTGGTATTTACGTTTTGATGTCCTAAAATTTTACCGACTAACTGAATTGAAAGATTTCCTCTAACTAAACGGGTCGCGGTTGTGTGTCTCAAGCTATGGATTACCAATCCATCTAAACCTCCGGTTTTTATTCCCGCAATTCTGCAAGCTGTTCCAAAAGCCTTTCGGAAGGTTGTCATCTTAAAAACTCGCCCTGTTAAGTCTTTATCCGACTTTTCCCAAAGTTCCGAAAGCTCGTCAACAACAAGTTGTGTCATTGCAACTTTTCTTCCCTTTAGAATTTTAGTTGTTTCGCTTTTAATGGTAATTATTCGAGCCTTGAAATCTACCGATTGCCAAGTAAGTTTGAGCATTTCACCGCGCCTAGCTCCCGTATGAAGCAGGGCTATAACTATCGGTTTAATGTGAGAACGGCAAGGTTCACTGCAAGCGTCTAATAATCTCCGTTCTTCTTCAAATGTGAGAATTCTTTCTCTGATGCCATCGGCGGAAGGTTGAATAATGGCATCACCATAGCTAAAAGGATTGCGTAAAAGCCAGCCTTGAGCTGCTGCGATTCTAAAAATACGGCGCAGAATGCCCAGTTCCCTATTCATTGTTGATTGACTGCGAGACTTCTTTAGATGTGTCTCGCCTATCATTCTCAACCGTTTGTAACTGAGCAAATCACCGTAAGTTATCAAACGAACTCTCATCTGCCCGAAAAATGCCCGAAAATGCGGTAATACGCCTTTTGCTCTTCCGACATCTCTCAAACCGCTAACCTTTCTGCCATTATCATATTGAGCAGGTTGGCAGAAATGCTTTTCGTAGTAATCCGCTAATTCGTTAAAAGTTAGTTTATCGGCTTCAAAACCTTTCTCGCCTTCGTTATCTATTTGTTTCAGCAACTTCTTTAGAGTTGCTTTTGCTTCGGACTCAGTTTTGCAGATTCGCTTTTTATTGTGTGTTTTTCCCGTTAAAGAATCCGTGAATGTTACACGGCAAAACCACTTATTATCTTGCTGTTTTACATATCCTTTACGTTCGTTCATTAGTCATTTTCCTTAGCGAAAAAATGACAGGTTGAATGACAGGTTGAACCCGTAAAGCAGTGTTATTCAGTTGTAATTGATTTATTAAAAGGCAGTAAATATGGGCTTGAGAACCCGTGTCGCCGCCGTGAAAGGGCGGTGTCCTAGACCCCTAGACGAACAGACCGAAAAATGTTGACTTAAGTTGACGCGAGGAGTATAAAGTTCCTAGTTTTTATTGAAACTTAAAAACTGTTTAAATCCATCCCGGAAATAAACTGCATTTCTAAAAGAAAAGTTAAGAAAAATATAAGTTAGAAGGAGTCTCTGTATGGACTTGGTAATTTACTAAGCATCAGCCTTTTTATTGCTTTATTATCTGCTACAAACATTCGATGAACTTTATTTTCACCGACGTGTAATTTTGTGTTTTACTGCTCTGACTTTGCTTGCCAATCTTCCGCAAATATATCTGAAATTCCAACTCTGCCTTGGTATATAAAATAGACTATTATTGAAATTCAAACATTGATTTGGTAATTTAGTAAACGGGTTACTTTTTGAGGTTTGGCGAACGTTATGCAAAAAACAATACTGATTGCCGAAGATTATGCCGATACTCGCAGTTATATGAAATTTCTGCTCGAAGATTACGGATATGAAGTTCTCGAAGCCGAAAACGGCGAAAAAGCCGTCGAGGTGGTAAAACAGAAAGCGCCAAATCTGATTTTAATGGATATTTCAATGCCGATTATGGATGGTCTGACAGCGACAAAAATAATTCGGCATTTTGACGGAATGGCAAAATTGCCAATCATTGCTGTTACCGCTTACGGAAAATCTTATTATCGGCAAGCCATTGAAGCCGGTTGCGACGATTTGATAAATAAACCGCTTGACCCGGATATACTCAAGCCTATTTTGAATCAGTATCTCGGGCAATAATTTATTACTCGCATCAAAATCAAAACCGGTAAGTTAATAAAAATCCATTCGCTTTCCAGAGCATTCATCCTGTCTGATAATTCCTATATTTGCCTTGCGGTTATTAGCATTTTTCTGCTGAAAAGAAACAGCATTTCTTACTTTTGTCATTCCCCTTCAATCGCTCTCCATTAACCTCTCCTCTGTGGTAAAATCTTTTCTCACAAAAAATTTATGCCGCAAGAAAATTCAAAACAACCAAATTTGAAACGAGTATTTCTCATCGACACGATGTCGCATATTTTCCGAGCGTTTTTCGCGCCGATGGGAATGCGTAGCGAGCCGCTCAGAAACTCCAAAGGTCAGGTTACACAAGCCGTTTTCGTCTTCACGAACATGCTTCGCAAACTTCTTAACGACGAAAATCCCGAATACATCGCCGCGATTTTCGACAGTTCGACCAAAACTTTTCGACATGATAATTTCGCCGCCTACAAAGCAAACCGCGCCGATATGCCCGACGATTTGTCGTCGCAGATGCCGTATATAAAAAAGGTTTGCGAAGCGTTTCAAATTCCGATGATAAAAATGGACGGCTTTGAAGCCGACGACATTATCGGCACGTTCGCGCAGAAAATCGCGGACAAAGGAATGCAGTGCGTCATCGTTTCAAACGACAAGGATTTGTGCCAGCTCGTGCGCGACCCGCAGGTAATTTGTATGCGGCAGAATTCGCAGAACGTGAAGCGAAAAGTTCCCGTGCCGCCGATTGAATGGTGCGACGAAGCGTGGGTTGAAAACAAATTCGGCGTGAAACCGACGCAAATCATTGACCTTTTGGGTTTGATGGGCGACCAAATAGATAACATTCCGGGCGCGCCGGGAATTGGGGAAAAAGGCGCGATGAAATTGGTTCAGCAATTCGGTTCGGCTGAAGAAGCGATGCGGCGTGCCGAAGAAGTTACACATAAAAGTTACCGCGAGAGTTTGCAGAACAATCAGGAAATTATTCGTCAATCTTTGGAACTTGCAACCGTTCATTTGAGCGTTCCGGTTGAATTGGATTTAGAACAAGTAAAGCGAAGCGAGCCGGACAGAAAGCTCGCTTACGCGCTTTTCCGCGAATTGGAATTTACGGCTTTGACGCGCGAATTCGCCGACAGCGCGCCGCTTTTCGACGGTTTGGAATCGGCGGTTTTGGGAATTGCCGAACGCCGTTATTCGATTATCAAAACGCGCCCGGATTTAGATAAATTGGTTCGCCGTTTATGGGAAACAGAACATTGGAGCTTTGAAGTTGACGACTCGAATTCGCCGAAAAGCGCGGCGTCGTATCAGAAAGCCGAGCCGTGCGGCGTGGCGATTGCCATCGGCGCGGGCGCGAGTCATTACATTGATTTGGCGAATTTTGAAGGCGGAAAAGACGAAGCCGTTACGCCGCTCAAAGATATTTTGTCGAACGGTTTTTTGTCTAAATGCGCGCACGATTATAAACGCAATCTCGCGGTTTTAAATACAATCGGCATCGAGCCGGAGGCGGTTGAAGACGACACCATGCTTGCTGCGTATTTAATCGAATCTACCCGCGCAAGTTACGCGCTGCCGCTTCTGGCGCAGCAGAATTTAAATTTGGACATCGCCAACGACGTTCCAGAAGATTGGACGGAAGCACAATACAGAGCGACAGAGCGCGCCGATTTCGCGTTTCAATTAGCGCCGATGCTGCGGAAAAAATTGCAGGAAGACGGACTCGAAGAAATTTACACGAAAATTGAGTTGCCGCTTGTTCCGCTGCTTTACAGAATGGAAATGGCAGGTTTGAAAGTTGACACGGAAGTTTTGAAAGGTCTTTCCGATTTCATCACGACGGAAACCGATACTTTGAGCGCCAGAATTTTTGAATTAGCGGGCAAAGAATTTAATATTGGCTCGCCCAAACAAGTCGGCGAAGTTCTTGCGGAATTAAATATCGGCTCATCGAAAAAAACGGCGACCGGACAAATGTCAACAAGTAAAGACGTAATGACCGAACTCGCCGAAACTTACGAATTGCCGCGCCTGATTTTAGAATTCCGCGAACTTGATAAACTGCGCGCGACATACGCCGACGCGCTGCCGAAACTCTTGGGAGCGGACGAGCGCATTCATTGTCATCTCAACCAAACCGTAACAACGACCGGACGGCTTTCTTCGAGCGAACCGAATTTGCAGAACATTCCGATTCGCACCGAACTCGGTCAACAAATCCGCAAAGCGTTCGTTCCCGAAAATGGTTACAAATTAATTTCCGCCGATTATTCGCAGCTCGAATTGCGCCTGCTCGCGCAAATCACGCGCGACGAACGGATGCTCGAAGCGTTTCAAAACGGCGAAGACATCCACGCACAAACTGCCGAACTCGTCTTCGGGGCGAAAACGCCCGTCGAATTAAAAGTCGCCCGCCGCAACGCCAAAATCACAAACTTCGCCATCGCCTACGCCGTCGAAGCCTACGGACTTTCCCAGCGCGTCGGCATCTCGCGCGTCGAAGCCAAAAAGGTCATCGAAGATTATTACAACACTTATAAGGGCGTCAAAACTTTTATGGAAGAAACGCCGAAAGTCGCCCGCGAGCAAGGCTACGTCTCGTCAATCTATGGTCGCCGCCGTTATGTGCCGACAATCAAAGACCGTAATTATAACGTCCGCCTGCGCGCCGAACGCGAAGCCATTAATATGCCGATTCAGGGAACTGCCAGTGATATTGTCAAAATTGCGATGCTCAAAGTTGACGAAGCGCTAAAACGAGAAAATTTGAAGACGCGCATCGTAATGCAGGTTCACGACGAACTGCTTTTAGAAGCGCCCGACGCCGAAGTCGAGCGCGCCAAAGAATTAGTAAGACGCGAAATGGAAACGGCGGTTAGCTTAGACGTTCCGCTACTCGTCGAAGTCGGCGCGGGCGAAAATTGGATGAATGCGAAATAAAAAACTAATGCATTTAAGCAAAAAAATTATACATCGCATCCCGATTACAGACGATAAAATCTAATATTATTTTTAAAAGCAAAGAAAATTTTAACAAGGAAAGTGAGATAATTTATGTTAAAAACACGCGGATACGCAGCCGACAGTCCGGTATCGAATCTGAAACCGTTTAATTTTGAACGCCGCGAGGTCGGCGCGCGCGATATTTTAATTGAAATTCAATTTTGCGGCATCTGCCATTCGGATATTCATCAAGTCAGAGATGAATGGGGCGGCTCGATTTACCCGATGGTTCCCGGACATGAAATCGTCGGGCGCGTCGCTCAGGTCGGCGCGGACGTTAAAAAATTTAAGGAAGGCGACTTTGCGGGCGTCGGCTGTTTCGTAGATTCGTGCCGCAAGTGTGAAAATTGCGCGGACGGTTTCGAACAGTTTTGCTTAAAGCAAGCCGCTCAAACATACAACAGCACGGAAATGGACAGAAAAACACCGACTTTCGGCGGCTATTCGTCGCAAATCGTCGTGGACGAGAACTACGCGCTGAAAATTTCCGACGAGGAAAATCTCGCCGGCATCGCGCCGCTGCTGTGCGCGGGAATTACGACTTATTCGCCCCTTAAACGCTTTAACGCTGGGAAAGGACAAAAAGTCGGCATCGTCGGCTTGGGCGGTCTCGGTCATATGGGCGTCAAACTCGCCGCCTCGATGGGCGCAGAAGTTACTGTTTTCAGCCATTCGCCGTCGAAGAAAGAAGACGCTCGAAAATTGGGCGCGCATAATTTCGTAATTACGAAAAGTCCTGAAGACATGTCTCCGCTCGCCGGAAAATACGATTTTATTCTCGACACGGTTTCCGCTGAGCACGATTTGAATATGTATCTCAATTTATTGAAAAGAGGCGGCGCGATGGTTCTGGTCGGCGTACCCGAAAAAGCCGCGGAAGTTTCCGCTTTTTCGCTTATCGTTAATAACCGCACGCTTGCCGGCTCCGGGATTGGCGGTATTGCCGAAACACAGGAGATGCTCGATTACTGCGCGGAACACAATATCACGTCAGATGTCGAAGTCATCCCGATTCAAAAGATTGATGAAGCCTATGAACGGACTTTGAAAAGCGACGTTCGCTATCGTTTCGTCATCGATATGAAATCGCTTTAAAAACGCAAAGACAGAAAAAATTGACGTAAAAATCGTACAAACAGCTCCCAATCGCGATTAGAGGCATATCACGAATTCAGTTTTGCAAAGCGGCAAGCGTTACGATTTGCCCGGTGTGTCGCGCCGTGTGTTCGGCAATGTGGAAAAGCAAACCGAAAACATTCGTCGGCAATTTTTCGCGCCCGACAAAGCGTTCTTCAAATAAATTTTCGGGCGCGATATTTTTCAGCGCGTTGAGCGCGTTGTGGATTTCGCTGACTGCTTGTTGCGTTAATTCGCCCGCCGACTCGGAGACGGGCGCGTTTTCCGTTTTGAGCCGCGCGAGCTGGCTTTTGCTTAATTTTTTTCCGCGCGAGTAAGTCAAAAGCCGGTCGATGCTTCCCGCGATATGACGCAAGTGAAAGGCGATTGATGGCGAATTGTTCGGACGATTTGATAACTGCTCGTCGCTCAGATGCGGCGCGAATCTTTCCAAATCCGTAATCGCCTGCGTGAGCGCGTGCGCGGCGGGCATTGTCAGCAGCATGAAACCATCGAGTTTTCCGTTGAGCCAAGCCTCGTTTGCCATAAAATTTCGATTCTAAAATTGCATTCTGACAAAAGTCTTTTCAGGAAAACCCGGAACAATCTTTATTGAAAAACTCCGCTAAAGCGATACTGCGTTAAACCTGATTATTCCTCGTCTTTCCTGAGTTTTTCCAGCACTGAAAAATCTTCCAGCGTCGTCGTATCGCCCGCGATTTTGTTGCCTGCCGCGAGTTCTCTTAGAAGCCTTCGCATAATTTTCCCACTTCTGGTTTTTGGCAGAGTGTCGGTGAAACGAATGTCATCGGGACGAGCTAACGCTCCTATTTCCTTTGCGACGTGTGCGCGAAGCTCGGTTTTGAGTTCGTCACTTCCCTGTCGTCCGCCTTCGAGTGTTACGAATGCCGAAATCGCCTGACCCTTAATTTCATCGGGCTTACCGACGACTGCCGCTTCCGCAACTGCTTCATGCGAAACTAAAGCTGACTCGACTTCCGCTGTTCCCAGGCGATGACCGGAGACATTAATCACGTCGTCAACTCTGCCCATAATCCAAAAATAGCCATTTTCGTCGCGCCGTGCGCCGTCGCCGGCAAAATAAACGTGCGGAATTTCCGACCAGTAAGTTTTTTGGTAACGTGCGTCATCGCCGTAAATCGTGCGAAGCATCGAAGGGAAAGGATGTTTGACGACGAGATAACCGCCTTCGCTTTCGCCGACGCTCTTTCCCGCTTTTGTTTGAACGTCAACTAAAATTCCGGGAAAAGGTCTTGTTGCAGTTCCGGGAATGGTCGGCGTCGCGCCCGGCAGCGGCGAAATCATAATCGCGCCCGTTTCGGTTTGCCACCAAGTATCGACAATCGGACATCGTTCCTTCCCGATAACCTTGTGATACCACATCCACGCTTCAGGATTTATCGGCTCGCCAACCGTTCCGAGCAGGCGCAGCGAAGATAAATCATATTTATTCGGAAATTCTTCGCCCCATTTTGTAAAAGCGCGAATTGCGGTCGGCGCGGTGTAAAAAATGTTTATCCGGTGGCGTTCAATCATCTGCCAGAAACGTCCGGCGTCCGGGTGATTCGGCGCGCCTTCATACATAAAAACCGTCGTGCCGCTTAAAAGCGGTCCATAAACTACATAAGAATGTCCCGTAACCCAACCGATGTCGGCGCTGCACCAATAAATGTCCTCGTCTTTTAAATCAAAAACCCATTTAGTCGTCAGCGCGACCTGCGTCAAATAACCGCCCGTCGTGTGCAAAATGCCTTTCGGTTTTCCGGTCGTTCCCGATGTGTATAGAATATAAAGCGGATGCTCGCTGTCTAATTCTTCTGCCGGACAATCCGCGCTTTCGTTTTCCATTAAATCGTTCCAGAAATAATCGCGCCCGTCTTTCATTTCGATTGGCGAATTGGTTCGCTGAAAAACGATGACGCTTTCAACTGTTGGGCAATTTTCTAAAGCCGCGTCAACCGCCGGTTTCAATTTCACTTCCGCACCGCGCCTGTAACCGCCATCGGCTGTGATAATAATTTTACATTCGCAATCATTAACCCTATCGCGCACGGCTTCGGCTGAAAATCCGCCGAAAATCACAGTGTGCGGCGCGCCGATTCGCGCGCAGGCGAGCATCGCAATCGCGGCTTCGGGAACAAGCGGCATATAAATCGCTGCGCGGTCGCCTTTTCCCAATCCAAGCTTTTTCAAAACATTTGCAAAACGGCAAACTTCTCTGTGCAATTGCTGGTAAGTCAGCGTGCGCGTTTCGCCTGTTTCGCCCTCCCAAATAATCGCTGCTTTATTTCGACGCGCGCCGTTCAAATGCCTGTCCAAACAATTATGCGCGGCGTTGATTTTGCCGCCGCCAAACCATTTGGCAAACGGCTCGTTCCATTCGAGAATTGTGTCCCACTTCCGAAACCAATGCAGATTCTCTGCCGCTTTTGCCCAAAACGCCTGCGGGTCGCGTTCGGCTTCGGCGTAAATCCGCTCGTATTCTTCAAAACTTTTAATGTGCGCTGCTATGGAGAAATCTGCAGGCGGCGGAAAGAGTCTCGACTCGTGCAAAACCGATTCGATAGCGGCATTTGAGGTTTCAGACATTGATTCTCCTCCGAACAAAGACAAATTTTAGACTGTGACTGACAAGAATGCGTTTCGATTGAAAATTAAAATGTGAACGTTCGAGAAGTTCGCATTTTAATTTTTTATAACCTAGATTTTTATAACCAAAACCTGCAAATTAGATGAGTAAATTCGCTTTGAGATTTTCTTCAAAAGCCGTTTGGTCGCTTTTCAAAGCTGTTGTGCCGCATCGCTTTTTCGAATTACGGCTTCAGAGAATCGTTCCATTTCTTCGAATTGCGGGCTGCATTGCAAAAGCAATAAATCGACGCCCGCTCGTTCAAATTCGCCGACTTTGTCGCCGACCTGCGCAGGAGTTCCGATTAACCCCGAACGCAGTCCGCGATTCGATACCGAATAATCTTCGAGCGAAACCTGCTGTTCGAGTTTGGTATTCGCCAGCCAATCTTTATAATTTCCGTAACCGGCGGCTGATTGTTTGACATCCGTAATCCGCTCGATTTCCTTTTTCGCTTCTTCTGCCTTGTTGCGAACAATTGTGTAGCCGGCGACGCCGTAAATCATCGGTGACAAGTTAAGTTTTTCTCGCCGATGCCGCATATCTTCAATTTTTTCTTTTACTCGTTCGGGCGCGTCGCCGTGCATAACGTACGCATCGCAAAGACGCGCAATCGTGTCTTTAGCTTTTTCCGATTCGCCGCCTGCATAAATAATCGGTTTTTTTATCGGTTTCGGCTGCATTATGGCGTCTTCGAGATTGTAGTATTTGCCGGAAAAAGAAAAATGGTCTGCACGCCATAGTTTATCTACGATTTCGAGCCACTCCGCCGTGCGTGCATAGCGATCGTCGTGTTCGTCAAACTGCACACCATATTTTTTCGCCTCGCCTGCCCACCACGACGAAACGACATTCAGAGACAGACGATTTCCGCCGCCGATGCGGTCAATGTTGGCAGCTTGTTTTGCCAGAAGCGCGGGATTGTGAAAAGTCGGGCGCACGGCGACCATCAATTCGAGCGTTTTCGTAACCGATGTCAAAGCCGCTGCCGTTGACCAGGCGTCGAGCGAAGGCGCGTCAACACCTTTGATGTCGTTCAAATTCAGTTCGGCGACGAGCGACAAATCAAAACCGATTTCTTCACTCCGCTGCGCGAGTCGTTTGACATATTCCCAACTCGCCTGCATTTGTTCGTCGTCGACGTTTCTCAGCCAACCGCCGAAGACCGGCATCCAGTATCCGTAGCGCATCTTTCAATCTCCTGCTGCAAAAAATCCGCAAGTTTTTCGTGCGGGTCAAAACCGATTAGATTCACGGCGTCGGCGACAAAATTCGAAAGCGCGTTGATGTCATAAAAAAGCGCGTCGCCTGTTCGCTCATCAATTAAATACTCGACGCCGCCGACATCAATTTTTCCGGCTTTAACAATTCGCTCGACCGTTTCGATGATTTCTGACGGCGGCTCGAATTTTTCGATTCGCAACCCGCTCGCGGGCGCGTCCGCCAAACACATTTCACCAATCGGCGAAACACCGCTTCGCTCGTGCGCATCTTCAATTTGGCAAATTTCCGCCGGACACAAATTGAAATTTTCACCTTGCGGATAAATTTTTATCGCGTAAAGAAATTTGCCGCCCAAGGTTTCGACACGGTTGATGTGTTCGCCGCGTTTGGGCGCAAATTCCTGCACGAGCGCCGTTGAGTCAATGCCCAAATCAATCAGATTTTGTTCGACCGCCGTTTCCAAATCAGGCAAACTGTCAAATTTGATAATTCCCGCGCCGCGCCCGCCGATGTTCGGTTTGACAACAACCGGAAACCGTAAATCTTTTGCCGCTTCGACGGCTTGTTCGGCTGAATTTATAACTCGAGTTTCAGGAAATTTTACGCTGAGCGATTCAATCAGCGCAAGCTGCAGCGCTTTTGAAGTCTCGATTTGAAAAGCGTCGTAACCGTTTATCACACGAACACCTTGTTTTTCCAGACTCGCCAGCAAACCGCGCGTGTAAAAGACCGCGTTTCCGTGTCCGCGCAGGTAAGCCGACGCGCTCATACGATTGAAAAAGAGCGCGTAGTTTTTCGCTTCTTTCGGATTGTAAAAATGGCTCGCCGCGTCAATTTTTTCAAACGACATCTCGCGTTTTTCCAATTCGGCAAAAAGCGGTCGAAACCAGTCCGGGTGTTCATAATAAACGGCAATTGGTTTTTCGTTCATTTTATTTCTTAAAAATCAAAACCGCCAAAATCGAGTGGTCTTTGCAGCATCATTTTTATAAAAACTTCTATAAATCGTTCGATAAAAATTGCTCGCTTCCTTATGCCTTTCAATTTATAAAATGTGCGGTATCATCGTCAAGCCGTTCGCTTGATGCTTCACTTTTTGAAACGGAGTATTCGTTATAAATTAAGAAATGGAACGACCGTTTATTTAAAAATTTAATTGCTAAGTTCTTAGATTTTTTGTTTTGCCGAGAAGCAAATAAGCAAAATATATAATCAAACCGACGGGGGCGACAATCAAAACATTTGTAAATTCTTCCGGCTTTACGTTCCACAAGAGCCACGCTATCAAACCGAGCGATAAAATTGCCGCGACAACACCCAGAGGCGCGAGAAATCCGGCTTTTGGCGCGTCTTTTTTCCAGCGAAAAACGGGCAGCGAGGCGCAAGTCGTCGCGTAAACGAAAAGCCGCGTGATGGTGCTGATTGTCAAAGCGGTTAAAAACGAAGTCTGAACAGTGAAAATCAGCATTACGATTGCCGTCAGAAAAAGCGAAATGTACGGCGTCTTGTAATTTTCGTGCGTTCTAGTGAGAATTTGCGGCAATTCTTTTTGTTCAGCCATCGCAAACGGCACGCGCGAAGCCGACAGCAGAAGGCTGTTTAAGTTTCCCGAGATCGAAATTACCGCGCCGACGATTATAAAACTCGAACCAAAAGTACCCAGGAATTTTCCAGCCGCATCCGCCAGAGGTCTTTCGGAAGCGGCAAGTTCGGGCAAAGTTCCGATACAAACAAGCTGAATCAAAATATAAAGCAAGGCGATAATCGCAATCGAAATTAAAAGCGCGAAAGGCAGAATTTTCCGAGGATTTTTCATCTCGCCCGACGGCACGACCGCCATTTCAAAACCTGTAAAAGCATAGACGAGAATCAAAATCGTATTGGCAAAACTGTTTGATTCGACATCGGCGGTAAAATTTATATTCGCCGGTTCGATAAAAAAAAGACCGACGATTGCAAAAGCAAAAAGCGGAACGAGTTTTCCGACGGTGAAAAGATTTATCATTCGCGCCGAGCTTTTGACGCCGACAAAATTTAGCGCAGTCAAAGCCAGAACAACCGCAGCGATAACGCCGATGCGCGCGAAACCTTCTTTTGGCAAGCCGAGATAATTAACCAGAAGATTGCAGTTGGTCGCAAAAGCCGTGATACGGACGAGCCAGAAAAGCCAGCCGACTTCAAACCCGACGACCGAGCCAAACGCTTCTTTGGCATAAAGATACGCGCCGCCGGTTGCCGCAAATCGACTGCTTACTTCGGCGAAACAAAATACAATCAGAGCGACAACAACGGCGCAGCCGATGAACGCGAAAAGCGAATTTGCGCCGACGAGCGCAGCCGCTTTCGACGGCAGACCGAAAATTCCCGCGCCGATTACCGAATTTATCGTGATGGCAATCAAATCAAGCCGACCGATGCCGCGAATTAATTTTTCATCTGTCATTTGTTGTCTTTTGCTTTTTCGCCGAATGCTTTTCGTTTATAATTTTTATACTTTTATAAAAATTCACCCGAAAGTCTTCCGAAGGAGTTTAATTGATGAAAATTTTATCTGCGATTTTTTTTTACGCGCTGCTGGTTGTTTGCTTTGCATTGTCTTTTGCACAAGCACAAACGAAAAATACGGCAACATCGAAAAATTTACAAGCGATTTCATTGAAAGACTCATCTGAGTTGCAGTCAATTTTAAATAACGCCGTCAGAGAAACGCTAGATAAATTTTCAGTCAAAGGATTAAAGTCCGAATACGTTGCCGCTACTTTAATTGATTTGCGCGACCCCGACAATCTGAAAACGTCGAATTATCGCGGCGAGGCGAAAATTTATCCGGCGAGTGTTGTAAAGATGTTTTATATGACCGCGCTTGAGCGGCAGCTTGAAGACGGACGAGTAAAAATGACCACGGAACTCGAGCGCGGTTTGCACGATATGATTGTCGATTCATCGAACGATGCGACGCAATATATCGTCGATGTTTTGACCGATACATCGAGCGGCGCAGAACTCGAACCGAAAAAATTTAAGATTTACGCCGACAAAAGAAATGCCGTTAATCGTTATTTTGCATCGCTCGGTTTTCAAAATATCAACGTCAATCAAAAAACTTACTGCGAAGACGCTTACGGACGCGAGCAGCAATTTCGCGCCGGCGGCAAAAATCGTAATATGCTGACGACAAATGCGACGGCGCGGCTTTTAACGGAAATTGTTCTCAACAAAGCGGTTACGCTTGAACGCTCAAAGCAAATGATGGATTTAATGAAACGCGATTTTAGAGGAAAGTCTGCCGATTTGGACGATCAGGCTCACGGTTTTACCGGAATCGCGCTCGCCAATAAAAATTTAATTGGCGCGCGCCTTTGGTCGAAAGCCGGTTGGACTTCAAAGACGCGTCACGATGCCGCTTACGTAGAAACACCCGATGGATTGAAATTCGTGTTGGTTGTTTTCACGGAAAATATGGCAAACGAGCGCGACATTATTCCGACGATTGGGGGTAAAATTTTGGATAACCTGAAAAACATTAAGTAAATTCCGCAAAAGCGCTTACTGAAAATTCGCTCTTTGCACAGATTCTACATTACTTACCGCAGATAACTTTACCGATTGCGTAGAAAGTCGTGTCGAGTCAACCGTTAGAGTTATAGCAAAGGATGAAGGCACAAGCATTTTATTCTCGGAAGAATGAAAAGTCTGTGCCTTTTGGTAAGGGAAATACCGCCTTACATCACCGAAGATTGCATTTGCGCGGAGTCAGATAATTAAGAAATACATAATTCGCTACACTGCGTCCCGCCGATTGCCCGGCGGCGGTGTCGGTCGGGAAATGCACGCCGCCGTAAATGCGGCTGCGGGCGATTTCATCAGTCAGCGCCGAAAAGCTGCTGTAAGTGCGAATCACGTTTGGCGTGCCGCCGAAATTTATCTGAAACACGATGTTGTCGCGCTGGTAAAAAAGCGCGAGAATTGTCGCGGCGGAAGCGCTCGCCGACGAAGCGTTTGAAGCGTAGGACGGATGCGGCGGCGTTCCCGCCGCGCCGAGCAAGGATTCCCAATTCGCATCAGCCGTCGTGTCGGCGTTACCGTCTTCATCGGCGCCCCTGATTGCCGTTACCGGTCGCCAAAAACCGTATGTATATTGGCTCGTGAAAGTCGTCTCCAGCGCGTCGTGATACGCCATAAAAAGCAGCGCGAAGAGCCGCGCATTTTCGACGGTCGAATTGTTGCGGGCGAGAGCCGTTGTGCGGGCGACATTAAATGTCAGAGCGTCGCTGACCGGCGGATTTCCCCACAAAAACGCAGTCAAGGTTTGGTCGGCGGTGCGTTTCGCGCTCGTTGCTGAACCAAGTTCCTTGACTTCATTAAAAGCGACGGCATATGCAGCGCTCGACAAAGCGGGCGGCTGCGCAGGCAGAAATTGTTTGCTATCGGTTAAGGCAAACGGCGTTACGCCCGGAAAATTGGTGAACACGGCAAATCCCGGATAAGGACCCGGAAAAAGTTCCTTCCAATTGCCCGGCGTCGGCGGCAGCAGGTAAGGCGTCCAAGGCGCGTCCCAGCCGTCGTGAGCGCGATTCGCCAACATTCGCGCGGCGACGATGTGACCGATAGCTCTGCCCTGAAATGATTGGTTAAACCGAATCCCGCTTAGCGATTGCGACAATTCAGCCGCGAACATCGCCTGCTGATTCGGATACAAACTCGCCAAAACGTCATACGCAGCTTGAGCGGCGGCAACTTTAACCGAAGCGTTTTTACTTCCCGGCACGTCCGTCAGATACGGCATGTAGCTGCCGTCAATCGAATTGATCGCGTCGAACATCGCCAGATGCAGCATAGCAAAACTCCGCCAAGCACCAATGGTCGGCGGCTGCGACCCGGGAATTTGCAGGGTTTGACCGAGAACGCGGTTCCATTGCAAAATTACGTCTTCGCCGGGCGAATTCAAATCTGTCTTATTCGTGTTTTGCGCCGCTGCCGTCAGCGCAGTGTAGAATGCAAGCGCGACAACGACAAATAGTAATAATTTTTTGCTTTTCATTGATTTTCTCCTTTTGGCATTTGAGATAAAACGCCGGTTATTTTTGTGAAAAATTGATTTCTCAATCTATTGAACTTGATTTGTCGGCACGTCGCCCGCCGAACCGAAGTATACGTAATTGATTCCGCCGGAAGATTGCAGAATATACCAAACTCCGCCGCGGTAAACTGCTACATCAGCTTTACCGTCGCCATCGTAGTCGGCAGGCACCAGTGCGTCGGTTGCCAAGCCCCAATTAATGACTTGCAAACTGTTTGAAGCACTTCGCAGGATATACCAATTCCCCTCTGACGGACGGAAGACGGCGGCATCGGTTTTACCGTCGCCGTCGTAATCCGTCGTAACGAGTTTGTCCGTGTCAATTCCGAACTGGAAACCGTAAAAGCCTTGAGTTGAACCGAGGATATACCAAATGCTGACACCGCCGCCTTGCCGCACGACCGCGTAATCGGCTTTGCCGTCGCCGTCGTAATCTGCGGCAACAGGTTTATCCGAAGCAAGCCCGAACTGCACGGCTTGAAATTGATTGTTTGCCAGATTGAGCGTGAACCAAAAGCCTGAGCGGTAAACTGCAAGTTCGGCGCGTCCGTCGCCGGTATAATCGGCGGGAACGGGAATATCGTCCGCTTGCCCGAACTGCACGGCGTTAAAAGTGCCGCTGAAACTGCCCAGCCAATACCAAAAACCATCGCGGAAAACAGCGATGTCGGTTTCGCCGTCACCGTCGTAATCGGCTGGCACGAGTTTGTCGGTTGGAATACCGAACTGAACACCGCTAAAACTGTTAGTTGATTGCTGCAAATACCACGTTCCGTTTGATGGGCGAAAAACGGAAATGTCCGCTTTACCGTCGCCGTCAAAATCAAATAGGGTTGTTGGTCTGGCAGCCGTCGCGCCGAGTTGGACTTCAAACGCGCCGATGTCAACCGTCGCCGTGCCGTCGCCGTTTCCGTCACGAATCCGCGCAAAGCCTGCGCCGCGCTGGTCAAAGGCAGACGCAATCGTGCTGACCAAAGCATTGATTCCTTTATCAATCGCCGGACTTCCCGCAAGGAGCGCGTGCGTTGGAGTTGTTCCGCCGTTGTTTTGCAATGCGCCAAGCAGCGGGTTGGTATCTCGAATGTCTGTCGGCTGATAGGTAATATAGTTTGGCGAATCGCCCGGTGAATCGCCGACTAGATTGCCGCCCGCCGATATGATTGTGCCTGTGTAAATGTAAATTTCGGGAACAATACCGGGAGGTGTGGCGGTATTGCCCGCCACAATCGTATTACCCAAAATGAGCCTGACTGAATTTGGGTTATCTTCGTCGCCGGATTGGTAAATGCCGCCGCCAATGCCTGCGGTGTTATTAGTAACGGTTACATTGTGCAGCGTCGTGTAGCTACCGGTGCAAAAGCCGCCGCCGACTTGGGCTGCCGTGTTGCCTGAGATGGTTGAGTTAACGACTGTCAATGTGCCGCCATTATTGGAAAAGCCTCCACAAATGTTGGCAGTGTTACCGGAAAAGGTCGAATTGATGATGCGATACGCGCCGATAAATCCGCCGTCTGGGGAATTGAAATACACGCCGCCGCCGCCGCTCGCCGAACTGCCGGCAACGTGAACGCCGTCCAGCGTCAGCGAACCTCGCTCGGCGAAAATCGCTCCGCCAAAACTGCTATTCGCTGCGCCCGTTCCGTTACCGCCCGTCAGGGTTACACCCGAAATAATCACGGCTGCATTAAGTATGGTAAAGATGCGGTTTGTTCCCGCGCCGCCGTCAATCGTTAGAACATTTGCACCGAGTCCATTGATAGTTAATGTTCCGGCATTGTTAATGACAATTTCATTGGCGAGCGTGATATTCGTTAAACCCGATGCAAAGTTAATCGTGTCGTCGGTCACCGAAGCGTTTGCCGCGTTGACGGCTTCGCGCAGAGAGCAATCGCCGGGAACGCAAGTCGCGTTGCGGTCGTCGCTTCTGGTAACGGTAAAACTTGACTGCGGATTAAGGTAACGAATCATTACAGAGTGAACGCCGCTGTTGCTGGCGGCAACTCCGACGACGACAATCTTGCCGTCCGGTTGAATCGCTGCCGCAGTAGCATAATTGTAAAGTGTGCCGATTCGAGTTACGACTTTACCGCCCGAGCCGAAAGTCGAATCAAGCGAGCCGTCGGCGTTATATCTCACCAAGGTAAAGCCGGAGATTGTGCCGTTGTCGCCATTGCTTGACCCAACGACGACAATTTTGCCGTCCGATTGAATCGCTACCGTATTCTTAGGAATGCTATTGCCGTTGCCGAAAATAGTTACGACTTTACCGCCCGCGCCGAAAGAAGCATCGAGCGAGCCGTCGGGGTTGTATCTCACCAACGCAAAGCCGAGGTTTGTGCCGGTTCTACTATAACCGGCAGCGATAATCTTGCCATCCGGTTGAATCGCTACGTCATAAGCGAAACCAAATTCATTACCGAAAGAAGTTACGACTTTACCGCCTGTTCCGAAAGAAGCATCAGGCGAGCCGTCAGTGTTATATCTTGCCAAGGCAAAGTTGGAGGTTAGGCTGTTGTTGTCGCTTCCGGCAGCTACAATTTTGCCGTCCGATTGAATCGCAACCGCATAAGCAAAACCGTTATTACCGAAATTAGTCGAAACCATACCGCCAGTTCCGAAAGAATTATCAAGCGAACCATTGATGTTGTATCTAACTAATAAAAAACCTTCGCCTAAATAATAACCTCCGTTAGAACTGACGACGACAATCTTACCGTCCGGTTGAATCACTAAATCCCTCGCCCCGATGTTAGCACTGCTGAAAGTAGTTATGACTTTACCGCCCGTTCCAAAAGTTGAGTCGAGCGAGCCGTCGGCGTTGTATCTAACTAAAAAAAAGTCATAGTTTGGTGGAGGGTCGGATTCGTAAAAGCCATAGTAATTTGCGCCGGCGGCAACAATTTTTCCGTCCGATTGAATCGCTATCGCAGTAGCTATAGAACCGCCGCTGCCAAAAGCAGTTATGACTCTACCGGCTGTGCCGAAAGTCAAATCGGGAGTGCCGTCGGTGTTGTATCTGGCTACTGCAAAGTCGCCGATTTCACCGGCGGCAATAATTTTCCCGTCCGGTTGAACCGCTATCGCGCGAGCATAAAGATTCAGAGGTGCTATTCCGCCGCTGCCAAACGACGGGTCAAGGTCGCCCGGCGCGGCTTGCGCTTGAATTATCATTGAGCCGCACAGTAAAAATGCGAGGACGAAAAGCCGCGTCGTTGTTAGATGAATTTTCTGTTTCATAAAATTTTCTCCTTTGACCTGTTTGGTGCGGCAATAGTTTCACCACAACGATTGTTTCTAAGGCGCGCGGGTAGTTTTAAGGAACGAAAGCATTTGGAATCGGTCTGTCGCCATTTGCTCCAAACTGAACAACATTAAACCCACGTGTGCTTCTTAATTGATACCAGGTGCCTTCCGATGGTCTGAATACGGCAA
>MWVX01000014.1_pt1 | contig 61350 bp, 39 predicted proteins | sample 1047311 | NCBI WGS metagenome assembly MWVX01 (sample SAMN06349984, study PRJNA376086) | soil metagenome | isolation source: MtG-4 sample Antarctic (ecotone) soil | place: Antarctica | collected 2015-01-13 | reverse complement strand
TCCAGACACTTTCTTTGTCTTGATTACGGTGCGCTTTTTCGGCTTCGGCAATATAATAACTAAACTCTTCAGTGTCAATTGAATAGGAAAGTTCAGGATTAAGTTGATAGGCGCCCTCACGGAACAACAAAAAGTTTTGTTTGAACGGCTGACGGCTGTTAAGAGCTTTGCGGATCAGCGAAATTGTTGGGTGAAAATTTTTCTCAATCACCGAAAGTTCCGCATCTCCCCAAAAAGCGTCAACCAGCGTATCCTTTTCGACGCGGCGGTGGCGGCTCGTGGCGATAAAGCAGAAGATATCGCGGGCGCGCCGGGTTGTCCACGCATCGGACGCAAAAGGCTTTGAAATATCGCGGTAAATCTCCACGTGACCAAGCAGCTTGAGATTCAAATCAACTAACGGAGCATTTGAGTGTAGAGAATCGGTGACCGAGATGGTTTCTATTTGTGATTCTCGACTATCTGTGACAGTTTCGTCTTTTGGACTCTCCAAGATAGGCTTTCGACTTTTTTCAACGCTTTCACGCAAATCGAGCGGCAGTTTTTCAAGGATTTCCTCATCGGAAAACAAAGCGGGATTTTTTTTGATTTCCTCACGCAGCCAGTATTCGTAATCAAAGCGCGCAGCCAGATCTAAAGCTCTCTGAATGTGTAGTAGCATTTCTTTGCGCTCACCGTTTAAAACGAGCGCGCGGGCGAGAACAAGCGTCGCCAAAGCTTCGTAGTAATACAGATTTTGAGCGTTAAAAAAAGCCCGGATTTCTTCAAGCTCGGCTGTTACACCGGCAAACTCCTTTTGTTCCAGGCGAACGCGGCACAAGTTTAATCGAACAATTTGCCAGCCAATTTCATTTTTATTTTTCTGCCGAATTTCAAGCAAATTTTCGAGCAAACTGCGCGCCTTTGCCGCATCGCCGCGCAGCATTGCAAGAACCGCCAGTTCTTCGTCCAACTCGCGCTCACCCGGGTCAATGCCGGATTCCTCATAAGATTTTCGCGCCCGTTCGTAATATTCATCGGCGCGTGCAAAATCTTTTTTGTCACGATAAAAATTTGCGTAACATTCGAAAATCTCGCCGCGCAACGCGTTCAAATTATACAGCTGACAAAGCTCTAGAGCTTTTCCCAGATGCGTTTCAGTCTCTTGAAATTTACCGCGGTAAAGATGCAGCCGCGCGACGTTTAAATGTCCGATTGCCTCTTGGGGCAACTGCGCTTCGGGTTTATCCGCCCGAAAAATTCGGTTAAACCAGCGCAGGGCTTCGCCGAAATCACCACGAAAAGCCGGCGGCAGCGCTAGATTATGCGTAATTAGGCGAATATACCGCTCGTTCGAGTGTTTTTCAGCAAGTGCCAGTGCCAGGCGAAATTGTTGTTCCGCTTCAGTCCACGCCCCGCCCGCGATAAGGCACAGCCCACGCGTATTCCCGCATTTCATTTGCACCTCGGAATCTTCAGCGGCTAAAATTTCTGCTTTTTTAAGAAAATTCAATGCTTCGGTGCTATTGCCTTTTCGCCGGGCGATGCTGGCGAGCGAGTGCAGGGCTTCGGCTTCACCTTCAGTATCGGCAGACTGGTGCAGAAAATTAACCGTCCGATGTAGTAAACCCGAAGCTTTTTCGTCGTCACCCTGCAGCCTTGCAACTTCCGCCCAATAGAGAAGAGTGCGCGGATATTCGTTAAGACAAGCATCGGGAATTTTCTCTGCAAAAGTTCCAAGTGCAGATATCGCACCGCTGGCTATCCATTCACTGCCACGTTCGGCAATAGTCTGTGCCGCCCGCTCAAAATTTTCTGCTTCGAGCAGATACGGCAGAGCTTTTTCCCAATGTTGCCCTTCAAGAAAAAATTCGGCGATTCGATTGCGCTCGCGGGCAATAGCGGCGCGTCCGAGTTCAGTTCTCAGACGCCTGGCGAGAAAATCACGAAAAAGCGGATGAAGCCGGTACTCTTCGCTAATGTGGTCACCCGCTACTGTTAAAAAAACATTTCTTTGAACAAGCGTCGGCAGAACCGCCGCGCATCGCATCTCAGGGAAAAGCCGGCTGCACACATCAAGCGGCAGAGAATTTAACAAGCTCAAATGAAGAAGGAGATTTTGGGTTTCTGCCGGTTCGCCCGAAAAAACTTCTTCGGCAAAATAATCAAAGATGTCTTTTTCAGATTGCTTAAGCATCTCGCGCAAATTCGGCGGATGGAAGGTGCCGGTATGCGAATCGAGTTCCTGTTCCGTAAGTTGCCGCACCAGCTGCAAAGCTGTAATCCAACCGTTGGTACGGGCACGATACTCGGCGATTTCTTCGGCGTCAAGTTCAAGATTTAACGTTGTGCGAAAAAGTTCGCGCACTTCGTCGTCGGTAAAAAGTAAATCTTCGCGGCGAATTATCAGCGCCGTGGATTTAGAACGCAGGCGCATAATCGCGAGCGGCGGCAAATCGCGCGTCGTAATTATCAAATGCAGCATATCGGATGAATACTGCAGGAGACGATCAACCATTTGGTGGACAATTGTGTCGTGTCCGATGTGATGATAATCGTCAAGAATTAAAATAAAGGGCTGTTCGATATTTTCTAGGATTTCATTGAGCAATAAATCAATAGCGCGTTCCGGGTGAGCCAGTAAATCATCGGTTGCTTCATTTAAATAAGGCAGGAAAGTTTCACCGAAATTTTTGGAAAATTGTTTGATGCCGTGGCAGATATAACCAAGGAAAACAAAAGGGTCGGCGTCGGTATGGTCAAGTTGGTACCAGACGGTTTGGCGCTGTTGTTGATGAAGAAATTCCGCGACCAAAGTGGTTTTTCCGCAACCGGCATCAGCCATTACCAGTGTTACCGGCAAATCGAGGTTGGCTTGCAATTTTTGGGTCAAGCGCGGGCGGGGTAGAATTTCCGGCACATGACGCGGCGGCAAAAGTTTTGTCCGCAGAAAAAAATTCGCTCTGTCCATCAACCTTCCCAACAAAATATCTTTCGTTTCTGTGTGTTCGGCGATTTATTATCAATGAGTTTCTTAATTCTATCGAGTTTATAAATTTTAACAAATAACTTGTTGACTCTGCAAAAGCTTTTATTCGACAGACCTTTCCTCAGCAATTTGTTTTAATTTGCCGATTCTGCCATAAGCCAATTTATTCGCTGCCAGCGCCGCTTTTGCGCCTAATCCAAATTTGGCAAAAAACTCGATTGTTTCTTCCGGGTTAAAAGCCAATAATTTTTCGTCCATCACTCCTAAAACTTGTTTTGAACGAAGTCGCCAGAGCGGAAATGGTGGCGCAGTGCGGACAAGGAGCAGCAATTGAATATTTTCAGTCCGCAAAGACAACAAGGCGTTAAAAAATTCGGCAAACCACTCAGCATCAAAAACCGAGTGTAAATCGTCGATGACGATCAGAAGGGGTTTTTCATTTTCGAGCGCGGCGAATTGTGCGGCTAAAGATTCGGTAACCGATAAACCTTCAGTTTCGTCGTTTTGTTCTAAACTGAAAACTTCTGACGGCTGGCAATCAAGTCTGGATTGCCGCAAACTTTCGGCAAAATAACTCAGGAAAACTTTCCAGTCAGAGTCGGTCGTCTCCGCTTTATACCAGGCAACATCATAACTGGTCTGACGCGCAAAATCTGCTGCCAGCGTAGTTTTTCCTGTTCCGGTGCGCCCCGTCACGAGCGTTGCCGAAAATTGCTCAAGAGATTTTTCCAAGTGCGCGATTAGTCGGGGACGATTGATTCCCGCCGAATTTTGCGGAATGCACATCTTATCGGCAAACAGTTTTACCGAATCGGTTGGGGTTTTGATTGTAGGTTTGGAGGAAACGTATTCAAAGCTATTACTCGTTTCACGCCATTCGCTTGAATCATATGTACCGAAAGTCATCATAGATTTCAATATAAGACAACAGACTTGAGTAAAACTTGAATTTTGAGTTGGTGAGTCTTGTTGCTTTCGCCAGATTGTGTTAAAAACTTAAAAACATCTGCCGAAGATGCACAGAATCAACTGTTGCTGGGTCGTTTCCGTAAAATTATGCAAAAGACAATTCACAAACATTTTTGTTTGACTACTCATTTACCTGTTATTTGTGGCTTGTTTTTATTCGCTGCGATAATTACAGCTTGCTGGATTCCCAATGAAAACGACCCGTTTTTCGGAAAAACAACGCCGCCGTCAAAAGATGTTTTGCGTTATATTTCGGGTCCCGAACCCGAATCGCTTGACCCGCAAGTTGGCACCGGACAAGTTGAACAGCGAATTTATCTCGCGTTATTTGAAGGTTTGGTCGAATATCACCCGCAAACGCTCGAACCCATTCCGGCAATTGCCGAGCGCTGGGAAACAAATGCCGATTCCACTGAATTCATCTTTTACTTGCGCCGCGATGCGAAATGGTCAAATGGTGAACCAATTACCGCCCGGGATTTTGTTTATACGATGCGGCGCGGACTCGATCCGAAACTGGCATCACGCGCTGCCGGACAAGCTTTTTACATCAAAAATGCGAAGGCTTTTAACGAAGGCGCGTCGTTTGTACAAAACGCAGAAGACGGCGAATTTTTAATTGATAAAGAGTCGGCTACGCAACCGCGCTTGACTGTGCCGGAAAGCGAAAAAGAAAAAGCCGCGTTACTAAAAGCAAAACCTGAACTGCAGGCGATAATTGAAGGAAAAAATCTAGTCCCGGTGAAAGCCGAAGACATTGGAGTGGAAGCTGTTAACGATTACACGGTGCGCATCGTTTTGTCGCAACCGGTTCCGTTTTTCGTCAAAATTCTGCCGCATAATTTCTTTCGTTTTGTTCCTGAAAAAGCTATTGAGCAATTCGACAGGAAATGGACACAGCCGGGAAATATCGTATCGAGCGGAGCTTTTCGTTTAAAAAAATGGAATCCGTATGACGAAATCGCGGTTGAAAAAAATTTGAATTACTGGGACGCCGGAAACGTGAAGTTGAAAGAGATTTATTTTTATCCGGTAGAGGAGCAGGCAACGGTGATGAATCTCTACAAAGCGGGTGCGATTGATGCAACTTATAATCGTTCGGTCCCGCGTTCCTGGCTTTTTATGATGCAGAAAAAACGTGATTACCAGGACGCATTTGAAGCATCAGTTGAATACTACATTATTAATACCACAAAGCCGCCGATGAATGATGTTCGCGTTCGGCGCGCTTTCGCCCTCGCGATTGATAAAAAAATTTTAACTGCCCAGCGTCGCAACTCAAAACCTCTCTCGTCGCTGATTCCGCCGGGCATTTTTTTTGGTTATCCGTCGCCTGCGCCGCCGGAGTTTAATCCAGAGCTTGCTAAAAAGTTGCTTGCCGAAGCTGGCTACGCGGACGCAGATGGCAATTACGACGCCAATAAATTTCCACTCGACGAAGTCGCTATTACTTACAACACCAGTGACGGTAATCGCTTTTTCGCGGAGATTATTCAATCTCAGTGGAAACAAAATTTGGGCTTGACCGTGCCGCTCAAAAATATGGAAACCAAAACCTTTATCAGTCTTACCACAAAACTTGAATATAAAGGTTTTGCACGCTTTGGTTACGTCGCAGATTATATTGACCCGTATAGTCTTTTGGGAGTTTTTGCCACTGCCGAAGGCGATAACGGTACCGGTTGGTCAAACGAAAGCTACGCCAAAATGCTTGACACGGCGAATCAAACGCTTGACGCGAGCGAGCGTAACCGGCTTTTGTCGGAAGCAGAAAGTTTATTGATGAGCGAGCAACCGATTATTCCGCTCACGACAACATCGACAAATTGGCTCAAAAAACCATATGTTAAAGGAATGTATCCGAATGCATTGACTTTACACGCCTGGAAATTCGTATATTTAGAGCGCGACCCGGCAAAGTGGTAAGAAGCAATTTAAAATCTGGTCTAGGAACAATATATTTGTAAACAAATTTAAAAATACGCATTCGAATTTCGTTGATGCGTTTGACGATTTTTCGATAACTAAGGAGTTCGGCTCAGACTTCTGGCGATTTACAATCTACAAACTTTTCAGCTAGACGAAGTTTGATATACTCTCCAATAATCTTGAAGAGAACAAATGTTTGAGAAGGTAAAAAAACCACAAACTTTGCTATGTTTGTGGTTTTTACTTTTTTACAACGTCCAGAAATAATTTTATTGAATTGCCAAACTATTTAACTTATTCATAGCTTGGGTTAGTTCAAGACGTGTTAGAGAGCGATTCGGCACGAAACTAGTACCGTCAGTCATAAGCAAACCTTGTTGTAAGGCTACGGCGACATAACCTCGCCAATGAACGGGGATTTGCGCGGCATCCGTGACGGTTAAAGGCGTTGAGGAAGTGAGCGACTGCAAATTCGCCGCTTTGACAATCGCCACTGCTGCAACAAGTCTCGTGGCAGATTCGTCAGGGCGAAACGCGCCGCCGGTCAAAGCATCAAAAAAGAGCTTATCATTTGGAAACTTCTGTACACTTTCTACTGCTTGCCGCGTTGTTAAGTCACGAACATCGGTAAAAAGCGGCGTTGACGCGACATATTGTGGAACGCGACCGCCGCGAACAAGCGTCTGCGCCAATTCAGCGCGTGAAACCGGGAACGTGGGGCGGAAATGCTTTCCGATCGGTAACATTACAAAAGAACTCAAACTATCTTTGACTGCCATTTGTATTTGCGGCGAAAGATTTTGTACATCGCTCAAGGGCGCAAATTCAACGCGCGCCGTTTCGACCGCGCCGAAAAATTCTTGATTTGTACCGACACCGCCGGTATGATTGATCGACGCTCTCCAAATGCCGGCAGAGGGTTTGCTGACCGAAATTTTTTCACGCCGTCCAGTTAATCCCGGCAAATTCAGATAATTTGATTCACCGCGCAGAATACCTCCAAAATCAAAAAGCTTCAAAGCCAAATCATTTGGAGAAAGCGAGCCACCCCAAGCCAAATGAACAGTCGTCTGTACCGCATCGTTTGGAATGTTGACGTTGATATTGGAAAGCACGCCTGCAGAATTTATGCCGTCAAAATATTTGGTTGAATCTGTAATAAATTTAACTTGTTTCTGATCTAAAGAAGCTCGAAAAAGTCCGATTCGACGCGCAGGAAAAGCTGAATCCAAAACCGCAGCGTGGACGTTTAACATCCCCGCCCCGACTTCGTGTAAATAAAACGGCGGCAGAGGTGTTGCCGTTCGCTGCAAAATATCTTTGACTTGCGCCGGATTCAAATTTGGATTTGCTTCAAGCATCAAAGCGATAGCTCCGGCAACCTGCGGTGCGGAAAAGGAGGTACCGCTAGCAGTCGTGTAAAAAGGTATTTCGCCAGGGGTCAGACGGCTGGCATCTGCTCCGGCTGCCACGCCTAGAGCTCCGGTTTGTGAACTTGAACTGCGAAGACTGGCAACGTTCACGCCCGGGGCGACGAGCGAAGGGCTAAACTGGCGATTTCCAAAAACGCCGCGCGAAGAAAAACTTGCTAATCGACCTTTATCATCGGTTGCACCGACACTAACTACCCACGGCGCGGCGGCGTACGGGTTTAATGTCGCATTGCCCGAGCCAGTGTTTCCTGCCGAAAAAACAACATTAATTCCTTTTTCCGTTAACATCTTGGTGGCGACATTTACCGGATCGTTATAATCAAAAATTGTGTTTGCCGAAAAACTACAATTAACAACTCGCGCGTTGTAAGCTGAACCGCGCTCTAGTAAATAATCAAAGCCCGACAGTACGTGAGTTAAGTTGGCATCCCCGGCACTCAAACCGAGAATTTTTGCTCCCGGCGCAACGCCGCTATATTTTCCGCCCGAAGCTGTGCCAGTGGCGGCAACTACTCCAGCGACAAAAGTTCCGTGCCCGCTTAGTGGATCGGTGTTAGAGACATTTTCAATCGGTGCGGGATAAAGAAAACCAACGCCTGCACTCTGCGTGTCGGCAAGGCGGACATTTTGCACCACCTGCCCGGCGAGATCATTATGCTGTCCATTCACACCTGTATCTAAAACGGCAACGGTGACGCTGCGACCTGAAATTGGCAAACTGCGATTATGCGTTTGCAACTCCTGATCAGGAGCAACCCGCGTGATTCCGGTGGTGTTAAAATAAGGATCTGAATCAAAACTCAGAGAGCGGTTGCCGAAAATTGAACGCACTCCAGATAAATGTGAAACGGCGATTAGTTGGTCGCGTCGAGCGGTGATGGAGACAAAAGGTAAATGGCGAAATCGCGTACCACCGACAATACCAATTTTCCTTAATTGAGCAAAATCAGTATCGGTCGGGTAATGATGAAAAACGATAACGGCATTAATATTACTGTCATCGGTCATTTCATTGAGTTTTATCAAAAGTTCTGGGTCAACACTTTGAAAACCGCTTGTTTGATTGTTCCATTTGTCGGCACCGGTGAAGGTAATCCCGTCGGCACCGGTGAAGGTAATCCCGTCGGCACCGGTAAGTGTAATCCCGTCGGCACCGGTGAAGGTAATTCCGCTTGGCGATAGGATATTAGAAATTGTTCCATCAGCGCCAGTAAAAGTAATCCCGTCCGCGCCAGTAAAAGTAATTCCATCGGCACCGGTGAAGGTAATACCGTCCGCTCCGGTGAAGGTTATTCCGTTTGAGCCAACTTGTTCAAACCCGTCGGCGCCCGTTAAGGTAATTCCGTCCGCTCCGGTGAAGGTTATTCCGTTAGGACGACGGACAACAACCGAATCGGCTTGACGAGTTACACCATCGGCGCCGGTAAAGGTAATTCCATCGGCGCCGGTAAAGGTAATTCCATCGGCGCCGGTAAAGGTAATTCCATCGGCGCCGGTAAAGGTAATTCCATTTGTCCCTGTATAAGTAGAAGTATCCGCACCAGTAAAAGTAATTCCATCAGCACCTGTAAACGTAATCCCATTAGTATCGGTTAATGTGATTCCGTTCGCTTTGTAGCTGAGAAAATTATCAGCCCCGGTAAAGGTAATCCCGTCCGCGCCAGTAAAAGTAATTCCATCGGCACCGGTGAAGGTAATTCCGTCTGTTTTTGAAACAAGAATTCCGGCGTAGGTCGAATTTAAACCTAACATTAAAAGCAACAATACACAGACAAATGTTCGGCAAGATCGCATAAATGTTTTATTGAATTCTAATTTTTCGGCAATAACTTATATAAATCACAATAATAACAAAAAATCATCGCAATATCAAGCTTAAGGCAATTATATTTTGGGCGAAAATATAATTAGTTTGCCACTTCTACTCATCGTTAAAGATTGGCGATTGCTGTTTTCAACATATTCGTCTTTTTTCTTCCGCCATGTTTAAGTGAGATGGTTTAATTTTTCAAGAGAAAAAACTCTCTGTAAAATGAGAGGATGAAAAAATACGATTAAGATTTTAAGAGAGAAAGCGATCAAGAAATATTTGGACGGTCATAGCGTGGCTTCCATTCCAGATTTAAGGCGGAGCTTGTCGAAGGCGGCATTTTTGAATCGGTCGAACAGGCGCGGTCGGAAATCTTCAGTTACATTGGAGGCTATTACAATCGGATTCGTCGGCATTCAAGTCTAGGTTATTTGATCCCGCTGGAGGCGCGAAAAACAGTTAAAAATCAAAGGAGTAGAGAGAGTTTTGTCTCTTGTTTTTCTTGACCATCACAAAACGGTTATTCTCGATTTGATTAAATCAAATACTGAAAGCTAAGGCGGTGAGGTTATAGACGAAGCGAAAATTTCAAGCGGAACAATGTAACTTTTGAAAAACAACTAGCCCGAATCTTTTGTGTAAAGATTTCGTTGCCCCCTTGAAGTTATTCACTGCGGAAAGATGCGTAGGCTTTGTTCATCCGATTTATCATCTATACGAAAGATGTATCTATTTCAAGCCGGATGACTCTGCTCGATTGCTCTTTTCTGCTAAATTCAAAGTAAAGAAATCGAATCAATAATACTGTTTGATATAAGCGTATGCCCTGTCAAAAAGCTCCTGTTCATGATGCAGTTTGTATTTGAGCAGAGTTTTGCGAAGGGCTTTTTGCACCTCCCGCTCTCCTGCTGAAGTCTGCTGCCAGCCGGGAAAGCGAACAATCCGCACGATCGAGTCGATATCCTCGACGATTCGCTCAACAATAACGGACGTCTCGCCGCTACGCGTTTCCTGAAATAATTCGGTTAAGAGCCGTTTTAGCTCGGTCCTGCTCTTCTACCGGGTCTGTTTCCCTTTCAGCTTCGACGACCTTTTTAGCAATTTCGAGTTGGTATTTCAGGTATGAACTTGTCTGTTTTATTTTGATTCTTCCTCAGGTAAATTTAATTCTTTGAGAGAAAAATAAGTCAAATAATTAGAATCTGTTCCGCTGGCAATTCTTGTATAACTGGGAGTTGATTCGGTCGCCGGCACTTCTTCAATATATTTATAATTATTGGCTGAACTTCTCTGTTGAGCCTTTTTGATGTCAATAACATCGCTGTAACGCACGCGGCTTCCTTTTTCGCGCGCTTTTGCCGTGATATAACGGACATCTTGTTTTTCTTTATCAAAAGCTAGAATCAAGTGAGAATAATGAGGGTCGTTATTTAGAGTCCAAATCTCCTGCTGTTTTCTTTCCTCATGGTCTAACTTTCCGATTTCATTCAGGCGATTAATCGTGTCTTCTTTACTCATACCGATTCTTATACCTAAAATATCCGAAGCAGATTGAGTTTTCGATGAATTTGAGCAACCGAAAGCAATCAAACACAACAATAACAAAGCCAGTAAATTTTTTAGCATAGAATTTCCTCGATTATTTATTTCATTTTCGTCGAATTATACTACTTTTTAATTTGAAAAGAGCAACCCGATTTGAAGTCTTTAAAAGAAAGCGACCCAGCAAGACGAGATGATTGCTGAGTCGCTTTCTTTATTGACTTTGATACATTTTTTGTATCGTGTAACGCTTCCTCGGCTCGGTCAGAGTTACAAGTCAGTAAGTTAAATTTACCTTGCGACGAGCGCAGTCGAAGCGGTAAACACTTGAACCGGTCCGACATTTAAGTTCACTACTTTTACAAGGTAAGTTCCGCCTTGCGTAACCGGCATTTCGACCAAAGCCGAGCCGTTTGAAGCGTCGCTGAGTCCCAAAATCGTTCCCGACGGGTCAACTACAACAAGTCGTATCGGAGCATTCGATTCGGCGATAACCGAAAGAGCCGTCGCGCCTTTTTCGACATTGACACTCTGCAGCAATTCACTTCCAGCATTTACGGTATTTGTACTGCTGGTCGTTTTTCCGGGTCCTGAAAACGGAGTCGAATTTGTGCTGGCGCTTTCCAAGGTAAAGCCGTCAACATAAACCGAACCGTTGATGTTTCTTAACTCAAGCGTGTGTGCGCCATTAGGCAGTCCGTCAAATTTCACATTGTAACCGTATTCCGGCGTGCGCATCGAGCCTTGTGTTCCCTTATAGCTGACAACTCCTTTTGAAACTCCGTCAAGCACGACTTCAGCGCTGCCGCCTTTTGTACTTTTTGCATAGTTGTAGGTGATAGAACCTTTTTGACCGGTAACATCAAAACTTAAACGTGCAAAGTGTGTTACATCCGTAGCGTTATTGAGTCGGAAGTGTCCTGCACTCGCTTTTGCATCATTGATAAGATGCCAGCCGTTTGAATATGCAATCCGTGAATCGTCATCTTCAATCTGCGTGGTTGAAACGGTTGTTACCGGGTCATAGGCGCGGAACAATCCGAGACCGCTCGATTGTCTGAGAATCAAAGCGCGCCTTGCGCCGTCATTATCAAACCGGGTGTTTAATTGACCGTCTGCATTATAATCCAGTCCCTGCAAACATTTGTCCGTGATGCAGCCGTCAGCAACGGCTGCGACGGCGCGTCCCTGTTTATCAACTTCCATATCGTTGAAGTCGAGTAAATTGCGCGTGCCATCCGGACAGGTTGTTCCGTTTGTGCAAACAACTCCGCGCTGAACAGGATCATTCGGAGTAGCATTGACTGTTACCCATGTTTTACCGCCGTCATAAGTTGTCGAAATAAAACCATACCAAACAGCGTTGACATAAGGCGATGTCTGGTCGGTCCCGGTGGCGGCGATACCTGAAGTTGTCGTGCCGATAAAAAAGTAAGCGGCGCGGTCGCTGTCGCCGGCTGTTACAGCCGGAAAGACCGATCTGTTAATGCCTTGATAATAACCGGCATCCTGGTCGTTTTCCCACGTTTTACCTTCATCGTGTGAAACAACGATGCGGGCTTTGCCGTCGCCGTTTCCATAACCGACGTAAATCGTGCCGTCTTCACCGATTCCAACCGACGGGTCGGAGCGTCCAGAAGTGCTGCCGGGAATTTTGCGAACAGTCCAGGTCAAACCGTTATCGTTAGAAACAAGGACTGCCTGTTGACCGCCGCAGGATTTGTTCGGAACATAAACCGTTCCCTTCGCCGAAACTTTGATATGTCCGTGTATTCCTGTACAAGTCGTTAAATCATACATCGGAACAGCAACGCCGAAAGTTAAACCGCCGTCGTCGCTGCGGGCGATTTCAGCTAAACCAATATCCTGCGAAGCGTAATAAACCGCATTCGGATAGATTTTGCCGTCAACGCCTGATCTTTGAATGGCTCCCCCTTTCAAGCTGCCGTCGGCGTTCTTAGCATACGGACCGGCGCCGATTGTCTGGTGGTCAACACCTGAGTTGATACCGGCACCTTGGCTTGGCGTCCACGTGTCGCCATCATTGTCCGTAAAAGACATTAAGCTGATTTTGGACGGAAGCAATTGCGAAACAAACGTTCTATTTGTTGCCGTATCGGTAAAAAGGAGCGGGTCAAAACTTAAAATGGAAGTGTTTTGTGCCGATTTCTTTTCCCAAGTCGCTGTCGAAGGTGAAACACTGTCGTTGAAAGTAACGCGAAGTGTTTGCAAACTCGCCATAAACATTGCTCTGCCGCTCGCCCAGTTGAGTCCGATAGTCGGCTCCCCGGCGCGTTGACCTAATGTTGATGGTGGAACAAAGTTATCGTAAGTCGGCGGCGTAGCGTTTGAAACAATCGGCGGAGTGGGCGCGGGACCGGCTACGGCGACTGCCTGAACGGCTGCCGTTCCTTTGTATTGGTCGGCACTTGTCGCCGCATAATAAACTACGTGAACGCTGAAAACGCCCGTGCCGACCGATGCCGGGTCTAAATCTACTTTTTCACTCGTTAAAGGTCCGGTCGGTTCGGTAGCGCCGTTTCCCGATTGCGCCACCACCGGACCGCTATTTGAATCTCTGTGAACATACAGATCGTAATCACTCGCCGGAAGCGTCCAGTTTATTTCAACGTGAGCAAGCTTTCCCGACCAATCAGCCGGTGTACCGGAAAGTGTTAAAGTGAAAGTGTCGCAGGTAACACCTTCTGTACAAAGAGATTCGGCTGGGACTGTATCTGATGTAACATTCAAAGCCCCGCCGCCGGTAGCCGTTCCGTTCCAATTCAAAGCCGCAGAATTTGGGCTAAGAGTTGTCGAGGCGGGATTTGCTGCCCGCACAATTGTTAAAGGCATTAAAAAAGCCGCAACTATAAAAAGCGCGACAATAGCGCCCAATGAAAATAAACCAATTCGATTGTTTAATTTAGTGTTTTGTAATTTTCTCGTGTTCATCTCGTCTTTCTCCATTATTTGATTTTTTGTTGGTCAAAGTTTTCGCCGAATAGCTTTGACCTTATTTGTTAAATCAAACAGTAAAAGTTTTATACCATTTGACGAGTTTAACTATATTAATAGTGACTTGAGAAAAACTTGAGGCAGTCTTGAGGTTAAGTATTTGCTATAATTTTCTGTCCCGAAAAAACTATATATTTTGCAGTTAAATATCAAACATTTTATGAAAAATATGATTTTTATTGCCGGTTCCGGCGGAATCGGAGAAGCAGCAGCTATTCTTTTGCGCGAATGGTCTGAGTTTGAAACGGAAATTTTTCTCGGCGATGTCAGCGATGAAAATTTAATCAAAGCAAAGGATTTTGTTCTCAAAAATTCCGACAAAACTTTTAGTGTCGAAACCGTTTTGATGCCGAAGGAAGGAATCAGCGACGTTATGAAATCCGCTTTCGAAATCTGCGACGTTTTGCTTGATTGTTCTCCGGGAGCGCAAGCGCCGCGAATGGCTCGTTTTGCGAAAGATTTCAAAATGCACTACGCGAATCTTACCGAATACGTTGCCGAAACCGACGAAATTATCGCTCTTGCCAAAGATGCCGAAACCGGTTTTATCTTGCAGACGGGACTTGCGCCCGGTTTTATTAATGTTCTGGCGATGTCTCTTTATCAAAAGTTTCAAGCGCAATTTGGCGTTGAAACAGTTGAAAAAATCGAAATGAAAGTCGGCGCGCTGACGGCACACGCGCATCGTCCGCATTTTTACGGCTTTACGTGGTCGCCGATTGGTGTAGCAACCGAATACGTCAAACCGGCGCGCATTATTCGTGATTTTGAAATCCGGCAAGTTCCAGCCTTGTCTGACAGAGAAACAATCGTTATCGGCGGCAGAACTTATGAAGCAGATTTAACGTCGGGCGGCGCGGCGGATTTGCCCGATTTTTTTCGTCACAAAGCAAAATCGCTCGATTACAAAACTTTGCGCCACGTCGGACATTACAGTTGGGTTGAAACGGTTATCGCACAGATAGCGGTAGAGGAAAATATTTTAAATAAATTTGAACACGAAGAATTGCCCGATAAAATTTTAGCCGAATTCCTGCGCGAAGTTCCCGCTGTTGAAGACGATTTTGTGCTGGCTCACGCTGCGGTTGACGGTTTTGACAGCCACGGAAAACGGCAAATGATTGAAAAAGCATATTTTGTAGAGCCTTTGAAAATCAACGGACACCGTTTGCGGGCGATACAAACGACGACCGCCGCGCCACTCTGTCAAGCCGCAGTATTATTACTATCGGGAAAATATAAAGGCGTTGTTTTGCAAAGCCAGTTAAATCCCGAAGAATTTATCGGCGGAAATTTCGTCAGCCAAGTTTATGAAACGCAAAACTAACCGCGCAAAAGCAGAGAACGGATTACTATTGTTCATAGATGGCTAATTCTTTCTGAATCTCCTTTGTTTATAATTTTTGCATGTTAGCGACCGGTTAATTTTGCGTTATAATTTTCCCGAAATGTCCGAAAACACTTTAGAAAGCAATCAGGAATCTCATCTTGCGAAAAAATCTTCCGTTTTAACGCCGACCGTCGAAGAACTTTCCGTTCTTTCAGCAACCGAAAAAATCGGTTTTCGATTGACTCACCGAATGAATCAAGGCGTATGGAAAAGGTTTTGGACTTTTTGCCAGCGACACATCGGTTCGCTTTGGATTCGTCTGGCGACTTACAATTTGATGAATGTTTTCGGGCTGGAAAACGTCGAAAACACAAACGTCGAAAAACCTGTTTTGATTGTTGCCAATCATCGTTCGTTTTTTGATATGTACACGGTTTCGAGCGTTTTGTTTCGACGCACGACACGATCGATAAAATTATTTTTCCCGGTTCGCGGCAAATTTTTTTACACTTCGCCGCTCGGTTGGTTTGTTAATCTGGTGATGGGCTGGTGGTCAATGTATCCGCCGTTTTTCCGTGAAACGAAAGAAGAGAAAAAACGCAACTTTGATAAATACTCGATGCGCCGTCTGATTCAAATCTGCACCGAAGGCAGCGGACACATTATCGGTTTTCATCCCGAAGGCAAGCGCAATCTTTCCGACAATCCGTATGATTTTTTGCCGGCGCAAACCGGTGTCGGCAAAATAATTATGGCTGCGCGCCCGCAGGTAATACCGGTTTTTCTCGCCGGACTCGGCAACGATTTACCCAAACAGATTCTGGGAAACTGGCGCGGCGGCGAAAAAATCCGGATTCATTTCGGCGCGGCGATTGAGCTTTCGGAATTTTACGAAAAGCGCGATTCGCTCCGCACGCACAAGGAAATTGCAGACTTTTTAATGCTCAAAATCGGTGAACTCGCCGAAGCGGATAAAAAATTGTTTGGCAAAATTGAAACAAAAACATTGAAAACTTAGCCTGAATTTTTATTTATTACATTGCGATTGCCGATGCTTTTTCAAACGACTATGATATTTAAAGAATTTGATAAAAAGGGAAGAACTTTTTGGATGAGTAAACAAAATAATTTCACTGACGACGTTTGGGATTACCTGAAAACATTTGAAAAAACCGCAGGTGATTTTTTTGAAACTGTGACCGATACATTCGTCGGTAAAGCCGACACTTTGCGCGACGGAACGGAATTTGAACCGGTCTCCTTGCCGCGAGATTTGGCGGCGCATAAAAACGTGCAAACTGAATGGTGGTATTACACCGGTTACGGCGAGACGGTTTCAGGAAAACGTTTCGGTTTCGAACTTGTTTTTTTCAAAAGACGGACAGATTTGGATAAATTTTCGCTCGTTCCGCTGCGGCTTTTCGGCAATCCGATTTACTTCGCTCATTTTGCCGTAACCGATTACGACAACAAGGAATTTCGCTACGCGCACCGCAAAAGCGCTAACGGCTGGTTTGATTCACCGGCTTCGGCAAGCGAGAATCATTTTCATCTGCGACTCGGAGATTGGTCTCTGCGCGAATCGCAGGGCGCGCACGTGCTTCGGGCGACAATCGGCGATGACGAAGTTTTTGAGGCGACTTTGAAGCCGACAAAAAAGCCGATTCTTAACGGCATCGCAAAAGACGGCGTTTCATTCAAAGACGAAGGTCAGGCATCGCGTTATTTTTCCTATACGAGAATGGAAATGGAAGGCGATATTGTTTGGAACGACGAAACCGAACATTTTCACGGCTCGGCTTGGATGGACAGGGAATTCGGCACGTGGACACCGACGGAAAATCAAAAAGGCTGGGATTGGTTTTCGATTCAACTCTCAAACGGCGCGGAATTGATGTGTTACCAGATTCGCAACGGCACGGGCGGCATTTCAACATTTTCAAGCGGAAATTACGTTGAAAAAGACGGCAATTTTACGCCGCTCGGACACGCCGATTTTACAATCGAGCCGACCGGGTTTTGGAAAAGTTCGCGTACGCAGGCGACGTATCCGAGCGGCTGGCGTTTGACAGTTCCGAAATTCGATATGGATTTGGAAGTTACGCCCGTTTTGCAAGACCAGGAACTCGATACGCGCGGAACAACTATGATTATTTACTGGGAAGGCGCGTGCGATGTGAAAGGGAAAATAAAAAAAGAAGATATTTTGGGACGTGCTTACGTTGAACTGGTCGGCTACGACCGCTCGCACGAACAGCCGAATCTGGCTTATTTTTTGATGGGAAATTCTTTTGAATTTCCCTCGAAATCCTTTTTTAGTTAATGGTAAACAATAAATATAAAGAAAAAACCATTTACGATTCACTTTTTACTAAAAATTTATTTTTTATCAATTGTCTGTTTCAGCTTGTCGGCTAGATCCTTATTGGTTTTCAATAAAATTGTGTACTGTTCGCGGGCGGCGGGCAAATTTCCATTGACGAAGTAAGCTAAACCGAGATTAAATCTGGCTTTCGTGAAATTTGGATTTAATTCGAGAGTTTTCAGATACGCTTCGATAGCTTTTTGCGGCTGTTCGACGTAATAGTAGGCATTTCCAAGCGAATAAAAACCGTCGAAATATTCGGGATTTGCATTTGTAAATTCGAGCATTCCGTTAACCGCTTTTTTAAAGTAATCCTTTGCAGCGTCGTCTTTATTGAGCGACAATTGTGTAAAACCCAAATAAAGATTGGTTTCGCCGCTGTTCGGATTTATTTTGAGCGCGGAATTGCAGGCTTCGAGCGACATTTGATATTGCTTCGTTTCGTAATAAGCACGGCATAGAATCGAGTAACCGAAAGGTTGTTCGGGAAGTAATTTGACGGCTTGCCGGGCAGCGATAATTGCTTCGAAATTACTATTGGATAAACTGTAATAACGTGCCAAATCAATGTAAAGATTTCCGTCTTCGGGTAAAACCTGCAAACCTTTTTTCGTAACCTCGATAGCTTCTTTCAATTGATTTTGCGTGCGATGAATATCAGAAAGATTATGATAAGCAGCATAAATTTCGGGTTTGGCGCTGATGGTTTTTTGATAAAATTCGAGAGCCTCCACGTTTTTTTTGTTTTTACGCAAAGCTTCGGCAATCAAAAAATTCGATTCACCTAAATATCTCGTGTTTCTTTTGATTGCTTCGGTCGCAGCAATTATCTGCTGTTCAGTGTTACCCAAACCGGCATTTGCCGAAGCGATATAATAATAAGTGTCAGCATTATTCGGGTCGATTTGGATGGATTTTTGAAAGATATCCAAAGCCTCTTGATAAGAACCTCTGGCAAGTTGCAGCGATAATTGCTTCGAAATTACTATTGGATAAACTGTAATAACGTGCCAAATCAATGTAAAGATTTCCGTCTTCGGGTAAAACCTGCAAACCTTTTTTCGTAACCTCGATAGCTTCTTTCAATTGATTTTGCGTGCGATGAATATCAGAAAGATTATGATAAGCAGCATAAATTTCGGGTTTGGCGCTGATGGTTTTTTGATAAAATTCGAGAGCCTCCACGTTTTTTTTGTTTTTACGCAAAGCTTCGGCAATCAAAAAATTCGATTCACCTAAATATCTCGTGTTTCTTTTGATTGCTTCGGTCGCAGCAATTATCTGCTGTTCAGTGTTACCCAAACCGGCATTTGCCGAAGCGATATAATAATAAGTGTCAGCATTATTCGGGTCGATTTGGATGGATTTTTGAAAGATATCCAAAGCCTCTTGATAAGAACCTCTGGCAAGTTGAATTTCCCCGATTGCTTGGTTTAAATCCGTATTTCTCGGTTCAAGCTGCAAAACCTTTTGAGCGTCCTGCAAAGCCAAATCATAGTTTTTCTTCTTAAGATACAAAACCCAACGAATTTTATAAATCTCGATAGGTTTGTAACCACCGGCTAAAGCTGCATCCATCTCGGAAATGGCTTGGTCGTATTCATTTAGCTGTATGTGTGCGTTTCCTTTTCCGAAATGTGCTTTAGAAAGGCTTGGGATTAAAGCAATTGCTCCGGTGTATTTATCTATTGCCGCACGGTAGTCTTTCTGCCGAAAAACGGCGTCCGCTTCGGCAACTAACTTCGCGGCTTGTTTTGTTTGATTTTTATTCTGTCCGTCTGCGTCTGCAGGCAAACTGAAAAAAACAGAAAGCAGCAGACAGAAATAAACAAAATTAAAAATAATCTTTCTTTTTATTTGCATTTTGTCTCCGACCGACTACGGCAAAATCCTTGGAAGCGGCGTTGCTTTCGTCATTGCTTTTGGCGTCGGTTTTGCAGGCGGTTTCGGTGCTGTTACTACCGCCTTCGGCGATGGTTTTGGATTTACTTTTATTGCGGTCCGTTGCACGGGTTTTACATTATTATAGCTTTCAGATGTTTTAAGGTTCGGCTTTTCAACAGCACCGGCAGATGAATTTGTGTTTGGAGCTTTTTCGTTAATCGAATTAGAATTTACGTCAGTTTTAGTAACGCTTTCTATTGCCGGGGAAGGCGTAAATTCAATTGTCGCTTCAGGTTTTATTACAGAATCTGAATCGGTAAATGTTTTCGAAGAATTAGATCCATAAAAGGCTGTGGCAACAGCAGCAATTGCCAGCAAAAAGACGCCGATTCCGCCAAAAATAAATAACGGCTTTTGCCTCGATTTCTTTTCATTAAAAGCCGGAGGCACGATATTCGGAAAAGGTTCTGAAAATGATTTCCCGGGGATTTCTCTGTCCGTTTGAGAATCCGTGCGCGAATATGTTTTGGGCGGTGTAAAAGTAGCGAAACGGTCGGAGTTTACTTCGGCAGGTGCAGAAGAATCGAACTGCCCTGTATTTTTTGACAATTGATGTGAAGTGTTTTCGACTTCAGAAGAAAAAACAGTTGCCGGTGCTGAAATAACTTCATTTGCCGTCGGCAGATTTAGAGAATTAACGGCAACGGCTTGAACCGAGATTTGATTTTCCGTTTGTGCATAAGCCTCGCGTAAAATTCTTTGCATTTCACTCGCGGTTGAAAATCTTTTATCACGACTGACTTCCATTCCCTTTAGAAGATATCCAAAGCCTCTTGATAAGAACCTCTGGCAAGTTGAATTTCCCCGATTGCTTGGTTTAAATCCGTATTTCTCGGTTCAAGCTGCAAAACCTTTTGAGCGTCCTGCAAAGCCAAATCATAGTTTTTCTTCTTAAGATACAAAACCCAACGAATTTTATAAATCTCGATAGGTTTGTAACCACCGGCTAAAGCTGCATCCATCTCGGAAATGGCTTGGTCGTATTCATTTAGCTGTATGTGTGCGTTTCCTTTTCCGAAATGTGCTTTAGAAAGGCTTGGGATTAAAGCAATTGCTCCGGTGTATTTATCTATTGCCGCACGGTAGTCTTTCTGCCGAAAAACGGCGTCCGCTTCGGCAACTAACTTCGCGGCTTGTTTTGTTTGATTTTTATTCTGTCCGTCTGCGTCTGCAGGCAAACTGAAAAAAACAGAAAGCAGCAGACAGAAATAAACAAAATTAAAAATAATCTTTCTTTTTATTTGCATTTTGTCTCCGACCGACTACGGCAAAATCCTTGGAAGCGGCGTTGCTTTCGTCATTGCTTTTGGCGTCGGTTTTGCAGGCGGTTTCGGTGCTGTTACTACCGCCTTCGGCGATGGTTTTGGATTTACTTTTATTGCGGTCCGTTGCACGGGTTTTACATTATTATAGCTTTCAGATGTTTTAAGGTTCGGCTTTTCAACAGCACCGGCAGATGAATTTGTGTTTGGAGCTTTTTCGTTAATCGAATTAGAATTTACGTCAGTTTTAGTAACGCTTTCTATTGCCGGGGAAGGCGTAAATTCAATTGTCGCTTCAGGTTTTATTACAGAATCTGAATCGGTAAATGTTTTCGAAGAATTAGATCCATAAAAGGCTGTGGCAACAGCAGCAATTGCCAGCAAAAAGACGCCGATTCCGCCAAAAATAAATAACGGCTTTTGCCTCGATTTCTTTTCATTAAAAGCCGGAGGCACGATATTCGGAAAAGGTTCTGAAAATGATTTCCCGGGGATTTCTCTGTCCGTTTGAGAATCCGTGCGCGAATATGTTTTGGGCGGTGTAAAAGTAGCGAAACGGTCGGAGTTTACTTCGGCAGGTGCAGAAGAATCGAACTGCCCTGTATTTTTTGACAATTGATGTGAAGTGTTTTCGACTTCAGAAGAAAAAACAGTTGCCGGTGCTGAAATAACTTCATTTGCCGTCGGCAGATTTAGAGAATTAACGGCAACGGCTTGAACCGAGATTTGATTTTCCGTTTGTGCATAAGCCTCGCGTAAAATTCTTTGCATTTCACTCGCGGTTGAAAATCTTTTATCACGACTGACTTCCATTCCCTTTAGAATAGTTTGTGAAACTAAAGCGGAAACTTCCGGGTTGATTTCGTTTATCGGTTTCAAAGGGTCTTGCATTTCGCCGAGCAGCGCATCGGCGCGAGTTAAAGCGTCTGGCGGAACAGTGTTGGTTAGAAGTTGGTAGAGAGTCGAGGAAAGCGAAAAAATATCCGAGCGCGCGTTTGTTCCAGTGCCGCGGATCTGCTCCATCGGAGCGTAATGCGGCGTGTAGCCGACGATGCTGCCTGTCGTTGTTGCAATCTGCGAGACGTCAAGTGAATTTTTCGACAAACCGAAATCAAGTAAAACAATAGAGTTTTCATTAGTTAATTTCAGGTTTTGCGGTTTTATGTCGCGGTGAATAATCGGCGGCTCGTTCGAGTGTAGATAATTAAGTGCGTCAAGCAATTGGTCTGCCCAATACATAACCCAACTCAAGGGAAAAGGTTTGTTCAACGCTTCAAGGCGTTTAGCCAAATCTTCGCCCGCAATATGTTCCATTATCAAATATTGGTGGTCGCCTTCGATAAAATGGTCGCTCACCTTTGGCAAAACATTGTGGCGCAGTCGGGCGAGAGTTTTTGCCTCGCGTTCAAAAGCATTACCAAGCATTTCATTGTCTGAAAAGAAAGTACGCTTTAGTGCCACAGGACTCCCCAAGCGCTGGTCAACCGCCAGATAAACTTCGCCCATTCCGCCATTTCCGATTAAATGCACGATCAGATAGCGGTTTTGCAGCAATGTATTGGAAGCTATTAATTTCATTCGGCTTTATAGCGGCGAAGTTGATGCGGGCGATACCGCCATAGCGCACTTCAAGTATAACAATCGACGTTTTTAAAAGAGTCGCTGTTTTGCTCTCACATCCAACGACTTGTTCGGCTTGTGCTTCTTTTCGACGAGCGCGCGTTTGTTCCAGTGCCGCGGATCTGCTCCATCGGAGCGTAATGCGGCGTGTAGCCGACGATGCTGCCTGTCGTTGTTGCAATCTGCGAGACGTCAAGTGAATTTTTCGACAAACCGAAATCAAGTAAAACAATAGAGTTTTCATTAGTTAATTTCAGGTTTTGCGGTTTTATGTCGCGGTGAATAATCGGCGGCTCGTTCGAGTGTAGATAATTAAGTGCGTCAAGCAATTGGTCTGCCCAATACATAACCCAACTCAAGGGAAAAGGTTTGTTCAACGCTTCAAGGCGTTTAGCCAAATCTTCGCCCGCAATATGTTCCATTATCAAATATTGGTGGTCGCCTTCGATAAAATGGTCGCTCACCTTTGGCAAAACATTGTGGCGCAGTCGGGCGAGAGTTTTTGCCTCGCGTTCAAAAGCATTACCAAGCATTTCATTGTCTGAAAAGAAAGTACGCTTTAGTGCCACAGGACTCCCCAAGCGCTGGTCAACCGCCAGATAAACTTCGCCCATTCCGCCATTTCCGATTAAATGCACGATCAGATAGCGGTTTTGCAGCAATGTATTGGAAGCTATTAATTTCATTCGGCTTTATAGCGGCGAAGTTGATGCGGGCGATACCGCCATAGCGCACTTCAAGTATAACAATCGACGTTTTTAAAAGAGTCGCTGTTTTGCTCTCACATCCAACGACTTGTTCGGCTTGTGCTTCTTTTCGACGGGTTCTTTTCCTTCGCCTAAAATCTTTACATCTTCAGTTTTATTCAGCAGTCTCGTTCTCGTGCAAGCGTGCGTTCGCAATTCGTTTTCTTTACCATAGGCATACACTAAATAACTTTCGCCTTCTTTGAAATGATAATCACAACTCGAAACAGTCACAATTCCGTCAGAATTTTTTGTTTCATCCGTTACCAGAAAAGCTTCAGTCGTAGCTTCGCCTTTCCACCATCGTTCAACTTGGAATTTGACAACCTTGGTTTCATAGTCATTGTGCTTGCCCGAATCTTTCTCGTGCGATTCCAAATATTGATTCGGGATGCCTTTGCGATACTCAAAACCGACAACTTTCCCGGCAAAAACCATTGTTGAATGTTTAGCGGCATTTTGAACGGCATCATTGACATCTTCATTCGGTATAGAAACACAACTGCAGGCGAAAACTTCGGTTGCACTTAAAAGCAAGCAAATGACAAATGAGATTACTATTTTTTGTTTATTTAGGTAAAACATAATTTTTACAATGAAGAGCCGAACTTTGATTTATATCGGACACTAAATTCGAGATTTGTAATTTAAGGTGTTTTTAATGTCAAAAATTATTTTTACGAAAAAGTTTTTTACCGACCTTGCGATAATTGTTTTACTGGTTTGCAATCAATTTTTCCGGCGGCAGTATTGCCGTTTGACCGACGTGTTGCCAGCATCTTCCGCCCGCGTTTTTTATATGCCGCGAGCAAGGCGTTCCTTTTTTTGTCTGCGCGCCGCAAAAATAAACAATTTCCCGCGTTGTGTCCGGTTGATTCTCAAATGATTTGCTCTTTTCATTTGTTTTGAAAGCTACAGGCGCGACCGGCGATTTTATTTGCACCGATGAATTATTTGCTTTTGTCGCAACCGAAGGTTGAGCAATTATTTGATTGGAATTTGTCGCTTCGCTTGACTGAGCGATAAAACCTTTGTTTGAATTCTGTAAATTGCCCGGCGATTGATTTGATAAAACAATTAAATCTCTTTCCTGTTTCCGCCCTAAATTACCAATTCCGACAACCCCTAAAATTAACCCGACTGCTAAAACAAGCGTCGGTATCCAATCATAAAGCCCAAAATCCGTCTCGCAAAGCTCGCAAAAACGCCGGTTTGTCCAAATTCGCCAGTTTGCCCTTTCGACTTTCTCCCCGCACTGGCAGCAATATTTTGGTTTATAAGACATATATTCGTTCCTTATGAGACAAAGGCTGGGAACAAAACGCAACTGTAAATTTGGATATTTTACAAGTTTCAAAATTTAGATGTTCTCATTATAAATCATTATTTTCTTAATGTTAAGATAAATTACAACCAAAGCGCGTGCAACCGCCTTGGATTATCAGGCGTCTTACTCAACTGATTTCACTATGCGATTCAAGAAGTTTTCAATCCTGCTTTTATTTTTACTTTTAAGCTGCGCGGCTAATTTTGCGCAAAGCGGAGATGATGTAATCAAAGTTGATTCTTCAATCGTACGCTTAAACGTCGGCGTCGCCGACCGGCAGGGAAGACCGATTACAAATTTAAAAAAAGAAAATTTTACCCTCTATGAAGACGGCGTGAAGCAAGACATTTCGCTTTTTGAGCCGACGGTTGCGCCGTTTAGCGTCGTGATGCTTCTCGATATGAGCGGTTCGACGCTCGGCTTTCGAGAAGTTATCCGCCAATCCGCTTTTCGTTTTGTAGATGCGCTTTCGCCTGAAGACCGCGTCGCCGTTGTCGAATTTTATGATAAGCCAAATCTGCTAAATGATTTTACGAGCAAGCGAAAACCAATAATCAATTCAATAAACGTTGCCAGCGGACGCGGTAAGACCCAGCTTTATAAGGCTCTGGATTTTGCGCTCGGTAAACTTGCAAAAGAAGGTAAGCGTCGCAAAGCAATTATCGTTTTAACTGATGGAGCTGATTCAGAATTACGAGATAATGACCGCAATTTTTTGGGGAAAGTTAACGAAAACGATATTACCAGCGCGATTAAGCCGGAAAATAATGAAACGCTCAATAGAATATTGAATAAATCTGACAACCAGGGTGTGACAATTTATCCGCTGGCGCTTCCGACCGGCGATCCGTTAAAGCTACCCGAACCGACGCCTTTGCAGATGGCGATGTATAGCGCATCTCGCGCACGTCTTCAAATTCTTGCCGACAGAACCGGTGGAACTTTCAATGCTATCAATCACTTGGAAGATATGGGGAAACTTTACGCTTCGGTTGCGGCGGATTTGCGCGCGCTTTACACGGTTGAATACGCGCCGACTGAGACGAAACGCGACGGCAAATGGCGAAAGATAAAAATCGAAGTTAACAGCGCCGAACTCATCTCAAGAACTCGCCCAGGTTATTTTGCCAGGTAATTTAAGTTTCCGGTTTAGTTTTAAATTGGAATTTTGTTTAGACGCTTGACACAAACAGACAAGATTTGTAGTCTTAAAATTCACTTTACGCACCCGTAGCTCAGCTGGATAGAGTACATGACTACGAATCATGGGGTCGCATGTTCGAATCATGCCGGGTGCATTCAAAACTTTAACAATTTTTAAAAGGAGCGATTTTTCTAAGTCGCTCTTTTTATTTTTAAATGATAAGAATTTCAAATTTAATGAATACAAAAATTTAATACCAAGTTTCATTTTACGAAAGTAAATTGGATAGGAAAAACTGTTTTGTTTTGATACAATGATTGAGATATAAAAAGTAATTTTACAATAAACCATCAGATTATTTTCCCAATGAAAATATAATATTGTTAGAATTTTTCAGGGAAAGTTGAACTTAAAATATGGCAAAAAGGGCATTACTGATTGATGATGATTTGGCGACGCTGGAGTTGATGAAATTTCAATTAGACGCGGAAGGTTTTGAAATAATAACCGCGGAAACAGGTCAGAAGGGGCTGGATTTTATCAAGGAAAACGAGTTTGATATTATTTTAACCGATCTTAATCTGCCAGATATAAGCGGTATTGAAATGGTTCAGCGCAGCAAGGAAGTTTCACCGGATACGGAAATTATTATGGTTACCGGTTTCGGTTCGGTCGAAAAGGCAATTGAAGCGACAAAGGCGGGAGCGTTTTATTATGTCGAAAAACCGGTTGAGTTTGAGGAATTGCTCGTTTTAATAGAAAAAGCCATCGAGCGAAAACAACAAGCAAAAGAAATCAAAGAACTGCGCGGAAAACTGTCGAGCCGCGCGTCTTATCAAGGCGTTATCGGTGGCAGCCGTTCAATGCAAGACATTTACGAAATAATTGAAAGCGTCGCCGAATCAGACGCCAACATATTTATCCTGGGAGAATCCGGCACGGGCAAAGAAGTTATTGCCAACGCCATTCATTATAAAAGTCATCGCTCAAAGAAACCGTTTGTAAAATTAAATTGCTCTGCGCTTCCTAAAGACCTAATCGAGTCGGAACTTTTTGGTCATAAAAAAGGCGCGTTTACGGGTGCAACCGGAGATAAGGAAGGATTTCTCGGTCGCGCAAACGGCGGCAGTCTGCTTCTGGATGAAATCGGAGAAATGCCGGTGGGCTTGCAGCCGAAACTTCTTCGTGTTTTGCAGGAAAGAATTTATTATCCGGTCGGCAGCGACAAACCGCAGGAAGTTGATTTTCGCCTTATTTCCTCGACAAATCGCAATCCTTTCGACGCGATCCAGGACGGAAACCTGCGAGAAGATTTGTATTATCGCATCAATACAATTGAGATAAAAATACCGCCTCTCCGCGAGAGAATGGAAGACGTTCCGATGTTGGCGGAACATTTTTTGCAAATTTATGTAGAAAAATATAATAAACATTGCGATTTCTCCGAGAAGGCATACGACCAAATGTTGAATTATAACTGGCGCGGGAATGTCCGTGAACTTCAGCACGTCATTGAAAGAGCCATTTTACTTTGCAAAGGCGGCAAGATTAGCGAATTGAATATTCCGCAGAATTTCAGTAGTCAAGTTTCAATGGCAAGTATTTCAAAAAATGGAATGCTTTCGGTTGCAACTGGAAATGGAACTTCTTTGGAATCAAGTAATAACGATTGGTTTAATCAAACGAATTTGGATGGTGATGCTTTATTTACGGAAGTCGGAAAATTTATTGTTGAGAAACTTCCTGAACCCGAAGACGGCGCCGAACAAAAAGACATTTTTGATTCACTGGAAAATGGAATTGTTACAGCTGCTCTCCGGCGCACAAAAGGTAATAAACAAGCCGCAGCTAATCTCTTAGGTCTCTATCGTCCGCGACTATACGGAATGATTAAACGCCACAACATCGAAGAAAAAGTTTAAAAAATAAAAAAAACGTCCGGTTCCATTAATTACCGGACGTTTTTTTTATTTTTTAAGACTGTAGCAAATTATTTATTTGCAGCGGGAGCAGTTACGTTTATATGAACGTCTTCTTTCCTGGTGGTATTGCCGCTCAAAAAACCACTGTAATATAATGCACCTGCAATAATGGCAACAATAATCATAGTCGTAATCGCCCAGATTAAATTGTTACCCGTACTATTTTCTTCGGACATATTTTTCTCCTTCGATAATAAATTTCTAAAGTATTTAATCGCCTCGAAGCAATAATGCCAAATAAATTAAATAAAGTAAATATATCTGTTTGGAAATTAAGATCTTCAATAAATTATTGATCAAAAAAATCACGCGGCATAAGTATTGCAAATAAAACTAAAGTTTAAGTAAGAGGAAAATAAACATACGTCTCATACGTTTATTTTCGAGAATTTTTATTTGTTCACTAGGGATTAGTCGTGCCGGATTACATTGAAAAGCTAAAGGATGGAGAAAATAAAAGAAATGCCAACTTTCCTTACTGGGTTTTGGCAATATCTATTTTTTTGACTTTTGCCCTAACTTATAATTTTTATCAAAACGCACTCAATAAAGATTCCATAAGATTTGCCAACGAGGTCGGGCGCGTTCAGTCCCAAATCGAAAATAAAATAAATTTGTATGTCGCATTGCTAAAAGGCGGGCGAGGTTTTGTCGAATCGGCAACGGATTTGAATCGAGAAAGTTTTTCCAAATATATTGAAAGTCTCGAAGTTGAGAGAAATTACGGCGGTATGCAAGGCACCGGGTATATCAAAATTATTTCGCCGAATGAACAGGTTAATTTGACGGATCGTATGTTGGCGGAAGGTTATACCAATTTTAGAATCTTCCCCGAAGCGGATAAGAAATACTATCATCCCGTAATTTACCTTGAACCACAGAATGAAGCGAACAAAAAAGCAGTCGGTTTTGATATGTCCGCCGAAACCAGTCGGCGTGCGGCATTGGAACAGGCAAGAGATACGGGAACGGCAGTGGCAAGCGCAAGAGTTAAACTGGTTGAAGAAGACGAAGAAAATGCAAAGACTGGTTTTTTAATTTTTCTTCCGATTTATAAAAACGGCGGAGCGCCGGAAAACCTTGAAGAAAGAAGAAAAAATCTTACCGGGTATATTTACAGTTCGTTTCGGGCTAATGACTTTTTGAGCGAAATCCAAAAGAATACGACGACTTATGATATTGCAATAAGAATTTATGATGCCGAGAACAAAAAAGAAAATTTACTGGCGCAGACGGTTTTGAGCGACAACCAAAATTCCGACAATAATATGGAAGGAAATTATTCTTCCGTCAAAGAACTTGAAATCGCCGGCCGAAAATGGATTCTTGAATACGGTACTTTGCCGACCTTTGCTCAACAATCAAGCGTCGGTTGGACAATTTTAATATTTCTCAGCGGGCTTATTTTTAGCCTTTTGCTTTTTGCCATTACTTACTGGGAAGTATCGGCACGTACAACTTTACAGAAAACAGCGGCGGAATTGTTCGAGCTTCAGGGACAAAAACAAATTTTGCTGGAAAAGGAACAAAAAGCCCGATTATCAGCCGAACAAGCTAATAGAACAAAGGACGAATTCATCGCCATCGTTTCGCACGAACTTCGCACCCCGCTCAATGCAATTGCCGGTTGGTCAAATATCCTGAAAATGGAAAATCTTTCGTTGAATACGAAAAATTTAGCTCTCGAAAAAATAGAAAAAAATCTACGCTCTCAAACAAAACTGGTGGAAGAGCTGTTGGATTATTCGCAGATTATTTCCAGAACGACAAACCTCGAAGACAGCCAGATAAATTTTTCGGAAATGTTTGAAAATGTATTTCAGGAATTTGCGCCCATAGCAGAGGAAAAAAGTATTGAATTAATCAAGGATAATCGTTTAAACGGACAGATGATTTTGGGCGACGAGAAGATCAAACTGGTTATACACAACTTATTTTCAAATGCCGTGAAATTCACCGATACGGGCGGGAGAATTTTGGCGGTTGTTTCAGAAGACCAAGGCAGCGTTTTAATGAGTATAAAGGATAACGGAAAAGGTATAAGTTGGGAATTTTTACCGCACATTTTTGAACGTTTCAGACAAGCCGATAACTCAATTACGAGAAACTTTGGCGGTTTGGGTTTGGGTTTGGCAATATCGAATCATATAGTCAAACTACATAACGGCACGATAGAAGCTAACAGCGACGGAAAAGGCAAAGGCTCGGTCTTTACGGTTCGAGTACCTATAATTCGTGAAACAAAAGTACTGTAACAGCAAAAAATTGTAATCGTAAAAGATTTTTAAAATCCCGGCAAACGACTCATTTCAGAGTAGCCGGAAAATTTATTTACCAAGTATTTAGGTGATAATAAATTTAAGGCATACTTTTTGCTGTGTTTGCATCTAACCAAACTGCAAGATTGTTTCCCCCCGAATCTTGCAAAAACTTCTTAAATCCTTTGGAGGAAACTTATGAAAATGCAATCTGTAAAATTAATTACCTTTGCGTTATTTGTGTTGGGCTTTGCTTCGGTAAACAACATAAATGCGCAAAATCGCTCTGCCAGTGTTTCTGACAATAGTGTGAGAACACTTTTGGTCAGAATCCAAACTCGCACCGAAACGTTTAGAACCGCCGTCGAGCGCGCAGTGAGACGCGATTCAACGGGCAGTTCAGACAATATCACTGCTTCTATTACCAGTTTTCAAGAGGATACGAATAGATTACAGCAGAGTTTTGACGCTCGCCGAAATGCTACCCGAGACGTTCGGGAAGTTTTGGATGACGCTGCGGCAATTGACGCATATGTTCAAAGTAACCGCTTGAATCCAGCGGCGCAGAGAGAGTGGGCAAGTTTGCGTACGGATTTATCGACGCTTGCGAATTATTTTAATATTAGCTGGAATTTGAACAGTTCGACGGATAATAATATCGGAGGCATACCGTCAACGGGTGGAATACCGGCGACGGGCGGAAACAATTCTACATACCGCGCCAATGACAGAGACGTTCAAACTATTATCAGGCGACTTGAGACGCGCACGGATGCTTACAAACGGGAAATTAATTTGTCGCTCGACCGAAGTGTTTTGAACAACACCCGAAGCGAAGAAACGGTTGTTACTTACATCACCGATTTTGAAAATGCCACCGACAGGTTGAGACAAAACTTTGATGCTCGTCGTTCGACATCCGCAGACGTGGAAGAAGTTTTAAACCGCGCTTATGCTATTGACAGCTTTATGCGTGATTACCGTCTGACGACAAATGCGGAAAATCAATGGCGACTTATTCGCACGGATTTGGATACTTTGACAAAATACTATAGCGTTAGCTGGAACTGGAATCGGCAATACGCTCCGACCAGCCGTTTTGACCAAATGTTGACGGGTACTTACCGCTTAAACATCAATCAAAGCGATAATGTCAGTGATGTTGTCGGCAGAGCAGGTTCGGCTTATTACCCGGGCGCGCAAGGCGGTAGAAACCGTTCTAATCTCGAAAGACGCCTTACTTCGCCAGAGACTTTAGTAATCGAAAAACGCGACAGACAAGTTACGGTGGCTTCGAATAATTCGCCGCAAGTAACCTTCAACGCTGATGGCGTTGCCAAAACCGAAACGACTTCCAGCGGTCGCACGATTAAAATTACGGCAAACACGACTTATGACGGCGTTGCGTTGAACTACGAAGGCGACAGAGTTAATGACTTTTACGTTAATTTTATCCCGATGAGCAATGGACAATTGAAAGTCATACGCCGCGTTTATCTCGAAAACAGAAATGATACGGTAACGGTAGCGAGCGTTTACGATAAAGTCAGTAACACTGCTCAATTTTCAAACGTTAATAACAACGATCAAAATTACGGACAAAATACTACAACCACGGATTTTGTCATTCCGAACAATACGCGCTTGACGACCGTTTTGAGAACGCAGGTTTCAACTAAAACCAGTCAAAACGGCGATAGGTTTACGATGGAGGTTACGTCGCCGAACGAGTTTAACGGCGCTATTATTGAAGGTCGAGTTACAAACACGCAGCGTTCCGGTCAAGTTTCGGGCAGAGCTAATCTTTCGCTTGAATTTGATACGATTAGACTGCGTAACGGTAGTTCTTATCGCTTTGCCGGTATAGTCGACCAAGTTAGACTAGCGAACGGTGAAACGGTAACGGTCAATAATGAAGGCACCGTTCGTGATAAAAATCAAACCACAAAGACCGTCACCCGCGCGGGTATCGGCGCTGCCGTCGGTGCTTTAATCGGTGCAATAGCCGGTGGTGGTTCGGGAGCGGCAATCGGTGCAGCTATCGGCGCCGGAGCCGGAGCCGGAACTGTGGTTCTACAGGGACGAGATGATGTAGAACTAGCCCCTGGCACTGAAGTCATGATTACGGCATCAGCCCCGAACAACTTAAACTCTAATCGCTAAATACAATTTACAAATAAAGGAAAGGGGGCGAATTGATTCGCCCCCTTTTTTCGTTTTCATACAATCGTATGTTTGGAAACGATGCAGGTGATTGATGACCAAGCATTAAGATCGACAAGGAAATAATCGTCTCTGTTTAAAGTTTTTGGTAGGAGGTTTAAATAAGAGTTGGAGTCGCAACTTATGTTAAACTATTTAGAAGAGATAACCCTTAGAGTGAAACTTCAGTTTGAATTTCATCTATGTTTCCGTAGAAATCATACAAATTTATGAGGCGCAAGGCTTATTTATAACGAGTAAAATGGCGACAATCTTGAGGAACGACGGTTGGTTTTTTACTAACAAGAAATTTTAATAACAAGGAAGGTTTCGATATGAGTGACAAAGCAATGCTACCGAATAAAAAAGCTGAGACTGCACAAACATCTGATTCCAAACGAGATGAATGGAGTGTCGAGCAACTTTCCGAGGAATCTTCCAACCAAATGCCTGATGAAATTCTTCGACAGGTGTTGCGCGGCGATGAAAGCAAAGGTGACGCCGACAGCCGCGATATTTTAGGCAGTAGTCAAACCGTAGATACCCCGCAAGGACGAGAACAAGCAAAGATAAAAGACAAAAAACCTTAAACATTTTTCTAAAGCCAAAAATTTTATTAATTCGGATTGGTTGATACACTTAGTTGCACGCCAGAGCTTTAACTCCCAAAGTTTTGCTTGGATCAAACTTTATTGAATCGCAAACCATTTACAAATCATATAAATAAGAAAGGCTTTGCCGAAATTCAGCAAAGCCTTTCTCTTACAATTTAGAAATAGGAAATCTAAAATCGAATTACATTCCCATTCCCATTCCGCCCATACCGCCGGGCATTCCACCGTGCATATCGCCGCCTTTTTCATCCGGCAATTCGGAAATCATCGCTTCGGTAGTAAGCATTAAGCCCGCGATTGAAGCCGCGTTTTGCAGAGCCGTGCGCGTAACTTTTGCCGGGTCGATGACACCCGCCGCGACCAGGTCTTCAAATTTTTCGCTCGACGCATTAAAACCGAAGTTTTCGCTGTCGTCTTCGCGGATTTTACCGACTATAACCGCGCCTTCTTTACCGGCGTTCTGGGCGATTTGACGAAGCGGTTCTTCGAGGGCGCGTTTGATAATACTAACGCCGATTTGTTCGTCGGTGTCTTCAGCATCCGTTTGGAAATCGTCGAGAACTCTTGATGCGCGAACCAGCGCAACGCCGCCGCCCGGAACGATTCCTTCTTCTACTGCCGCGCGCGTGGCATTCATAGCATCTTCAACGCGGGCTTTCTTTTCCTTCATTTCTGTTTCGGTTGCTGCGCCGACTTTAATAATCGCCACGCCGCCGACTAACTTAGCCAGACGTTCCTGCAATTTTTCGCGGTCATAATCTGAAGAGGTTTCTTCGACTTGATTGCGAATAAGTTTAACGCGACCCTGCATTTCAGCATCCGAACCGTTACCGTCAACAACGGTCGTGTTGTCTTTGTCAATCGTGATTTTCGCAGCTTGTCCGAGGTCTTCAACCGTGATTGATTCGAGTTTAACGCCCATATCTTCACTGATAACTTTTCCGCCGGTCATTACCGCAATATCTTCAAGCATCGCTTTGCGACGGTCGCCGAAACCGGGTGCTTTTACTGCTGCAACGTTCAATGTTCCGCGCAATTTATTGACAACCAGTGTCGCCAATGCTTCGCCTTCAACGTCTTCTGCAATAATCAAAAGCGGCTTGCCAAGTTTGGCAACCTGTTCGAGAATCGGAAGCAAATCCTTCATCGAAGAAACTTTCTTTTCGTTGATAAGAATATACGGATTTTCCAAAACCGCTTCCATTCTTTCCGGGTCAGTCACGAAATACGGCGAAAGATAGCCGCGGTCAAACTGCATACCTTCGACAACTTCGAGTGAAGTTTCCATCGTTTTCGATTCTTCGACCGTGATTACGCCGTCTTTGCCGACTTTTTCCATTGCATCTGCAATATTCTGTCCGATATTCGTGTCACCGTTTGCCGAAACCGTTCCGACTTGTTTGATGTCGTTACCCGAAACAGGCTTCGCCATACGTTTGATTTCATTAACAACCTGCTCGACTGCTTTTTCGATACCGCGTTTAAGCGCCATCGGATTTGCACCGGCAGCAACCGTGCGGACACCTTCTTTGAAAATTGCCTGCGCGAGAACCGTTGCGGTCGTCGTACCGTCGCCGGCAACGTCTGATGTTTTCGAAGCAACTTCACGCACCATTTGCGCGCCCATATTTTCTAAGGAATCTTTTAATTCGATTTCTTTCGCAACCGTTACGCCATCTTTGGTAATGGTCGGCGAGCCGAATTTTTTGTCAATAACAACGTTACGTCCTTTCGGACCGAGTGTGACTTTTACTGCGTCTGCGAGTTGATTAACGCCGCGCAAAATTGCCGCGCGCGATTCTTCGCCGTGTATAACTTGCTTTGCCATAATATTTTATAATCTCCTTTATTAAAATCTTTTGTTCAAAGTTTATTAGTCAAAGTTCAATGTTTGTTTTCACAACCTTGAACTTTTGAACTTTTAATTAGCTTGCGTTTGCTCCGGCGCGTTCGATAACACCTAAAATTTCGTCTTCGCGCATAATCAACAATTCCTCGTTGTCGATTTTGATTTCCGAGCCGCTGTATTTACCGAAAAGAACTCGGTCGCCTTGTTTTACATCCAAAGTTTGACGCGAACCGTCTTCTTTGTATTTTCCTTCGCCTGCCGCGACGACTTCGCCTTCTTGCGGTTTTTCTTTTGCCGTGTCCGGAATATAAAGTCCGCCTGCAGTTTTATCGTTGCTGTCTTCAATCCGACGCACAATAACTCGGTCGTGTAAAGGTTTAATGTTTGTTGCCATAATGTTTTTAACTCCTGTAAATAGTTTTAAAATGAAATACATCAGATGTGATTTACCAAAGTTATTCCTTTATTTGGCACTCACACCCTATGAGTGCTAATATACAATGCAGATTACATATTAGTCAAGTCTGGTGACATTGATATCACAAAATCTGATATGAACACCATCAAATTTCATAAATAAAATATATGGAAATTATTGAAATAAATATTTATCCAATCAAATCATTTAGCGGGATTTCGCTGAGAACTTCTATTGTCGAAACTAGAGGTTTGCAACTGGATAGACGTTGGATGTTGGTCAGTGAAAAGAACGAATTTTTAACACAACGCGAGCATCCGAAAATGGCGACCTTAGATGTAAAAATTATTGAGAATAATTTGCGGGTGTTTGATAATGAAAACAGTATTGAATTTGCGATTTTGCCTTCAATCCGAGACACCGTGAGAGTAAGGATTTGGAGCAGCAAAGTTCGCGCTGATGTTTATGGAGATAAAATAAACAAATGGTTTTCCGACGTTTTGCAAACAAATTGTAAACTCGTTTCAATGCCGGAAGAAACAAAACGAAAAGTGAATTATTTTTATGCCGTTCACAAAGAAGATATCGTAAGTTTTGCCGACGGTTATCCGTTTCTTTTAATCGGCGAAAGTTCACTTGCGGATTTAAATAATAGACTTGGAAAAAAAATTCCGATGAATCGCTTTCGTCCGAATTTTGTAGTCTCCGACAGCGAACCTTTTGAAGAAGATACTTGGAAGAAAATTAAAATCGGCAAAACCGTTTTTCACGTAGTCAAATCGTGCGCCCGGTGTGTAATAACGACCATTGACCAGGAAACCGGAATTTCCGACGGAATGGAACCGCTCAAAACTCTGGCGACATATCGAATACCGAAAAGAAGCATCAAGAAAAAGATTTTATTCGGGCAAAATCTGATTGCTGAAAATGCCGGAGAAGAAATAAAAGTGGGCAATAAAATCGAGATACTCGAACTGAAAAACTAGCGGGAACGTCGTGCTAAGAGACGTTTAGGCGTTCTGGTTTCGGTTTGATAAGCGGCTGCTTTTTTTGATAGCGTGTTGCGATGAATACCGAGAGCGTTGGCGGTGTTTGAAAAATGCTCGTCATATCGCTGCAAAGCCTTTTGAATATAAATTTTTTCAAATTCTAAAAGGGCTTCATTAAGCAGAATCTGCCCATTGAGCATTTCTTCTATCAAAATTTCCATTTGAGTTCGTAGTTGCATATTTTCAGTAGCTTGTAACAAAATTTGTTACAGGCTTACTTTTCATTTATTTCTAAATTTTTTCCGGTCAAAATACGATATGCTTCTGAATATCGGGCTGTTGTCGCTTCGACGATATGCGGCGAAAGTTCAGGCGCCGGCGGCTGTTTGTTCCAATCCAAAGTCTCCAAATAATCGCGCACAAATTGTTTGTCAAAAGAAGACTGCGAAGCGCCCGGCGCGTAGTTATCAAGCGACCAAAAACGCGAAGAATCAGGCGTTAAAACTTCGTCAATCAATAAAATATTATCATTTTCATCCAGACCGAATTCAAATTTCGTGTCGGCAATGATTATTCCGCGTGTTAAAGCGTAACTGCTTGCTTGTTTGTAGATTTCGAAGGAAATCGAACGCAATTGTTCAGCCGTTTCGGCGCCGACAATATTTGCGAATTCGGACTCACTAATATTTTCGTCGTGTCCGGTTTGGGCTTTGGTTGCCGGTGTAAAAATCGGGCGGGGAAGTTTTTCGCATTGCCGTAGATTTTCCGGCAAATTATAATTGCAAACATTTCCCGTCACTTGATAATCTTTCCAACCCGAACCTTCCAAATAACCGCGCACGACGCATTCAACCGGAAAAACTTTAGTTTTTTTTACAAGCGTCGAACGACCGCGTAATTCTTCATGTTGACGAATAGCTGCGGGAAATTCATCAAAATCACAGCTTATAAAATGGTTTTCCACGATGCTTTTTAACTTCTCAAACCAAAAAGCAGAAAGCGCTGTTAAAATCGCTCCTTTTTGGGGAATCGGCGTCGGTAATACATAATCAAAAGCGGAGATTCTATCGGTCGCAACCAGAAGAAGTTCTTCTTCATTCACCTGATAAACATCGCGGACTTTGCCTCGATGGACGAGCGGCAGACTGACGAAACTTGTTATCGAGACAGTTTGAATCTCTGACATTACTTTTTATTGTTTTTGGTTTGAATAAATCCGAATTAGTAACTTTATTATGAAAATCTTAAATGGTAAAGGTTGGCAGTAATTTTTTTCGCGAAAAGAAAAAGGAAATGTAAGTCTCTGAACTATTGCTAAAATATTAATTTCGTAAATGACAGACCGAACCGATACGCAGTAAAATAATAAAAATTCAACAAATTTTTTTATCGATGCAATTTAACTTAACTTCCGAAAATGAACCGAAAGGCGACCAGCCGCAGGCAATAAAACAAATTGTCAGTGAATTAAACGGCGGCACGAAAGATCAGGTTTTGCTGGGCATTACGGGAAGCGGAAAAACTTTTACAATCGCCAATGTAATTCAACAAGTTCAGCGTCCGGCGCTCGTTTTAGCTCATAACAAAACCCTCGCCGCGCAGCTTTATCAAGAATTCAAAACCTTTTTCCCCGAAAACTCAGTCGAATATTTCGTCTCATATTACGATTATTATCAACCCGAAGCATACGTTCCGGCGTCCGACCTCTACATAGAAAAAGAAGCGACGATAAATGAAGAAATCGACCGTCTTCGGCTTAGCGCGACGCGCGCTCTGTTCGAGCGGCGCGACGTGATTGTCGTCGCATCGGTTTCGTGCATTTACGGTCTCGGCGATCCGGACGCATATTTCGGTATGATTTTGTTTGTCGAACCGAAACAGCAATTAAAACGCGAGGATTTTTTGAAAAGACTTGTTGAATTACAGTATGAACGCTCGCATATCGAATTCGAGCGCGGCACTTTTCGCGTGCGCGGCGATGTCGTCGAAGTTTACCCGAGTTATCAAGACCGGGCTTATCGCATAGAATTCTGGGGCGACGAAATTGATTCGGTTTCGACGATTGACCCGCTTTTGGGCGAGGTAATTCACAAACACGATTCGCGCCTGCCGATTTATCCGAAAACTCACTACGTGATGTCGAAACCGACCGTTAAACGCGCGCTTAAAACCATCAAAGACGAACTCAACTGGTGGGAAGAAGAACTTATCAAACAAGGCAAAATCGTCGAATCACAGCGCCTGCATCAGCGCACGATGTACGACCTGGAAATGATAAAAGAGATGGGATTTTGCCGGGGCATCGAAAATTATTCGCGTCATTTGACGGGGAAATCTGCCGGTTCGCCGCCGCCGACTTTGCTCGATTATTTACCGGACAATTCTATTATCGTGATTGATGAATCGCATCAAACCGTTCCGCAGCTCGGCGCAATGTATAAGGGCGACCGCTCGCGCAAAGGGAATTTGGTCGAATACGGCTTTCGTCTGCCGTCGGCGATGGACAATCGACCGCTCAATTTCGACGAGTTTAACCAGCGCATCGGTCAGACAATTTTTGTTTCAGCCACGCCCGGAAATTACGAGTTGGAAAAAACCGGCGGCGAAGTCGTCGAGCAGATAATTCGTCCGACCGGGTTGCTTGATCCGATTGTTGAAGTACGCCCGGTCAAAGGACAAATTGATAATCTTCTGGAAGAATGCCGCCTCCGCACGGAAAGAAACGAGCGCGTTTTGGTAACGACTCTGACGAAAAAAATGTCGGAATCTCTGACCGAGTATTTCTCGGAAGTCGGAGTCAAAGTTCAATATCTTCACTCAGATATTGTAACTCTGGAACGCATAAAAATTCTGCGAAACCTTCGGCGCGGTGAATTTGATGTTCTGGTCGGTATTAACCTTTTGCGTGAAGGTTTAGATTTGCCGGAAGTGTCGCTCGTTGCCATTCTGGATGCCGACAAAGAAGGATTTTTACGAAGTGAACGGAGCTTGATTCAAACTATGGGACGCGCCGCACGAAACGCGGGCGGCAAGGCGATTCTCTACGCTGACCGCATTACCGATTCGATGAAAAGGGCGATTGATGAAACAGAGCGGCGCAGAAAAGTTCAGGAAGAATACAATCTGGAAAACGGAATTACGCCGACGACAATTGTAAAATCAATTGACGCGACTTTGGTTACGGCGTACGAAGCCGACTATTTCAAAGTGCCGCTCGAATTCGACAAATTTGAAGAGTATACGCCGCAGAAATTACGCGAAACAATCGCAAATCTCGAATTGGAAATGCGCCAATCAGCAAGGGAAATGAAATTTGAGCAAGCCGCTGAAATACGAGACAGAATAAATTATCTGCGTGAAAGGGAACTGCAAGTCAGATAATCCATTAGTAAATATGCAAGTAAAAACTCAGACGGACGAGCTGCAAAATTATTTGACCGACGCCAGCAATATAAAAGGCGGACACGCCGAAAAACTTTTCATTCCCGAAACGGCTGAAGAACTGGCGGCGGTTTTGCGCGAAGCGAACGATGAAAAAACTCCGGTTACAATCAGCGGCGCGCGAACTGGAACCGTCGGCGGTGCGATTCCGTTCGGGGGATTTTTAATTTCTCTCGAAAGGTTAAATAAAATAAAAAAAATAAACGAGGAAAATCTTTTTGCCGTCGTCGGCTGCGGCGTTCTTTTAACCGATTTGCAAAAAGAACTCGGAGCGCGAAATTTGTTTTATCCGCCCGACCCGACCGAATGGAGTTGTCAAATCGGCGGAACTGTTGCGACAAACGCTTCCGGCGCAAAAAGTTTTAAATACGGCGCGACCAGAGCGTTTGTCCAAAGACTTGAAATCGTTTTGACGAGCGGAGAATTTTTAGACTTAAAACGCGGCGAAACTTTTGCGGAAAATGGTTTTATCGAATTACAAACTCGGGCGGGGAAAATAATTCGCGCCAAAATTCCAACTTATTTTCAGCCAAAAACCCGAAAAAACGCTTCCGGTTATTTTACGTCCGCGAACACGGACGCGATAGATTTATTCGTCGGCAGCGAAGGAACTTTGGGCGCGATAACCGAAATCCAATTAAAAATTTTGCCGAAGCCCGAAGGTTTTCTGAGCGGAATCGTTTTTTTTAAGGGTGAAAAAGATTTATTGTGTTTTGTAAATGAAGCAAAATCTCTTTCATTTGAAACCAGACGAAATCAAATCCAAAATCCAAAATCCAAAATCCAAAATCAAATTGACGCAACTTTATTAGAATACTTTGACAGTAATTCGTTAGATTTTATCAGAGAAAAATTTCCCAAAACGCCTGAAAATATGGCGGGCGCGATATTTTTTGAACAGGAAACAGATGCGGAAAACGAAGACGGGCTTTTTGAACTTTGGAATGCGCTGCTTGAAAAATACAATACAGATTTGGAAAGTTCCTGGTTTACAACGACAGAAAATGACTTGCATAAAATGCTTGAGTTTCGTCACGCTTTGCCGGTTTCGGTAAATGAACGAATCGTTCGGTATAAGCAACGCAAAATCGGGACGGATATGGCTGTGCCAGACGAAAATTTTGTTTCTTTTTTGAAATATTATAAACAAAAACTCGACGAAAGCGCGCTCGACTACGTTATTTTCGGGCATATCGGCGATTGTCATCTGCATGCGAATATTTTGCCGAAAACAGAAGCTGAAGCCGCAAAAGCAAAACGTCTCTACGGGCATTTCGTCGCGCAAACCGTAATGCTGGGCGGCACAATTTCAGCCGAACACGGCATCGGAAAACTCAAAAAAAATTATCTGCACGTAATGTTTGGCGAGCGGTTTTTAAACGAAATGGCAGAATTGAAACGTGCGTTCGATCCGAAAGGTATTTTGGGGCGTGGAAATATTTTTGAAGAAAAGTTTTTAACGAATTAGTCGATTAATAAACATTCGGTTTTATTTTTGATTGCGTTAACGTTGAAAAAATTATGAGAAAATCTGTAATTGCGGGAAATTGGAAAATGTATAAACTGCTCGGCGAAGCGATTGAAACGGCTGTTTCTTTAAAACCTCTTGTTGCCAACGCCACACATTGTGAAGTAATCATCGCGCCGGTTTTTACGGCATTAAAAACCGTCTGCGACCGGCTCGAAGGCTCGATTATAAAAGTTGCGGCGCAGGATTGTTCGATTGAACAAAAACACGGCGCGCATACGGGCGAAATCGCCGCCGATATGATAAAAGATGTCGGCTGTTCGCACATTATTGTCGGTCATTCAGAGAGGCGGCAATTTTATGGTGAAACGGACGAAACGGTAAACTTGAAAACAAAGGCTTGTTTAGAAGTCGGTCTGACGGCGATTGTCTGCATTGGCGAAAAACTCGCGGAAAGAGAAGCGGGCGAAGCTGAAGATATCGTTAAAACGCAACTTCTGGGCGCATTGGACAGTTTGACAGTTACCGATATGGAACGTATCATAATCGCTTACGAGCCTGTCTGGGCAATCGGCACGGGTCAAACCGCGACGCCCGAACAGGCTCAAGAAATGCACGCATTCATTCGTAAAACATTGGCTGAAACCCAAGGCAAAGAAATTGCCGAGGCAACGCGAATCGTTTACGGCGGTTCGGTCAAGCCTGATAATATAAAAGGCTTGATGAACAATGCGGACATTGACGGAGCATTAGTCGGCGGCGCGAGTTTAGAAGCCGAGAGTTTTGCGAAAATCGTTAATTATAAATAATTTAGGCGGATAAAAAGATTGGTTTATATTTTATATACATTGTTTTTTGTTTCCTGCGTTTTACTGATAGCGAGTGTTTTGCTGCAGCCGGGCAAGACCGACGCCGGTGCGCTTTTTACCAGTAATATTTCCAGCACGGCGTTTCAGCCGCGCGGCGCGCAGACGATTTTGTCCAAAATAACAATCGGCGCGGCAACCCTTTTTATGTTGTCTGCGCTCTTTCTAGCAATGCCCGCGTTGACCGGTAACGTATCGGTACTGCAAACGAGTTCTCCCGATTCGACAACAGAAACCGTACCGGCAACAGAAAGCAATTCAAATGTCGATGCGAACGCAAACGTTGATGCAGATACAACTACAAATGTAAAAACGAATGTTGATGCAGGTGTAGCTTCGAATACAGCGATTGTTGTAAACACAAATTCACCGATGAAAGTTAATGTTGGCGGGGCTGGCAATCAAACAACTCAAGTTGTTGTCGATAGTAACGGGCAGCAAACATCGACAACTAGTGTCGTTAATGCAAACACAACTTCTGCGAACGCAAATAATAAGTGATTTTAGAAAACGGTCTGGTTTTTTATAGATAATTTAAATAAGGGAGTTATTAATTTAACGTCCTTTAACCCTCCGGTAAGCCGAGGTGGCGTAATTGGTAGCCGCGCACGTTTGAGGGGCGTGTGGTGTAAACCGTACGAGTTCGAGTCTCGTCCTCGGCACCATTATAAATAAAGGGTTTCAGCTTTAAGCTGAAACCCTTTTTGCTGCTCTATTCTGGGTTGGTAAAAAAGATTTAGTAATTGAAATTTTTATTACATTTCATCTCAGGTGCGTAGCGCAAATTCTCCTAATTAAAGTATGTGTCAAAGCCTGAAAACTCAACTATTATATTTATCAAACTCACAATTCTTTTGCTTGAAGATTGTCAAATTCACGATAGACCAGTTAAAATTAACAGAGAATTTTATATAATTTTGAAAAAGTATCTACATTTTTGAAACCAAACTTCCTTTTTTTGAATTGATTTTCGTTCAATTGGGCAAAATGAGTCACTCCAATTTTTACCATATTCATACGCTTTCCCTAACAATATTGATTTGTGTGTTAATTCTATTAACGGCTATCGGTGCAATTGAGTATAGAGCGTCGGCGCAAACGATAACTCTGCCAACTAATAAAACGCAAAAGGTTGACCATAACCGTTTGGAGGTAATCGAAGAACTCTCAGAATCGTTTGCCAATGATTTGCTGGAACTTTCCCTTGCCGCGCGCGACCGCGATCTACAATTGATGGCTGAATTTTTTCCAGCTTTAATTGCCGCTAAACCTTTTCCGTCGCGTCCGACGGTGATAAAAAATCAAGTTAAGTGGGTTGGCGCGCATAATTGGGAAACGCCGGAAAATTTTGCCCTGAGTGTCTCGAATAAAGCTATTGGCGCGGGCAAAATAACGGGCAAGACATTCTTAAACAATTGGGCGGGTTTTTTGGCACATTTCTCTGAAATCGAAGACGCGCGCTTCAAAGTTAAGGAAGCTAACTTTGATGACTCGGCAAAAGCCGTTCTGGGCGCAGAGCAACCGACGGCTGTCATAGGCGCGGTGGGACGGTCGCGCGTTGCTTTTTACGTCATCGGGCGTGATACGGAGGGCAAGCGCGAATGGGCGCGCGGAACTTTTTGGGCAAATGTCCGCGCCGATAAAAATAAACACTGGCAATTTGATTCGTTCGAGTTGGTCAGCTTCGACTCGCTCGTCGCTGAAAAAGATTTGTTTTCCGAAGTGGCTATTCCGGCAGGAGTCGGCGCGACTTTGCCCAGTTTCGGAACGCCGGAAAACAGCGGCTTCGTCTGGCACGGCGCCGCTGCCGGAGATTTCAACAACGATAACTGGATTGACCTTTTCGTCGTCGGCGCGAATCGCAATTATTTATATTTAAACAATAAAAAAGGCGGTTTCCGAGACGCCTCCGACGAAGGGGGCGTAAGGATTACATCTGCGGGAACCGCACCGCTCGTTTTGGATTACGACAACGACGGCGATGTGGACGTTTTCATTTCGTCGGTCGGGCAGCAAATACTTTTAAGAAATACTTTCAAACAAACCGGCAGACTCGAATTCGACGACGTATCGTTGGAAAGCGGCGTGGCGAAAAACGCCATCGGTTTTTCGGCGGTCGCAGGCGATGTCAACGGCGACGGTTTTTTGGACGTTTACGTCACTTCGTATAATCGCTACGGACAAGTGACGCCCGATTCGTGGTTTAAGGCGACGAATGGCACACCCGATTTATTATTTATCAGCCAGCGAGACGGAACTTTCCGCGAAGAAGCGAAGAAATGGGGGGTTGACGACAAGCGCTGGAGTTACGCGGCGGAATTTGCGGATGTGAATGCTGACGGCAAAATTGATTTATATGTCGCCAACGATTTTGGCGAAAAGGTTTTGTATATCAACAAAGGCGACCATTTCGTTGACGAAGCGACAGAGCGCGGCGTTCTCGACCCCGGCAACGGAATGGGCGTCAACGACGGCGATGTGGACGTTTTCATTTCGTCGGTCGGGCAGCAAATACTTTTAAGAAATACTTTCAAACAAACCGGCAGACTCGAATTCGACGACGTATCGTTGGAAAGCGGCGTGGCGAAAAACGCCATCGGTTTTTCGGCGGTCGCAGGCGATGTCAACGGCGACGGTTTTTTGGACGTTTACGTCACTTCGTATAATCGCTACGGACAAGTGACGCCCGATTCGTGGTTTAAGGCGACGAATGGCACACCCGATTTATTATTTATCAGCCAGCGAGACGGAACTTTCCGCGAAGAAGCGAAGAAATGGGGGGTTGACGACAAGCGCTGGAGTTACGCGGCGGAATTTGCGGATGTGAATGCTGACGGCAAAATTGATTTATATGTCGCCAACGATTTTGGCGAAAAGGTTTTGTATATCAACAAAGGCGACCATTTCGTTGACGAAGCGACAGAGCGCGGCGTTCTCGACCCCGGCAACGGAATGGGCGTTTCGTTCGGCGATTATAACAACGACGGGCGGCTAGACATTCATGCCTCGAATATGAGTTCGACGGCGGGCAATCGAATTCTTTCAAGACTGTTTCCGAATTCGAGCGCGAAAGATAACGTCTTAAAAAAACTCGCGGCAGGCAACAATCTATTTGAAAACACCGGCGACGGAAAATTCAAGGACGTAACGGCGGAAGTCGGCGGCTTCGGCGGCGGCTGGGCGTGGGGCGGCGGATTTATCGATTTCGACAACGACGGCTGGGAAGATATCTACACGCCGAACGGCTTTATTTCCGGCAAGTCGATGAAAGACACCTGAAGTCAGTTCTGGCGTCAAGTTGTGACGCATTCAAACGACGGGAAAGATGAAAAAGGAGCGCTGCGTTCGGATCAAAATCAACTGATGTTCGGTCAGGGATTTTCCTTCAGCGGCTACGAGCGAGACCCGCTTTACCTGAATTTAGGCGGCAAGAAATTCACCGATATTTCGGGCGTGTCGGGCATCGATTCGATAACCGACGGACGCGCCGGAGTATTCGCCGATTTTGACAACGACGGCGATCTGGACGTTTTCTCGACGACGATTCAAAATCAGGCGCATCTGCTTTTCAGAAACAACGTCGGGCAGGATAATAATTTTTTGCGAATCGGTTTGGAGGGCGATGCGAAAACCGGAACAGACGCATACGGCGCAGTCGTCCGCGTAAAAACTTCCGCCGGAACGCTGACGAAAATTAAATCGGGCGGTTCTGGTTTCATCTCGCAGCACGATTCGCGTTTGCTGTTCGGTTTGGGCAAAGATAAAGAAGCCGAATCGATTGAAGTTACCTGGGCAAACGGCGAAGTCGAACGATTTGCCGCCAATGCTGCGTCTGGTTCGACGCTGCTTCTGAAAAAGGGAAGCGGAAAGGTGAACAGCATTTCGGTCAGCAAAGCCAATTTACCGAATCCGCTGACGAAAACCGAAATTTTAGCGCGCGGGTTGAAAATCGAAATCGGCAAACCACTGCCGGATTTTGCGGTCAAAACGATGAACGGCGCGGCGAGTTCGGTGAAAAAACAGATGAAAGCGGGACGACAGACTTTGATAAACATTTGGGCGACGTGGTGCGTGCCGTGCGCCAAAGAAATGCCGGAACTGGAACGAATGCGTCCGCAATTTGCGACTCGCGGCGTTGATTTAATCGGCATCAATGTTGACACCGAAAGAGGCGCGAACATCAAAGGCTACTTGGCAAACAAACGCGTTACTTACCCGATTTTAATCGGCGGCGTCGCGGCAATCGAAAATATTTACGCGACCGACGAATTAAGCGTACCGCTGACGATTCTGGTTGACGACAAAGGCATCGTCAAAGAACTGATTCCCGGCTGGTCTCAGGAGACGCAGCGCAAATTCAATCTGTTAGTCGGCGGCGAGACGGTTAAATCAAATACTGCTACCGTGTCGACGAAAGCTAACCAAAAACGCTAACGGTTTCAACAATCTTTTATTGCCGGCAAAAGCGCGAAAAATTTTTAATGATTCAACCGTCGGAAAAATTTTCGCCGCGTAAAATCGCGGTCGTTACCACCTCGCGGGCTGATTACGGACATCTTTACTGGACGCTCAAAGAGCTGCAAAATCGTCCGCAAATCAATCTTCAACTGATTGCGCTGGGCGCGCATTTTTCTCCTGAATTCGGAAATACTTTTAAGGAAATCGAAGCCGACGGATTCACGATTGACGAGCGCGTCGAATGTTTAATCAGTTCGGACAGCGACGTTGGAATGGCGAAAACAATTGGCGTTGCAGCAATCGGTTTGGCAGACGTTTTAGGCAGAATGAGACCGGATATTCTACTGCTGATTGCCGACCGATACGAGATGCTCGCACCGGCTTCGGTGGCGCTCGCGCTTAGAATTCCGATAGCGCATATCGAAGGCGGCGACATCAGCGAAGGCGCGATTGACGACGCGGTGCGAAACGCGCTGACGAAAATGAGCCACATTCATTTTACGAGCAACGAAAATTCGCGCCTCAGAGTTTTGGCGATGGGCGAAGAAGCGTGGCGCGTTCACCTAGTCGGTTCGCCGTCGCTCGATAATCTGCGCCGCCGAACTTTGTTTTCACGCGCTGAAATAGAAGCGGATTTAGAATTGAAATTCAATCAACCAACTATTGTGGTCGCGTATCATCCGGTAACGCTGACGCGCGATACGGTTTCCGAAGCCGGCGAGGTGTTCGCCGCTCTGGAGAAAACTCCGCAGCAGATTGTCTTTTGCTATCCGAACTCCGACGCCGGAAGTCATCAGCTAATTGAACGCGCTCGAGAATTTTGCCGCAATCATCCGAACTCCCGTTTATTCGTTAACCTAAACCATTTGAAATACTGGAGTTTATTGTCTTACGCGGATTTACTAGTCGGCAATTCGAGCAGCGGAATTATGGAGACGCCGTCGCTCGGTTTGCCCACCGTCAACATCGGAATTCGTCAAAAGGGGCGCGAGCAGGCACGTAATGTTATCAATGCCGCGCCCGAAACCGATTCGATTCTCGATGCAATCGAGAAAGGATTAAGCGCGGATTTCAGAGAATCTTTGAAAGGAATGACGAATCCTTACGGCGACGGACACGCTTCGGAAAGAATCGCGGAAATTTTATGCCAAACGCCTTTGGGCGACAAACTTTTAATCAAACGCGCCGTGCCGCTCGAAAACGCCAATCTGCGGCAGGAGGAAACGGTTAAAGGTTTATGAAAATTCCGCTCGCCGCGCCCGACATTTCCGAAAATGAAATCAACGCCGTCGTCGAAGTTCTGCGCTCGCCGCGCTTGAGTCTCGGTCCGAAGCTCAAAGAATTCGAGCATAGCGTCGCCGAATACGCCGGAACAAAACACGCGGTCGCGGTCAATTCCGGCACGAGCGGTCTGCATCTCTGCGTTCGCGCTCTCGGCTTAAAAGCGGGCGACGAAGTTATCACCACGCCGTTCAGCTTCATCGCCTCAGCCAATGTTCTGTTGTATGAAAAAGCCTTGCCGGTTTTCGTAGATATTGATTTAAAGACGCTCAATATTGACGCAAACAAAATCGAAGGGGCGATAACCGCCAAAACCAGAGCGATTGTAATCGTCCACGTTTTCGGTCGTCCCGCGCCGATGCGCGAGATTATGGAAATCGCCGACCGTTACAATCTGAAAGTGATTGAAGACGCCTGCGAAGCCATCGGCGCGGAATACGAAAACCGACGAGCCGCAAGCATCGGCGATGCGGGAGTTTTCGCCTTTTATCCGAACAAACAAATCACGACGGGCGAAGGCGGAATGATTGTAACGAATGACGATTCAATCGCCGAACAAGCCGAAATGCTGAGAAATCAAGGACGCGACGCATCATCCGAATGGTTTGAACACATCGAATTAGGCTATAACTACCGCTTGTCCGACATCAATTGCGCGCTCGGTATCGAACAACTCAAACGGCTCGAATTTATCTTGAATCAAAGAGAATCAATCGCGCGAAAATATAACGCGCGGCTGCTTAATAATCCGCATCTCATTCTGCCGGACATTGATTTTTCAAACGGGCGCAACAGTTGGTTTGTTTACGTCGTGCGATTGAAAGAAAATTTTACGAGAGCGCGACGCGACTCGATTGTCGGCGAGATGATTCGCGCCGGAATCGGCTGCGGACGCTATTTCGCGCCGATTCATCTTCAGCCTTTTTACGTCAAAACATTCGGCTTCAAACCAGGTGATTTTCCGGTTGCCGAACACGCCGCCGAACGAGTCATCGCGTTGCCTTTTTTCAACCGCATTACAAACGAGCAAATTGAAGAAGTCTGCGCGACGCTGGAAAAATTGTGTAATCAGCAGTGAAAAAAGTTATTACTTTTTTGGTCGAATGTAATTTTGAACGATTGAAACTTTCGACTAACCGCGCTTTGACGGCAGCCGGATTTCGGCTAACCGCATCGAAACGAAACTGTTACAATTAATTTTATGAAGTTGAAGCTGCGTCTTTTCGTTTCCGTTATTGTTTTATCCACCGTTTTATTTGCGCCGCATTTTTTGCGGGTTTCGGCGCAGACAGTCAGGCAAATTTCCGCCGTTCAGCGTGAAGACGCTTATCACGCCAACAATTTCGGCGTAGCGAAGCTCGAACAATTCAATTACAAAGAAGGCGCGGAGGCTTTCCGCCGCGCTCTCGTGCTCGCTCCGCAACTGAAAATCGGGCAAATCAATTTGGCAATCGCGCTTTTTAACTTGCAGGACATCGAAGCGGCGCAGACGGCGGCGCAAACGGCGGCTAAAAACGTGCCGGAAAGCCCGCAGCCAATCTACATTCTCGGACTGATTGCCAAAAATCAAAATCGCACCGACGATGCCGCTGCTGCTTTCAAACGAGTTTTGGCGATTGACCCGGAAGATGTCGGCGCAAACGTCAATCTCGGACAGATTTATGTTCAGCAGCGCAAATACACGGAAGCAATAGCCGCTTTTCGCCGGGCAATCGCAGCCGAACCGTATAACGCGACGGCTTTGTATAACTTAGCCACCGCGCTCCTTCGCGGCGGCGCGCGCGAAGAAGGACAGCAATTGATGAGGCGCTTTCAGACGTTAAGACAAAGTGGCGCGGCGACGAGCATCGGTCAGAATTATCTCGAACAGGGACGCTACGCCGAAGCGATTACATCGACCGGTGCGGAAAGCGAACTCGTTGACAAAACCGAGCCGAAAGTTACTTTTATTGAGATGCCCGTCGGCATTAAAAATAAATCTTCAATCGTTCTTGGGCTTCCAATATTTAAACCGTTTAGCGGAAAGCCACAATCAAAATATCAAATTTTGCGAGCGTTTGAAGGCGGCGAAACTCTGATTGATTTTGACGGCGACGGCAATCTGGATTTAGCCAGAATTGACAATACGCTCGCGAATTTTCAAAAGAATGCACAGGGAAATTCGTCGGCAAAAACGGTTAGCAAAATATCGTTGTATCGTAATATTCGCGGTAAATTCACGGATGTTTCAATCGCTGCGGGAGATTTGGTAACGCCCATTAATTCAATCGGCACGAGCCTCGTCGCCGGTGATTTCGACAACGACAATCTCCCGGACCTTTTGTTTGTCGGCTATAAGGAATTACGGCTTTACCGCAACGAAGGAAAAGGCAAATTCAAAGATGTTTCCGAGCAGGCAAAATTATCGAAATACCCGCATTTATCCGTTTCCACCGCTTTTGTGGATGCTGACCACGACGGCGATTTAGACGTTTTCGTTGCCGGATTTGCAGGTATTGACGACGGCAAATCCGAACTCAACGACTTTGCTTTTCCGAACGAGTTTAAGGCGGTTCCCAATTTGCTTTTGCGTAACAACGGCGACGGCACTTTCAGCGACATTTCTGAGGCGGCGAAGATAAACCAATCAAAGGGCGACACAGGTAAAGCCGCGTTTGAAGGTAAGTCCGTGGCGATCGTGCCGCTCGATTATGATAATCGCCGTGACGTTGATTTGCTCGTCTTAAATCATCAGGACAAGCCGAATCTTCTGCGTAATCTGCGCGACGGTTCTTTCAAGGATGTCGCCGGTGAAGTCGGGTTAGATGCGGTTGATAATTGGAGTTGTCTGGCGGTCGGCGATTTTAATAAAGACGATTTTGTTGATTTTTTCTTCGGCAAAGTTAAAGGCTGGAGCAATGAAGCGAAAGGAGTTTTGGCGGTTTCAGACGGCGGCGGAAAATTTACGATCAAAGACGCTCCGAATGGAACGGAAAATGCGACCGCATCGCAGTTTTTGGATTACGATAACGACGGCTTGCTGGATTTAATTGTTGCGACCGCAAAAGGGCTTTTGATTTCCAGAAACTTAGGCGGTGAATTTGCCGAGGCGACTGCAAAACCTTTTAAACAATCCGCAAGCTTTGCAGGCGCAGCCAAAATTTTGTCCGCTGACCTCGATAATGACGGTGATTTAGATTTGATTATTGGCGGTCGCCTTCTGCGCAATGACGGCGGCAGCGTCAACAACGCCGAAATTTTGCGTCTGCAAGGGCGCGTTTCAAACAGAACCGCCGTCGGCGCGAAAGTTGATATGCGGGCGGGAAGTCTCGCACAAAAATTAGAGAGCTATTCGGCAAGTCCGATGCCCGCGCCATCACAAATTCATTTCGGACTCGGACAGCGCGAAAAACCCGATGCCGTGCGAGTGATTTGGACTTCGGGAATCGTTCAAGCGGAAACAGAATTTCCCCAAAAACTTAAAATCCAAACGGCGAAAAACTTCGCCTGGCTGAAAATCGAAGAGTTAGACCGCAAACCGTCTTCGTGTCCGTATCTTTACACCTGGAACGGCGAGCGATTTGAATTCATCACAGATTTTCTCGGCGGCGGCGAGATGGGAAATTGGCAGGAAGCGAGCGCGTATCATTATCCCGATTCGGACGAGTTCGTGCGGATTACTTCAGACCAATTGAAACCGAAAAGCGGAAAATACGAAATCCGCGTGACAAACGAACTCGAAGAAGTTTTGTTTCTCGATCATTTGAAACTCATCGCCGTCGAACACGATGCCGATAAGGAAATTTATCCGAACGAAGGTTTAGGAGTTCCGACGGCGGGAAAGCGAATTTTATATACGACGCGAGCGGCGCAAGCGCCGGTTTCGGCAGTTGATACAAACGGAAAAAGCGTTTTGGAAAATATTAAAAATCTTGACCGAAAATTCTACGACCGTTTCAAATCGCTAAATATTCGAGGTTACGCCGAAACGCACAATCTGACTTTGAATCTGGATAACAAAAAGGGTTACCAAGGCAGAACTTTGCTGCTTCTGACAGGCTGGACGGATTACGCTTTTTCGTCGGACAATCTCGCTGCATCGCAAAGCGGAAAATCGTTGTTTCTACCGAAACTGCAAGTTAAAAACGAAAAGGGCGAATGGCAAACGGCGATTGACAGCATCGGGATTTCAGTCGGACGACCGCAGACTTTAGTAGTAGATTTGACCGGCAAGTTTTTGCCCGACTCGCGCGAAGTCCGCATCGTGACGAATTTCAAAACTTACTGGGATAAAATTGAAGTTGACACAAGCGAACAAACGGACGTGAAAACGATTGAAACAAAACCCTCGCAATCCGACTTGCGCGAGCGCGGATTCTCTGAAGAAATCAAATACAGCGAGATGGTTACAGCTAACTACGATACGGTTTTACGCGACGGACGCTGGAAGTATTTCAGCGGCGCATTTACAAAACTCGGCGCGGTCAATACGCTGCTCGAAGCAATTGACGACCAGTTCGTCATCTCGAAAACCGGCGACGAACTGGTTTTAAGTTTCGAAGCTTTGCCCGAACCCGCGAAAAATAAAAAATATACGTTTTTACTTTTTGCCGACGGTTACAGCAAAGAGATGGACATCAATTCAGGCAGTCCCGAAGCCGTGTTTCCGCTGCCATTTAAAGGAATGAGTAAATATCCATACGCGGCGAACGAGCGGTTTCCGATGACCGAGGAAAAACGACGAATCTATAACGAATATACAACACGCTCGGTCAAAGGCTTTTTGCCCCGTTTGGAAACGGCTTTGATAAAATAATTCGCTTTAACGATTAGTAATTAAATCGTAATCAATAATTGAGTTTTATGGAACATATCAGATATTCCGCCGCGGCTTGCCAGACCGACCAGCCGAATCCTGTTGACCGTCGCGGGATGCGCCGAAATACCGACCGCCTTCTTTCGATAATTGATTCGGCAGTCGCCGGAGCCGCGCCGTTTTTGCCGGTTAAATTAGTCGTCTTTCCTGAATTCGCGCACGCTGCGCCGGTTTTCCCAACGGCGAAAGAATTAATCGAAAAACTAGCCGTCGAAATTCCGAACGAACACACCGAACGCATTTGGGAAAAAGCCAAAGAGCTTAACATTTATATTCAAACCGGCTCGATGCTCGAAGTTGATAAGAAATATAAAAACGCGCTTTTTAATACGACTTGCTTAATCGGACCTGAAGGCATTTTGTATAAATACCGCAAAGTAAATACGTGGATCCCGTATGAAGTCCACACCAGTCCGCACGACATCGAAGGCTATGACGAGCCGCTGTTTCCGGTCGCTGACACTCCCGTCGGACGTATCGGAACGGCGATTTGTTATGATTGGCTATTTCCTGAAGTGCTGCGACAACTCGCCGCGAACGGCGCGGAAGTTTTGTTAAGAGTTTCCGCTTATATGGATCCGTGGAACGCAACCGCGCCGATGGATTGGTGGACGATTATCAATCGCTGCCGCGCCATTGAAAACACAGCTTACGTTGTCGCCGCCAATCAAGCCGCGAGCCTTAAAAATTACCCTCCATATTCGTGGTCGGGCGGCAGTCAGATTGTTGATTTTGACGGCAGACTGCTTGCCGACGCATCTCCGGGTCCTGGCGAGCGAATCGTCGTTGCACCGATTGATGTCACAGCGCTTCGCCACGAACGAAGCACTCGGCGCGGTCATTCTTTTATCGCGCATCTTCGCACCGAGGCTTATCCGGTTTACCGTAAACATTTTTATCCGCCGCAATTAAAAGATAACGACGAAGAAATGCTCTCTTATGAAAAAAATAACGAGTTGATTGACGAATCGAAACGTCAAATTGATTTTCGAGCGGTGAACGCCAAAGATTCAGAAAATTAGCCAGTAACATAACTTCAAATAATGCTTGGTCGTTTATTAAAATTTTTATTCTTTTTTGCTCTCTGTCTTGCGCCTTTTGCAATTGACGCACAAACACCGACGGGCAAATCCTACAGCTCAAATAAACCTGAACGTCCCACAACGACCGCGCCGCAGTTTCCTTCGCCCGTTACTTTTACCAATATTAGCAATCAGAGCGGAATAAATTTTAAACACGAGGCTTCGCCGACCACGCAAAAATATTTACCTGAAACGATGGGCGCGGGTGTCGGTTTGCTCGATTACGACAATGACGGTCGGCTTGATGTTTTTTTTACCAACGGCGCGCAATTGCTCGACCCGATGCCGAAAGGGAAAATGCCCGATAAATCGAATCCGAAATTTTGGAATCGTTTGTATCGGCAAAAAGCGGACGGCAGTTTTGAAGACCAGACGGAAAAAGCGGGCGTGAAAGGAACGGGTTACGGTTTCGGCGTTGCCGTCGGCGATTATGACAAAGACGGTTTTGCAGATTTGTTCGTCACCAATTACGGCGGCGCGGTTTTTTATCGCAACAATGGTAACGGCACTTTTACCGACGCGGGCGCAAAACTCGGCATCAACGTTGACGGCTGGGCGACGAGCGCGGGATTTTTCGATTACGACCGTGACGGTCGGCTCGATTTACTGGTCACGCGCTACGTCGTCTGGGATTTCGAAAAGGGCGCGTTAGTCTGCGGCGATGCGCGTCCCGGCTATCACGCTTACTGTCATCCCGACAATTTCAAAGGCTCGACCGCGCTTTTGTTTCACCAAAAATCGGACGGAACTTTTGAAGATGTTTCGGAAAAATCGGGCATAATGCAGACAAAGGGAAAATCTTTGGGCGTTGCGTTCGCCGATTTTGACGATGACGGCTGGACGGACGTTTTTATCGCTAATGACAACAGCGAACAACAGCTTTTGCGTAATCTCGGCAACGGACGATTTGAAGATTCCGCGCTCGCCGCCGGAGTCGCTTTTGACGACAAAGGAAAATATTTTTCGGGAATGGGCGTGGACACTGCCGATTACGACGGCGACGGCAGGCAGGACGTTTTCATTACAGCTTTGTCGAACGAAACTTACCCGCTGTATCGAAATACGGGCGAATTAATTTTCGATTACGTTACGCAGTCGAGCGGCGTGGCGCAAATCACGATTCTCGGAGCGGGTTGGGGCGTTAAATGGATTGATGCCGACAACGACGGACGGCGCGATTTGTTCGTTGCGCAGAGCCACGTTCTCGACACGATTGAGAAAACCAATTCGCTTTTGAAATATAAACAATCGCCGCTCCTGATGCGAAATACGGAAAAAGGTTTTCAAAACATTTCGCTGGCGGCAGGCGATGTTTTTAAAACGGATTTTGCGGCGCGCGGAATGGCGGCGGGCGATTTTGACAATGACGGCGACACGGATGTCGTTATTTCACAGATTAACGGCGCGCCCGTCGTTTTGCGAAACAACGGTACGAAAAATCACTGGCTCGGACTAGATTTGCGCGGCGGTGCAAAGAGCGCGGCGAACGGCGAAGGCGCAAGAATTATTGTGACGGACGCGAACGGCAGAAAACAATTTTTTGATGCCAGCAATTCCGGCAGTTATCTGGCGGCAAACGATGCGCGAATCCTTGTCGGCTTAGGCAATGCGGCTTCGGTCAGGCAAATCGAAATTCGCTGGACAAGCGGAAAATCTCAAACGCTCGTAAATCCTGCGATTGACCGCTATCATTTAATCAATGAAAAATGATTTTAACTCTCAACGACAAATCATTTTGCTCGGTCGTTTTGTTTTATTGTTAAAACTTTATTGATGCCGTCAACCGGAAAGATTTCGGTTTGTCCGTTTGCCCAAAAGACTTCGAGTTTGTCAATTTTGAGCGATTCGCCGAGTCCGACATGAATCGTCTGCTCATCCTGCGAAGCATAATTTCCGCCGCTCGTTAAATCGAAACGCTGGCGAAGTTTTCCGGTTGTCACAAAAACTGCCGAACCGATTGCGTCTTTGGGCGTTTGCTTTGAAACATCGCCGACGAGTTTAATTTTCAGCCAATTGTTTTTCGCCTCCGATACATTTCGCAAAAGTGTCGGAGTTGAACCTGCATTGGCGGTGATGACATCGAGTTTTCCGTCCGCGTCGAAATCGGCAATCGCCATTCCGCGGGCGTTGATTGAAAGAGTCAGACCGCTGTTCGGCGCGGCGGCGACTCGTTCAAATCTGATTTGTCCGTTGTTTGCGGTCCTGATGTTTTTGAAAAGCAGCAATTGTTGGGCGTAACTCGTTCCCCATTGAAAATTATCAACCGCCGGATAAACATGACCGTTGGCGACGATAATATCCTTCCAGCCGTCGTTGTCGAAATCTAAAAAAGAAGTTCCCCAACCTAAAAAGGGAATCGTCGGCTCGCCGATTCCGGCTTGAAAAGTTACGTCGGCGAAGTTTCCGTCGCCGTCGTTACGGTAAAGCGTGTTTGAATCGTCGGAAAAATTCGTGATATGAAAATCAACGCGCCCGTCGTTGTCATAATCGCCGATTGCTAAACCCATTCCGGCTTGCTCGCGCCCGTTTTCATTAAGCGCGATGCCCGAAGCGTAACCCGTTTCTTCAAACGTGCCGTCGCCCTTGTTGATATAAAGCTGTTTCGGCGTGGAATCGTTGACGACCAGCAAATCCAAATCGCGGTCGTCATCAACGTCAACAAACACCGAGGAGAAACCGTAATAATCGCCTTCGTCCGTCACATTCGTTTTGGAGGAAACATCTTCAAATGTGCCGTCCGCCTTTTGATGAAAAAGTTTATCTTTCGCGCCTTTCAATCCGCGCGGTCCGCACATCACGGGCTGTCCGCGAAACTGACACGGATTTTTGTCGCCGCCCGTTCCTTTGCCATCGGGACTAGGCGGAAGATTGTTAAAATCGAAATCCAGATAAGCCGGCACAAACAAATCGAGCCGTCCGTCTTTATCGTAATCGCCGAATGTCGCGCCCGTGTGCCAGCCTTTGTTCGCCAGCCCGACTTTCTCGGCGACATCGGTAAAAGTGCCGTTGCCGTTGTTGCGGTAAAGTCTCGGAATGCCGTAATTTCCGACGAATAAATCCGCGTCGCCGTCGTTATCGTAATCGGCGATTGTCACGCCCATTCCCCAACGCTCGTTTGCAACGCCCGCTTTTTCCGTCACGTCTTCAAATTTCCAGTTCCCCAAATTTCGGAAAAGCGCGGATTTCGCCGGTTTTTCCGTGCCGCGTTCGGCGTTTATCGTCGAGCCGTTCAGGAGATAAATGTCCGGCTTGCCGTCATTGTCATAATCGAAAACGGCGGTTGTGCAGGCGGTTGTTTCAATGATGTAGTTTTTCTCTTTGCCGCCTGAAACGCAACGGAAATTTTTGAGCGCAGTGTTTGCCGTCATGTCTACATAAATTTTGCGGGCTTTTTCGTCAACAATACCCGTGGTTCGTCTGGTTGCGTACGTTTTCGCTTCGCCGGTTGACGAGCCGCCCATTTGAGGCTTTTGGGCGTGCGGGAAACTTGTTGCGCCAAACAACAAAATTAAAAAAAACAATGTCTTTTTCATCTCTTTTTAAGCCAATAAAAATTTAACTTTATTAAAACTTTGCACATTAAAGCAATCTGCAACATTAAAATTGATTGTCATTACCACATAATTTTTATCCGAAAACAAAAACATTGATTTTGTCAGAATGGTTATTTATTCAATCCGGCGGTCGAGAAAAACTTGCCGCCAATCCATTTCTGCAGTACCATACGAAAGTAATTTTCTACCGATGTCTATTTTACAATCATACTTAAATTAATCGGAGAAATTATTAAAAAACAAACGAAGGTTAATGTTTCTACACAAATATGAGTATATACAATGTTTTCGGTGAAATCATTTGGACTTAAAAGTTAAAAAGAAACTAATACCTAAAACAAATTTAAGAAAGGCGGTCATCATTATTGAACAGTTTCTTACCGGCTTCAATTATTTAGAGCGATGCTGGAGAAATTTAGAAAATCGAACCGTTGCTCGACGAACAGGATTTTTGTGCTTCCTGCCAAAAGCAGTATTATTAAGCTGCGTCCGATTTGGAAAATAAAAACTCGCTTCGGAAAAGATTATGCAAAAATTTAAATTAAATCATCTCTTCGCCGCGCTCTGCTTATACGCGCTGCTGTTGAACGGGTTGTCTTCGACGGCGGCAGGTCAAAAATCTTTTCCGCGCGCGGCGTTGAAAATAAATAAAACTTTAACTTTTGCGCCGGAAAACTTGCAAATCGTTAAAAATCGCTCGCCATTGCCCGCCATACCTTTTTATCCGCTGCCGCTTACCTCAGTCAAACCGCGCGGCTGGCTGAAACGTCAACTACAAATTCAAGCCGTCGGCGTAACGGGAAAAATTGACGAATTCTGGAAGGATTTGAATGCCAACAGCGGCTGGCTCGGCGGAACGGGCGAAGATTGGGAGCGCGGTCCGTATTATATGGACGGACTCGTGCCGCTCGCATTTCTGCTCGACGATCCGAAACTAACTGCCAAAGCGAATAAGTGGGTTGGCTGGACTTTGGCGAACCAACGCGCCGACGGCTCAATCGGTCCGGTCAAAAACGACGCATGGTGGTCGCGGATGATTATGATGAAGGTTTTAATTCAGTATTACGAAGCGACCGGCGATAAGCGCGTCATTCCGCTGCTGTCGAAATACGCCGATTATCATCTTGCCCGCGCTAAAGAAAAACCGCTTAATGAATGGGCGAAATATCGCTGGGGCGATGAAGTGATGAGCTTGCTGTGGCTCTATAACCGCACAAGCGACAAAAAACTTCTCGACCTCGCTCGCACACTGCACGAACAGGGATTCGACTGGCGCGCGCAGTTTGACGATTTTTCGTTTAAGGAAAAAATGACCGCGGAAAAACTCGGACTCAACAAGGAATTGTCCAACAATAACGAACTGGCTTTGAGCGTTCACGGCGTAAATAATGGAATGGCTTTAAAGACCGAAACGATTTGGTCACAGCTTTCCAGAGACGAAAACGACCGCGCTGCCGGTCAAAAGATGCTAGATACGCTCGACAAATACCACGGTTTGCCGAACGGTTTGTTCAGCGGCGATGAGCATCTCGCCGGAACAAATCCGTCGCAGGGCGTCGAGACGTGCGCCGTCGTCGAAACGATGTTTTCGCTCGAACAACTTATTTCCGTCAGCGGCAATCCGGCGCTTGCCGACCGTCTGGAGAAAATCGCTTTCAACGCTCTGCCCGGCGCGTTTACGGGCGATATGTCGGCGCATCAATACGACCAGCAGCCGAATCAAATCAGGGCGGACAAAGCGCCGCGCGGATGGTCAACCAACGGCGACGAATCGAATGTATTCGGCTTCGAACCGTGGTTCGGCTGTTGCACGGCGAATCAGCATCAGGGTTTTCCAAAATTTACGGCGAATCTGTGGATGGCGACGGGCGACGGCGGGATTGCGGCAATCGCCTACGCGCCGTCGGAAGTAAGAATTTTCATTGCCAATAAAATACCCGTCTCAATCGTCGAAGAAACCGAGTATCCGTTTCGCGGCGACATCAAATTGACGGTTAATCCGCATAAGCCAACCCGATTTCCGCTCGTGCTGCACATTCCGGCGTGGGCAGACGGCGCGATTGTCAAAGTCAACGGCGTGAGGCAGACAAATGTTCAAGCCGGAACGTTTCACCGTCTTGACCGCCAGTGGAAGGCGAACGATAAAGTTGAAATTAATTTTCCCTTAAAAACCCGCACGACAAGCTGGTTCAACGATTCAATTGCCGTCGAACGTGGACCACTGATTTTCTCGCTTAGAATCGGCGAAAAAGTCAGTCGCCAAATGGTCAAGATGAACAACCCCGCGCCGCCCGAAGCCGCCGATTACAAAATCGAACCGACAAGCGCTTGGAATTACGGATTGTTGATTCCAAACGGCGGTATTGAAAAAAATGTCGAAGTCGTCAACAAACCAATCGGCGAATATCCATTCACGACGCTAGGCGCGCCCGTCGAACTGCGCGTCAAAGCAAAGCGTCTGCCGCAGTGGAAAGAGGCAATGAACTCCGCCGGGACTCCGCCGCCGTCGCCGGTTACTAGCAATGCGAAAACAGAAACCGTTACGCTAATTCCGTACGGCGCGGCAAAACTCAGAATTACAGCGTTTCCGTTCGTTACTGGAAATTAATCTTTCTCGCTAGTTCTTAAATTTAAATGTCCAAAATTATTTATTAAAAATCCGCGCGAACTCTTCGGGAGAGACCTTCGGCTTGCGGTCGTAAGTCATCAAGCCGTTGATTTCCTGTTCGACATCGGTTAATTGCGTGTAGCAGTAGCCGACAATCGCTTTGTTCGTCCGCAAAGCCGTAACGGTCGCGTCGAGTCGTTTCAAATACGCTTCTTTGGTCGGTTCGATGTTGCCGTAGCCGAATTCATTCGATTTTTTCGGCGCGTTGATACGATAGGCAATACCGCCGAATTCGGTAACGATAATCGGCGAGCCGTTGTATTTATAGCCGAAAGCCAGCGCTTCCTTGCCGTTGCGCGGAATCGTCGAGCGGTCGGTTTCTAAAATTTTATATTTTTCCGTTAATTCTTCACCGCGTCCGTAGTCGTGAATGCCGAAAATATCGGTCGTGTCGGTGTGTTCCCAGCCGTCGTTGTCCTGCACAAGACGGGTTGTGTCGAGCGAGTGAATCAGATGATACATCGCTTTGGCGTGTTCCTGCTGCTGCCGGTCGGTGGCGATGCGGATTGTTCCCCAGCTTTCGTTAATCGGCGTCCACGCGATAATCGAAGGATGATTATAATCGCGGACGATAACCTGCTGCCATTCGTCCGTAAAACGGGCGACATAATCGTCGGTATAAATGTCAAAGGCGTTTGCCATCTCGCCCCAGACGAGAAAACCGAGTTTGTCGCACCAGTAAAGCCAGCGCGGATCTTCTACTTTCTGATGTTTACGCGCGCCGTTGAAACCGAATTTTTTCGCCATTTCGATGTCGTATTTTATCGCTTCGTCGGTCGGCGGCGTAATCGTGCTGTCCTGCCAGTAGCCCTGATCTAAAACTAGTTTTTGGTAATACGGATTGTTATTTAAAAAGATTTTATCGCCCTGCACGGCGATTTTGCGCTGACCGAAATAACTATCCACGCGGTCAATCACAGAACCGTTTGCGCCGACTAATTCAACACGCAAATCATACAAATTCGGTCGTTCGGGACTCCACGGCTCCTGATTATTCAAATGCAAAGTGGCAAGCGGATTCGCGCCGCCCTGCGTCTGCGCCGAAACTTCGGTCATCGCCGCCGGATTATTGCGAAACGTTGCCGTGAAGCGAAGTTTTTCGCCTGCGCTGACCGCTTGATTGAGAATTGTCTCGATTTTGACTTGACTATTATCAATGTCGGGTGTGATGCGTAATCTTTTGACATAAAAGGGCGCGACGGTTTCAATCCAAACCGGTTGCCATATGCCGGTCGTCCGCGTATACCAAATCGCCGCCGATTTCGGTTCCCAGAATTGTTTGCCGCGCGGAATCGTGCGGTCGGTTGAAGGGTCAAAGACGCGGACAACGACCGAGTTTCCGCTCTGCTGCAGTAAATCGGTAATATCGTGCGCAAACGGAGCGTTGCCGCCGCGATGCTCGCCTGCTCTTTCTCCGTTAATCCAGACAATCGCTTCGTAATCAACTGCGCCGAAATTGAGCATCACGCGCTTATTTCCGGCGCGAAAATTTGCCGGAACATCCAAATTGCGCCGATACCAGACGACATCGTGATAACTCGTGTCGCCGATGCCGGAAAGTTTCGTCTGAAACGCAAAGGGAACTTGTATCTGACGCGAAAACTTCTTCGTCGGTGTTTTATACCAACCTTCTTTTAATCCGCGATTCGCATCATCAAATTCAAACTGCCACGCGCCGTTTAACGTCTGCCATTCGCCGCGAACCAAATCGGGACGCGGATATTCGGGGCGCGGCACGGATTGGGCTTTTGCCGCTAGCGTAAAAACCGATAACGTAATTAATGTCAAAATTTTCAAAAACAGCAGATTTTTCATTTTCAATTATAATTATTCAAACGAACAAAACTTTTTTCCGACCAAATCAAATTGGCAATTCACAAACAAATTATCTTACCGCCGTTATTTCGTTACGGCTTTACAATTCTTTTCTTTAGATAATTTTTAACTGTCTTCACTATACC
>MWVX01000013.1_pt1 | contig 64902 bp, 54 predicted proteins | sample 1047311 | NCBI WGS metagenome assembly MWVX01 (sample SAMN06349984, study PRJNA376086) | soil metagenome | isolation source: MtG-4 sample Antarctic (ecotone) soil | place: Antarctica | collected 2015-01-13 | reverse complement strand
TTCGCGCCGAACGCTTGCCAATCAAGCATTTGACGATTGCCGACGGTTTGCCACAAAACGGCATTAACAAAATTACGCAGGACGCGAGCGGATTTTTCTGGTTCTGCACCGGCGGCGGTCTGGCGCGAAGAAGGATTGAAAACTTTAGTCGGAGAAATAGAATCGAGCGGCGGCGAAGCGTTTTATGCGATTGCAGACGCGGCGGATTTTGAACAAGTCAAAACAGTTGCCGACAAAACCGTCGAAAGATACGGCAGGCTCGACACCTGGGTTCACTCGGCGGCGGCTTTTATGTTTGCAACTGTCGAGCTGACCGAACCCGAAGAATACAAACGCTTAATCGAAGTCAATCTTTTGGGACAAATCTATGGCGCGAAAGCCGCTTTGCCGCATTTGAAAAAAAACGGCGGCGCACTGATTCATCTCTCTTCGGTCGAAGCGTGGCGCGGAACTCCGTATCAGTCGGCTTACGTCTCGTCAAAACACGGCGTCAAGGGATTTTTGCAGGTTTTGCGCGTCGAACTGGCGCACGAAAAAATTCCCGTCTCGGTTACGCAGATTCTTCCTGCCGCGATAAACACGCCGATTTATGATAAAGGCGCGAACAAAATGCCGTTCAAACCGCGCGCCGTCGCGCCGTATTATCATCCGAAAATCGTCGCTGACGCGATTCTCTTTGCCGCCGAAAATCCGACTGAAGATTTAATCGCGGGCGGCGCGGGCGTCGGCGTTGTTTTAGCCGAGCGCATCTCGCCGTCGCTCGCTGGTTGGTTTTCCGAAAAAATCGGTTTTGTCGGACAAAAAACCGATGAAAAAAGCTCCGGCGATTACGCGGGAAATCTGTTCGAGCCGGTTTCCGGTTTTGATACAATCGAAGGACGTTTTTCCGACGAACAATTCAACAGCGACCCGTACACATATTTGAAGACAAATCCGAAAGTAAAAAATACTTTACTCGCAATCGCGGGCGGTGTTTTGGGCGGATTTTTTATTTGGCGTACGAAAAGGACTGGAGGCAAACAACGAATGAAAATCTAACGCGTCTAACTTTCGGACAAAGCAATTTTTACCGTTTTGGATTTTCGATTTGTGATTTGTGTTTGAATATTGAAAAATGATTTTACAGGAGAAAATTTATGCAGACAACTGACACACAGGCAACGCAAACGCAGAAAGGAATGTCCGAATCCGGCTTTGATATTTCGCCAATCAGCGTTGAAAAGCGCGAAATTTTGGCACAAGACCTAAATGACGAACAACGTGACATTCTGCTTAATCACGGCACAGAGCCGCCGTTTTGCGGCAATCTGACTGACAACAAGCAAAACGGAACATACGCTTGCCGCTTATGCGGTCTGCCGCTTTTCCGCTCAGATTCAAAATTCCATTCGGGAACCGGCTGGGCGTCGTTTTTTCAATCTTTCGACAAACAGCACATTCGTTATTTGACCGACAGCAAATTCGGAATGACGCGCACGGAAATTCGCTGCGCTCGCTGCGACGGTCATCAAGGACACGTTTTCCCGGATGGTCCCGCGCCGTCCGGTCAACGCTATTGCGTGAATTCTGCTTCGCTGGAATTTTTCCCCGAAGGCGAAGAAATTCCGCAAAAAAGCTAAATTAATGGTGAGTGGTAAATGATAAATGGTGAATGAAAAACAATTCCCACATTCATCGTTTACCACTCTCAATCCACCATTAAATCTTTATTTTCTATCTTTAAACTGCTCAAAAAGGTCAGTATGTCGGCTTGTAAGCGGCAGCATTCGTCCGTTGATGAAAACGTATTTGACGTTTGTTCGCGGCTCTAAAATATCACCGTCGGCAATGACTAAGTTTGCTATTTTGCCCGTGTCGATTGAGCCGATTCGGTCGCTCAAACCGAGAATTTGCGCCGGATAAAGCGTTACGGATTTTAAGGCTTCTTCCTTCGACAAGCCGTATGCTCCGGCTGAACCTGCGTGATATGGCAAATCGCGGATTTCCGGTCCGCTGTCGCCGGTCGAGATGCAAAATCTTATTCCGGCTTGCTGCATTTTAGCGGGCGCGGAAAACAAATAATCGTAAGCATCATCGTCTTGCACGGGCAAATTGTAAATATTTTTATAAATAACGGATATATTATTTTTCTTTAAACCGTCGGCGACTTTCCAAGCCTCCTGACCGCCGATGATAACGCCTTTAACTTTCATTTGCTCGACAAATTTCACCACGGCGCGAATATCTCGCTCGCGTTCGGCGACGAAGACAATCGGTTTTTCGCCGCGAACATAAGGTATCATCGCTTCCATTTTTATGTCCTTCGACGGATACGGCAAGCTTTTGTCTTTGGCGAAAGCGTCTTGAACTTTGCCGTAATTTTCCGACGTTTTGAAAAGCGTTTTTAAATCATCGAGCCGTTTGTCGCGCTGTTTAACGGCTTCGTTAAAATCGACAGGCTGCGTGTTGGCAAACGGGTTAAAACCGGAAAACGTCGTGATTCGCGGAAAGTTAATGACCAAGCCGTAGGTCGGAATCAAAGCCATCTCGCTTTGCGTCGAACCGTTTAGATTTATCACCGCCGATTGACCGGAAATTATCCCGCCGGTGGGCAGAGACATCACGGTTGTTATGCCGTTGACGCGCGTTACGTTCACGTGCGTGCTGTGCGGGTTGATTCCCAGAATCGCTTTGGCGTTGGCATTCATCTCGCCACCTTCGGCAGTATCGACCGAGCCGGGAACGCCGAGACCGATTTCCGTTAAACCGAGATTCGTTCCCGCGTCAATCATCCCCGGATAAACGCTCAAACCACGCGCTTCGATGAGTTCTGCGCCGCCCGGAATCGAAACACTTGCACCAACGGCGGCAATCTTTCCGTTTTGCACGACGACCGTTCCGTTTTCAATTACGGCTCCCGAAACCGTAACGATACGCGCGTTCGTAATGGCAAAAATTCCCGCTTTGCCCGTTTGGTTTTGCTGAGAACCGTCGTTTTGAGCGTGAACGAAAGAAATTTGTCCACAGATGAACACAGATAAGCACAGATAAAAGAAAAATCTCGTAATTCGTGATTTGTAATTCGTAATTGTCATCTTAATGATTTCCTCCGTCGCCAACGGCTTCATCCCTATCGGCTTGCCGTTTTTCGCTCGGAATTTTCGGCGCGGTTCCGCCGCTTCCCGGCGGACGGTTGATATCTAATTTTTCTAATGTTTCGCGTTCTCTTTGAAGCGCGTCGCGGTTCGCTAAATCTTTGGCGCGGTCAAAGAAAACTTCACCTTCAATCATCGTCATATCGGCGCGGGCATAAACGCTGAACGGATGCGCGTTCCAGATTACGATGTCCGCGTCTTTTCCCTGTTCGATTGAACCGGTGCGTTTGTCGATTCCAAGCTGTTTCGCCGGATTGAGCGTTATCATTTTCAACGCTTCTTCTTCCGGCACGCCGCCGTATTTTTCAACTTTCGCCGCATCCAGATTCAAACGGCGGATTCTTTCCTCCGAATCGGAATTTATCGAAACATTCACGCCGTTTTTCCACAAAATATAAGCGTTATACGGAATCGCATCGAAGGCTTCGAGTTTGTAGCCCCAACTGTCTGTAAAAATTGAAACGCCCGTGCCGCGCTTGGCGATTTCCGGCGCGATTTTGTAGGCTTCGAGAGCGTGCTGTAGAGTTGCAACGCGAAAACCGAATTCGTCGGCAAGCAGAAGTACATTCAAAAGCTCGTCTGACCGATAGCCGTGCGAATGAACAAGTCTTTTGCCTTCCAAAATCTCGACGAGCGGCTCTAATTCCAATTCGCGGCGCGGCGCAACGGCGGTCTTATCTTTTTTATCGACTTTCGCGCGGTAGTCATCCAACGCCCGGCGGTAATCGCGCGCCCGCAAAAAAGCGTCGCGGATAGTTTCCATCACGCCCATTCTCGTGCGCGGGTAACGCGGCGTCCGTCCAGGCTGTGTCGGCTGGTTGGTTTGCTTCGGATTTTCGCCGAGAGCGAATTTGATTCCGGGCGGTGCGTCGGCAACCGGAAAATCTTCGACCGCGCGACCGTATTTAAATTTGACGACCGTGTTCTGCCCGCCGATTGAATTTGCCGAACCGTGCAGCAGATTCGCCGCCGTAACGCCGCCTGCCAGTGCGCGGTAAATCGAAATATCGGTCGGATTTAGAATATCTCTCGTGGTAACCATCGAAGTTACCGAGTAGGAAAATTCGTTAACCGAACCGTCCATCATCGCGTGCGAATGGCAATCGATAATTCCCGGAGTTACGAATTTACCGCTTGCGTCGATTACCTGCGTGTTTGAGGCGGCTTTCAGATTTTTTCCGATGCGGGCAATTTTACCGTTTTGGATGAGAATATCCGTATTCTCCAGATTACCGTGAATGGCGGTTATCACGGTTGCGTTGCGAATCAGAACTTCCTTTTTTGTTTGCCCAAAAACCGCAAAATTGAAAGCCGTCAAAAGTAAAATTTGTAAAAGAAAAAAAGCTGTAAATTTTTTCATATCTTTAAAGATCAAAAATCGGTAATTAATCTCTGACAACTGACTACCAACCACTGTTCTAAGGATTTTTAGTTCCCGAAAACGGAATCGGACCTTGCGGACCGGTCATCGTGCCGCTGATTTGATTGCCTGTAACTCGTCCGTTGACAGTCAATTCAATGGTCGAGCCGCCGAATTCGACAGTAGACGTAAAGCTAAAACCGTCCGGCGTAACTTTCCCGTCTTTGACGGTAGAAGTTCCCAATTGCGTCTGCACATTACCGGTCAAATCCGTGCCTTGCTGGGTTAAAATCATCGTTCCGGTCAAAGGCTGTCCGGGAATCTCGATTGTTATGGCGTAAGTTCCGCCGACGTTTGCCGCCGCCGATGTTTGCGTCGCGCCCGACGCTGTTGTTGCTGTGGTTCCGGCAGCGGGTTTGACGGGCAGTTTCTGCTCGAAAAGTTTACCGTCAACGAAAACCTGCGTAATCTGTTTGTCTTTCGCCAAAATATCGCCGCGCGAGACGACAAGGTTGGCGATTTTCCCCCGTTCGATTGAGCCCAGGCGATTTTCGACGCCGAAAATTTCCGCCGCGCTCAAAGTCATTGCACGAATCGCCGCTTCTCTAGTCAAACCTCTCTCGACCGCTTTATTCGCGTTCAACAAAAAATCTCCGATGTTCTGCATTCCGCCCGATTGAAAAGCGAATTTCACTCCGGCTTGTGCAAGACGCGCGGCGGTTTGCGGCGTTTCCGCGCGCAGGCGAAGAAGTTCAATCGGTTCGGGGTCAGCTTCGGCTGCTGCGGTTGCGGTGCGTTTCGGGAAATTCAGCGACAACAAAACCGGAACTTTTTGCGCTTTTAATCTATCGGCGACTTTTCCCGCTTCTTGTCCACCCGCGATAATGGCGTTTAAGTTAAATTCCTTTGCCAGATTCAGGGCGCGCACAATTTCGCGTTCCGTGTTGGCGTTGAAAACAATCGGCATCTCGCGGTTAAGAATCGGAATCACCGCTTCCAGAGATTTGTCTTCACCCGGACGTTTAATTCCGCGCGGGTCTTTCGCATACATTTTCTGAATGCCTTGAAGCCTTTGCGCGTCAAGAAACATCTGACGCAGCGCAGCAAACGTTCCCATCAAAGAAGTCGGAAAAGTTCCGGTGCGAAGCGGCGTAAATGTGATGTGTTCGGCGACCGGCGATTTGATAATCATCGCCGAAACCGTGTCTCCGGCAAGATTGATAACAGCCGATTGACCGTTGAAAATTCCCTCACGCGAAACGGTCAAAGCGCTGGTAAATCCGGCATTTCTTACCGTTTCAAACTGTGCTTCGCCCGCCTTTAATTGCTCGAAAGCCATTTGTTCAGGCTGCAAGCCGTCCGGGTAATTCGAACTCGATTGCGATTGACTTGCTTGCGGCTGTTGAATTTGAATCTGAAGACCTTGACCGCCGCGCTGCTGCGACACGGTTTGCGACGACAAACCGAGATTTGTCAAAGCGTCAATAAATCCCGGATAAACCGTCAAACCCGCGCCGTCAATCGTTCGCGCGTCTGCCGGAACTCTCACGCCTGCGCCGACCGATTCAATCAAACCGTCGCGTATCACAATTATTCCGCGCTCAATCGGCGCGCCGGAAACCGTAACGATACGCGCGTTCGTAATCGCAAAAGTTTCGGCACGATTCTGCGCCGATGCGGACAAACCAAACGAAATGAGCGCAAAAATTGCGACAGAAAAACGCAAAATGATTTCTTTCATAAACTTTTAAGCGGTTGAAAATTGGAACTGCGAACTTTTCTACGCAGTATAATTGAAAAGGTTTCAGAAGCAAAATTTCAAGCCGCCCATTTACCATTTTACATTTAGGATTTACCATAAAAGATTATGAGCGCAATTATTCTTTTCGACGGAGTTTGTAATTTCTGCAACGGTTCGGTCAACTTTATTATTGACCGCGACAAGGAAGGCTATTTCAAATTCGCGCCGATGCAGTCGGAAATCGGCGAGAAACTTTTAAAGGAAAACGGCATCGATAAAACTGTTACAGATTCGGTGGTTTTAATCGAAGACGGCAAGGCTTACACGCGCACGACTGCCGCCTTAAGAATCGCCAGAAAACTAAGCGGCTATTGGTCTTGGTTCTACGGCTTCATCGTCGTGCCGAGTTTCGTCCGCGATGTTTTCTATAATCTTTTCGCCAAATACCGCTACAAAATGTTCGGCAAACAAGAAGCCTGTATGCTGCCGTCGCCGGAAGTGCGCGCGCGGTTTTTAGCAACAAATTAACAAGGAGTTTTCAGCCACGAACAAACACGAAAAGACACGAAATAAAGAAAAAATCAAAATGAGAAAACAAAAAACATAATAAAACACGGCAAATAAATCTGATTTATTTTTCGTGTTCTTTCGTGTCTTTTCGTGGCTAAAATAAAATTATGAAAGCAATCTGGAACAATCAAATATTAGCCGAAAGCGACGAAACCGTCGTCGTCGAAGGAAATCATTATTTCCCCATTCATTCAATAAACAAAGAATTTTTCGCGCCGTCCGAAACGCGCTCCATTTGCCCTTGGAAAGGCACGGCGAGTTATTACGATGTCGTCGCTCCGGGCGGCGAAACCAACCGCGGCGCTGCGTGGTTTTACCCCGAACCGAAAGCGGCGGCAAAGGAAATCGCAAACCACGTCGCGTTTTGGAAAGGCGTTGAAGTCGTTGCGTGAAAATCTCAGCCGAGAATAGGAATAAAAATTATGAATCTAAAGAATACACTTGGTTTGACGGCAATTGTAATTTGGATTGTTTTTGCAAATACAAATCTTCACGCCCAACAACCAACTGTTGATGTTCCTTGTCGCAATATAGCACCTGAAGATAATTCTGCTACTTCTGCTGAGGAACGTGCTATTCCGTATTGCTCACCAAAAGAACCTGTAACTTGTGAGGAAGGAAACTTTTACATAGACAACACGGTTGGAAGAAAGCAAACGTCGAGGGATATGTATTTAATTGTTATTGCTCGACTTGGCAATAGAGAAACTTCACGACAACTTAATATTTCTCGGCTAAAATTAGTTAGCAATTATCTGAAAATGCGCGGGTTGAAAAATATTGTAACAGCTGAAGGTGAACGTAAGAAAGGATATGGACAAATAGAGTTTTATGTTAAAGGAAAGTTATTTCTAACGATACCTATTTTACAAAAGAAGAATATAGATTTGATTAGTTGTAATGCTCCCTAATAGCACTTTTCAACACCATTCGTTTTTAATCATAATGGATAGACTTTTATCTCATCGAAAATATGCAATCGCTGACAACTTTAGAATACGGAAAACTGCTCGCGCTCGTCGCTCGCAACGCGCAGACGACGATGGGCAAATCGAGGCTCGAAAACTTGCAGCCGCTGGCGAATCGGTTGGAGCTTGAACGAGATTTGCGCGCCATCGCGGAGACTTTTGCGTTGAGCGAAAAACAAATTTCGTGGCGTTTTTCCGAGCTTCCAGACCCGTCGCACGCGGTTGCGACTTTGCGGATAATGAACGCGACGCTCGACCCGATTTCCCTGCTTGAAATCACGCGGCTCGGCAATCAGGCGTTGTTCGCGCGCTCGGTCATCGCGCCGGAGCGGGAATTTGCGCCGACGCTCTGGGCGACGGTTGAAAATCTGCCCGCGCCGCTTCTCGAAGTCTTAAATCGAATCAATAAAAAACTGCTGCCGTCGGGCGAGATTGACGACAACGCTTCGCCCGAACTCGCCCAAATTCGCCGCGAGATAAACAACCAGCGCTCCCGTCTGCAAAAATCGCTTGAAAGTCTGATGCGAAACAATTCGGGCGCGATTCAGGACGAAATCGTAACGCAGCGCAATGAGCGTTTCGTCGTTCCGGTCAAAGCCGATTTTCGCGGTCGCGTCGCCGGCGTCGCGCACGGCTTTTCGTCGTCGGGCGCGACGGTTTTTATCGAACCGCTCGAAGCAATTGAAGCAAACAACGAACTGCAAAATCTGAAAGGCAAGGAAGAACGCGAAGTAGCGCGCATTTTATTTTCATTAACTGAAGAACTTCGCGCCAATCTCCCGGCAATTGAAGCGGCAGTCGAAGTGGTGGCGGAATTAGATTTCGTCAAAGCGAAAGCCGAATTTGCGAGAAAATTCAAAGCGATTGTGCCGACGATTTCCGACGACGAAACATTAGATTTAGTCGAAGCACGTCATCCTTTGCTCGAAGAAAATCTTCGGCAGTTGTCAGCACTCAGCGGTCAGTTGTCAGAAAATCCCTCTACCGACAACCGACAACTGACAACCGACAACCAGGCAAAAAAAATTGTTCCAGTCAGTTTCACGCTCACGAAAGAAAAGGGCGTGATGATAATTTCGGGCGCAAACGCGGGCGGCAAAACCGTCGTGTTGAAAACCGCCGGTTTGTTGAGTTTGATGGCGATTTCCGGTCTTCCCATTCCGGCGAAAGAAGCGCGAATTCCCTTTTATCAATCAGTTCTTGCAGACATCGGCGACCATCAAAGTCTGTCGGCAAATCTATCAACGTTTTCGTCGCACATCTCGAATATCGCCGAAATGATGCGTGAGTGCGCTTCGCCGTCGCTCGTTTTGTTGGATGAGGTCGGCACAGGCACAGACCCGGACGAAGGCTCGGCGCTGGGCGTGGCAATTGTCGATTATTTTCGACGTATTTGCGGCGCGCAATTGATTGCTTCGACACATTACAAAGGTTTGAAAATCTACGCGGCGAATGATGAAAATGTCGTCAACGCTTCGGTCGAGTTCAACGAAAAAACTTTACAGCCGACGTATCGCCTGCTTGTCGGTTTAGCGGGCGCGTCTTCGGGAATCGAAATCGCCAAGCGTTTCGGCATACGCGATTCTGTCATCGAAAAAGCCCGCGAAAATCTCGACGTTTCGGCGCAGGAAGCCGAAAGTTATTTGCGAAAACTGCAAACCGAAACCAGAAACGCCGAAGATTTGCGCGTCGCTCTCGAAGAAGAACGCGAAATCACGGCGAAGAAATACGCGACGCTCGACATCGAAGCGCGCAAAAAAGAAAAGGAACGCCAACGCCAGTTTGAACAGGAATTAAACGAAACAATCGCCGGTTTCGAACGCCAATCAAAAGCGTTTGTCCAGACAATCGAAGACAAAGCGTTAAAAGCAAAACTCGACAAAGAGAGATTAGCCAGAAAAGCCGAACTCAACCGCGCCGTGCTTTCGCAAGTCCAGAGTCCGAAAAAAAGTGGTCAGTCGTCAGTTTTCAGTAGTCAGCAAAATACCGACAACCTAGAACCGACAACCGACAACCAACCGATTTCAATCGGCACAAAAGTCAGAACGAGTTTTGGAAACGTGGGTGTCGTCGAACGAATGGACAAGGAAATCGCCGAAGTTCTTGTCGGCGGAATGCGTTTGCGGCAGAAGATTTCAGATTTGCAGGCAGTTGTTTCGGAAGAAAAACCGAAAGCGCAATCGCTCGGCGAAAAACTCCAAAATCAGGCGAAAGACGCAAATTTGCGGCTCGATGTCGAAGACGCGAACGCCGAATTAAACTTAATCGGCAAAACAACCGCCGACGCCGAATACGAAATCGACCGCTTTTTAGACGAAGCATATTTAGCCGCTCTGCCGCGCGTCCGCATCATTCACGGCTTCGGCACGGGCGCGCTGAAAAACTTCGTCCATCATTTTCTAAAAGGTCATCCGCACATCGCGCGCTTCGCTTTCGCGCCGTCCGACCAAGGCGGGCAAGGTGCTACAATAGCGGAATTGAGATAGTAAAAAGGAGATTAAGAAAATGCAAATTGAATTAATCGAACAAATAATTCATCTGCCGATTGCCGAACGAGTCGAGATTATCGAAAGAGTTTCGCGCTCCGTCCGCGAAGATTTACAGGAAAACGGTAAGAAACAAAACGAGAAAGAACTTTCGATTGAAGAAAGAATGAAAGCTGTTGACAGTCTGCGCGGAATCGCCGCCGTCGAAGGCAAAACTCCGCCGACCGACGAACAGGTGAAGGAAGACTACGCGAATTATTTGGCGGAGAAGTATAAATAGTGCGCGTTTTGGTCGATACGAACATCGTTTTGGATTTCGTTCCGGCGCGTCAACCGTTTTTCGCTGAAGCGGACGAGATTTTCGTCCGACTGCTAACGGGCGAGTTTGAAGCGTTCGTCTCGGCAATCACGCCAATCAACGTCTTTTACACGACGCACAAAGAAAAAGACAAACCGACCGCGTTTTTAGCAATCGAAGAACTTTTAAAAGTCGTCGAAATAACGAGAAGCGACAAATTTATTTTTCAAAACGCACTTATCCACGGTTTCAGCGATTATGAAGACGCCGTGCAATGCGCTTGCGCCCTGGCGGAAAATCTCGACACAATCGTAACGCGCAACGCGAAAGATTATAAAAACGCCCGGATTAAAATTTATTCGCCGCACAATTTTCTCGCCCGTTTGAAACGAGTTTGAGGTTTGAAAAAGCTATGAAACTTCACCGATTTTTATTCGCCTTTTTAATTTCGCTCGCCGCTTTTCAATTTTGCTTTTCGCAGGAAAAACCGAAAGCTGAGTTATTTGATGAATTTGGTGCTGTTACTTGTGAAGATTTAATTGCTAGACAAGATGCTTTTATCATTTTACTGCAAAATGAACCGACAGCAATTGGATACGCAGTTATCTATGGTAAAAAAGATGATTCGCGCCGTTCAAGCTGGCGCAGTAAAAGAATTATAGACGGTCAAACTGAAGCCAGAGGATTTGATGAACAACGATTAGTAGTTATTAGGGGCAAGGAAGGCGCGGAATTACAAATTCAGTTTTGGAAAGTTCCCGCAGGTGCGGTAAAACCTAATTTTAATGAAATAGAATGGGATTTTGATTTATCAAATGAAAAGAAACCGTTTATGTTTAGTTCGACAGGTTGGGAAGAAGGTCCTTGTCCTATCGGTTTGCAATTAAAGAACTACTCTAATTACTTGTCTGCCAATCAAAACGCTCGCGGAAATATAGGCATCTTTGCAAAATCAAAAAATGAATTTCAAAAGGTAAAGCAAAATTTATTAGATAAACTGACGAAAGATTATAAAGTCACACTTAAACAACTTAGATTTTTTTACGAAAAAAGAAAAGCCGATTTTTCTTATCAAGAGCTTTGGCTTGTTCCGCAAAAGATAAAGTAATCAATGCTTTACGAGCAACATTTCATTGACGAATTAAAAGCGCGCGCCGACCTTGTGCGGATTATCGAGCCGTATGCACCTTTGAAGAAAAAGGGCGCGAACTGGATGGGTTGTTGTCCGTTTCATCAGGAGAAGACGCCGAGTTTTTCGGTTAATCCGTCGAAGGGTTTTTATAAATGTTTCGGGTGCGGCAAAGGCGGCGACGCCTTTGCATTCGTAATGGAAATTGAAGGTTTATCGTTTTTTGAAGCGGTAAAAAGTATAGCCGAAGTTTCCGGCGTGCCGCTGCCTGAACCGATTGACGACGAGAAATACGAGAAGCATAAAAAGCGCAGAGAAGAGAAAAAAGCGATTGCCGAACAGGTGATTGATTTGAACAGATACGCGCTCGAATTTTGGGAAAATCATCTTCAGGACGGCAACGCGCATTCAAAAGCGGCGCGGGAATATTTGGAACGGCGCGAGATTTCCGTCGAGACGCAGAAGGCTTTTCGCATCGGTTTCGCGCCCGACAGATGGGACGCGCTGATTTCGGTTTTGAAGGAGAAAGGAGCGGACGAAAAGTTAGTTGAGACGAGCGGGCTGGTAACGGTCAACGAAGAGAAAAATAAAATCTACGACCGTTTTCGCGGGCGGATTATGTTTCCGGTTTTGAATATTGACGGAAGTCCAATCGCTTTTGGTGCGAGAATTTTAGCAAGCGGCGAGCCGAAATATCTTAATTCGCCCGAAACTCCCGCCTATGTTAAAGGCAGGCATCTTTACGGGCTTTTTCAATCGAAGGAAGAAATTCGCAAGAAAAAATACGCGATTCTTGTCGAAGGTTATTTGGATTTAATCGCGCTTTACCAGTATGGCATCAGAAATGCGGCGGCAAGTCTCGGAACAGCGTTTACGCCTGAGCAATCGAAATTATTAGGCAGATTTACGCGGCGCGTCGTTATCAATTACGACGGTGACAGCGCGGGCGTCAAAGCGGCGCGGCGGGCGATTGAAACACTTATAGCGGAAGATTTTGAAACAAAAGTTCTTGTTCTGCCCAACGGTCAGGACCCGGACGATTTTTTACGGGAGAACGGCGCGGAAAGTTATAACCATTTGCGCGGAAACGCCGCGCCTTATCTGCAATTCGTTTTGGAAAATCTGGCGCGTGAAAAAAATTTGAGTTCGCCGAAAGCGAAAGCCGAAGCGGTTGAAGAAATTTTGCCGGTTTTGAGCGTCATTCGGAATGTCGTCGAGCGGCGCGAAACATTGAAACAAGCCTTAAGATTTTTTCAGATCGAAGACAAAGTTACCGAAGGTTATCTGTGGAAGGAAATTCAAAAAAGAGAAAAAGATTTTCTAAAACGCGATGGCAACGTTAGTGAAAACAAACCCGAAGAAAAAAAGCTCGAACTGAAGAATTTCGTCATCAAAAGAAACACGACGAAAACGACGGTTGCCGAACAGCATTTGCTTGAGCTTCTTATTTATGACCGCGAACTGCGCGAAATGATTTTGCCCGCGCTCGAAGAAACCGATTACGAACAGCTTGCGACCGCCGAAATTTTCCGCGCGCTTCTGGCTTTGCGGGAAATCAGCACGGAAATCACGCGCGAAAGTCTTTTGAAAATGGTCGAAGACGACGCGGCGGCGAGCGATTTGGTTTCCCTTCTTTTACTCTCTGAACCGGCGCGCGAAGCGGACGAAGCGATTGACGAAGTTTTGCGCGAAGCCGAAAACTGCGTCGCAACTTTGCGCGGAATGGCAATTTCGCGCCGAATTCTCGACATCAGTCAGGAATTAGTTTTTGCTGAACAAACAGGCGATGTACCTTTGCGGGACCAACTCGTTATGGAGCAAATTGAGCTGGCGCGATTAAAGCGCGAATTAGAAAAAAGAATTGCGACGACAATCTAAAACCAAACCCGACCAAATCGTTTCACCAACCTTTTGCACATTGAAACTTTTTATCCCGCTCGCGCGTTTAGTATTATTTTACAAACAACGTTATAATATCCGATTTAATCAAAACCTATTTATAAATTTATGGCAGACTACGACGAAAAGGAAGATTTAATGGACAGGCTGGTTGCGCTCGGCAGACGCAAGAAATTCTTGAGCTTTGATGAGTTGAACCGCGAAATCCCAAACAAAATGATGTCGCCAGACGACATCGAAGACGTTTTAGCTCGTCTCGAAGGCGCGAATATATCAGTTGCCGATTCCGACGCGCTGCTGCTCGAACAAGCCGCAACTTTGGCTTTAGACGACGACGAAACAATTGACGAAGATGAACTCGATTTAGACCTTTCAGCCGGAACTTTAGACAAATCAAACGACCCGGTGCGCCTTTATTTGCGCGAAATGGGCGTTGTTCCGCTCCTTACCCGACAAGGCGAAGTTACGATTGCCCAAAGAATTGAACGCGGACAGATAAAAACCCGAAAAGCGATTTCGCGTTCCCCGATTGCCATCGAGAGACTTCTCGAAATGGGTGACCTTCTCCTGAGCGGCAAAGGCAGCATCCGCGAAACCGTCAGCTTTTCCGAACAGGCGGAATTGACAGGCGAGGAAGACAAGGCGGAAGAATATCTACGCTGGACGATTGAAGGCATTGAAAACATCCGCGTAAATTATCACAAAGCCCTAAAAGCATTGGGCGATTTGCGCGAAGAACAAAAAAAGACAAAGGGAAAATCGTCGAAAAAACTTCTCGGCTTGAAACGTCAGGTGGCGCGGATGCGATTGGAAATTTCGCAGGAAATCAAAAATCTCAATTTAACCGAACTTTCGATGCAGCGGCTTATCAGCGCGATTCGCAAAGTATCTGACGAAATCCGTAAAGCCGAACGCGACATAAACCGCGCCGACGAAAAACTCGAAGGCAAAGTTTCCGCCGAAGAGAAAAAAGAGCTGAACCGCAAAATCGCCGACTCGCGCAAAAAACTGGCGGACATCGAAGAAAAATACCATCTCGCGCCGGTCGAAATTAAACGCTCTTTGCAGACGATTCTTATCGGCGAGACGGCGACTAATCAGGCAAAACGCGAGCTTGTCGAAGCCAACTTGCGCCTTGTCGTTTCGATTGCGAAAAAATATACAAATCGCGGCTTGCAGTTTTTGGATTTGATTCAGGAAGGCAATATCGGTTTGATGAAAGCGGTCGATAAATTCGAGTGGCGGCGCGGCTATAAATTTTCGACGTATGCGACGTGGTGGATTCGCCAGGCGATTACACGCGCGATTGCCGACCAGGCGCGCACGATTCGCATTCCCGTTCATATGATTGAGACGATTAACAAGTTGATTCGCACGTCGCGTTCTTTGGTGCAGGAATTGGGACGTGAGCCGACGAGCGAGGAAATCGCCAAGAAAATGGACATTCCAGTTTCCAAAGTTCGCAAGGTTTTGAAAATCGCGCAGGAACCGATTTCGCTTGAAACGCCGATTGGCGAAGAAGAAGATTCGCATCTCGGCGATTTTATTGAAGATAAATCAATCTTAAATCCGTCGGAATCGGTTACGTTTGCAAACTTGCGCGAAATTACGGACGAGGTTCTCGCAACGCTCACGCCGCGCGAGGAAAAAGTTATCAAAATGCGTTTCGGACTTGGAAACACAGGTTCTGAACACACGCTCGAAGAAGTCGGACAACATTTCGCCGTTACGCGCGAACGCATACGCCAAATCGAAGCCAAAGCACTGCGAAAACTGCGTCATCCGTCGCGTTCGCGCCGCTTGAAAGCGTTTTTGGAAGGCAAGCAATAGTTTGATTTTGGTTTTTTGATTTGCGGTTTGCGACTGCTCTTCAGCAGTTGCAAATCGCTAAATCGTTTTCAAGCGAACAATGTTTATCTCGGAACAAATTTTCTGGCTTATAATTCTGGCGATGGCAGTCGGCTCAATCGCCTGGACGGCTACGCAGGAAGAAATTTTCCGTGAGTGGCGCGAATACTGCGACGACAAAAAACAAAATTGTGTTAGTTTGCCGCAGCAAAAATTCTTTTATGTATTTACTTGCGAGTATTGTTTCAGCCATTGGGTAACGTTTCTTTTTCTTGTTTTAACCGGCTTTCGGCTATTGATTGACGATTGGCGCGGATATGTTCTGGCATTTTTTGTGATTCCCTGGCTGGCAAATCAATTTATGAGTATTTATAGGCGACTCCGTGTTGGTATTAAACACGAAAATCTGCTGGCGAAAGAAGTTGAGGAAAAATTGGAAGAATAGAAATTTTTGTCCGTTTATTTGATTAAATTTTTGTGTATGTTATCTCGCACCTTTTGCCATCAAACATTTTTTAGAACTAAATCGACGAAAACCGCACAAATTAAGCTATAATTTGATGTTTCGATATGAATAAACGAATCGCCGACAGTTACAAACAAAAACTCTCAACCGAAGAAGGCTGGCAGGTAAAGCGCGGCGCGTCTTTGCGGATTGCGTTGTGTTATCCGAACACGCACGCTGTGGGAATGGCGAATCTCGGTCTTCATACGATGTATGAATTGTTTAATAAAATACCGGAAGTCGCGTGCGAAAGAGTTTTCCTGCCCGACGATTTCGAGATGCGCGAATATGAAAAATCGCGCACGCCGCTTCTTTCTTTAGAGACGCAAACGCCGGTAAAAGATTTCGATGTTGTCGCCTTTTCAATTTCGTTCGAAACCGATTATTTAAATATGGCGCGGATGCTGCAACTCTCGCAAATTCCCGTCTGGTCAAAAGACAGAAATCACTTTCATCCGCTGGTTGTAATGGGCGGCGCGGCTTCGTTTTTAAATCCCGAACCGATTGCCGATTTCACGGATGTTATCGCCGTCGGCGAAGGCGAGATTTTAGCGTTTCAATTAGCGGACGCGATTTTTGAAAACGAAACAAAAGATGAAATTCTTTTGAGCCTGGCGCGAATCGGGCGCGGCTTTTACATTCCTTCGCTTTACAATGTGATTTACAACGAAGACGGAACGGTTTTCGATTATGTTCCGAAAGAAGCAGGCGTTCCCAAAAGAGTCGGACGTGCGCTTGCCGCCGTCAATCCGAAAGAAGGCACTTTGCGGCGCGCAATCAAACGCAATGAGACCGAAGTGGTTGATTTCCTGATGAACCAGGACGTTTTCGCGCCTTCAACATCGGTTTGGTCTCCAAATGCGGAAATGGGCGATAGATTGTTGGTCGAAATCTCGCGCGGCTGCTCGCAAGGCTGCCGTTTCTGTTGGGCTGGTTACAATTACTATCCGCCGCGTGTCGTTCCGGCGCGAGACATTTTGGCAAAAGCCGCTGAATGGCGCGGAAAAACGAATAAAATCGGTCTTGTTTCAACTGCCGTATGCGACCACCCTGAAATTTCCACGATTTTGAGCGAACTCAGAAAAATGGATTATCGCATTACTGTTTCTTCACTTCGCCTTGACCAAATTTCTGACGAATTGCTCGACGCGCTTGTCGAATCAAACGACCAGCAAATTGCCGTCGCGCCCGAAACCGGCTCGGACAGATTGCGCCGCGTCATCAACAAAAATCTGACGAACGACGAAATTGTTGATATTTGCGGCTCGGTTTTCGACAAAGGAATGCTAACCGTAAAACTTTATTTTATGGTCGGTCTGCCGACTGAAATGCGCGAAGATTTAGACGAAATGTTTGTCCTTGTCGAACGCATCAAAAACCGCATGCTCGAAGCGGGAAAGCGATTCGGACGCGCCGGAAAAATCATTCCTAGCTTAAACGGTTTTGTGCCGAAACCGAATACGCCGCTGCAATGGGACGGGATTTGCGATGAAAAAGAATTGAAACAGCGCCTTAAATACGTCTGCAAAAACTTGGCGCGCATTCCAAACGTCGAAGTTCGCGCAATGAGCGCCCGCATCGCTCACGAGCAGGCTCTTTTTTCTTCGGGCGACAGAACAATTGCAAAAGTTATTGAATCGGCGGCGCGAATGAAAGGAAACCTAAACGAAGCCTTACGCGAAACCGGCATTGATGCAGCGTTTCATACCAGCCGCGACCGCTCTTACGATGAATTTTTGCCGTGGTCAATCGTTGATTCGGGTTTGTCGTTTGAATTTTTGAAAGAAGAACACGAAAAAGCGCAAGCCGCAAAATCGAGCCTTCCGTGTCCGGCAGTAGAAAAATGCACGACGTGCGGAGTTTGCCCGACGACTTGGCTGGCTGATGCGCCGCCGGGTTTAGTTCAATTACAAGGATTGCGCAAGCCGCAGGTTTTGACCGTAAATGCTTAAGAACTTCCCGCTTATCTCGCCGCGCTTATTCGTCTTATTCGTTTAGAAGTATCTAATCTAAAAATCTTTTAGAATAAGTTTATTTTTGTAATATTTTTTTCAAAGCTCTTTCTATAACAGGTTTTGGAATGTCTTTGTTTCGGAATATTTTAGGTTTGCCTATTTCTTCCAACAAAATCCACTGAAGTGAGTTTCCGATTGTTTTTTTGTCAAACGAAAATGCTTCAAAAACTCGTTGAAGATTGATGTTTCGGGTTTCAGGCAGTTTGCCGACGCTATGCAAAGCATCCCTCAACAAGTTAAATTCATTTTCATCAAAAACGCCCGTATTTATTCCGATTTCTCCCGCAACCAAAATTCCGTAGCCGACCGCTTCGCCGTGCTTAAAAATTTTGTAATCGGTCGCCTTTTCCAGTGCGTGTCCGACCGTATGTCCGAAATTTAAGATTTTGCGTGACTTAGCGTCCGTCCTGCCTACGTCTTCTCGTTCATCCTGCATTACAATTTCAGCTTTAAAGGCGATTTGCGCGGCAAGTAGATTTTCTAATGAAGTGAGAAAATTTTTGTCGGAAAAGTATTTTTTGAAGCGGTTTAGCGGGAAGTTTTTCAAAAATTCCGCAGTCTGGTTAAAAAGTTTTCGGTTGGCGATTGCGCCTTGTTTGACGGCTTCGCAAAAACCGGCGGTGAGTTCGCGGCGCGGCAGAGTTTGCAAAGTATTGACATCAATCAAAACTCCGCTCGGTTGATGAAACGCACCGATTAAATTTTTTCCCGATTCGGTATTGACGCCTGTTTTTCCGCCGACGGACGAATCAATCATTGCCAGAAACGTAGTCGGAATTTGCAGAAACGCGATTCCGCGCAAGTAAATCGCCGCCGCAAAACCAGCTAAATCGCCGACAACGCCGCCGCCGAGCGCGACGATTGTGTCGGTTCGCTTGATTTTTTTTTCACAGATAAATTCGAGTGCGCATTCCAGAACACGAAAATTTTTATACTTTTCACCGTCTTTCATCAGCCATACAAAGACTTCAAAACCTTGAGCTTCCAAACTTTTCCGAACCGCTTCGCCGTAAATTCCGAAAACTTTCGTATTTGAAATCAATACAATTTTTGCGGGCGCAGCGTGCAAACAATTTTTCGTCCAATTGCCGCAATCGTCCAGCAAATTTTTGCCGATTTTTATATCGTATCGACGCGGAAATTCTTTTAATTTAACGTAAATTTTTTGCATTTTACAGAATTGAGATTAGTTTAATTTTCGGGAAATATACAGGCAGAAAGGAAAATAGTATTTAAAAAAAGAAAAGCAGACGAAGCAACGTGGAAGTGCACCGCATCTGCCAATTCGCAGTTACTGTCCTCACCCCAGCAACCACTTGAAACGGCAGTCTAAACCGCAGTCTCAGTTAGACTAATATAATTTTTTTCTAAAATTTTGGCAAGCCGAAAAGAATCGAATTTTTATCAATGAAAAGTTAAATACTAAAAACGGTTTGAATAGATTTAAAGGCAAATTTTCGTGTATTCTTATAAATTTGCACTTTGATTTATGACAAATTCGTTTTAATAATTTCTGCCAAACGATTTGCCTGCGCTTCGATTTGCGCTTGATTTTTTCCTTCAATCATCACACGCGCCAGATTTTCAGTTCCTGAATAACGAAGCAAAAGCCTGCCGTTTTGACCCAGTTGGTTTTCAACCGTTTTTGCGGCTTCGGCGATTTCGGCAATTGTTTCAAACGGAAGTTTTTTGCCGACTTTAACGTTTACCAAAATTTGCGGAAAGCGCGTAAAACCCACGGTCATCTCCGATAAACTTTTGCTTTTTCCCCGCAGAGCCTCGAGCAGAAAAAGTGTCGTCATCATCCCGTCGCCGACCAGACTTCTTTCGGGGAAAATAATGTGTCCCGACTGCTCGCCGCCGATGCTGGAATTTGTATTTAGAAGTTCCTGCAAAACGTATTTATCGCCGACCGGCGTACGAAGAAGTTTAATACTTTTTGAAGCCAGCGCTAATTCCAAACCGATGTTGCTCATCACGGTAGCGACAATCGTTTGATTGTTCAGCTTTCCTTTTGCCTGCAAATGCTGCGACATAATCCACAGCGTCGCATCGCCGTCAACCAAATTTCCCTGTTCGTCAACAAACAGCGCACGGTCGGCGTCGCCGTCAAACGCCACACCGAAATCCGCATTTTCTTCCAAAACTTTCGCCTGCAAATTTTCCAGATGAAGCGAGCCGCAGTTTTCATTGATATTTCGTCCGTCCGGCTGGTTGTTTACCGCCGTGACTTGCGCCCCGAATTTTCGGAAAAGTTTCGGCGCAAGTTCCGAAGCCGCGCCGTTTGCGCAGTCGAGAACCATTTTGAAATTTTCGAGCCGAAGCGTTTTGAATTCGCCGCTTAAATAATCAAGATAACGATTTTGCATCTCGACGGTTTTCGACAAATCAATTTCAAAATTTGAATTCAAATCAAGCACTTCGGATTTTTGACTTTGAGCTTTTGACTTTCGACTTTCAAAAATATCTTTTTCGATTTCCCTTTCCATCGCCGCATCAATCTTTTTTCCGCTCGGCGAAAAAATTTTGATGCCGTTGTCTCGAAACGGATTGTGCGACGCGCTGATGACAATTCCGGCATCGAAATCGAGCTTTCGGGTTAAAAATGCTACGCCCGGAGTTGTCATAATCCCAGCCGATTCGCAATGCGCCTTTTCGGTCGCCGCCGCGCCTTTGTGAAATGCCAGTTCAATCTGCGCGCCTGATTCGCGCGTATCTCTGCCGGTAACAAAGCGCGGAGTTCTGCTGAGTTTTTCCCGAAAATGGCGCGCCAGCGATTTGCCGATAACCTCTACGGTTTCATCGTCGAGCGGGAATTTTCCCGCTTCGCTTCGTATGCCGTCAGTTCCGAATAGTTTTTCCATTTCCGTTATTTGTCTTGCAAACAGTATCTTATAAACGAAATTTCAGTTATACCGCAGAACTCCGCTTTATCACAAATTAGAAATAACCATAAAAGATTTTTGTGGGTTATATAAATTTTTTTTCGTCGTATTGACAACCTTTTAGTTGATAGGTGAATCTTTATAATTGCGATTTTCGAAATCGGCGTTCCCGCAGATATTCTGCCGACGGATTTTCTCAGAAGCTGTATTTTTCCGAACGAATTATTATGAAATCTAAAATTTTTATCGGCTTTATCGTGTTTGTTTGTACATTTGTCCAGGCATTTTCGCAGGAAGTAAAAACCACAACGGCGCCAACGCGAAGCCGCATTGTTTCAACGAATCAAACCACTTTGCCGAGGGTTTCGCCGACGCCTGCATCAAAAGTTATTATAACAAACAAGTTGCCAGTGCCGAGACTTACGCCAACGCCAAAACCTATGGCGACGCCGTTTCACAATCCGATTTTAGTTCCGCCTTCGAATAATTCGTATGTTTCTCCGACACCGATGCCCGTACGGGTTACGCCGACTTTTTTCAAACCTCTGAGTTTTAAGCTGATGAAAAGCAAAATCGAAGAAGCAAAACGGCAAATGGTTGCGCGTCCTGTTTCAACCGCGATGACTGACGCATCTTTGACAACAGACATTATCAGAATTGCGTTTTACGATTACACGACCTCAAAAGTAGATTATCTGGTAACGAGCAAGACTGCTTTTCTTCAAACCAATATTGATATAAGAATTCTCAGTTCCAACGGCAGGCTCGTAACGCTCCGCACGGTTCGCGCCAACGGCGTTAATACGCCCGTGTTGATAATTGATGAAAAAAATCTGGCGCACCTTCCGCTGCTGGTTCAGTATCCGGTCGAGCGCAACGGACAGCTTCACGAGATGGCATATTACATCTCTACGCATCCGGGAATTGTTACGCCGGAAGTCGTCAATGCCGGAAAAATCTACGTGCGAAACACACTCGACACGGCGCGCGCGAATCTGCAAAAAAAGGGGGTTTTTATTTCGCCGCAGGTAACCGATGCCGCCGAGCGTTTGTCAATTGTCGAGCATGTTGACCATCAGCGTTTCCGCAGCGAATACGCGCCGAGTGTTTATAACGATGTTTTTGCGCTTTACGCTTTGAACGAAGGTCAAACCTATCGCTATTCGGTCAGCAGCGCGGGCGCGGGCGGAATGGTGCAGATGATTGCTCCGACTTATTATATGGTGCGCTCGCGTTATTATTCGGTCGGTTTAATTCCTGATTTTGTCGCGGGAATGCAAAACCACATCAACGCCGCGCAAGCGATGCTGCTTTATATGCAAATGACTTGGAGCGATTTGATTTCAAACGACACGATTTACCAAGCTGTCGAAAACGGAATTGCGACGCCGACCGAGCTGATGTCGGCGGGCTACAATTCAAATCCAGCAAAATTGCCCGGTTATATCAGACGCGGCGGCTCGAATTGGAAAAACCTAATCCCGCGCGAAACGCAGATTTACTTGCAAATCAATGCTTCAATGGACAGGTTCGTGCCGGTTATTCCGAGAACGAAATAATGGTAAATGGTGAATGATGAATGGTAAATGTAAGAAAATGTTTTCTCATTCATCATTCACCATTTCTCATTCTCCATTACTTCTAAAACATTTTTTCCAATCAGATTTGCGCCCGTAAAATATGAGTTATTTGTAACTTCGGCAACCGCAAAATCGGGCGTTTCAAACTCGCGCATTTCTTTCTCGTTGTCGAAAAAAACCTTCGCCAAATTCAAACCCCAAAGCGCACCTAAATAAACATCAATTGCAATTTGTTTGTTTTTATAATCGTGAAAATAACGATTAAAACGCACTTCGTTTGTTTCGACTCGTTCGTTTTTTTTGATTTCTCTGCCTTCAAACTGCTCAAAAATCTGGTGTTCGGCTTCACTCAAATAAATTTCGGAAAATTTCCAGTGTGATAAATCTTTTTCGTTAGCCGGAAAACGCTGCTCCAAAATCCAAGTCCATTGCTTTGTTTCGGGAACGCGCACCGAGCGCAATCGCAGCCGCGTTTTCTCGATGTAATTGTCGAAAATTTGCAGATGACTGCTCGCGCGCGTCAACGGTTCAGGCAAGGTTTGAATCAAAAATACGCGCCGCAGTTCGGTTTTATAAAATTCGTCCATCTTCTTTTGCTTGTTTTTTCGTCAGTTTGTTTTATACTTTTTAATTTTCGGATTTATACGACAATTTTTTAAGGAGATTAATATGCGTTTTCAGATTATATTTTTTATCACAGTTTTTTTATTTGCAATTGTTTTGAGCGGCTGTAGCTCGTCAGAAACGGCGAATAATTCAACTAATACAAATTCGGCGAACAAAACCGCAAACGTCGCTTCGGACAGCTCAAACAATCCGCTGGCGACAAACAAAACGCCTGAAGCCGCGACAACTAACAACGCGCCGATGCTTGCGCCCGTCGTTCAGGCATATTACGAAGCATTAAAGAAAAAGGATGATGCGGCTTTGCGTAAGGTTTTTTCGCAAGACACTCTAAAATCTTTGCAAGTGGATATGAAAGCCGAGAAAGAGACTTCTATGGTCAATTATATTACGGAAACCGAACCCGTTACGGACAAACCTTTTGAGACGCGCAACGAGCAAATTCAAGGCGATTCAGCAGTTGCCGAGATGCGCAACGAAAACTATCCGAACGGCATAAAGATAAAATTCGTGCGCGAGAACGGTGAATGGAAAATGACAAATGAAAGTCCCGAATTTCAATCGGTTAAGCAGTCGGCGACAAACTCAAACGTGGCAAGGTAAAATAGTTTAGTGATTTTCTATTTTTAATTTCACTTGCAAAAATCTGATTTACTAAATGATTCATAAACAAAAAAAGGGCGACAGGAATTTTACGATTTCTCTCGCCCTTTTTTGTTTGTCCGATTACAAATTTAGTTTGCGTATTCCACATTTAACTCAAGCGGATGCGTCTTTTACTTCGGTCAGTTTATACGGCGGCAAAGTTACGCGCGCCTGTTTTTCCTTTCTCAAACCCAAAGCCCAATCAGCCTGCATCAGCGTGTGTATGTCGCGCGTTCCTTCGTAAATGATGGCGGCTTTGCAGTTTCGCAAATATCTTTCGACCGGATAATCATTCGTGTAGCCGTTCGCGCCGTGAACTTCAATTGCCATTGACGCGGCAATTTCCGAGCGCGTCGTCGCCTGCCATTTTGCAAGACTCGCGGCTTTTGCCGAAGGCTTTCCTTCATTTTTTAAAAATCCGCATTTGAGCCATAATAGACGCGACATTTCAAAATCGGCTTCCATTTCAGCAATTTTTTGTTTGACTAATTGAAAATTACCGATTTTCTGTCCCTGCACTTCGCGCACATTTGCATACGCAACCGACGCATCACGCGCGGCGCGAATCACGCCCGTCGCGCCCGAAGCAACCGTATAACGTCCGTTTTCCAGCGAAAACATCGCAATCTTGAAACCTTCGCCTTCTTTCCCAAGCATATTCGCTTGCGGCACGCGCACATCCTGCAGCGAAAAATATCCGGTGTTTCCGGCACGAATCCCCAATTTTCCGTGAATTGTTCCCGAAGAAAATCCGTGCATCGAACGTTCGACGATAAAGCAGCTCATTCCTGAATGGTCTCGATTCTTTCGTTTTTCTTCGTCCGTCCAGCAGAAAAACAAAAAATGGTCGGCAACATCGCCCAGCGAAATCCACATTTTCTCGCCGTTCAAAACCCAATCGTCTCCGTCGCGCCGGGCGTTTGAACGCATTCCGATAACGTCGCTTCCGGCGTTCGGTTCTGTCAAACCAAAGGTTGCGAGCTTTTCGCCTTTTGCCTGCGGAACAAGATATTTTTGTTTCTGTTCTTCATTACCCCAACTAAAAACGCTCAGAGAATTCAAACCGACGTGAACGCTCATTGCCACGCGTAAAAACGTATCGCACGCCTCCAATTCTTCGCAGACAATTCCTAAAGAAATATAATCGAAGCCCGCGCCGCCATATTCCTCGGGAATGCACACGCCAAGCAGTCCGAGGTCAGCCATTTTATCAAAAACAGAGCGTTCAAAATGTGCCTTTTCGTCCCATTCTTTGATGTGGGGCGCAATTTCGCCCTGACAAAATTCGCGCACGGTTTTTTGTAATGCAAGATGTTCTTCCGAAAGTTCAAAATCAATCACAATGTTATAAATTTCCTCTGAAAAAATTCTGACTCAAAGCCAAAAACATTTTAGCATCACCGCAACTTTGACGGCTAATTATAAAATTAAAAAAGCGAAAGTCGTTCGACCTTCGCTGTGATTTACTTTTATTCGGAAGAAAATTTAAATTAATATTATTCAGATAATAATTCGTATATGGATCCATTCTCAGTATAGTTGTTTCGCCCTTCAAATTGATAAAAATTTATGCGTTACCTTTCGTCGTGATTGCCTTTTGCACTTAAAATATCGAAAATAAAATCTATGCCAACTATAAATTTCTTTATTAGAATCTCTTGCGTTATTTTATTGACGACCATTTCGCTGAATGTCGTTTTCACCCAAAGTAAATCGAACGAAAAAATTCCGACTATGCCGAAACTGCTTTCGCAGCGCGAGCAGTTGAAAGTTCGTGAAGAATGGCTGAAAAAGCGTTTCGACACGGTTCTTCTGCCGATGATGCGGCGGCATAACGTTTCGATGTGGATTGTCACAAATGAAGAGTTTCATTCGGATTCGGTCACCGAGTATATCGCACCGCCGATTCCGTATGTCGGCAGGCGTGATTTTTTCGTGCTTCTTGACAACGGCAAAACTCTCGAGAAAATCGCCGTCGTTCGTTACGCGGAAGAACATCTGAAATATTTTTACACCGTGTTGTCGCCGCCGCGCGATAAAACAGCCGAAATGTTAAGAAAAATCGTCGAAGAAAGAAATCCGAAAACAATCGCTTTAAATTTCGGCGGCGGACGCGGGCAATCGGACGGTATCACGCACGACGCTTACAAATTTCTTGCCGGCGCGCTCGGCAAAAATTACGAAACGCGATTCGTTTCGGGCGGAAAATTTATCACCGACTATCTCGACACGCGCCTGCCGGAAGAACTCGAACATTATCGAAACGCCGTTTTGGTTACCGACATTTTGACGCGCCGCGCTTTTTCAAACGAGGTTGTAACGCCGGGCAAAACAACGGTCGGCGACGTGCGCTGGTGGCTTTTGCAGCAAGTCAATAATCTCGGTTTGACCGTTTGGTTTCAGCCGGATTTGCGCGTGCAGAGACAATCCAAACCGAACGAAACTTCGCAGCAGTTTCTGAGCGTCGCCGATGAAAATGTAATTTTAGAGCGCGGTGATTTGATTCACGTTGATTTTGGTTTGAATTATATGGGACTCTCGACCGATTGGCAGAAGCACGCATATATTTTGAAAAAAGGTGAAAAGGATGCGCCGCAAGGTTTGAAAAATGCGCTGAAAAACACTAATCGTTTGCAGGACGTTTTGTTTGAAAAAGCCCGCGTCGGAATGACGGGCGCGGAAGTTTATGATGCGACGATGGCGGAAATGAAAAAGGAAAACATCGAAGCGATGATTTATTCGCACCCGATTGGTACCCAAGGTCACGGACTCGGCGCATCGATTGATTTCCGGCGCACAATCGGCGGCGCGGAAGAACGCTTTCGGCTCGGTTCTTATACTTCAATTGAACTGAACACTTCAACAATCGTTCCCGAATGGAACAATCAGAAAGTAACGATTATGGGTGAAGACGATGCGTTTATGACCGAAAAGGGTTTTGAGTTTATCCGTCCGCGCCAAACTGAATTTTATTTTATTCGATAGAAATTGAACACCGCCAACGATGGCGGTATTGCGCGATAGCGCGAACAAATGTTAACTCATCAGAAACAGTATTTTCCCTTAAGATAATGGCGTTCCAACAAATGATTTTAATTTCCGAAGCGTTAAAAATTATTAAATGCGAAACTTTCGCGCTCTCGTCGGAAACGATTAATCTGGAAAATTCCGTCAGGCGCATTTTAGCGGAAAAAATTTTTGCCGATATGAATTTACCGCCGTTTGACCGCTCGCAAATGGACGGGTACGCCGTGCGGACAAAAGATTTTGGGGATGTGAGTGAAAACGGTTCGGTCATACTAAAAGTTATTGGCGAATCGGCGGCGGGAAAAGGTTTTGATGAAGAAGTAAAAAGCGGCGAAGCCGTGCGGATTATGACCGGCGCAAGAGTTCCCGACGGCGCCGATTCGGTTCAGAAAAAAGAATTAGCACGCGAGGCGAAAACCGATGAAGGCGTAAGTTTCGTCGAGATTTTGGAATCGACGAAACCGCGACAAAACATTGTTTTAAAAGGCGCGGAAATTGAAACGGGCGTGAAAGTTTTCGATCAAGGCGAACTTATTAATGTTCAAATGATTGCTTCCTTAGCCTCTTTTGGTTATGCAAAAGTTAGAGTTTACAAAAAGCCGCGGGTGGCGATTTTGGCGACGGGCAGCGAAATCGTTGGCATAAATAAAAGACCGGAACAAGATCAGATTCGCAACTCGAATTCAATTATGCTCAAAGTTTTCGTGGAAAAATGCGGCGCCGAAACAAAAGTTTTACCGATTGTTAAAGACGATATTTCAAATTTGAAATCGCAAATTTTACATGCGATAAAAACTTGCGACGTTTTAATAATTTCCGGCGGCGTGTCGGTCGGCGATTACGATTTTACAAAACCCGCGCTGCGTGAACTCAGCGCGGAAATTTTCTTTGAAAAGATTGCGTTAAAGCCAGGGAAACCGACGGTTTTTGCCAAACTCGATGACAAAATAATTTTCGGTCTGCCGGGAAATCCGGTTTCCCTAGCGGTAACCTATTTTTTGTTTGTCCGAGCGGCATTATTGAAAATGCAAAGCGCAAAAAATTGCGAACTGCAAAAAGGGTTTGCCGTGCTTTTGCACAAAATAAAAGGCGCAAAAGCACGTGATTCGTTTTTGCCTGCATTTGTTCAAACAAACGCAAAAGGAAAACTTGTCCTCGAATCTTTACGTTTCAGCAGTTCGTCAAATTTTATCGCTTTTTCTCGTGCTAACTGTTTAGTTTTCGTACCGCGAGACGAAAATTTAGAAGCCGGAGATATTGTTAAAATATTGTTTTTGTCGTAAAGATTTGTAACACAAAGGAACGCAGAATTTAATTTTTATGAAAAAACTTTCTCATATCAACGAATCGGGTGAAGCTGCGATGGTTGACGTTTCTGAAAAACGGGCGACAACGCGCCGCGCCGTTGCTTCGGGAAAAGTTTTGCTGAATAATCAAACGATAAAAGCGATTAAAGAGAATACGAATCCGAAGGGAAATCCTCTGGAAATAGCGCGGATTGCCGGAATTATGGCGGCGAAACAAACAGCTAATTTGATTCCTTTGTGTCATCAGTTGCCGCTTTCAAAAATCAACGTAACAATCGAAATTAAAGATTACGGCATTTTTCTGGAAGCTGAAGTCAAAACAAATGCGCCGACCGGCGTTGAAATGGAGGCGTTGACTGCAATTTCAGTTGCGGCTCTGACGGTTTACGATATGTGCAAAGCCGTGCAGAAAGATATTCAAATTACGGATGTGCGGCTGGAACTAAAAACCGGCGGAAAGTCGGATTTTGTTAATGATTAATTGTTAAATCTGTGGTGCAACAAATATCCGGCAATTAACAACTAACAATTAACCGTTAACGATTCTTGAACTTTCGTGTAGAATAAAACGTAAAAGTTTGCAGAGTTTTAACAAGGAGTTTTCCAAAATAAAATGAAATACAAAGTTGCTGAAGACGCCAAACCGCAATTGATGCTACTTCTGATTGCCACCGTTATCACGATCGCCTTGTGGTTTATACCGTTTGCCGATTATCTGGTTTATCCGATTCGGCTTTTCGTTACATTTATTCACGAAGGAAGCCACGCGCTTGTGTCTCTGCTGACGGGAAGCTCGGTGCAAGGTCTGACGATTTCGAGCGACGGAAGCGGAATGGTTTATTCGCTGCCTTCAAATACGCTTTCCGCGATGCTGATTTCCAGCGCCGGTTATCTCGGCACGACCGCTTACGGCACGCTGTTATTACTGCTTATTCGCCGCGCATATTCGGCTCGAATTGTGCTGGCGGCTTCGGCGGGTTTTGTCGGCGTGATGACTGTTTTGTTCGGTTTTCTCGCGCCGGTCTGGAACGTCTTTTCCGCGCAGGTTAGTCTTGGAAGCGTTACTTTTACAGTTGTTTCAGGCGCAATCTTAACCGTCGTATTACTTGCGATTGCGAAATACGCAAGTCCGAAATTTGCCCAATTTGCTTTGAGTTTTCTTGCCGTTCAATGCTTGCTCAACGCTTTTTTAGATTTGAAAACGCTTTTCTTTATCAACGCGCCTTTGGTCGGCTCGGACATTCACACGGACGCGGCAAATATGGCGCAGGCGACGGGTCTTCCCGGCTTCGTCTGGGTTTTAATCTGGATTGGAATTTCCGTTTTGATGATTTCGGTCGGCTTGCGATTTTACGCTTTCAGCCAAAAATCCAAACAGCAGGACTTGCCGTTTGAAGATTAGAAAACCGGTTGCGTATAAATTCAGTTTTAACGGATTGGCGCAGTTTTATGGGTAAAATTATAAATATTTTTATTTTTATTTTAGCCGTAAATTGCGCCAATCTTTTTGCGCAAAAATCTTTACTCGACCGTTCGCTGCAATCAATCGTTGTAACGACAAAAGATTGGAACGCCGTGAACGGCGCGGCGCAGTTTTTTGAACGCAAAAATAAAAACTCGGTTTGGAAACCCGCCGGAAAAGGTTTTCCGGTGGTCGTCGGCAAAAAAGGATTGGGCTGGAGTGTTGACGCGCCGGTAAAAGCCGAAGCCGAGCCTCACAAAGTTGAAGGCGACGGAAAAGCGCCCGCCGGAACTTTTAGTTTAACCGCCACTTTCGGTTCAAACGCCAAACCCGATTCGGTCAAACTTCCCTTCACACGCCTTACGAAAACGATTGAATGCGTTGACGACACGAAATCCGAACAATACAATTTAATCGTTGACAACAAGACTGTTCCGGTCGATTGGACGAGTTCGGAGAAAATGCTTGCCGTCGGCGCGCAATATGATTTGGGAGTTTTTGTCGCGCACAATTCAAACCCGGCGACTGTCGGAAAAGGCTCGTGCATTTTTCTGCACATCTGGAAAACGGAAACTACCGGAACGGCAGGCTGCACGGCGATGAAACGCGAGAATATCGAAACGCTTCTAAGCTGGCTCGATGCGAAGAAACATCCGGTTTTGATTCAAATGCCGGAAAAAACCTATCAAATTTATCAAAAGATTTGGAAACTGCCGAAACTCAAATAACTTTAAGCGAACTTCCCGTCGGCGCGCGTTTGATTGTGCAGTGCAAAAAAGATTGGCGCGGCGCGGTCGTTTCGAAAATAGACGAGGAAAAAGTAACACTGATTGTTTGCTCGGCGCGCGGCGGAACTTATCGTCTGCGCCGCGCGCTGGAAACCTCAATAGTTTTTGACGGCGAATTACCAGTTCTGAAGAATGGCTGCGAAGACGATTGGCGCGGAGGTTTTATAAAATACGATGCGCGCTGGTAAATTTCTTATATTAGCAATTTGTCGTTACAACAAATTTATTCTGCTGACGCCGAAAATTTTTCTGCTCGCGTTCTCCTGCACAAAAACTACAAGTTTCAGATTTTCTGTTTTCCAATTTGGCTGAGTTTGCAGAATTATTTCGATTTCCAGATTTTTCTGCGCGGGTGTTAAGATGCCGAGCGATTTCAGTTCACGAACGACCGATGTATGTTCGAGCTTTTTACCCGAATTTTCGTCGCCTCTAACATTTGAAGCGAGATTATCTTCCGCAATCGCTAAAAATACGGTAGCGTTTTGATGTTCGGGCATATCCGAGATGTTTATTTTGAGTGAATCTTTTTGCCGCTCAAGTTCAATTTTTGCCTTTGGAGTTTTCACTGCATCTAAAATTGCTTTCTGCGCTTTGCTCAAATTGCTGCCGATAAATTCCGCCCGTCCGTCAACGACCATCTGCGGTGTATATGTTGAATTTATGCGGAGAGCGCGCGCGTAAAGGTCTTGCCTTCGGCTGAATATCGCCGAAGAAAATTCATCCTTCCAGCCGTGCGAATCCCAATAATCAACGTGCAATTCCAAAGTTATTACATCGGCTTGCGCAAACGGTTGCTCCTTATTTAAAAACGACAAAAGTTTATCGGCGGGCGGACAACTAAAACAACCTTCCGATGTGTAAAGCTCGACTAAAACCGGCTGTTTAACTGCGGCGACAACGTTTGCGGCTGATTCGTTTATTTTATTTTCCAAATTTCCGGCACTGTTTGAATCGTTTTGAAAATATGCAAAAACGCCGGAAAAAATCGTTAAAAGTCCGAATATAATAAATAATTTCATAAGTAAAACTTCCCTCGAATCATTCTATCATTATTTATAAACCAGTTCCTTCGATGATATATCCGTGTTTTGCGTCCGCCGCGCTATTTGATAAAATCATTTATTGCCTGAACGGCATATTTTTTCACCTATGCAAGCAGCAAAAAAAGCAGAAGAAGTAATTGAAGTGCGAGGCGCGCGCGTTCATAATCTGAAAAACATTTCTTTTTCGCTTCCCATCAATAAATTAACGGTCGTTACGGGCGTTTCCGGTTCGGGAAAATCCAGTTTAGCGTTCGATACGATTTACGCCGAAGGTCAACGCCGATACGTCGAATCGCTGTCGGCTTACGCGCGGCAGTTTCTGGAACGAATGGACAAACCGGACGTTGACGAAATCATCGGTATCGCGCCGGCAATTGCCATTCGACAAAAAAATTCGACGCGCAATCCGCGTTCGACAGTTGCAACGCAAACTGAAATTTACGATTACTTGCGTCTGTTGTTTGCGCGCGTCGGGCAAACTTTTTGTCACGTCTGCGGGCGCGAAGTAAAAAAAGATTCGCCCGAATCAGCAGCAACTGAAACGCTCGAAAAATTAGAAACGGGAACAAGATTTTACGTCGTTTTTCCCGCCGCGTCTGAAATTCAAAATCCAAAATCTAAAATCCAAAATACAGTGGCTCATTTGATGAGTCTTCTCGGACACGGTTTTTCGCGTCTGCTGCGGAATGGCGAAACAATTGATTTACAAAAACCGGAAGATTATAAATTCAAGGATTTCGAGAATACTTTCGTTTTAATTGACCGTCTTCGCGCCGACGCCGATATCAAACAGCGTCTTGTTGATTCGCTCGAAACTTGTTTTCGTGAAAACGGCTCGGCTGTGATTTTGACCGCCGAAGACGAACCGCAAACTTTGAATTTTTCCGAAAAATTTATTTGCAAATACGACGGAACAATTTACGAAGTACCCGAGCCGCGTCTTTTCAGTTTCAATTCGCCCTTCGGCGCGTGTCCGCTGTGTCAGGGCTTCGGCAACACAATCGGCGTGGACAACAATCTGGTTGTGCCGAATCCGCTGCTGTCTTTGAGAGACGGCGCAGTCGAGCCATTCAACCGCCCGCATTACGATTGGGCAAACAAAGAATTGCAGCGTTTTGCGCGCAACGGAGAAATTCCGCTTGACGTTCCGTTTGCGGATTTGACTGAATTTCAGCAAAAAGCGATTTTCGACGGCGCACCGGGTTGGCGAGGCGTGCGCGGATTTTTCAAATGGCTGGAGACGAAAAAATATAAACTTCACGTCCGAGTTTTTCTGGCAAAGTATCGCGGCTACGCTTTGTGTCCCGATTGCCACGGCGAGAGACTGCGCCAGGAAGCGCGTGATGTCAAAGTCGGCGACAGAAATTTACCGGAAATCGTCGCGCTTTCAATCAAGGACGCGGGGAAATTTTTTGATGAATTAAAGCTCTCTGAAGAACGCGAAAAAATCGCCGAAAAACTTTTGCTCGAAATTCGTCGCCGCTTAAAGTTTCTCGTCGAAGTCGGGCTTGATTATTTGACGCTCGACCGTCTGGCTTCCACTTTATCGGGCGGCGAAGCGCAGCGCATTCAACTTGCGACAAACTTGGGTTCGTCTCTAGTCGGCGCGCTGTATGTTTTGGACGAGCCTTCAATCGGTCTGCATCCGCGCGACAATACGCGGTTGGTTAAAATTTTAGAAAATTTGCGCGACATTGGAAATACGGTTTTAGTTGTCGAACACGACGAAGAAATGATGCGCTCGGCTGATTATATGCTCGACATCGGCATTCACGCGGGCGAGCTTGGCGGAAATCTGGTGTACGCGGGCGATTTTCTCGGACTTATCCAAGACGACGTTTCTTTGACGGCAAAATACTTGCGCGGCGACGCCGAAATAAAAATTCCGGGCATACGGCGTGCGGTTGGAAAACGCAAACTCGAAATCACTGGCGCGCGCGAAAATAATCTGAAGGACGTTTCGGTTAAAATTCCCCTTGATATGCTCGTTTGCGTAACGGGCGTTTCCGGTTCGGGAAAATCAACGTTGATTCACGATGTGATTTATGCCGGAATCAAGAAAAAACGCGGCGAATGGCAAGGTCACGTCGGGCTTTTCAAAGAGATAAAAGGCGCGGATTTGATTGACGATGTAATACTGGTTGACCAATCGCCGATTGGCAGAACGCCGCGCTCGAATCCGGTTACATATATCAAAGCGTATGATGCGATGCGCGAAGTTTTTGCCTCGACAAACGGCGCGAAAGCAAAAGGTTTTACCGCTTCGCATTTCTCTTTTAATGTTCCCGGCGGACGCTGCGAAACTTGTCAGGGCAGCGGAACGGTTACGGTTGAGATGCAGTTTTTGGCTGATGTCGAACTAACCTGCGAAGATTGTCGCGGCACGCGTTTTCGAGACGAAATTTTGGATGTCAAATACAAAGGCAAAAATATCGCGGAAGTTTTGCAGCTAACAGTGCGCGAAGCGATTTTGTTCTTCAAAGACGTTAATAAATTAATCAGTCGCTTGAAAATGCTAGAAGCCGTCGGACTCGAATATCTACGTTTAGGACAATCGGCGACGACTCTTTCCGGCGGCGAAGCGCAACGCGTCAAACTTGCGGCGCATCTGGCGCAGAAAACCAAACAAAAGACGCTTTTTATTTTTGATGAGCCGACGACCGGTCTGCATTTTGACGACATCAACAAATTGCTCGCCGCTTTTCGCGCTTTGATAGACAACGGCGGAAGTTTGTTGGTTATCGAACACAATTTGGACGTGATAAAAACGGCGGATTATGTGATTGATTTAGGACCCGACGGCGGCACGGGCGGCGGAGAAGTCGTCGCAACAGGAACGCCGGAAGAAATCGTGAAAGTTAAAGAATCGTTTACTGGAAATTATCTGAAAAGCGTTTTAACCTGATAAATAGCGTCTTAATACGAAATTAAATTTGCTTTACGGGCGTTGCTTTTAGAAGAAACAAAACCACAGATAATGACAGATAAACTCAGATAGATAATAAACTTTGTTCATCCGTATAATCTGTGGTTTGAACTTTTCTGTTAATTTGAGGCTTTCGCCGCAATACCGTCAATCAATGTTTCAAGCGGTGTATATTCCAGATTCTGTGAAGTTGCAACCGCGTCGTAAGTCAGTTTTCCGGCATAAGTATTTACGCCTTCTTTCAAACCTTCATCTTCAGCTATTGCGCGTTCAAAGCCTTTATTAGCCAAATCCAGAGCATACGGCAAAGTCGCGTTCGTCAGCGCAAAAGTTGAAGTGCGCGGAACTGCGCCCGGCATATTCGCCACGCAATAATGCAAAACGCCTTCTTCGTAATATGTCGGATTCGAGTGCGTCGTCGCGTGCGTCGTTTCAAAACAACCGCCCTGGTCAACCGCTACGTCAACTAAAACAGCGCCTTTCGGAACTAATTTCAACATCTCGCGCGTAACCAACTTCGGTGCTGCCGCACCCGGAATTAACACGCCGCCGATGACTAAATCGGCGTGTGAAATCGCTTCTTCAATCGCGTAGCGACTCGATGCGAGGGTCTGCACTTTTGACAGAAAAATATCGTCAAGCTCGCGCAGGCGGTCAAGATTTCTATCAATAATCGTTACGTGCGCGCCAAGCCCGACAGCCATTTTCGCCGCTTCTGTACCGACAACGCCGCCGCCGATAATGACGACGCTCGCCGCCGGAACGCCCGGAACGCCGCCCAATAAAATACCGCGTCCGCCGTTCATTTTTTCTAAGTAGGTTGCGCCGACCTGAACAGCCATACGTCCGGCAACTTCCGACATCGGTGTAAGGAGCGGAAGGCGACCGCGCTTATCGGTGATTGTTTCATATGCGACGCCCGTAACTTTTCTTTCCAAAAGCTGTTTTGTAAGTTCAAGTTCCGGCGCGAGATGCAGGTATGTGAAAAGCAACTGGTTTTCGCGCATTCGCGGATATTCCGGCGCAACCGGTTCTTTGACTTTGACAATCATATCGCCCGTCTGCCAAATCTCATCAGCCGTGTCGAGAATCTGCGCGCCCGCTTTTTCGTAAAGTTCGTTGCCGAAACCCGAACCTTCGCCAGCCGACCTTTCGACGAAGACATTGTGTCCGGCATCAGTCAATGCACGAACTCCGGCAGGCGTCAGCCCGACGCGATACTCGTTATCTTTTATTTCTTTCGGTAATCCGATTTTCATCTTTAAAATTTCTCCAGAGTTAATTTGGTAATTGTTTTGATTAAAATAATTTTACGCCGTATCTGTTAAATTCAAAAACGGCGTAAACAAATTCCGGCTAAGATTGTTGAAATCAAATCTCAAATTCGTCAATCTGCGCTTTTTGCAATTTGCCCGAATAATCTATATACAGCGATTTCCATTCGGTGAAAATGTCTAAAACCTGTGTTCCGGCTTCGCGGTGTCCGTTGCCAGTGCCTTTCGTTCCGCCGAACGGTAAATGGACTTCCGCGCCGATAGTCGCCGAATTGACGTAGCAGATTCCGGTGTAAAGCTCCTGCATCGCATAAAACGATTGGTTCACGTCCTGCGTGTAAATCGCTGAAGACAAACCGTATTTGACGTTGTTTACGATGTCAATCGCTTCGTCCAAAGTCGAAAACGGAATCACGCTCGTTACGGGTCCAAAAATTTCCTCCTGCCCGACTCTCATATCGGGCGCAACGTCTGTAAAAACTGTCGGCTCGATAAAGTAACCTTTGGCGTAATCGCCCTTTGTCAAACGGTTTCCGCCGCAGGCGAGCGTTGCTTTATCTTCTTTTTGCCCGATTTCGATGTAACCCAAAATCTTTTCCATCGCGGCTTGATTGATAACAGGTCCGACCTCGGTTTTTTCATCCAAGCCGTTTCCAACTTTTAATCGTTTGACTCGTTCGACTAATTTTTCGGTAAACTTTTTATAAACTTTTTTGTGAACGACCAGTCGAGAAGAAGCCGTACAGCGTTGACCGGAAGTACCGAATGCGCCCCACAAAGAACCTTCGACAGCGTTATCAATGTCAGCGTCGTCCATTACGATAATCGCGTTTTTGCCGCCCATTTCCAAAGAGACAATTTTGTTTTGGTTGGCGCATTGTTCGGCGATAATTCTGCCCGTGTCGGTCGAACCCGTAAAAGAAATAAGTCGTATGTCTTTATGATTTACAAGCGGCGCGCCGACATCTGCGCCGTGTCCGTTTACCAAATTTACGACGCCTGCCGGAATACCGGCTTCAGAACAGGATTTTATTAAATTGATTGTCGAGAGCGGCACATCTTCACCGGATTTGATAACAACCGTATTTCCGCAAACGAGCGCGGGAATCAATTTCCAGCTTGGTATCGCCATCGGAAAATTAAACGGCGTAATCAGTCCGCAAATTCCGACCGGCTGCCGCACGCACATCGCAAATTTATTCGGCATTTCCGCCGGTGTCGTGAAACCGTGAAGACGCCTGCCTTCGCCCGCCGTAAAATATGTGCAGTCAATTGCTTCCTGCACGTCGCCGCCGGTTTCCTTCAAAACCTTGCCCATCTCGCGCGTCATCTCGCGTGAGAATTTGTCTTTGTCGCGTTCTAAAATACGTGCGAGACGAAAAAGAATTTCGGCGCGTTTCGGCGCAGGTGTTCTGCGCCAGCGAGTCGCTGCAGATTTCGCCGCTTCGACCGCTCTGTTCACATCTTCTTCGCTCGATAAAGGAAAACGACCGACGACATCTTTCGTATCAGCCGGATTTATATTTTCAAAATACTCGCCCGACGCTGATTTTACCCATTCGCCGCCGATGTAATTGTAAAAGGTCTGAACTCGCGTTTCCGATTTTTTGTTTAATTTTTTCGCTTCTTTTGCTTTTGCCATAAATGTAAGTTCAAAGTTCAAGGTTCAAGGTCGTCGAATAAAAACTTTGAACCCTGAACTTTGAATCAATTTTTACTGTACCGTAAACTGCACAATACGCAATTGCGCGCCGCGCAGCGACGGGGTGAGAACGTGCAGTACGACCGCGTCGCCGGTTTTCAGTTTGTTTGCAGTTTCAGTGAAAGTTTTCGTGTCGGTTACGGACACGCGGTTGATGCGCTGGATTAAATCGCCCTGGTTCAGTGCGTCTGAGCCGCCGGAAGTTTTCACGTCGGCTATAAAACTTGCCGGATTGATGTTTTTGACAACTACGCCTTTTGCGCCCTGCAATTTGTAGATCGCGGCAAGCTGCGGCGTCAACTCGGTTAAGGTTAAACCAAATGGTTCGAGCGGCGTTTTCTGCGCGTTGACGGGAAGTTTTTTCGGTGCATCATCCCCGGCAATCAGGTTCTTAGACGGACGTTCGCCCAGTTTGATAACCGTAGTTTTACGTTCGACTTGAGTGCCGACCTCACGATAAAAAGTTACGTTGACTTCCTTTTCAGGTGCGACGGACGCAATCTTTTGAATCAAATCCGTCGCGCCCTGCACAATTTCGCCATTGAATTGAACAATAATATCGCCGGCTTGCAAACCGGCTTTTCCCGCCGGGCTTTGTTTGTCCGATAAGTTGGTGATAATCGCACCTTTTGCCTCCGGCAGATTATAAACTCTGGCAAATTCACTCTTTACCGAATCTATATCTACGCCCAAATATCCGCGTCGAACTCTTCCACCCTGCAAAATCTGGCGATAAACGTTTGCCGCTTCGTTTGATGGCAAAGCAAAACCGATACCGTTCGAATCGCCAGTCATTGTCGCAATCTGCGAGTTGATGCCGATAACTTCGCCGTTCATATTCAGCAATGGTCCGCCGGAATTCCCGCGATTTATCGCCGCATCGGTTTGAATAAATTTTCGGAAAACCGAAGGCGTCTCGCGCTTTGTCTGCGAAACGATTCCGGCGGTAACAGACTGCGCCAGACCGAAGGGCGAACCGATTGCCAAAACCCAATCGCCGACCCGCGCCGCGTCCGAATCGCCGAGCGCTACGAAAGGTAAATCGCGTCCGGTGTTAATTTTCAAAACAGCTATGTCGGTTTCGTCATCAAAGCCGACGATTTTCGCAACGAATTCTTCGCCCGATTCCAGTTTTATAGTGATGCGCGAAGCGTCTTCGACTACATGATAATTCGTCAGAATATAACCCGACTTATCAACGATAAAACCGCTTCCGACTGCATACGACGGGCGAGTCGGCATCTGTCGGCGGAGAAAGTCTAAAATATCGTCGGGTTGATCTGAAGAAGGTTTTTCGCCTTTCAAAGCTATTTCGGGTACTTTTCCTTTCGTGTCAATATTGACGACGGCAGGCTCGACCCTTTTGGCAATTTCGGCAAACGAAGCGGAAAGTTTTTCCGGCGTGGCGGCTAAATCTCTGATTTTCTCGGTATTACCGACTTGCTGGGCAAAAGAAGAATTCGCGCCCGCTCCGAAAACCCCGCACGCGAAGATTAAACTTACGACAAACGATTGAATTTTATACGACAAAATTTCTTTAGATTTTAAGACTGACATTGACGCTTTCTCCATAAAAAACAGGATTCGGACAAGTTGCTTGTGTGTTTTCAAGTATAGCAAAAAAGAATTACAAATTGCGAAAAAACTAAAAACCCAAGAATAAATTGAAATTTCAAGTAGCCGAATAATTTTTTCTTTCGCAATTCGTAAATTTTAATTCGTAATTGACAACATAACTTTCATCACGCCTTTTTGTTCGGCGCGCGCCATCGCTCTGACGCCTTCGTTTAAATTAAATTCTTCGCTGATAAGATTTTCCACCGCGATTTGTTTGTTTTCAAGCAGCCGGAGCGCCGGAGCGAAACGCCCGCAGCGCGAGCCGACAACTGTGATTTCATCAACCACCACGCGCCACGCCTGCCACTTTGCCGCGCCGTGAAAAGTTGATTTCAAAACTAATTTCCCGCGCGGTTTCAGCAAATCCAACGCAAACTCGAAACCGCTCTCCGCGCCGCTTGCCTCAACCACGACATCAAAAGTTTTCAACAACTTTTTCGCGTCTTCCAGTAAAACTGTTTCGATATTACATCCGGCGACGAGAGAAAGTTTTTCTTTGTGCTTACCGATAAAATACAGATGATTTGATTCGAGCGCCAGACTTTGCGCGCAGAGATTGCCGAGTTTGCCGTCGCCGATGACGGCAACGCACGTATCAGGGAAAATCTCAACCTGTTCGGTGATTCCATACGCCGCCGCGAGCGGTTCGACAAAAACGGCTTGTTCGTTTGAAACCGTTTCGGGAACTTTTAAAAGATTTCGGCTTGGCAAAGTCAAAAACTCGGCGTGCGCTCCGTCACGTCCGGCAATGCCCAAAACCGTTCGATTCGGACAATGCCGCGAGTCGTCGTTCAAACACAATTGGCATTTGCCGCAGCCCGCGTTTATCTCGCCGACGACCGTTTTGCCGATTAAATCCGGCGCGTCTGCCGCATGCTCGACGACGCCTACAAATTCGTGTCCGATTGTGCCTTGAAAATCGGCGTAACCTTTGCAGATTTCGATGTCAGTGTTGCAAATGCCCGATTTTACAACACGCACGAGCGCTTCGTTTTCCAAATTCGGTTTTATGATTTCGGCAAGTTTCAGCTCATCATTTTCAAATCTGAGCGCTTTCATTTTTTAATTATTGATGTAATAAACCTTCACATCTTTTTCGCCCGTAATCAGCCATCTGCCGCCGATTTTACTCAAAGTCAGCTGCTGCTGAACTTTGCCGGAAGAATTTTTTCGATCGCCCGCGAAGTTCCATTCCTTGTCGAAAAGCGCGGTTGCTCGGTTGCCAGTTTCGTCAGGCGTAACTTTCATATTCGAAATGTTTAATTCTACCGAATCATATTGGTTGTAAGCGCGCTGTTTGTCGGCGCGAACCTGCGCCAACCCGACTCGTCCGGCTCGGTAATAATCGACCGTGTTCGCGTACTGGCTCAAATGCGCGTCAATATCGAGGTCTTCGGTTGAACTTCTCCAATCATCGACAGTATTTTGGACATCCTCGGTAACGACATTTGCCTGCTCGGAATTGAGCGTCGGTTTTGCGACGGGCGTTGCTGTTGCGGTTGGCGGAATGCTCCCGATATTGGCGTTCAATGTTTGGTTTGACGGTTGATTTAAGGCTTGATTAGCAGCCGAATTGACATTAACCGGACGGTTGACAGCCGGCGGCAGTGCTCCAGTATTAACATTAACGGCAACTTCGGTGTCTCTGTTTCGCATAAACATCCACGCGCCGCCGAGAAGACCTAAAAGCAAAAGCGTTCCCAAAATCGTCAGCGCGACGGTTGAGCCTGTTCTCGGTTTCGAAACTTCCCGGTGCGTTTCGATGACAGGCGGCAATTCGGTTTGTTGTCGAATTGGCGGCTGCACTATTTGCGGCGGCGGTATCTGTTGTTGCTGATATTGCTGCTGCGGAGGCGGGCTTTGCTGCACCGGCACGTGAATCGGTTCGATTCGTTCGACCCGCTCGACTTGTCGGGTGGTGATTACCGTCTCTTCGTTGCCGAAAGAAACTGTATCCATCGGTGAATCCACGGATTCTACGAGCGGCGTTCCGTCTTGCAGGCAAAATTTCAGTGTCTCGTCCGTGTAAGTTGTTTGGCAGTTGGGACAATATTTCATAATTTTTTGCGAAAGCAGGTATTTCTAAGATAATAAACGTAAAGCGTCCAATTAGTAAATACTTAAGCTAAAGTAAAACGTCTGTTGCTGAAACGATTTCCTATTTTCGGTTTGCGGATTAAATTTTAAGACTTGCGCAAAATTAAATCCGCCGCGAATTTGCCAGACAGCAAAACCAGCGGAATGCCGCCGCCCGGATGTGTCGCGCCGCCTGTGAAATATAGGTTTTCGATGTCTTTTGATTTGTTTGGCGGTCGGAGAAAAGCCGAGAAAACACCGTTTGACGACACGCCGTAAATCGAGCCGCGATTGGCGTTGTATTTTTTTTCGAAATCTTCTGGCGTAATGATTTGTTCGAACTCGATTAATTTTTCCAAATCTTTTAAGCCGAAGTTCTCCAATTTTTTTAAAACCAAATCTCGATAACTTTTCGCTTCGGTTTGCCAATCGGTTTGCTCGCTTGTGTAAGGCGCGTTGACCAATACAAAAAGATTTTCGCAGCCTTCGGGCGCTTGTGTTTCGTCGGTGCGCGAGGCGGCGCAAACATAAACGGTCGGATCTTGCGCCGGTCGTTTTTGTTTGAAGATGGCGTCGAATTCGGCTCGGTAATCGTTCGAGAAAAGAATGTTGTGATGCGCAAGTGAGTCGAGTTTTTTCCGAACGCCGAGCAATATCACGAAACCGCTGCAAGACGGCTCGATTTTGTCCAATTTTTTATCGGGGAAACTTTTGCGGTTCGGCGCGTCAATCAAATTTCGATAAGTTTCAATTGCGTCGGCGTTGGTTATGACAAAATCACTCGGCAAAATCTCGCCCGTTTTTAAACGGACGCCGACAGCTTTTTTATTTTCGACAACAATTTTCTCGACCGCGCAATCAGTTTTGATTTTTACATTTAATTCATCGGCTAATTTTTCTAAAGCCTTCGGAATCAGGTACATTCCGCCGCGCACATACCACACGCCGAGACCGAATTCAACATACGGAATTAAGGCAAAAGTTGCCGGTGTCAGATACGGCGACGAGCCATTGTAAGTGGCGAAACGATTGAAAAGCTGTTGTAGTTTCGGCGATTTAAAATACTTTTTATTGTAGCGGTCGAGTGTTTGCGTCGAGGAAATTGCGAGCAAATCTTTAAGATATTTCGGGCGCAAAAGGCGTGGTAAATCGTTAAGAGAGTGCGCGAGAAAAGTTCGTTCGGAAACTTCGTATTTGCATCGAGCATCTGCCAGGTATCTACGAAAGTTTTCAACGTCCGGCAGCGAAATTTTTTCAATTTCGCTTTCGGTTTTCCGCAAATCGGCGGAAGCGTCAAAGACGGTTTCGTCCACCCAACGATAACGGCAAAGCGGCTCGCACGAAACGATTTCTAAATAATCTTCGATGCGTCTTCCGACTGCTTTGAATAAATCTTCTAAAACGTGCCGCATTGTCAAGAGCGAAGCGCCGGTGTCGAATTTATAACCGCGCTCTTCCACAAAATTTACCTTGCCGCCGACGTTCGTGTTTTTCTCCAAAACCCTGACGGAAAAGCCTGATTTCGCCAGTCGAATAGCAGCGGAAAGTCCGCCGAGTCCTGCGCCGATGACAATAACGCTTTTGTTCATAAAATCAGGTGACAGGTGTTAGATTTTAGACGGTAGAAAACGCAGGTTAGTATCAGGTCTCTGGTTTAATTTTACCCAAATACTATGACTTAAAACCTAACACCTATTGCCTATTTGTGATAAACTCCCTTGAGTAGAAATTGTTACACAAGTTTGCGAAAAATTTAAAATGGCTTAAAATCTGAAAAATGAAATTTTGTCCGAATTGCCAAACGCGCTACGACGAAGAAATCCTGCGTTTCTGCACAAAAGACGGCACGCCGCTGGTCGAAGAAAATCAACCTGTATTTACCGAACTTCCGAGTCAAGAAAACGGCGAAGATGATTTTGGCGAAGAAACCGTTATTCGCCGCAATCCACCCGCTAGCAAACCGGTAATTATCGAGGAAACGCAGCATTTACCCGCGCAGCGCATCGTAATTCCAACCAAAGAACTGGTAGAAGAACCGCCGCCGCAAGTTCAGACGAAAACGACCACCGTCTATCAAACTCCGCCGCGAAAATCGAACACGGGGAAAATCGTCCTCTTGACGCTTCTCGGAACTTTTATGCTTTTAGGCATCTCCGGCTTGCTTTATATGATGACGCGCGAACGTTCGAACAATGTGTCTAACGCCAATCAAAATATCAACGTCAACGCTAATTTCGGCTCGACCGATGCAAACCTGAATACAAATTTCAACACCGACAATACTTTCGCGAACTTTAATACGAATGCCGATATAAGTCCGATTACAAATCTGAACACGACCGTGAACGCCAACATAAAAACGCCGACTCCGACACCGAAACCATCGCCGTCGCCTTCCGCGACTCGTCCGCCGATTGTAAATACCAACATCAACGCCAGCAATTCAAACTCGAGTCCCACGACGACTCCAACGCCGAGACCGAGTGTAACGCCGAGTGTACCGTCGCCTTCTCCGACGACGCCAAAACCTTCGCCGTCTGCTACTCCGCCGGCAACAAATCGCCCGGTTAATGCCGGAGTCTTAAACGGACGCGCCGTCAATTTACCAAAACCCGCTTATCCGCCGATTGCCAAACAAATGCGCGCCGCTGGTCAGGTTGCCGTGCAGGTCGTCATTGACGAAGCCGGCAACGTAACTTCCGCTAAAGCGATGAGCGGAAACGCTCTGCTGCGCGCTCCAGCCGAAGCCGCCGCCCGCCAATCGAAAATCAATCCCGTAAAAATTGGCGACCGCAACGTCCAAGCCGTCGGAATTTTACTCTACAATTTTGTCAATCAGTAAGTCTTAAGTTCCAAACCTAAAGTCAAAAGTGGAAAATCAAATTTACTTTTGATTAGTTACATTAAACTTAGAGATTAATCGCCATCTCGACGGCGCGGCGCGGGTCAACGACGCCCCAGCCTTGCCGGTCAACTTCATAATGCGGCAGGCGTTCGGCGGTGGAAATCAAGATACGTTTGATTTGCTGGGGCGTAAGTCTCGGGTTGGCTTCAAGCATCTGTGCGGCAATGCTCGACACGATCGGCGCGGCGAACGAGGTGCCGTCAACATACTTGTAGTTTTTGTTTATCACGTTTTCCTGCTGCAGTTTGAGCGCGATAATTTGCCGAATGATGTATGGCGGTCGGTCCAGTGCGGCGTCGAGATGCGGCTCGACATTTGGATTTCTTTCTACAATCTGGTGCAGTTCCGCATCTTCGGCTTTGTCCAGAGTTTCAAGCAGCGTGGCTTGCTGCGCCGTCGGGGTGTTGGGAAGAATCGGCGCGGGAACCCAAATCGAAGGCGCGATGATTTCCGGTTTTTGAAGACCGTCCAAAGTCGGTCCGTAACTTGAACGATACATTCCGCGTCTTGCACGGTCGATTGAGTTATTGTCATCGAGTCCGCCGACGCTGATAGCAGACGGGGCGCTGGCGGGCGGAAATACCGGATGCGTCGGCAGACGTCCGGCATTGCCGACGGCGCACACAATCGTTATGCCGAGGGCGACGCATTCTTCGACCGTCTGCGAAAGTGAATCGTGCAGATAGCTTTGCTCAAAGTCGCCGCCTGCCGAGATGTTTATGACGCGAATATCGTATTTTGTGCGATTTTCCAAAACCCATTCCAGAGCGTCTTGAATATTTTGTTCGGTGATTCGTCCGGTTCGCGCTAGTTTTACAAGAACGACGTTCGCATCCGGCGCGATGCCGCGGTAAAAACCGTTTGACAAACTGCCGTTACCAGCCGCGACGACTGATGTCATCATTCCATGCCAGCTTGCCACGTCCGTATTAAAAAGCGAAGCAATTTCGCCTTCGGGCGTATTCATATTTTGATACGCGAGGATTCGGTTGCTCGGCGTCGTCAAATCGACGTGCGGAAAAAATCCCGAATCGAGAAAAGCAATCGTTATGCCTTTGCCGGTAAAACGCTCGTCGGCATCGAGACGAAGCGGCGTTGAAAGCACATATGAGCCGTCTTTATTCATCGCCGCATCGCTGAAAATTTGCTGTTTGGCGCGTTCAAAAAGCAGCACGCAGCGCGGGCAGACCGCTTCAAAATTGCCTGTGTCCGGCGCGTTTACTCCGATAAGCTGGCGCAAATCCGCGGGCAAAGCGGCAAGCGGAACGAATTCGTCGCGCGCATCACGCGAGCAAACCGGACACGCCCGATTTCCCGCCGCAATGTCGCTATTTTTTATCTGTCTGGGAAAGGAAAATTTTTCGGCTGGAGTCATAGTTAAATATTTGTTAAATGATAGAATGTCGAATGTTTTCGGAAAAGTAAAATTTAGTCTATTAAAACGAATAATGAAGAGTGAACGGTTTATTATTCGTTTTTCAATATTTGCTATGAGACGAAAAAAGCTCGGTTTAGCTTTGAGCGGCGGCGCGGCGCGTGGTTTTGCGCACCTCGGCGTATTGAAAGTTTTCGCCGAACATAACATCCCGATTGATTTTATCGCTGGAACGAGCGCCGGTTCATTTGCCGGCGCCGCGGCGGCGTGCGGTTTGAGCTCCGAAGAAATCATTCGGTTCGGACGCAAAATCGGCTGGCTTAATATGACCGGATTTTCCTTTTCGCCGAAAGGCTTGCTGACTAACGCGCCGATGGGTAATTTTATCAAGCAGAATTTTCCGTTTCGAAAATTTGAAGATTTGCCGATTCCGTTTGCGGCGGTCGCCTGCGATTTGGAAACGGGCGAAGAAATCATTTTGCGCGACAAAGGCGATTTGGTTTTCGCCGTGCGCGCAAGCTGTGCGCTGCCCGGCGTTTTTATACCGCTTGAGGACGAAAACAGCCGCAAACTTATTGACGGCGGCGTGGTCGCGCCGGTTCCGACCAGAGCCGTAAAAAAATTAGGCGCCGAAATTATCATCGCTGTTGACGTAATTTCTGCGGGCGCAACTTATTGGGGAACGCCTTCGACGCTGCTCGGCGTATTTTTCCAATCGGCAATGATGCTTCTCAGAACAGCCGCCAAACATCAACATTATCGTGCCGACGTGGTGATAATTCCGCAAATCGCGCATCTCAGACAAGACGAAATTGGCAAAATGGATGAATTTATCCGGGCAGGCGAAGAAGCGGCGCTGGCAAAGATTGATGAAATTAAGAAATTGGTATTCTCAGAACAATTTGAAACCACAGACAGACGCAGATGAACACAGATTTTATAAAGATAAATCAAATTTTACTTATTGTTTTTATTTCGTCTTTATCTGTCTCTGTGTTCATCTATGGTTAATTTCCCTTTATTGATTTGAAGCACCCTCAATTTCTCCGAGCGGCGCAATCGCCGGAGAGTTTATCACGCAGCCGTCGGTGGAAAAACGCGAGCCGTGACACGGGCAATCCCAGGTTTTCTCTAAACTGTTAAATCGCACGATGCAGCCTAAATGTGTGCAGACAGCTGAACGCTCGAAAAGTTTTCCGTTTTCGTCTCGATAAGCCGCGATTTTCGTCGTGCCGCGGCTGATTATAGCGCCCGTTCCGTTTTTTATTTCGTCGGCGGAAGAAACATCGCCGCCCGTAATCCAGTCAACATACGGCACGGTCGAGCTGACTGCTTCGGAAATCGTTTCGGTAATTGACTGCGTGAAAATCCGCGTCGGCTCATAAACTTCCGACCAGCGATTGGCGCGTTCCAAAATTAAATCCGAAACGAGCATTCCGCCGATTGTGCCGTGCGTCATACCCATTCCCGAATCGCCGGTTATCAAATAAACATTTGGCTCGCTCGAAGAATATCTGCCGATAAACGCCAGCCCATCGTGCGTTTCGAGATACTGCCCCGACCATTTATAAAGAATTTCCCGCGCCTGCGGAAAACGCTTCTGCGTCCACTGCACTAGGCGTCCGAAACGCGCGTCGAAGTCTTCGGCTTGTCCGGTGCGATGGTCTTCGCCGCCGACGATTAAAACGTCATAATCCGTTTCCGGCTGCGTTCGCACATAAATATACGGGTCAGCCGTGTCCCAAATCAAACATTTTTCGACGGAATTTTTCGGAATTTTCGCGCCGATAACGTAAGTTCGATACGCCGGAAGTTTGACGAACATTTTGCTCAAAAGCGGATAATTCGTCGCCAAAACGAGTGATTTTGCGCGAATTGTCTCGCCGCTCGCCGTTTTCACTTCCGGCTGGTCTTCGCCCGTCCATTCGAGCGCCTTCGTATTTGAAAATAATCGCCCGCCGTTTTGCTCGACGGCTTTCGCCACGCCCGCGAGATATTTGAGAACGTGAAACTGCGCCTGGCGCGGAAATTTTAAGCATTTGCCCGAATCAAAATCTTCAATCGGCGCGCGCTCGACAAATTCGACTTCCGAAAATCCGGCACGGTGCGCGGCTTCGAGTTCTTCACTCAAATCGTCTTCGCCGTCTTCCGCTTCAATCAAATAACCGTCAACGCGCAAAAAATCGCAGTCAATTTTTTCAACTTCTATGATTCTCTCAATTTCGCCAATCGCGCTCGCGTGGCTTTCGACCGCGAGCCCCGCCTTTTCCGCGCCGTGCCATTTTTCAATCCGATAAATCCGGTCGTCAATCGCGTTTGACAAATGCGCCGTCGTCCGCGCGGTTTCGCCGCCGCCAATCAAGCCGTCGTCAATGACGATTACCTTTTTGCCCGCCTTCGTCAACAGATACGTGGTCGTTAAACCCGCGATTCCGGCGCCGATTATGCAAACGTCGGTTTCGATTGATTGCTGAAGAGCGCCTTTTTCAATCAAATTTTCGCTCGCTTCCCAATATGAAACAGTTTTCCCTTCATCACTTTTCGTCATAATTATCCTTCCCTTTGTTCAAAATAAAATCGTAATTTCATTATAAAACTTTTTCGCCGCAAGCGCAGACCTCCTAATTGTAATTTACGCAAAAATCCCGGTACGAAAAACACAAAACTTCTGGCTTTAATTTTTCGTGTATTTTCGTGTTTGTTCGTGGCTAAATCTTTTCTATGGCAAAATAATTTTATGAGCAAAAACTCTTACGATGTCGCCGTCATCGGCGGCGGACACAACGGCTTGACGTGCGCTTGTTATCTGGCAAAAGCCAGTTTAAAGGTAATTGTTCTCGAACGCCGTCATATCGTCGGCGGCGCGGTTTGCACGCAGGATGATTTGATTGAAGGTTACAAAATAGATGTCGGCTCGTCGGCGCATATTATGATTCACCTGACGCCGGTCGTAAAGGATTTGGAACTCGAAAAGTTCGGGCTTGAATATATTGACTGCGACCCGTTCGCGTTTGCGCCGATGCCGGACGGCAAAGGCGCGATTTATTTTTGGCGAGACGTTGATAAAACCTGTGAATCAATCGCTACGGTTTCACCCGAAGACGCCGACCGCTACAAAAAATTTGTGGCAGAATGGGAGAAATTAAACGAAGGCGTTTTTCAGGCGTTCTTAAAACCGCCGACAATGCTTAATCTTGGACGGCATATGATTTTCGGCACGAAATCGAAAAATCCTGCCGATATGGTTCGCAAATTGATGACGAGCTACGGCGCACTCGTCAAACAAACTTTCAAACACGAAGGTTTGCAAGCGGCGATGGCGTGGCTCGCGGCACAATCGGGTCCGCCGCCGACAATGAGCGCGACGGGAGATTTTCTCGGCTGGCATTCGATGATTCACAAAAGCGGTGTTAAGCGTCCGCGCGGCGGAAGCGGTGCATTGACGCAAGCGATGGCGCGATGTCTGGAACATCACGGCGGCGAAGTTTTACTGAACGCGGAAGTCGAGAAAATAGAAATCGAAAACAATGAAACCAAAGGAATCGTTTTGCAGAACGGCGAACGAATCGAGGCGAAAAAAATTGTCTCAAACACGCACGTTCACACGACGTTTCTAAAACTCATCGGCGCGGAAAATCTGCCCGACGGTTTAGCGGAGAGAATCGAAAACGTCCGCATCGGCAATGGCTTCGGAATGATTGTGCGCTGCGCCGTTTCGGAACTGCCCGATTACACAGCCGCGCCAAACGGCGGACGCGCCGCAGATTGTCATCACGGTTTACAACTTCTCTGTCCTTCAATGGATTATCTCGAAAAATCCTACGCCGATTATCTGAACGGCATTCCGTCGAAAAATCCATCCGCGCTGGCTATGACATTTTCGTCAATTGACCCGACGCTCGCGCCCGCTGGCAAACACACGCTTTTTATTTGGGGACAGTATTATCCCTACGAATTAGCAAACGACGAGCGTTGGGGAAATATTCAGGAACGCGAAGCTGATAAGTTGATTGATGTCGTAAATTCCTACGCGCCGAACGTGAGAAATTCTATCATCGAACGCTTCGTTCAATCGCCGCTTGATTTGGAACAGCGATTGGGACTTTTGCGCGGCAACGTGATGCATGTCGAAATGGATTTCGACCAAATGTTTCTGTTCCGCCCGCTGCCGGAAATGTCGCAGTATAAAACGCCGATTAAAAATCTATATCTGACCGGAGCTTCGACACATCCCGGCGGCGGCGTGTTTGCCGCGTCAGGTCACAACACGGCGCAAGTGGTTTTGAAAGATATAAAAGGCGGCTGGTTTTGATAAAACGATTAAACTTTTCAAATTACGGCTTGTGAGCAAATTTTCTTTTCGAGTTTAAACTGCATTATTTCAAACTTGCATTCAGCTTCTGAACGAACTCGTCAATCTTCCCGTTCTCAATCCACCGCGCCACGACGACCAATTTGTTTTCAGGGTCAACGTAGATGATATTCGTCCCGTTGCCAACGTGCGCGAAGGCGGACGCGGGCGCGTTCGGCAGATATTTTTTATCGGTGTTTAGAAAATAATTCATAAAACCGTAAGTCTGTTGCGCGACGGTCGGGGTGGTCGCCTGTTTGAAAAACGCTTCTGATAAAATCTGTTTTTTGCCCCAACGCCCGCGATTCAAATTCAACAATCCGAACCGCGCCATATCGCGCGCTGAGATGAACATTCCGCCGCCCCAATGCCCGCCGCCGCTGACCGATTGCATTATTTGACCATCAATTATCACCCAGGAATTTTCATAACCGAGCCACCGCCAGGTGCTTGACGCGCCGATTTCGTCCATCACGTTTTCCTTCAAAACCTGCGGCAGCGGTTTGCGCCAGACATTCAGCGCGGCAAGTGCCAGCGCATTCACGCGCACGTCGTTATATTCGTAAACCGCGCCCGGCTCATTGCGTTTCCGGTTCAACCAATTGGCCGCATCTTTGTCAGGTCTGTCCGCCCAATCGGGTTTGCCCCAGAGCGTTCCTTCCCAATCGCTCGTTTGCCTTAAGAAATGTTCCCATGTGATTTTGCGGTTGTGTTCGGTTTCAAATAATTCCAGAAATTTAGATTTCCCGAATCGCTCCGCGTAGTCGTATTTTTCCCGCTCGTTATAAACGGCGACGGGCGCATCCGTTTCGCTCACGCGGTCTTGCAGACTTTTTATCATCCGCCGGTCAAACGCCAAACCGACGACGGTCGAAACAAAACTTTTCGTCACGCTAAACGTCATATCAACCCGAAACGGTTCGCCCCATTCGGCGACGATATAACCGTTTCGCAAAATGATTCCAGTCGCCGCGCCGCGCTCTTTAAACGCCCCGACTGCCTCGCCAAACGGCTCGCGCCCGAAAGTTTGATAATGCGCGAGTTCGAGATTGCGCGGCTGCTTCGATTCGCTCGCAACGGCGAAATCAAGCGCTTCCTTCAATCGTCCCGCGTCCATCTTCGCCTGTTCTGCCGTGCGCCGCTCCCAACCGTCGCCCGCTGGCGGAAAGTAAATTGATTGGGAAAAACCCGTTTCGGCAAACGTGAAAATCAAGCACAGCCCAAGCGTCAAATAACCGAAAAACATTCGCGTGAAAAATTTATTGTTCATAGTTTTATGAGCATCGAAACGGACGAGAAAATTTTCATCTAATTTCGCGTTCTAATTCGCTTCAATAGTTTTCGTCGCATTTAGATTTATCACGGCGCAGGTTGTTTTGAAAGATGTGAAAGGTGTTTGGTTTTAATTACGATAAAAATTTCTGAGATCTTCAATCCATTTTCCATTTTCGTCATAATTAAAATCACGGGTAAATCCTACAGAATTCCAAATTAAATTAAAGGCAGGCTGTAAAATTTCCGCGGCAGGTAAGTCGAGATTCTGAATAGTAATATCTGGAAGCATTAAATTATTTCTGTCTATGAAAGGTTTATCATCACCCCGCATTCTGTATTGAACTTCATAAATTCTATGGAAATCATCATCCAAATGAAATTTATAATCTTTGATATCTACGATTGTTAAAAAGAAGTAAATCGGTAACTCTATTCCTAAATCTGAGTAGAAGTTTTGATATTCAGAGAGAGCCTTAATTATTTGCTCTTCATCATAACGACTAGAATAATCTTTATCGTCTTCGTTCCAACTAAGACAATTAACAGCCTCTATACAACCATTTCTAAATACTTGTGTATAAGAATTGGTACTTGAATCAACCCTTCTCGAAACTACAATTCCATCTAAATTTATTCTCTTATCCCAGCTATTTGATGAAATGGGGCTAAACTGTATTTTTTTATTCAATTCAAATATGTCGAAAACATCTGAGGTTGCAAAAGCATTCAGAGGTAACAAATGTAAAATTATTTTTCCGCCTTCATTCAATAGCGCTGGAATTTCTTCATTACTTTGTATTTTTTGAATTCGTTCTCGTCGGAAGTTTTTAATCCTTTCTGTTAATTGCTCAGTTAGCATAAATACAGTTCTTAATTCTGAGACATCCATTGGATACTTGCCGCTGGAATGTCGCCCATAGAATTTGTCATTGTAATCTTTATCTTTACATTTGATTCTATGCGGAGCTATCCAACTTCGATTAACTCTTATAAAAATAAAGTTATCGCCATTTGGGGATTGAATGTTTTTAATATTTTGTGACTGTAGGCGGGGTTCAAGACCAGTTTGAAGGATTTGCTCTAGCCTAAGGATTTCGTCATCTGCATTTGAAAAACTTACACCTTTGAGATTGATTGGTATTCCATCTTTTGCTTCAATACCAATGATAAAGTCTCCGCCAACTGTGTTTGCTAAAGCGCTCACTCCTGCCAAAAGCTTTTCATTAGAGGAAATTTCTCTTTTGTATTCAAGGGTTTTACTCTCAGCAACTTCATTATTAAGCAATGCTTCAATATCAGAGAATTCTACATCTTCAAATCTTTTTGAAATCATAAAGTAAATTTAAAACAACAAATCGTTTTCACAAAAGCTGAATCGTTCGTTTTCGTGACATTTGCAATACATTCCAGCAATTTTCTCGATAACAAATTTATTTGAAAACATATTACAGGTTAATAGGCATCAAAACAATCGGATTTTATTATAGAGGCAAAAATATCGGATATGGATTTTAACTACGTTGACGCGCTGCTCGTTCTCATAATTTTATTTAGCGCCTTTGTTGGCTGGCGGCGCGGTTTTATATTGGGTTTGCTTGATTTGGCGCGATGGATTGGCAGTTTTCTGACGGCTTTGTATTTTTATCAGCCGGTTTCGCGCGTTCTCGGACAGTTGAGCGGTTGGGAGGAAGTTTGGAATCTGCCGCTCGCTTTTATTTTGATTGTCGTCGCGACGAGTTTACTGATTCAGATTCTCGGAAATTTTCTGTTGCGGTGGATTCCCGCAGATATTCACAATAGTCGCGCTAATCAATTTTTGGGAATTTTGCCGGGATTTGTCAGCGGTTTGATAACCGCGGCGTTTGTTGCGGCGCTGCTTTTTTCGATGCCGTTTTCGGGCGGTTTTCAGGAGAATTTGCGGGCGAGCCAGATGGCAGATCGTCTGGCGACTTATACTGATGAATTGGAAACGGCGCTCACGCCCGTTTTCGGCGAAGCCATCAAGCAAACGCTTAATCGCCGATATACGGTCGAACCCGAATCAAACGAAATTCTTTCATTGCCCTTTAAGGTCGAAAACCCGGGCACGCGCCCCGAACTCGAAGCCGACATGCTCAGACTCGTTAATCAGGAACGCGCGGCGAACGGGCTTGCGCTGCTTGAAGCTGACCCGGAACTCGCCGAAGTTGCTCGCCGGCATTCGGCGGATATGTTCGCGCGCGGTTATTTCGCGCACAACACGCCGGAAGGCAAAAGCCCTTTTGACAGAATACGCGAATCAAAAGTTCGATACGGAACTGCCGGGGAAAATCTCGCGCTCGCGCCGATGCTGCAAATGGCGCACAAAGGACTGATGAATTCTCCGGGACATCGCGCCAATATATTACAACCAAAATTCGGGCGTGTCGGCATCGGGATTCTTGACGGCGGCAAGCGCGGACTGATGGTTACGCAAAACTTTCGTAACTAGCCGGTAACGAATTATTTCAAGCGTTTCAGGCAAAGCGAATACTTAACTTGCAACTATTCTGCAAATAGTGCATCATAGAAAGCGTTAATCCTTACTCTTGCGTCAGTTTTTGATGCGCTCGTCAAAATGTTTTTTGGAAAGTTCTAGAGTAGGTTTGTTTATAGTTATAGAAGTCGCTCTTGAAGTTTTTCGAGCATCCGAAACCCAGATTCTTCCGCAGGCGTTAAATCAGTCCTAAAGACCAATCCGATTCGACACTTCTTTTGAAATTCCCGCAATAGGGAAAAGGTAAAATATTATTATGTCAATGAAACTTTATGTAGGAAATCTTTCCTTCAACACATCAACGGAAGATTTAGAAAAAATGTTCGGCGAAATCGGTACGGTCGAATCAACAAATATTATTGAAGACCGCGAAACGGGTCGCTCGCGCGGCTTCGGATTCGTCGAAATGTCCAGCAAAGAAGAAGGCGATAACGCTATCTCAACGCTCAACGGCAAAGAAATTGATGGTCGTGCGTTAACCGTCAACGAAGCAAAACCCCGTGAAAACAGCGGCGGCGGCGGCGGTGGTGGACGTGGCGGCTACGGCGGCGGCGGAAATCGCGGCGGCGGCGGCGGCGGTTACGGCGGTGGCGGTGGTGGCGGTTCGCGCTGGTAAATTTCTGAACATTTACAATGTTTGATAAGAAAGCCTTTGGCAAATGCCGAAGGCTTTTATTTTTGTTTTAGACATTGCTAGAACGATTATTTTTTATTTTTTGAAGTTCTTACCACTTCTCAAAATAGGCGCGTGATTACTTTGAAATAAGGGCGAGTTTTGAAGCTAACCGCGCGGAGGAATTGGTTGTTTTTCCTTCAATTGCTTTGTCGTGTGTTCGATTACGGAAACGAAATTGTCATTCGATTCCGGCAAAACGAGTTCGTTGGTTTGTTCGTCGCCCTCGATTTCGTGCTGACTGGCTGCATCAGGCGATTTGTCCAATACGCTTTTTTTCGGCACGGTGAATAGCAAGGCGTTGAGAATCAAACTCAGCCCGATGAATAAAGTTACAAGACCTAATCCAGCGACGAAGAAAACGCCGGCATCGCCCATCAAAACGGCGGCTATCGAAAAAGCGATTGCCGCGCCCAGACCAATTGAAGCCACAACTATTCCGCCGCGCACGCGCCGCAGGCGTTTTTGTTCCGGCGATTCGAGGAATTTTTCGATTTGCGGCAAAACGTCTTCGGCAACTTTTTTCAGGTCGCGGGCGGAATCTATTTCTCTGATTTTAGCGGCGACGGCGCGTCCGATTTCCTCGCGCGCAAGGACAGCCGAACTCGTAATTTTGTCCGGTCTTTCGAGCGCGGCGCGAACCGAGCGCAAATCCGCACCGCACGCACGGCAGAATTGATTCGTCTGTCTTTCTTCCAAACCGCAACTCGGACAAAACATATTTTTAGAAATCTCCTCGTGGCTTAAAGTTTTAATTCTGAAGCGACCGAAAAATTATACGTTTAGAGTTTTGGTTTAGTTCAACTCGGTGAGTAAATTCTTTGAGCAGACGCTGACTGAGCGCACAGAAGTATGCGCCGGTAATGGTTTGTTTTTATATATGCGGATTAAAAGCCGGAAAAAGCCGCGCCGGAAAAACAGTGCGGCGTTTTCGTTGTATTTTCCAAGTCGGCTGGAATTTTTCTGCTAATCGACATACGGACTCGTGCCGGTATCGACTATTTTCCAAACTTCGGATTCGGGAATGTAAAAAGGCTTCTTGGTGATGCAGATTTTCAAGGTTTCTCTGGCTTCGTTGTAAATGGCGCGAAGCGCGATGCCGTAAGGACCTTTTACTTCTACGTCGTCGCCTTCGGGAACATTAATGCCTTCCGCCGCCAAATCTCGGCGCAGTTTGCCGAGTTCTTTTTTTGAAATTCCACCGTAATGTTTACAATCTGGCATAGTTTTTTGTAGGTAAGGATGAAATTAAAACAAAAGACTTCTTATTTAGCCTTCATCCTTCCGCCTTTATCCTTCCGCCTTTATCCTTTATTCTTCGTCGCGTCCGTGAACGTGCGCGGGCGGATGCGTAGCTTCTACCGCCGTAAAAGATTCCAAAATTTTGTATGTGTGCGATGCACCGCGCGGGACAACCCACGAATCGCCTTTTTCCAGAAGAACCATCTGACCTTCCAGATGCAGCTCGGCGCGTCCTTTTATCACATAACCGACCGTTTCATAATCGCGCGTTTGCGGTTCCTTTGCTTGTGCAGGCTGCTCATTTTCCCACAGACGCATCGCCAGAGATTTGCCCGACGCCAAATATTTTTGTCCCAATTTGCCGATTGGCGAACTGCTCGAATCAACTTTTGTAACCGTTGTATCACCCATTCCGAATTTTTCTCCTTGCTCTAAAAAAAATAATTTCAAAATACCCCAGAGCGCATTGAACGCGTTGATATTATACTCATATTACGCTCAAAACTCATTTCTGTTTATTAACTATTTCCGGTGTCGCTGTGTGCGCTGTCAACCGGTTTGGATTCGGGCGAGCCTTTCTGCCGCAGGAAAATTGACAATACCACCATCATTCCCATCGAGAGAAATTCGCTCTGCCAATTTTGAAACGATTCAAACCAAAAACGCGACGTGCCGACATATCCAACCGCCGATACTTTTTCCGCAGAGCCGTGCGCAGCTTGGTCTTCGTTGTATTCTTTCGCGCCGCCGACAGCATGCAGAGCAAAAGAGATAGCAAACAGTGAAAGCAGCGCGATACTCAAAGAGTTTTGATAAAGTTTCAACCATAAGCCGCCGCGCCTGACCGGAAATGGCGCGTTTTTGTCGTGTTTTGAATCTTCGGGAATTAAGTCAACGCGGTCAAGCGTGTTGGGCGTTTTGGACTCAGACGAGCCTTTTTGAAACAGAAAAATCGTAAACAAAACATACGCCGCCATTTGCAAAAATTCGCTTTCCCAATTCTCGAAAACAGCTTCGATAAAATGTCCAGTGCCGAAATACTCGACGTAATCGACGGTCGGCTGCCGATGGTCTCGCTGGTCATTATTGTATTCATTAAACCCTGTAAAATACTGACCGACCAGCGAAAAAAAGAATATTCCGAACAACACAATCGAAAGACCATTTTCACGAAATATGCGGCACATAAATTTCTCCTGTAAAAATACAAGTGCGAAGGCGTTTTAACCGAAATCGAGGATTGTTATTTTTTCTTAAAAAAATCGGCGACGCCGACCGTGATTCCGGCAAAAACTCCGACGCGCAGCGCTTGCCGCTTAAGACCGAAACGCATACCGGCATCAAACTGCATGTGCTTGTTGAATTTGTAAGTAACCGCGCCGAGTGCGAAAATGCCGCGTGGTAAAACGTCGTCTTCGCTTTGTCCGGCAATTTCTCCAATCAAGCCGAAATTGTTTTTGAACTCGCGCGTAAAAGATAACGCCGCTTGTCCGCCACTCGCCCGACGGTCGTTTTCTTCGCGCCCTACATTAAGATAAGCGACATTAAAATCAATGTCGGTTTCGCCGACTTTTTTGCTCAAAAGCGCGACGATTTTATGGTCGGTGCGACCGGTTCCGAGTTCCTTTTCGCTGCTCGCCGTCGGCGCTTTCACGTAATAAGCAAAGGCAAGCGCCGGATGTTTTTCGGTGTCGGAAAGCGCAAGTATCTGAACGCCGACGCGCGTGTCGCCGACTCCGGTTTCGCGCTTTCGCATCTCGTCCACTTCGGAGATAAACGTATCAATAGTGAAATCAAAAAGAACTCGTTTGCTCGCGGCAAATCTCAAAGTTAAAGGCGCGCTTTGCTGAGAGCGAAAATCTTCGGCGCGAAAATTTGCGTCATAACCGTATTCAAGTAGAAGCACTCCGGGTTTTTGAAATTCGGCGGAATTGGCGACATTCGGGCGACTCGATGCGATAAATTTTTCTTCTTCCTCTGTATCAGAAGATTGACGACTTGATGCTGAGGAGGTTTTATCGGCGGTTAAACGCTTGGTTTGCTGAGCGTAGGCAGCGGAAGATATGCAGAGAATGGCTGCCAGCCAAAAGAAATACGCGAAGATATTTTGTGATAAAAATCTCCTTTGTTCGACTCTGTTCATTTGTATTTCCTTATCTGTGAATAAAAAAATCAAATATGATTTATAACTAATTTGCTCGATTGTCAAACAACTGTAGTATTTTCGGCAAAATAATTTTCTTCATGATAAAGACTGATTTTTACTGGCAATGTCAAAAATCCTGTTTGCAAAAACGCGGCAAACAGGATTATCATAGACTTTGTTAATCCTTCTCTCGCGCATCAACGGTGATGCGCCCGTCCAAAGATGATTTTTAGATGGCGGCGTTTAGATAGTTCGAGAGCAGGCTGGTTTATAATTGTAGAAGCCGCTCTTTGTTTTGAGCATCCGAAATACGACTCTTCGTTGCCGACCGTTTCTCCGAAGTCAAAATCCGATTCGACGCTTCTTTTCATTCCCACACTATCGGGAAAAGGTAAAAAAATTATGTCAATGAAACTTTATGTAGGAAATCTTTCCTTCGACACAACAAGCTCAGATTTGGAACAAATTTTTGGCGAATTCGGCACGGTCGAATCGGCGAGCGTTGTCGAAGACCGCGACACGGGACGTTCGCGCGGTTTCGGTTTTGTCGAGCTGTCTTCAAACGAAGCAGGGCAAAACGCTATCGAACAATTAAACGGCAAAGAAGTCAGCGGTCGTCAACTTACCGTCAACGAAGCAAAACCGCGTGAAAATCGCACCGGCGGTGGTGGCGGACGCGGCGGCTATGGCGGCGGCGGCGGACGTGGCGGCGGCGGTGGCGGACGCGGTGGTTACGGCGGCGGCGGCGGTGGAAATCGCGGCGGTGGCGGTGGCGGAAGCCGCTGGTAATTTTCAGCTATTTACCGAAATTAAAAAAAGTGTCTTCGGCTATCGGCTGAAGACACTTTTTTATTTTCAAAGACAATTTATTGAGAAACATACCTCATTAATTTCTGCGATGAAAAATTCCTTTAGATTTTTGTTTATTGCAGAACAAAACGTCCGCAAACAAAAGATTTTTTACAAACCGGAAAAGCGTGCTATTTTATTTTCATTATGAAAAATATATTTTTGAGTTTCTTGCTCGTTTTCGTATTTGCGGCTGCGGGTTTTGCTCAGACGGAAAAACAAAAAATGAAATATGAAGACGAAATACGCGAGGTGATGAATCTGCAAACGGCGGCGTGGAATCGCGGAGATATTGACGGTTTTATGCAAGGTTATTGGAACTCGCCGCAGCTTGTTTTCGTCTCCGGCGCAAACGTTACACGCGGCTGGCAACCGACGACTGAGCGCTATAAAAAAAGCTATGATTCGCGCGCAAAAATGGGCGTTTTGACATTTTCTGATTTGGAAGTCGAAGTATTATCAAAATACGCAGCAGTCGTTTTGGGAAATTGGTCGCTGGCACGCGAAAAGGACAGTCCGCACGGGAAATTTACTTTGATTTTTAGAAAATTCAAAGACGGCTGGAAAATCATTCACGACCACACATCTTGATTTTGGATTTTAGAATTTGGATTTTGGATTGTATGATTTGAGTATTGACGGTTTGTTTTTAGAAACCGCAAAATCTATTTATAAGAAAGTTTTAAATAAGAATGGAAAACAATAAGACACGCGCTGAAGCGATAGAAAAATTAAACAATTTGATCGAAGACATTGATATTGCGATGTTGACAACCATTGATACGGACGGAGTTTTGCGCTCGCGTCCGATGTCAACGCAGAAGGCAGAATTCGACGGCGATTTGTGGTTTTTTACGAGTTCGCAAACGCACAAAACAGAAGAAATCCAGCGCGACAACCGCGTTAATTTGGCTTATGCCGCGCCGAGCGATAACGCTTATGTTTCAGTTTCGGGAACGGCTGAAATCGTCAACGACCGAGCAAAAATGGAAGAGTTGTGGAATCCGATTCTGAAAGCCTGGTTTCCGAAAGGTTTGGACGACCCCGACATTTGTTTGCTCAAAATTACCGCCGAGCAAGCCGAGTATTGGGATTCGTCTTCTTCGACGCTCGTGCAGATTGTCGGCTTTGTCAAAGCAATGGTTACGGGCAAGCGTGCCGACGGTGGGGAGAACGAGAAGATTGATTTGTAGAAATTTAGTGGAAAACTCGAAACGGATAGTGGATAATGAAACAAAGGTTTTGTTATCCACATTTTTATTCGGGAGAAAAAATTATGAAAAAGCTTTTCTTAACATTTTTTGTTTTGTGCGCTTTTTGTGCGTCCGTTTCGGCGCAGAACTATTCAATCGAACGTTATTTAAATATTCGTTCGGCTTCGTCGCCGACGCTTTCCGCCGACGGAAAACGCCTTGCTTTTTTAACTAACATTACGGGAACTTCGCAGGTTTGGATGATGGATGCTGCGGGTGGTTATCCCGAACAAATCACGGCGTATCAAGACAACGTCGGCTTTATCGAATGGTCGCCAAGCGGCAGCGGTTTGGTTTTCGGTAAAGCGCGCGGCGGCGACGAAAATACGCAGTTTTTTTGGATGTCAAACGACGGCTCTGAAATTAGGCAATTAACAAATGACCCGAAAACGCGCTACAATTTCGGCGATTTTTCCGACGATGGAACAAGAATTTATTACACCTCGAACAAACGCGATAAAACCTTTTTCGATGTTTATGCGATGGACGCTGCAAGCGGCAGAGAAACGCTTCTTTTTCAACAAAACGGCAACAACGATTTCGCCGCCGCATCACGAGACGGCTCGAAAATTATCGTTTCGCGCTCCGGCACGGAATTAGGTTTGGACAACAATTTGTATTTGCTCGACACGCGCACGAAACGTGAAACGCTGCTGACGCCGCACGAAGGCTCGGCGCAGTTTGAAGTCGTTGATTTTTTGGACGACAACACGATTCTTCTCGGCTCAAATGATAAGCGCGAGTTCGGCAATCTGGCGCGAATGAATTTGACGACGAAACGGATTGAGTTTCTCGACAGCACGAACTGGGATTTGGACGCGGCTGCGCTTTCCAAAGACGGCAAAACTTTCGCTTACACGATAAACCGCGACGGTTTCAGCGAGCTTTACATTGTTGACGCGAAAAGCATCGGCAGAAAATCGCAAGCTGTAAGACTTCCCGCGCAAGGCATTCTCGGCGGTTTGGATTTTTCAAAAGACGGAAACAAATTGGCTTTTATATTTTCGAGCGCAAAATACAATGCGGATATTTGGACATACGATTTGCGCTCGAAACAGTTAATGCAGGTTACAAAAAGCTCGCGCTCAGGCATTCCGCAAGCGTCGTTCGTCGAGCCGCAATTGATTAAATATAAAACTTTCGACGGCAAGGAAATTCCGGCTTGGTTTTATATTCCTAAATTTCCCGAAATAACATTTGTGGATAAAAGAAAAAAATATTTGGCGGTATTAAAAAAAGAAGAGTTTAAAAGCAATCTTCCTGTCATCGTCAGCGTTCACGGCGGACCCGAAGGTCAGGAGCGCGCCGGATTTAATCCGCTTTATCAGTATTATCTTTCGCGCGGTTACGCGATTCTCGCAACCAATGTGCGTGGCTCGACCGGCTACGGCAAAACTTTTACGCATCTTGACGACGTGCGAAAGCGCGAAGATTCAGTCAAAGATTTGGCTTATTCGGTGGAATGGCTGAAGACTCAAGGCGGCGCAGACCCGAAACGTATCGCTGTGATGGGCGGAAGCTACGGCGGTTATATGACGCTCGCCGCGGTTACGCTTTATCCCGAACTTTGGGCGGCAGCGGTTGACACGGTCGGAATTGCGAATTGGGAAAGTTTTCTAAAAAACACTTCGGGTTATCGTCGCCGACAGCGCGAAGTCGAATACGGACGGCTTGACCAGGATTTGGATTTTCTGCGATCGATTTCTCCGCTCGCAAAAGTTGACAGAATCCGAGCGCCGCTGTTTGTCATTCACGGCAAAAATGACCCGCGCGTTTCCTATACCGAAGCCGAGCAAATTGTCGCATCATTGAAAAAACGCGGAGGAAAAGTCGAATACAAACTTTTCGACGACGAAGGACACGGCATTTCAAAACTAAAAAACCGGCTTGAGCTTTATCCGCTGGTCGCCGATTTTCTCGATAAATATATGAAGTAATGGTGAATAGTGAATGATGAATGTAAGACAATTCTTTAATTTATCATTTACCATTTATCATTCATCATTCCTCCAATCCTAGTCCTAAATCTTCACAATCGCGCCCGTCTTATTTGATTCGTGTGCCGCGTCTAAAACTTCCTGCACACGCAAACCGTCCGCAAACGTCGCTGCGTGTTCGATTTCCGATTTCCCTGCTAAAATCGCTTCGATAATTTTTGGCGCAAACGCGGTAAAACCGCGCGAAAATCCCGTGTCGCCAACGCCTTTAACGGGCTTGTCAAATTCGACTTCTATTTCGCGCCAATCGTTTTCGCCTTGTGTTGCCAGGAAAATTTCGCCGCGATACCCGACACGCAGCGCGCCTTTTGTACCAAAAAATTCCAGCAGATTTTCGTATTTCGGACGCTCGACCATTGAAACGGAAACAGTTCCCGTTGCATCTTCGGTCAAATCGCCGTTCGCAAAACGCAAAATCAAATTTGCTTCATCGTCGCTCGTAACCGCACGCATCTCGCCTGATTTTTCATCTTTGCGACGTTTGACGTGCGTTTGCAGTTGGCAAAAAACGCTTCGGATTTCCGCGCCTAAAAACCAGCGAAACGAATCAATAATGTGCGAGCCGATTGCGCCTAATGCGCCGCCGCCGAGCGCCCGGTCGCTCCACCAATTCCAGGGCAAATCCGCGTCGCCGCGCGAAGCATTGCGAAAATTATATTTGGCGTGAAGGATTTTGCCAATGTCGCCGTGTCTTAAAATTTCAAATGCTTTTTGTCTCCCGTTTTGAAAACGAAGCTCGTGATCAATCAGTGCGAGAACATTTCTTTCTGCGGCTTTTTTCGCCATCTCACGCGCTTGCATGACGTTCATCGCCATCGGCTTTTCGCATAAAACGTGCTTGTTACGCTCAAGTGCAAAAAGCGTTATCTCAAAATGCGTGTCGGGCGGCGTCGTAACGCAAACCAAATCAACGTCTTGGCGCCCGACCGTTTCGCGCCAATCTTCCGTAAAATGTTTGATATTAAATTCCTGTGCAGTCTGTTCCGCATTTTCACGGTTTTTACTCGAGACCGAAACGATTTCCGCCGCTTTACATTCAAAAAACGCGGGAATCTGCACGCGACGCGCAAAACCGGTTCCGACGATTCCGATGCCGACCGTTTCTTTCATACCAAAAATTAAAGCACAAAAAAGCCGCAAAAAACAAAAAGCGCAAGATTTTCTTACGCTTTTATTAGTTCTTAAATTATTAAAATAATCGAAAATGCAAAACGGAAATTTTTAACGAATGTTTTCCATCTTCCTAACCTTTATCGACTCCAAATTCCAAACCGCCCGTTTTACCCTTTTTGCCGTACTGCAAAAAGTGTTCGTAAATTTCCCGATTTTCCGGCGTGATATCGGAAATTGTTGCGCCTATCAAATACTTCGATACAGGTTCGGTTATTTGCTCGTATCTTTTACCGACAATCTGCATCCGCACTTTTCCGTTCGGTAAATCCAGTTCCGCGTTGAGCGGGCGTCCGCCGCCGACCAGATAATTTTCGCGTATCCGAATCACAGGAACGCTAAAGCCGATTCCCGAACGGCTCAAGTCTTGTGTTTTGCCCCAAACAAAAAGATTTTCCGCCGGCATTTTCAGCTTTCCCGTTTTGCTTTCCGGCTCAAACCAAATTTTTATCGGTACTTGAAATTTATAGCGAACCGGAACGATGCGTTCAGACATTGACCGACTAAATTTTTGGATTATTTTTCGTATCATCAATTGTATTGCTCGTCTGAAAGGTTTTTCGTCAAAAGGGCTAAATATGTTTATAAACCTTATTTTATAAATTTTCAACCGTTTTCTTTTTGGAATTTATTAAATCTTTTGGAGACGGCTGAATAAAACAGGAAAAAATTATTAAAATGAAAGATGTTCAAAAAAGATTTGTTTTGAAAAACTCTAAAAATAGATTGTCTGACGAAAAAGGTGAAAATGAAAATGCACAGCACGCTTTTTGCTATTATACGCGCTGTGCATTTTCATTTTGTAAACACTCTAACGAAGTCGGTCTTTATTTCGTTTTTTTCCGGTCAAAAGCAATTCTCGTCCGACATAATATAAAATCAATGCCAAAATCCAGAATGGAATCAAACCAAGCCAATCGGAATTCGGTCCGGCAAAAAACGGATTGTTCGTTTCCGCCCATTTCGCAAAGCTGTCTTTAATATCTTTGAGATATTTCAGATAACCGTAATCGAGACTGAATAAAGCAATCAAAATTCCGGCAATGGCGCCGCCCGCAATGTAGCCTGAAGCCATCAGTACACCGTTCGATTTGTCGGTTTCGGCGACAATTTGTTCTTCGGTTAAATTTTGCCTTGCGAGTTTGCGTTTTAAGTATTGGTCAACCGCATAACGAACTAATCCGCCGACAAAAATTGGGGCGGACGTAGAAATCGGCAGATACAAACCGACGGCAAAAGCGAGCGCGGGCGCGCCCGTCAGTTCAAGCATAAGCGCGATCATCGCGCCGATTAAAACCAAGCCCCATGGAAGCTCACGGCTCAAAATCCCTTTGATGATGTAACTCATCAAAGTCGCTTTAGGCGCGTCATAACGCTCAATCGGGTTACCCTGCTCGTCTTTTGTAATAACGCCGTTGATTGTCGGGTCAACGTAATATGCGGGCTTGCCCTGCGTATCAACCAGATATTTGCCCGGCAATCCGATTTTCGCATCCGTGTTATGCCAGACACGATAGTTTGCCGTGTCTGAATCGGCGAAATTTCCGCCCGCTCGTTCGGCGCGAAACTGCCCGCTGCCGTCGCGCGTAAGTTGTTGTTCGGAAACGGTTACGGCGCTGAATTTTGTCGGGTCAACTTTCTGATAATACGTTTTCGACTCGTTCAAAACGATAAGCAGCGGACCTAAAACCAAGGCAGACGCGAGCGCGCCGACGAGAATCGCAATTTGTTGTTTGCGCGGCGTCGAACCGACGAGAAATCCGGTTTTCAAATCCTGTGAAGTCGTGCCGCCATTCGATGCCGCGATACAAACAATACCGCCGATTGACAGAGCCGTCACGAAATACGGATTCGGCGCCGTCCAGCCTAAAGCTAAGAAAACCAGACAAGTTATCAGCAAAGTCGCAACGGTCATTCCCGAAATCGGATTCGACGACGAGCCGACTTCGCCGGTTAAGCGCGACGAAACGGTAACGAACAAAAAGCCGAGAATAATAATCAAAATCGCGCCGAAAAACGAAACGAACGGATGCACGAAAATGCTCAAACCTAACTGCGGAAAAAGCAAAATAGCGGCAACCAGCGCGAGAACGCCGACGACAACCCATTTCATCGAAATGTCCTGGTCAGTGCGCGCCATATGAGCGCCTTCCGCATCGGTTTCGCCACCTCGAAAATCCGCCAAGCCCGATTTTAAACCGCTCCAAATTGTCGGCAAGCTGCGAAAAAGGCTGATAATTCC
>MWVX01000012.1_pt1 | contig 67699 bp, 59 predicted proteins | sample 1047311 | NCBI WGS metagenome assembly MWVX01 (sample SAMN06349984, study PRJNA376086) | soil metagenome | isolation source: MtG-4 sample Antarctic (ecotone) soil | place: Antarctica | collected 2015-01-13 | reverse complement strand
AAGCCGGTCCGGTCGTCTATACCTGGGGCAACTTCACGTTTTTCTTTTTCTCTTATGCCGGTCAGCGAGGCTTTCAGCCCGTCGTCGAACAAGACGGCAGCCGCGTAAATGTAATTCCCGTCCCGACGGCGCGGATGCGAAACGGCGATTTTAGCCAACTGCTTCAGCCAGGAACTTCGCAGACTTATAATCTGGCAGGCGGCGGCACGGTGGTCGCGCCTATCGGAACAATTTTCGCTCCTAACGGAACGCCGATTCCGGGTAATAATCTGGCGAATTGTCCTTCCTGCGGCGGTTTTTCAAATTTTGCCAGAAACTTTCTGAATTCATATCCGCTTCCGACCGAAGACCGCGCCGGTGAAAATTTTCGCGTTAATCGCCAGCAAAGACCGCAGCAAAATCAGTACGATATCCGGCTCGACCATAAACTTTTTGAAGGAAATAATATTTTCGGGCGCTACAGCCGGTTAAATCAGGAAAGACTCGTCGATAATTACTTTCCGCTCGGAGCCGCGCCGACCGGCTTGGATTTGCCCGCCGGACCTTCCGCCGGACGAATTATCGGCAACTCGCGCGGCGCGTTTATCGGCGACACACAGGTTTTCGGAACGAATATCGTCAATGATTTTCGCTTCGGTTACACGCGCGTCGAAATTGGAATCAACAACACGGGCGTTTTCGGCGAAGGCGGTTTTAGCCCGACCGTTTCGGCTCAACTGGGCGCGCCGAACATCAACGTCAATAATGAATCGTCGGGAATTATCCTGCTCGGTTTGGTGGACAGAGTCGGCGGCGGCGACCGCGCGGCGGAATTTACCGGCGACGGCGGACCTTTTCTTTTCCGCTCGGATAATTTCAATTACGCCGACTCGGTAACGGTTGTCAAAGGCAACCATACATTTAAATTCGGAGTGGACAATCGCGTTCGCCAAAATCGCAATATTGACGGCGGGCGAAACGGCGCAATCAAGGGTAATTATCAATACGGAACGAGTTCCCGCGCAACGAACGACAACAGCGGTTTTGCTAGCTTTGCTTATAATGGCATTGGTCCGAACGATACCGGCTCGGCTCTGGCAAACTTTTTGTTGGGTTATCAACCGGGCGTCGTTACTCGCGGAACGCCGGGAACAGCAGCTTTGTCAAGTACTAAAGAATATGCTTTCTATGCGCAAGATGATTGGAAAGCGACGCCGGATTTAACGCTTAATCTTGGTTTGCGTTACGATTTATTTACTGCGCCGACCGAACGCTTTGACCGCATCTCAAATTTTGACCCGGCGACCAGCAGAATTATTACTGCCGGTGAAAACGCGCCGAACGGACGCGACCTTGCCAAAAACGATAAAAACAATTTCGGTCCGCGCGCCGGTTTCGCTTATGCAATCGGTGAAAATAAAACAATCGTCGTGCGCGGCGGATACGGCATCGTTTATTCGGTGGACGCGAGCGGCGTCCCGTCTCTCAATAGTAATCCGGGCAACGGCGGCGGAAGTTTCAACTGCAACCCGATTACCAAGCCGGGCGGATGTTCGGCATCGGCGCTCGGCAGAAATATATTCGACCGCGGCGTTCCGCTCCCGACCGAAACCATCGCGGCTCGCGGAACGAGCTTCGCTTCGCCGACTGACAGGGATATTTTCTACGTCAATCCGAATCGTAAAGACGCGTTGTTTCATCAATACAACGTAACGGTGCAATACGGATTCTTGAGAGACTGGCTGGCTGAAGCGGCGTATGTCGGTTCGACAGGGCGCAATCTTTTGATTGTTCGCAATATCGGCAGTTCAAACGACGCCGGCGCGCCCGGCTCGCGTCAAATTACGAATATAAATAACGTCATCGCCACCGATTATCTCGGCGATTTCAAATACAACGCATTGCAGACAAAACTGGAGAAAAGGTTTTCCGAAGGCTTGTCGATTCTGGCGAATTACACGTTTGCCAAAACGGTTGATAACACGCCGGGCGGTTTTTGTTTGAGCGGCGCGGGACAGAGAAACTGCGGACCTGACAATCCGCTCGACATCGACGGCGACCGCGGGTTTTCCGATTTGGACGTTCGACATCGTTTCAAATTTGCCAATGTCTTCGATTTGCCAGTCGGAAAAGGACGCAAATATTTCAGCAATTTACCGACCGCGTTCGAATATCTTATCGGCGGCTGGCAGTTAAATAATATTGTAACTTTGCAAAGCGGTCCGGTTTACGACGTTACGGTCGACGGCGGACGCGCCGACCTTATCGGCGACCCGACACCTACCGAAGCGCAGAGAGCGCAGGGTATTATGCTCAACCGGTCGGCGTTTCGCGCGCCGACAGCACTGGTTTTTGCAAGCGACCCGAACGGACCGAGGTTCGGTAATCTGAGACGCAATTCTTTCCGCGGCGATTTCCAGGAATACTGGGACGCTTCATTATTCAAAAATATCCCGCTTCGCTTTATCGGTGAAGCAGCAAAGGCGGAACTTCGCATCTCTGCCTTTAACGTAACGAACCACGTCAATCGCGGCAGACCGAACGGCGATTTAAACAGCGGTGATTTTGGGAGAGATAATAACGAACAACGCCGCCGACAACTTGAATTCGGTATAAGAATCGTATTCTAAGGCAAAGTCAAGATGGTTGTCTTATAATTGAGTGGCGGGTATTTTACTCGCCACTCAATTGTTTAAATAGTGAAAATGTTTTATAAACTGCGGATAGTTTTTTTTCGTCTGCTCACGAGTTCGGCGGTTTCTGTCGTGCTGCTCTGCTGCTGCGTGTCGGTTGCATCGGCGCAAAAAAACGTTGCCGTATCGAATCAAACGAATTTGCAGGAAGCCGTTAAACTTCTCCAAGCTGGAAATTTAACGGAAGCTGAAATCGCCGTTAGAAAAGTTTTGGTAATTGCTCCTAAAGACATTGAAGCCCAAACATTGCTCGGCGTGATTTTTGATCAGAAAGGCGACGCGCCAGCCGCCGAAAAAATATACCGCACAGTTTTGCAACAGAATCCTCGAACCGTTCCCGCATTGGCGAATCTCGGAGTGCTGCTGCTGAAAACCAACCAGCAAACCGAAGCCGTCAAAAGACTTGAACAAGTTTTGCTGCTTCAGCCGAATCATCAGCAGGCGATTTTTAACCTCGCCGCCGTTTATTCGTCAAACGGCGACTACAAAAAGGCTCTGCCTTTATTGGAAAAGATAGCGGGAATAACCGCCACCAGCCGCACTCCGAAAACTGCCGACATCCCGATTTTGCTGGCTCTTGCAAAGGCATACGCGGCGGTAAATAAACCGCAGGATTTGAGCAAAACCGTTTCATTCATCGAAAAAAATGCAAGTGGCGACATTCGCGTCTCTTTTACGCTGGGTTTAATGCTGGCGCAGGTCGGGCAATACGATGAAGCGGCGCGACTATTTGAAAAGGTAAATGCGGCGCGCCCAGATACTTTTGAAGTTCTTTATAATCTGGGCATCGCTTACTACAACATCGACAAATTGGATGAAGCCGAAAATGTTTTGCGGCAGGCAGTCAATCTCAAACCGAATTCGCAGGAAACATATTACCGTTTAGGCTTGGTTGCTTCGGCGAGAAACGATACGGAAACGGCTCTGGCGGCGTGGCTCAAAGCAATCGAGATAAAACCGAATTACCCGGAGGTGCAGTTTTTGATTGGTGAAGAGTTGCTCAAGCGCAAAACAATCAAAGCCGCCGTTCCGTTTTACGAAAAAGCGGTTAACATCGAACCCGAAAACGCGCTTTACCAGATGCGGCTCGGCATCGCCTACTTTCGCCTTCAGAGATACGAAAACGCCCGCGTGATGTTCGAGCGGCTGCTCAAAAAATATCCTGACAATTTTAATTTTAATTATTTGAAAGGTTATCTGGCGCGCGCCCAGGGTTTATACGACGAAGCGATTGCGGCTTTTGAAAAGGCATTAAGAATCTCGCCGAACAACCCGGAGGCATTGGCTAATTTAGGTTATATCGCCAATGAACGCGGCGAAATTGACAAGGCGGAAAAAATTTTGCGGCAAGCCTTGCAGTTCGACCCGAAAAACTTTTCCGCACATTACGATTTAGGACGGCTGCTTGTCAGAAAAAATAAATACGCCGAGGGTTTGTCTGTTCTCGAGAGCGGCGCGCAGCTCAATAAAAACGACCCGAGCATTCGCTACCAGCTTTTTCTGGCGTATTCGCGCTTGAAACAAAAAGATAAGGCGGCTCAAATGTTTGCCGAATTCAAGCGTTTGGAAAAGGAATTTAACAGCGGCTCAGGCGCGTCAAACGCCGGCGACAAAAATCAGAATTTGCCCGACAAAGTGGAAAACGCAAAGCCTTAATATATGAATCGAGCAGGCAGAATCTTTCAAGTTCTTTTGGCAGTTTTTTTGCTTGCTTTATCCGTTTTGGCGAGCAATGCGTCGCAGGTTTTGAAAGTCGAGCCGCCAAACTGGTGGGCGAATCACACCATCAATCCGGTGCGCGTTCTGGTGCGCGGTGAAAACTTAAGTTCGGTTGCAAAAATTGAATCGGGCGACAAGGCACTAAAAATTTCTAATCTTAAAACAAATGAGCGCGGTGATTATTTGTATTTTGATGTCGAAATTGCCAAGAATGCCAAGGTCGGAAAATACAATTTTGGAGTTTTGTCGAAAAACGGTAAGGCGGCAATTCCCTTTGAAATCAACGCGCCGCTCGACGCGAAAACGCATTTTCAAGGTATCACCAATGACGACATTATTTATTTAATAATGCCCGACCGTTTCGCCGACGGCGACACGACAAACGACAATCCGGCGAACTCTGCCACATCCGCAAATGACCGCAACAACCCGCGGGCGTGGCACGGCGGAGATTTTCGCGGCATTAAAAATCATCTCAATTATTTGAAGGAATTGGGCGTAACGGCGATTTGGCTGACACCTTGGTATGACAACCCGAATCAGGAATTTAGTTGCGACAAACCTTGGTGTCCGAACACAAATTATCACGGCTATCACGCGATTGATTATTATGCCGTCGAAGACCATTTCGGCACGCTTTCTGATTTGCGAGATTTGATTGAAGAGGCGCACGCAAAGGGAATTAAAGTAATTCAAGACCAAGTGGCAAATCACGTCGGCGTTCAGCACGCTTGGGCGAAAAATTCACCGCTTCCGAATTGGTTCAGTAAATTCGAGCAAAATTCTTTTAACAATTCGGTTTTGCTCTCGCCAAACGCATCGCAAGAAGAACGCAATAATTTGCTTCACGGCTGGTTTAACGAGTCCTTGCCGGATTTAAATCAGGACGAGCCGGAAGTTGCGCGTTACGAAATTCAAAATGCGCTGTGGTGGGTTGCGATGACCGGAATTGACGGAATTCGGCAGGACACTATTCAATATATGCCCAGAAAATTTATCCGCGACTGGTCAAGCGCGATATTAAAGCAATACCCGAAATTCTGGATGGTCGGTGAAGTTTTCGAGCGCGATTCTGTACAAACCGCTTTTTTTCAAGGCGGAAAAATGGGTTGGGATAATATTGATACAAATTTGCCGAGTGTCTTCGATTTCAAATTGTGGGAAACTTCTCAGCAAGTTTTTACCGGAAAGAAACCGATGCGGGCGTTACGCGACGTTTTGAAATACGACGGGCTTTATCCGAACATCAATAACATTACGACTCTGCAAAATAATCACGACACCAAGCGTTTTATGAGTTTAGACGGTGCAACGCTTGAAGGAGCGATGCTGCACACGGCTTTTTTGCTCTCGACGCGCGGAATTCCGCAGCTTTATTACGGCGAAGAATTGGCAATGCGCGGCGGTGAAGACCCGTTTAACCGAGCGGATTTTCCCGGCGGCTGGCAAGACGATAAAAAAAACGCTTTCAGGCACGAAGGCAGAACCGCAGATGAACGCACAATATTTCGGCACGTTCAAACGTGGCTCGAAATTAGACGAAAAAGTAAAGCGTTGAAGTTTGGTAAAACCGTAGATTTGCAATACAACGATGACGTTTATCTTTTCGCCAGGCAATTTGAGAAAGAAACATTTGTTTTAGGTTTTAATCGGGCAAGCGAATCGAAAAACGTCGAATTCGACAATAGAATTATTGACTTTCAAAACAAACGCATAATTTGCAGTCCGAATGGAAGCGGTTTGGCTGTTAATATTAGCAATCTGGGTGCAATTAACGGAACAATCAAATTAGCTCTGCCGCCGAGAACAGCCATCGCTTATCAGTGTTTTGAAAGCAAAAATTGAATTATGAATTTTCCGAGAGCAAGCGGCGTTTTGCTGCATCCGACATCACTTCCGAGCAAATACGGTATCGGCGATTTGGGCGATGAAGCATATAAATTTGTTGATTTTCTGGCAGACGCGAAACAAAGCTACTGGCAGGTTTTGCCGCTCGGTTCAACCGGATATGGCGACTCGCCGTATCAATGTTTTTCGGCGTTTGCCGGAAATACGAATTTAATCGCGCCGCAAAAATTAGTCGAAGACGGTTTTTTAGTCGACGAAGAAATCAATCAAAAGCCGGATTTTCCGGTCGGGCGAGTTGACTTCGGAATGCTGTACGATTGGAAAAACTGGATTTTGAGTTTGGCTTACGAGCGGTTTCGCTTAACGACGAGCGTTGATTTGCGCGGGAAATTTGAAACCTTTTGCCAGCAGGAATCTGATTGGCTCGACGACTACGCATTGTTTCGCGCGATAAAAAAATCGCAAGACCAGAAATCCTGGCAGAAATGGGAAGCAAGTCTGCTTTTGCGAAAACCTGCCGCGCTTTCTCAAGCAAAGGAAGATTTGCGCGAAGACATTCAGGCGCAAAAATTTCAGCAATGGCTTTTCTTTCGGCAATGGAACGAACTAAAAAATTACTGCTGCTCGAAAAATATAAAAATCGTCGGCGATATTCCAATTTTCGTTGCGCTTGATTCGGCTGACGTTTGGTGCAATCCATCGCAATTTAAACTCGATGAAGACGGTTTTCCAAAAGTTGTCGCCGGCGTTCCACCCGATTATTTTTCAAAAACCGGACAGCTTTGGGGAAACCCGATTTACAATTGGGAACAGATGCAGCACGACGGTTTCCGTTGGTGGATTGATAGAGTTAAAGCGGCTTTGAAAACGGTTGATATCGTGCGCGTTGACCATTTTCGCGGATTTGCGGCGAGTTGGGAAGTTCCGGGCAGAGACACGACAGCGCAAAACGGGCGTTGGGTGAATGTGCCGGGCAAAGAATTGTTTGAAGCACTCGAAAACGCGATTGGCAATTTGCCGTTTTGGGCGGAAGATTTGGGCGTGATAACGCCGGACGTGGAAGAATTGCGCGATTCATTCGGCTTTCCCGGAATGCGGATTTTGCAGTTCGCTTTCGGCGGCGATACGAACAACCACGATTTGCCGCACAATTATATCAAAAACTGTGTTGCCTATACCGGAACGCACGACAACGATACGACTGTCGGCTGGTTTCATTCACAAGCAGGCGCAGGCTCGACGCGCAACGCCGAGCAAATAAAGCGCGAGCGCGAATTTTGTTTGGATTATTTGAAATCCGACGGGCGCGAGATTCAATGGGATTTTATCCGCGCTGTCTGGGAATCGGTAGCGGATACAGCGATTGTGCCGATGCAGGATTTGTTGGGTTTTGGAAATGAAGCAAGAATGAATCTGCCTGCGTCGAGTTCCGGTAATTGGTATTGGCAATGCAAGGAAGGTGATTTTTCGGAAGCGATTGTAGACCGTCTTCGCGGACTGACAGAGATTTACGGAAGAGTTTAGCCACAACCGAATACGAAAGGACACGAACAATTGAATGATTTCTCCGTGTTCTTTGTGTCTTGGGGGATGATAAAAGTTATGAAAAACAAATTGCGTTTAATCGTTTTTTTACTGCTTGCCGTTTTCTGTTCACTGCTTGCTGTTTCGGCACAAACGCCGACGGTTGAAAAAATCGAGCCGCCGAATTGGTGGGCGGAAAGTACGATAAATCCGGTGCGCGTGCTTGTTCGCGGTAAAAATCTGAGCGGCGCGAAAGTCGAAGCTGTTAATAACGAGATAAAAGTTTCAAATTCCAAAACAAGTGCCAATGGAAATTACTTGTTTATTGACGTAACGATTAGCGAAAACGCGCGGGTCGGAAATTATCCGATTAAAATTACGACGGCAAACGGCGCGGTGAGTTTTCCGTTCGGAATTTTCACGCCGGTTGAAAGGCAGGGAAATTATCAGGGTTTTAACACTAATGATGTTATTTATTTTCTGATGCCCGACCGTTTTGCCGACGGCGACCCGACAAATAATAACCCGGTAAAATCTCCCGGACTTTACGACCGCACCAAAGGCAGACTTTATCACGGCGGCGACCTTCAAGGCATCATTGATAAATTGCCTTATATCAAATCTCTGGGCGCGACGGCGATTTGGACGACACCCATTTATGACAACAACGATAAGCCCGATTACAAGGAAATGTATCCGAACGCCGAAGGCGGTGCGAAAGAGACGACGACGGGTTATCACGGTTACGGCGCGACTGACTTTTACGGCGTCGAAGAACATTTAGGCGATATGGCGAAATTGCGCGAGTTTGTCAGAAAAGCCCACGCGCTCGGATTGGTCGTGATTCAAGACCAAGTAGTTAATCACACCGGACCGTATCACGTTTGGGCAAACGACCCGCCGACGCCGACCTGGTTTAACGGCACGGTTGAAAATCATTTAAATAACAACTGGCAAAAATGGACGGCGATGAATCCTCGCGCAAGTTATCAAACACAAGCGCGAAACATTGACGGCTGGTTTATAGACATTCTGCCCGACCTGAACCAAAATGACCCGGAAGTTGAAAAATATCTGATTCAAAATACTTTGTGGTGGCTGGCAAATACCGGAATTGACGCGATTCGGATGGACACGCTACCGCACGTTCCGCGCACTTTTTGGGAAAAATGGATGACGGCTTTAAAGCGCGAATATCCGAAAGTAAATGTATTGGGCGAGCTTTACGACGGCGACCCGGCACTGCTCGCGTATTTTCAGGGCGGAAGGCGCGGGCAGGACGGCGTCGATACGAGAATTGATACACTTTACGATTTTGGTCTGTTTTATCAAATCCGCAATTCCTTTGCTCAAGGTCAATCAATCCGCGGTGTTTCGCAAATGCTCGCACACGATTGGCTTTACCCGCGACCGGAAGCTCTGGTGACGTTTTTAGGCGTTCACGATATGCCTCGTTTTATGAACGAAAAAGGCGCGACTGTTGAAGGTTTAAAAATGGCGCAGACGTTTTTGATGACGACGCGCGGAACGCCGCTTCTTTATTACGGCGACGAATTAGCAATGCCGGGCGGCGGCGACCCCGACAATCGGCGCGATTTTCCGGGCGGTTTTCCGAACGATAAAAGAAATGCTTTTACGGCTTTGGGAAGAACGTCGGAGGAAAACGACGTTTGGAATCATCTGGCAGCGCTCGGCAAATTGCGACTCGAACTTGAACCTCTGCGTCGCGGACGTTCGCTCGATTTATACGACGGCGAACAGCAAGCCGTCTATTCACGATTAACGGACAAACAAGCGGTTATCGTCGCTTTTAATAACGATACAAAACCCACGATGATTGAGTTTGGCGTCGCGGATTTAAAGATAATTCCGAACGGCGCGACGATGATCGACCGTTTGGGCAAAGCAAAAGATATAACTGTGCAAAACGGTAAAATGCGCGTCGAGCTTCCGGCGCGTTACGCGGCAATTTTTACGGTGAAATAAAAAGAAGACAGGAGACAGAAGACAGAATATGGAAGACAAAATTCAGAAGACGGAAGACGACGTATTTTAACTTCTGGTTTCTGACTTCTGATTTCTGCCTTCTCAAAAAATCTATGCAAAACAAACCGCGTTTAAGTTTTTGGCAGATTTTTAATATGAGTTTCGGGTTTCTCGGCATTCAATTCGGCTGGGGTTTGCAGCTTGGGAATATGAGCGGGATTTACGAGAAACTCGGCGCGAAACCGGACGAGCTGCCGCTTTTGTGGCTTGCCGCGCCGCTGACGGGTTTAATTATCCAGCCGATTATCGGCGCGATGAGCGACCGGACGTGGAATCGTTTCGGCAGGCGGCGACCGTATTTTCTCGTCGGCGCGGTTTTGTCGAGTCTGGCTTTGTTTATAATGCCGACATCGGGAACGCTTTGGATGGCGGCAGGACTTTTGTGGGTTTTGGACGCTTCGATAAATATTACGATGGAGCCGTTCAGGGCGTTTGTCGCCGACAAACTTAACGACGAACAGCGCACGACGGGTTTTGTAACGCAGTCGTTTTTCATCGGTTTGGGCGCGAGTCTGGCAGGCTGGCTACCGCTCGTTTTTCGCAATTTCGGTGTTGCGGGGGAAACGGAAAGCGGTATTCCTTTAACTATCAAATACGCTTTCCAACTCGGCGCGGTCGCCTTTCTGCTTGCGGTTCTCTACACGGTTTTTACAACGAAGGAATATCCGCCCGAAAATATGGAAGAGTTTGTGGCGAAAAAGAAAGCGAGCGGCGGATTTGTCGGAGTTATTCGAGAAGTAGTCGCAGAAATCTTTGAAGCTCTGCGCGATTTGCCGAAAACGATGCTTCAGCTCGCGCCTGTTCAAATCTGCACCTGGCTCGGCTTGTTTTGTATGTGGCTTTTCTACGTTCCGGCTGTCGCCCGCCATGTTTTCGGCGCGGTTGACGCAAAATCGGAAGCCTACACGCGCGGGCAGGAATTCGGCGGCTCGACTTTCGCTTATATGAACATCGTTTGTTTTGCGATTGCCTTTTTAATTCCCGTCATCGCCAGAAACATCGGACGCAAAGCAACCCACGCGCTTTGTCTGACCTGCGGCGCAATCGGGCTGTTGTCGGTTTATTTTATCTCGAACCCGAATTTTCTTATCGGCTCGATGTGCTTAATCGGCATCGCCTGGGCTTCCATTCTCTCGATGCCATATGCAATTTTGTCCGGCTCGCTGCCTGCCGCGCGAATGGGCGTTTATATGGGCGTTTTCAACTTTTTTATCGTTATTCCCGAAATAGTCCAAGCCTTAACTTTCGGTCCGATTATCCGCACCTTATTCGGCACGGACAACCCGAACAGTTCGGTTTATATGGTTCTTGCGGGCGGCTTTTTTATGCTGCTGGCGGCAATTTTGACGCTCATCCTGGTAAAAGACGTTTCGAGCAGTGAAACCATTCCGATACCCGCCGATGAAGATGAAAAATTTACAGTTCAAGGAAGCGCACAACCCGTGCCGAGTAGCGGATTGGTTAAGTAACTATTATGAAAAAATACCTACGAAAATTTTTATTAAAAAGTGTTTTTACATCGCTTTTGACGGCGAGTTTTTCGTTTGCCGCTTTCGCGCAACAACCGGCGGCGCGTGATTTTTCAAAGGAAAATGCGCGCGTGTCGCAGGATTGGGTAAAGGATGCCGTGATTTACGAAATTTTCGAGAGACAATACTCGCAGAAAGGCGATTTTAATTCGATTACAAAGGATTTGGAAAGGCTGCAAAATCTCGGCGTAACCGTTTTGTGGCTGATGCCGCTTCATCCGATTGGCAGGGAAAAAGCGAAAGGCACGGTTGGTTCGCCTTACGCCGCCAAAGATTATTACCAGATAAATCCTGATTACGGAACGAAAGCGGATTTGCAGAAACTCGTCACTGAAGCGCACACACGCGGGATGAAAGTTATCATTGATATTGTCGCCAACCACACGGCTTGGGATTCGGTGATGATGAAAAATCCGGCGTTTTACACGCACGATAAAAGCGGAAAAATTATTCCGCCCGTTCCCGATTGGGCTGACGTTGCGGATTTAAATTACGACAATCCCGAATTGCGAAAATATATGACCGAAATGCTTAAAAGTTGGATTCGTGATTATGATTTGGACGGTTTTCGCTGTGATGTCGCCGGATTTGTGCCGACCGATTTCTGGGAAAATGCGCGGACGGAATTGGAAAAAATAAAGCCGAATATCGTGATGCTCGCCGAATGGAATTCGCCGGATTTGCTTGTAAAAGCGTTCGATTTGGATTATTCGTGGTCATTACATTCAGCTTTGACCGAAGTTTTGCAAGGCGCAAAACCGGCTTCGGATATTCGTAAAGTTTGGGAAGAAGATAAAGCAAAATTTCCGCGAAACACTCTGCATATGCGCTTTTCAGACAATCACGACGAGCGCCGCGCGATTGCCCGTTTCGGCGAAAAAGGCGCGTTAGCCGCGCAAGCGTTGGCGTTTACGCTTGACGGTGTTCCGCTCGTTTACAACGGAATGGAAAACGGCGACACGACCGAATCGGGCGCGCCCGCACTGTTTGAAAAACTGCCGATTTTCTGGCAATTCGCCGAACGCCGTCCCGAATTTCCAAAGTTTTATAAAGCGATAATTGATTTGCGGAAAAATTCGGTTGCTCTGCGGCGCGGCGATTTAACTTGGCTGAAAAATTCCGACGAATCAAAAGTTTTGACGTTCAGCCGCAAAAGCGGCGCGGAAGAAATTCTCGTGGCGATAAATATGAGCAACGCGCCGTTTTTCGGCTCAATCGAAACAAGCGGAAACTTTGAAGAAATCACACCGGACATTGCCGCGCCTTTACCGCCGGACGACGATAAAGCGAAAGCAAAAAGCAAAACAAACGTTGCGCTTCCCGTTTTGACGCTCGATGCTTTCGGTTATCGAATTTTCAGAAAGAAAAATTGATTTTAACGTAAAGCCGCCAAGCCGCAAGAAAATTATGAAAAACATTTTTAAGAAATTCTTTTCAAATAACATTTTCACTTTTTGTTTTAACTTTGCGTTCTTGCGCCTATGCGCCTTTGCGTTAATTTTTTCCGCCGTCTGCGAGGCGCAAACTCTTGCGCCCGGAGCGCCCGGCAAAGACGCGCACTGGGCAAGCGCGGGCAAACAGGCAATCGGAACTTCCGCAAATCTCGAATCGAAAGTCTGGTTCACCTTGCAAGGCGGCGCGATGACGGAAGTTTATTATCCCGATGTAACGGTGGCGAATGTTCATCTTTTGCAGTTTGTCGTGGTTAATCCGAAGACGAAAAAAGTTGAAACGGAACGCGACGACGCGAATCATCAAATCAAAGCTCTGCGTCCCGATTCTTTAACTTTTCAGCAAATTAACACTGCGAAATCGGGTGAATGGAAAATCACGAAAACCTACACCACCGACCCTGAACGCAATTCCCTCTTGATTGATGTTCAATTTCAACCGAGAAATAGAAATCTAGTACTTTATCTTTATTACGACCCATCAATTAGCAATAGTGGAATGCACGATACCGCTATGTCACTAGGCGACGCAATTTTTGCTAAAGACGGAGATATTGTTTCGGCGTTGGTAGTTCCAAGCAATATCGTTTCAGAATATACAAATGGTTTTCTTGGAACAAGTGATGGTTTGGAAGAATTAAAGCGAAACGGACGACTTGAAAACAAGTTTAATGAAGCTAGAAATGGAAATGTCGTTCAGGTTGCAAGAATGCGAAACCAAAATCGCTTTACAGTTTCGCTTGGATTTGGAAGGAATATTGAAGAAGCCTGGGCAAATGCTGGCGCATCACAAAGAAAAGGCTTTGTGAAATCCATTGCCGAATATGAAAAAGGCTGGAGCGATTACGTTAAAACGCTTCCGAAAGTCGAGCCGAAATATCAGGCGCAGTTTAATATGGCGGCGATGGTCTTAAAAGCGCAGGAGGACAAAACTGTTCGCGGCGCAAATGTCGCCAGTTTGACGATTCCGTGGGGCGGCGGCGCAAACGCCAATGAAGATGTCGGCGGCGGGTATCATCTCGTCTGGTCAAGAGATTTATATCAAGTCGTAACGGCGTATATGGCTTTGGGCGATATGGCGGCGGCAAATCGCGCGCTGGATTTTCTCTTTAACATTCAGCAAAAAGCGGACGGCAGTTTTCCGCAAAATTCCTGGCTCGACGGCAAGCGCGGTTGGGGTTCGCTTCAGCTTGATGAAGTCGCTTACCCATTGATTATGGCTTACCAATTGAAAAGATTTGATAAAGCAACTTATGAAAATCACGTCAAACGCGCGGCTGATTTTTTGGTTAAAACCGGACCGAAAACTCCGCAGGAGCGTTGGGAAGAAAAGTCGGGTTATTCGCCTTCGACGATTGCGGCGGAAATCGCGGGACTCGTTTGCGCGGCGGAAATTGCGCGAAAAAATAATGATAAAGCAAGCGCAAATTTATATTTGAAGACTGCGGATGATTGGCAAGCAAATGTCGAAAAGTGGATGGTGACGACAAAAGGAAAATACGGCGACGGTAATTATTATCTGCGCCTTACGGAAAACGGAACGCCGGACGCGGGCGAGAAAACCGTTCTCAACAACGGCGCGGGAACATTTCTCGAATCGGAAATTGTTGATGCGGGATTTCTTGAACTTGTGCGTCTTGGAATAAAATCACCGAATGACCTGTTAATCGTCAAATCGCTCAAAATTATTGACGAGCAAATCAAAGTCAGCACGCCTAACGGCGAAGGTTTTTATCGCTATACCCACGACGGCTACGGAGAAATGGACGACGGGCGGCGTTGGAATTGGGACGGGAAATACACGGGCAAGGGCAGACTCTGGGCTTTGCTGTCGGGCGAACGCGGTCAATATGAATTGGCTCAATACGATTCTTTTAAGTTTAAGGATGCGAAAGGACTTTCGGTGAGACAAAAGAACATCAACTACAAAAACGATATGTTCAGGAGACAGGCACTACGCAGAAAAGCTGAGAAACGTCTTGACGCGATGATCGGTTTTGCCAACGACGGTTTGATGATTCCCGAACAAGTTTGGGACAAAGCAGAAACGCCGAATAATATAGACGAACAATACGTCCCAGAACTGAAATTCGGCGAAGGCACCGGCTCGGCAACGCCGCTCGCGTGGTCGATGGCGCAGTTTATTCGGCTGGCTGTAAATCTTCAAGCGGGCAGAAATCTCGATACGCCCGACGTTGTTTATAACCGTTATGTAAAATATAAAATCGGCGGGCAAACCCGATTTGATATTTCCGCGCCCGCGCCGGGTGATTTGGCAAAAATGAAAACAGCTTTGTGGAAATGAAAGAAATCGTTTTAGCCGCCGATTTGGGCGGAACAAATTTAAGAATGGCTGCCATTGACCGGAGCGGCGCGGTTTTGTTCCGCACGAGACGCCAAACTCCGCGCGGCGAGAGACCTGACGAAATCGTTCGAGCGATTGTCGAAAGTGCAATCGAATGCCAAAATAATTGCTCCGATTTCCAGGTTCGAGCGATTTGCGCGGCAGTTCCGGCTACGGTCAGCGTTGAGCGCGGTTTGATTTTGAAAGCTCCGAATCTGCCGGCTTTGGACGATTTTCAGATGGCTGCCGCTCTCGAAAACGAACTTGGCGTAAAATCAATTCTCGAAAACGATGCGAATGCCGCCGCCGTTGGCGAAAATTGGCTCGGCGCTTCAAAGGGATTTGCCAGCTCGATTTTTGTTACACTCGGCACGGGCGTCGGCGGCGGAATTATTATCAACAATAAGATTTTGCGCGGAATGGACGGAACGGCAGGCGAAATCGGGCATATTTGCGTTGAGCCGTTCGGCGTGCCGTGTGGCTGCGGGTCGCGCGGCTGTGTCGAACAGTATTCATCGGCAACGGCAATCGTCCGTCTGGCAAAAGATTTAGAATCACAATATCCAAAATCCGGTTTGAAACAGCATTTGCATTTCACTGCTTATGACATCTACCAAGCCGGAGCGCAGGAGGGCGACGAACTTGCGATTGAAATCTTTCGGCAAATGGGTTTTTATCTCGGTGTAGCGCTGGCTGGCTTAATCAATGTGCTGAATCCAGAAGCGATAATTATCGGCGGCGGAGCAAGCGCCGGCTGGAGTTTGTTTATACCGCACGTGCAGAAAACGATTTGCCAAAGAACTTATCATATACCGGCTAAACGGGCGCAAGTTTCAATTGCTGCATTGGGCGAAGATGCCGGAATAATCGGCGCGGCGCGACTTGCCTTTGATTCGTCGATTTAACTTTACCGGCAAATTCGCTTGTGAATTCTTGGTGAATTTTAACCGGAATTGAGCAATAAACAACCCTGTAAATTCGGCTTTAATAAATCACAAATCATTTATATCAACTACATAAGCCTGCTTTTTAGCTCTTCGATTGCAACCGGCGCCGTTCCCATGTGAGCGACGACGCATCCGGCAGCCGCATTTGCAAGCCGAGCCGCTTGTGCCGGAGTTGCTCCCGAAGCTATCGCCGCCGTTAAAGTGGCAATGACCGTATCACCCGCGCCGGAAACATCGAAAACTTCCCGCGCTTCGGTCGGCAGATGTTCTACAACTTTTCCTTCTTGGCAGATTGCCATGCCTTCGGCGCCGAGCGTTATCACAAGCAGGCGTGGACGAAAATTTTCGTAGATGCGCCGACAAACGTCTTCGAGCGGGTACGGCTCATTTATTCGCAGTTCGGGAAGTCCAGCCAATTCAAGGGCTTCAGAGCGATTTGGCGTCAAAAGTCCCGCGCCGCGAAAAGAAAGATGACGCGAAGGTTTCGGGTCAACGGCTATTAGAAGTTCTGAACGATATTTCGTCACATTTAGCAGATAATCTACCAAAGGCTGTGTAACAAAACCTTTTGCGTAATCGGAAAGAATGACCGCATCCACATTGGCTAGAGCCTCATCGAGTATTGTCTCGATGCCGGAATTAATAATTATGCCGTATGATTGAGAAGCAACTTCGCGGTCAATCCGGCAAAGCTGCTGGTTGCGCACGATCACTCGCGTTTTTGTGATAGTCGGGGCATCGGAAAACTGATGCGATTGCAGTATCTCGACTCCGTTGTCCGTAAGCAGTCGGGCAAGGCGAAGACCGGTTTCATCCTGCGAATTATGTCCAAAAACCGATGTGTGAACTCCAATACTGGCTAGATTGAGTGCAACGTTCGCCGCGCCGCCGGCAGTAAAAGTATCGCGCGTTACGTGGACGACCGGAACCGGCGCTTCAGGGGAAATACGATATACGTCGCCCCAGATGTAATGGTCGAGCATAAGGTCGCCGATTACAAGCACACGGGTTTTGGTCAGACTTTCGAGTAGAGAAGTAAGGGACGTAATCATAATTTTTCTAAAAAGAATAAAAGTGTATTGAAATCGGCTTCATTTTAGTTATAGCAATTTATTCGGCAGGATTCGTCCAAAAGGCAATGAGAACAATTAGAATTCAGTGGTCGAAATTAACATTTTGTTTACCGAAATCCGGCTCTTAGTAATCCTGGTTCGCTTCATCAGTCATTATGCCGATTCGGCGGGAAATTGTCATCTCAAAAGCAGATAACATGAGTGTCGTCATCTGCAAACCGCTTCGGACTTTTATCTCTTCAAATAACTTTTGTCCGGCGGTTTTGTTGGGAAATTTTTTAGGTTTTGTTATTGTCTTTTTTTAGAAACTATTTTAGGTCTCTTTATATCGAATAAATGTTTCAATCAATTCATTTCAACGCCAAACCACGCGCCACTACGAACGCTTCCAAGCCTGAAGTTCTGGAAAGGTTACGGAAAATTGTCGGCGCGGAAAATGTTTTAATTGAGCCGGAAAAAGTAGAGCCTTACGGCGCGGACGCGGTTAAGGAAAAATTTCCGCCCGAAGCCGTCGTGTTTCCCGAAACAACAGCGCAAATGTGCGAGATTTTGAAGCTCGCCAACGAATATCTTTTTCCTGTTACGGCGCGCGGCGGCGGTGTCGGCTATACTGGCGGCGCAGTTCCAGTTGATGGTGGAATCGTCATCGGCACGGACAGAATGAACAAAATTATCGAAATAAACCCGGACGATTTATATGCGATTTGCCAGCCGGGAATTACGACTTTTGCTTTACAGCAAGCAGTTGAAAAATACGGTCTGCTTTTTCCGCCCGACCCGGCGAGTTACAAAGATTCTTTTATCGGCGGCAACATCGCGGAAAATGCGGGCGGAATGCGCACACCGAAATATGGCGTAACCAAGCATTCAGTTTTGGGTTTGGAAGTCGTCACGGCAACCGGCGAAATTATCAGAACGGGCGGACGCACGGTCAAAAACGTCGTCGGTTTCGATTTGACCGGATTGATGTGCGGCTCGGAAGGACTTTTGGGAATTATCACCGAAGCTACTTTGAAATTACTGCCGATGCCCGAAGCAACTTCAACCGTTCGCGCTTCTTTCAAAACGATGGAAGAAGCCTGCAAAGTCTTGACGAAATTCACGCCCGAAGGCTTGCTGCCGATGGCGATGGAAGTGATTGATAAAAATTGCGTCGGCGCAATCGAGCAGAATTTTGCGTTCGGTTTATCAAAAGACGCAAACGCGATTTTGATTGTCGCGGTTGACGGCGCTCGCGCGCAAGTTGAAACAGATTCCCGATTGATAGAAAAAATCTTAAAAGAAAACGGCGGCTTCGACATTTTGCGCTCAAAAACAAAAGAAGAAGAAGACAAACTCTGGGACGTACGCCGCGCCATTTCGCCGTCTCTGATGAAATACGGCAGCTTAAAAATCAACGAAGATGTCGTCGTCCCGCGCTCGCGCGTTCCCGAACTCATCGCTCGAGTCGAAGAAATCGGGCGCGAACACGACACATTCGTCGCCAACTTCGGACACGCGGGCGACGGCAATATTCACGTTAATTTTTTGTGCGACAGAGAAAACGCTGATTCGATTGCGCGTGCGCGGCAATGCGTGAAAGAAACATTCGCCTTATCGGTCGCGCTCGGCGGCTCGATTTCCGGCGAACACGGCATCGGCTACGTCAAAGCCGCGTATCTCGATATGGCGATTGACGCGCCGACGCTTGAGATTATGAAAGGCATTAAACGAGTTTTCGACCCGAACGGCATTTTGAATCCGGGCAAGATGTTTATTTGACTATTTAAGACGGAACACTGAACGACTCCAAAAGTTTTCTTATGTTTTAGAGTTTCTTTCAACTCAATAATTCTACTCTTTGTAAGATAAAGTTCTTCCTCCAGTATTACTAATCCGAAACCTGTTCCACCTTCCCAATAGCTTGCTACTATATCTGCTCTTTTGTTTTTATATTCCTCCCAAATCCTTTGCACGCCTTTAATATCTTCACTGTCAAAATCTGAAATGTTAATTATTTCTTCAATCAACTTGTTCATTTGTTCATTAAGTTTTGTTAATTTTTCATCAGCGCGGATTTTAATCTCTAAATTTGATGTGGGGTGATTTGGTTCGACCAATTCCCAAATAAATTTATCCGATGCTTCCAGGAATTTTTAGTGTTTTCGTAACATTTGTAGATTTTGGGAATGTCAACAATATTTGATTCTGCTGCTTCATGGCAAAAGATATTTCTAAATTTGAAAGTTTCCTTTACATCACTATAAATTTCAGCGACTTCTTTATCTATTTCGTCTGTCAGTTCACTCAATTGATAAAATCTGTTTTCATTTTCATCAAAATCTTCTTTATCAAAAAAGTAAATTTTAAGTTCGTCGAGAAAATCTTTTCCTATCAGCGTTCCAATTGTTGAATTAATATCTTCAAAACTTTTCATTGGTAAAAGGTGTGATAAAAAATCTCCTACAGTCAGTTCTTTTCCTGCAATTGCTTGAACAATAGAAAAATCAAACTTTATTTCTCTCAATTTTACGGCTCTTTCTGAAAAAGGTGAGCCATAGTCAATAAGTTCTTTAACAGTTGCACGAAAAAAACTTTCAACGCAGGCAATGACACCGATAGGAATGTATCTATGAATTTCATTATCTTGTTTAGGATAAGAATCAGACTGCAAACCATTGATGTCTATAAATTCGACACAATGTTGAACTACGGCATCCAAAGCACCTAAGCGATTAGACAAAATACCATCTCTTTCGTTATATTTCTCTCTTTCTCTTTTTGAAATAATTTCTTCAATGTAATCTCTTTTCATAATTTAACGATTTCTAGTCGGTTGTAAAATTTATAAATATTTAAGTTTGCGAAATGTGGCGGCGGATAAATTCAGTGGCTTTGCTTAAAGAATCGCGGGCTTCCGGCACGAGTCCGACCGCCATCTGCCAGCAATGAAAAATATCGTCGTAAATTTCTAACTCGCTCGTGCCGCCGATGGTCTGTATTTTCTGATGAATACGGCGCGCGTCGTCGAGCAAAATTTCCGTCGAGCCGACGTGAAAAAGTATCGGCGGTAAATTGCGGAAATCACCCAAAACAGGTGATGTCAAAGGGTTTTCAGCCGACGATTCGCCGAGGTATGCGGCGGCGAATTCGGAAATGTTTTCCGTGTAAAATAAGTCGTCGCGGTTTGCATTCGCGCGAACGGACTCGCCCGTTCCCGCCAAATCAGTCCACGGCGAAAAACATACGGCGCAAGTCGGAAGCGGCAACCGCGAATCGCGCAATCGCAAAAGCAGCGCGAGAACTAATCCGCCGCCCGCCGAATCGCCAGCCAATGCGATTTTTGACGGCGAAATATTTTGTTTGCCCAGCATCCATTCGTAACCAGCAAGCGCGTCGTCCAAAGCCGCCGGAAAACGATGTTCGGGCGCGAGACGATAATCCAAACTGAAAACTCGAAAATTGGTCAGACGAGCAAGCGTCGCCGAAATCGGGCGATGTGTCCGAGCCGAACAGGAAACATAACCGCCGCCGTGAATATAAAAGATTGTGTTTTTTTCTTTCCCGGCTTTTTTTGTTTCGAGCCATTCGCCGCGGACGTTTTTTTCATTGACCGATTGCAAATGTAAACTGCGAGTTTTTATGCGCTGCCAAAGTTTCGGAGAACCGAAGAGACGGCGTGCTTGTCTTGCTACGACTGCATCGTCTCGTCCGTATTTTCGCCTGATAAATTGACGAATGGCGGCGTTGAAAAAACGTCCTTGTAAACTCGGCATTTAAAAAATAAATCAATTTTATTGATAAACTGCAAAGCAATTCTATATTAAAATCAGATTATGCGAAAACGCTTTGTCATTCACGAACATCACGCAACGCGCCTGCATTTTGATTTGCGTCTGGAAATCGGCGGCGTTTTGAAATCCTGGGTTGTGCCGAAAGGCGTCTCGATGAATCCATTCGAGAAAAGATTAGCCGTCGCCGTGCCTGACCATTCGGTCGGCTATATCAATTTTGAAGGAATTTTGGCGGAAGGAACTTACGGCGCGGGACGAGTTGCAATCTGGGTAACGGCGAGTTTGAAACGTCCGACAAAACCGTAGAATAGTTGCAAAAAGGAAAACTCGTTTTTACCGTTTACGGCAGAAAATTAAACGGTGAGTTTACACTCGTAAAAATGTGGAATCAGGAAAAGAATTGGCTCGTAATCAAATCGAAAGACGAATTCGCCGATGCAGATTGGAAACTTGAGACGGTTCTTGAACCAAAGAAATGAATTTACCACAGAGACACAGAGTTCACAGAGATTTCTTCAAATACTTTAATTTTTCTTCGTGTTCTCTGTCGTAAATTTCCCTTACGCAATCGCTTGTTTTTGCGTCGTTTTAGCAAAATAAAGTGAAATCAAAACTGTTACAATCATAATCGCCGCCGCTGTCCAAAACGTTCGGTAGAGTGTGTAATCGGAAAGGTTTCCGGGTGCGGTCGCACTGTAGAGTAGAAACGCCGATAGCGCCGGACCGATAGCGCGCGCCAGACTTGCCGCCGATTGCAAAATCCCAAGCGTTTTCCCCTGCGATTCTTCATGCGCTTCTTTTGACGCAAGACTTGTCAACGCGGGCGAAGAAAGCGAATTTCCGATTGAGAAAAAGGCGATTCCAATCAATAAAGCGGTTAAACCGCCGGCTGCAGGTCCGACGAAAGGCACGGCGAAGAAACTTCCCGCCAGCAGAACGCAGCCGATGACCACCAGCCAAGTTTCACCGAATCGTTCGACCAGCCGCGCGAAAACTCCGCCCTGCAAAATAATTGCCAAAATGCCGATAAAAGCGAAAAGATAGCCGTTTTGTTCGGGCGTGTAGCCAAAGCGAAAAGATGTGTATTGCACAAAAACGGTCGTCATAATCGAAAAGGCGACAACGAGCAGAAAATAAAGCAAGGTTACGATGCCGAAACGCGAATCTTTTACAGAATCGATGAGTTCACCGAAACGATTGCCGCGCTTTACGGTCGCTTCGTTTTCGCCGAACTTGCGCGATTCAGGCAAGATGAAATAAAGCAGAACGGCGTTGGCAAATGCGAGCGCCGAGACGAAAAAAAACGGCGTATGCGAGCCGAATTTGCTCAAAATTCCGCCGATTGCCGGACCGAAAATAAAGCCCAAACCAAACGCCGCGCCAATTAAACCCATTCCTTTGGCGCGATTTTCTTTCGTCGTTATGTCGGCTATATAAGCCTGTGCCGTCGAGATGTTCCCGCCCGTAATACCGTCGAAAATTCTGCCGAAAAACAACAGCGGAAGCGTCGTCGAAAGACCGGTAATCAACGCGGCGGCGCTCGTTCCCAAAAGGCTGGCAAACAAAACCGGGCGGCGTCCGTAACGGTCGGAAAGATGACCGAGAAAAGGCGTCGAGACAAACTGCATCATCGAATATGAAGCAATCAGCCAGCCGATAACAAAGGGCGAAGCGCCGAATTCGTTTTTGGCGTAATCGGGCAACACCGGAATGGCGATGCCGAAGCCGACAAGGTCTATAAAGATCGTGATAAAAATCGTGATAAGCGGCTTTGTAAAAAACTTTTCGCCCGCATTTTCTTCTTGTTCAACAAGCTGCATTTTTTCTAAAATCGGACGCGGCGATAAATTTCCGTTATCGGCAGGGTTAATTCGACGGACGCGAACTCGATTTCATCGTCAGATTCGTCAAAATAATAAGTTATCCAGATTCCGTTAGGTTGACGCCGATGAACTTCGACGTTCATTTTGTGCTGGTCAACAATGACATATTCTTGAAGGCTGGGTATTTGAAGATAGAACAAAAGTTTTTCGCGTCGGTCAATGCGTTCGGTCAAAGGTGATGTAACTTCGATTATTAAAATCGGCGCATTGCGAAAATATGGATTGTCGGGACTTTCTACGCACGAAACCAATACATCGAAATAATAAAAAACCTTTGATGTTACGCGAACTTTTATTTCCCCGAAAAAAGGTTCGCAAGCCGAATCACTTAAATGACTGGATAAAACAGTATAAAGATTTCCTGCAATTCGATTGTGATTATCGCTCGTTCCCGCCATTGCATGGACTTCGCCGCCGACGTATTCGTGCTTGACGGGAGAGATTTTCTCGCGTTCCAGATAATCTTCGACGCTCGTTTTCAATTTTAATTTCGGCAAACCCATAGCCTGAATTTTAGCAAATTATTAAATCGTTGTAATATAACGAAAGGAAAAATTACATTTTCACGGAGTTTGAAAAACTGATGCAATATACGACTGATAAAAAAGTTCTCACCTTTTTAATTTTTACACTTATTTTTTTTATGTATCAAAAAACCGACGCGCAAGCTCCGAAGACGACCGGCAAAAATACGCCGATGACAACAGCGACGAATTCTGCCGCGCCGGAAATCAATTTTACGGTTTCGATGTCGAAGCCCTGGACGCATCTTTTAGAAGTCGAAATGCGTCTGAAATCTCCGGCAACGACTAGCACGACAGAAATTCAAATGCCGGTTTGGACGCCCGGCTCGTATTTGATACGCGAATATGCGCGGCACGTGCAGGATTTTGTGGCGCGTGATGCGGCGAACGGGAAAAATTTGACGTGGCAGAAAACGAATAAAAACACTTGGCAGATTGCAGCCAATGGCGCGCGTGAGTTAATCGTAACTTACCGCGTTTACGCCAACGAATTGACCGTTCGCACAAATGAACTGAATTCCGACCACGCATTTTTCAACAATGCCGCGCTGCTTATGAACCCGAAAGGTTTTTTGAATGCACCTTCGACTTTGCGTGTAAATCCTTACGGCAACTGGAAGATTGCGACTGGTTTGCCCCGTGTCGAAGGACAAACGAACGTTTTCCGCGCCGAAAATTTTGATGTTTTATACGATTCACCGTTTGAGGTCGGTAACTTTAAAGAGATTTCTTTCGATGTCGAAGGCAAGCCGCACCGAATAGTCTTTGAAGGCGAAGGCAATTACGATATGCCGAAAACGTCGCGCGACATCAAAAAAATCGTCGAAGAGGCGCGCAAAATCTTCGGCGAACTTCCCTACAAAGATTATCTGTTTATCGTCAATCTGCGCGGCGGCGGCGGTCTCGAACATCTGAATTCGACCGCTTTACAGTTTAATCGTCTGGCTTTTACGACTCGCTACACCGATTTTTTGACGCTCGTCGCGCACGAATTTTTTCACGCCTGGAACGTCAAACGGATTCGTCCTGACGCGCTCGGACCGTTTGATTACAACAACGAAAACTACACGCGCCTGTTGTGGGTTGCCGAAGGCGGAACGGCTTATTACGAAAACGTTCTCGTCCGCCGTGCCGGTTTAATCTCCGACAAAGAATTTCTCGATGGCAGAGCGGCGGCGTTTCAAGCCTTACAAAATCGTCCGGGCAGATTTGAAACCAGTGTCGAAGAAGCCAGCTTTGACGCCTGGATAAAATATTACAGACCGGACGAAAACGCCGTCAACAACCAAATTTCCTATTACGACAAAGGCGAAATCGTCAACTTTCTGCTCGACTTGGAAATTCGCAGAAACTCAAACGGCGCGAAATCTCTGGACGACGTGATGCGTTATCTTTACACGGATTTTTACAAAAAAGGCAGAAATTACACGCCCGAAGATTACCAGAAAATATCGGAGACGATGGCTGGAAAATCTTTGAATGACTTTTTTGCGAAATACGTTCGCGGGCGCGAAGAGATTGATTATAACTCGATTTTAAACAGCTTCGGCTTGCAATTGACGACCGGCGGCAGCGCGGCTGAAAAAGCGTATTTGGGAGCAAATCTCGCGCAGCAGGGCGAACGGCTCGTCGTCAGCAACATTCCAGCCGGAACTCCGGCTTACGAGCAAGGCTTAAACGCCAACGACCAAATCGTAGCAATGAACGGGCTTCGTATTGCTCCAACTGATTCGGTCAAGGATTTTACGACGCAGTTAGAAATGAAAAAACCGGGCGATAAAATTCGTCTGACCTTTTTTCGCTTTGACGAATTGCGCGAAATGCAATTTACGCTTGGCGGACGCGCGCCGCAAAACTACAAAATCGTCGCGCTCGACAATCCGTCGAAACAACAAAAACGTTTGTATCAAAGCTATTTCGGCGCGGAGTTGAAATAAAGCGGAAAGCAAAGAATTTGAAACCGCAGATAAACGCAGATTGATTCGGATAACAGGTGATAAGTAATAGGCGAGAATTGATAACATCTGCTTCTACTAATCACCTGTTTAATTTGTAGTTGAATTTTTATGTTTCAAAAAAACTTTACAAAATTGATTTTAATTGCGTTTGTATTTTCCGCATTGGGCTGTCAGCGCACAATTTTCCAGTCGCCGACGGTTGCGCCCGCGACTTTGCGCGACGTTTCGGCTATAAAGCTAAATTTCCGTTTTGAAACGGACGTTCCCGCGCCGACCGTTTCACCGAACAAAACGGCGCAGAGCGACGAAAGAAACGCGGCGGTACAAACTGATTTCGACCAAAACCGCACGCAGGAGCTTCTCGACAGAACGATTGCTTCACCCGACAGACAAAGAATTTTAGCCGTCTATCGCCGAGTCGAAGATTTGCCATCGGAATTTCGTCTGGATATGTATTTGCCGGACGGTAAATTACTGCGAAAAATTACGCCCGACACGATGGCGGTTCACTTTGCCGATACGATTGTCTGGTCGTCGGATTCGGCAAACGTCGCTTTTGTCGCAATGGTGAGAATCGGCGGAGGTCAGCCAAACGCTGCTCCGGCATCACCTTCTCCAACTCCAATGCCTGCGACCGAAGACACCGCAAACACTTCACTGAGTACCGAGTTAAACGCCGAAGCAAACGCAAATGCCGCAAACGTCGATGCAAACGCGGCTGTTTTGCCGACACCGGTTGCTACCGTCGACGAAGCGGCGAAAAACATTTTCACTTTTCGCACCGAACAGCTTTATGTCTGTAATGCTGAAGGCGGCGAGCTGAAAGCGATTACGCAAAACGAAGGTTTGATTTATTTTTATTTCGTTTGGTCGCCGGACGGTTCGAGTCTGGCGGCGCTGGCAGAAACGTTTCAGGAATGGAATTATACAAAAGCGCAAGCCGATGCGAAGGGAGAGATTTTTTTGCCGGCGGGCAGATTGCGTCTGGTTGAAAAAACCGGACGCGAGCGTCGTCTTGACGATAATCTGACAACCGTTCGTCCGGTCTGGTCGCCCGATTCGGCAAAAGTCGCCATCGCTTTTAACACGCAGGTCAGAATCTACGACACCATCGGCGACGCGCCAACGCAAGCCGCAATTCCGCTTCGCAATCAATTGTTGATTTCCTCAAAATCGTATGACGAAGAAGCACAACGCAAAGAAGAAAGCGCAAATATAAATACGAATATCAATTCAAACGCGCCCGCGACGAATTCAAATACCAATACGACGGCAAACACAAATGCCAATACCACGATTAACCAGCCGCTCGGAACGCTGCCGGACGAAAATATGCTGGTTTCGTTTAATCCGATAATCAATCTCGAATGGAGCGAAGACAAAATGCTATATCTGCAAACCGGTTACGTCAAAGAATATAAAAATGAAGGCGACAGCCGCCACAGCTATCTGCGCTGGCATCGTTTAATTTTCAGCCCGCAAGCCATCGCTCTGGGAAAATAACTGTGGAACTTACAATTATGAACAACCAAACAATTACAGACCTTTACACGGCAAGCGATAAAATCCGTGAGAAGCTAATCGAAACCGTCGAACATTTGACGGACGAACAAGCGAGTTCATTGCTCGACGGCGAAAAATGGACGATTACAGAGTTTGTCGAGCATATCGCCATCGTTGAAGAAGGAATGACGAAAATTTCCGCAAAACTTCTGGCACAGGCTCAAACTGCCGATAAAAAAGGCGACGGCAAAGCAAACTTGTCAAAAAATTTCGCGCAGAAAGCCGCCGCGATGCGCGACCAAAAGTTTGAAGCGCCCGACCGCGTGCGTCCGACCGGAACGAAAACAGTTGCCGAATCTCTGGAAAAAATGCGGGAAAATCGGCAGCGTCTCGAAGATTTACGCCCGCTTTTTGAACGAGTCGAATGTTCGGATTTCAAATTTCCGCATCCGTTTATGGGCGAACTTAGCGCCTCCGAATGGCTCGCGCTCATCGGCGGACACGAAGCGAGACATCTGCGACAAATCGAAACGTCGCTCGCAAAAATGCGCGAATAAATTTGCGGTTGAAGTTGTGAAGTTTTGTTTACGGAAACTTTAAAGCGGATTTAAATAAAGCTCGACAGCGTTTTCAACCGATTTCGCCTAAACGATTTCCATTATCTCGGCAAGCGATTTTCTTTCGATATCTGGAACTTTTGCGCCTTCCGCCGGATAACCGACCGGAATCAAAACAAACGGAATCTCCGTCTTCGGGCGCTTTAAGATTTCCTGCAAAAAACGCATCGGCGAAGGCGTGTGCGTCAAGGTCGCCAGTCCTGCATTGTGAAAAGCCGCAAGCAGCATTCCGACGGCGATGCCGACTGATTCCTGACTGTAATAGGTCGGCTCGATTTCGCCGTCTTCGACAATCGAATTGATGCGGAAAACAACGATTAAATAAGGCGCGATTTCAAGAAAAGGCTTGTGTTCGTCCGTTCCCAAAACCGCAAGCCGGCGCAGCCATTTCGCCGACATTCGCCCGTGATAGCTTTCGTATTCCTCGCGTTCAGCGGCGACGCGGATTTTACGTTTTATCTCTCTGTCTCTCACGACGACAAAACGCCACGGCTGCATATTCGCGCCCGAAGGCGCAGTTCCCGCAGCCAAAATCGCTTTTTCAATCGTCTCGAGCGGAACTTCCTCGGCGGAAAAATCGCGCACGGTGCGCCGCCCGTTCAAACTTTCGTAAAACTCCGCAGCCTTTTGAATCTGCTCGTCTTTTGCGACGCGCCGAAAGTTTAGCAATTTAAATTTTGGCTCGCTCATTGTGCGCTTTTTTGCCTTTTCGCGGCAATTCTTAAATTTTAATTTTGCGTGTTGAATTCCGCAACGACCGGCGTGTGGTCTGACGGACGTTCCGCGCCGCGAGGTTTGCGGTCGATCCAGCAGCCGACGCATTTTTCCGCTAAATTCGCCGATGTCCAAATATGGTCAATCCGCAAGCCCTGGTTTTTGAAAAACGCGCCTTCGCGGTAATTCCACCACGAAAATTTTTTCTCGTCGCCGTTGACTTTGCGGAAAACATCCGTAAAACCCCATTGCTTGACGTGATGAATCGCGGCTCGTTCGGGTTTTGTAAAATGCAGTTTCCCTTCCCAAAATCCGACGTTCCAAACGTCGCGCTCGTCGGGCGCGACATTGAAATCGCCGCACAAAAGCACATCTGAATTCTTATCAAAATCCGCGTCGAAAAACTTTCTCAAACGCTGAAGCCAGTCGAGTTTGAAGGCGAATTTGTCAGTCCACAGTTCCGTGCCGTTTGGAATGTAAGTATTAACAACACGAATGTTCCCGACCGTTGCGGCAATAAGACGTTTGGGCGCGTCGGCTTCGTCGTCGGGGAAATTTTTCTGCACATCACGGATTTCGTGCTTCGACAAAATCGCCACCCCGTTATAAGATTTCTGTCCGATAAACGCAGCATCATAACCGGCATTTCTAATTTCTTCAAGCGGAAATTTTTCATCGACGCATTTAGTCTCCTGCAAACACAAAACGTCGGTTTCGGTCGCCTCCAGCCATTTCAAAACCTGTTCGAGCCGAATGGCGATTGAATTTACATTCCAAGTTGCAATTTTCATTTTCGATACAATTTAACCACAGATAAATAGTAATGGTGAATGGTGAATGTAAGAAGGTTTTTATTCACCATTCATCATTCACCACTATTAAAATCTGTGTGGCTGATTTCCCGCCTTTTTTACTTTCGCGCGTTTCTATCCCAAAAAATCCCGTCTGAAAAACCTTGAATCGTTTTATCATTTTCGGCTAATTCCAGACGCTTTTCCGCCAACAGACAATAATGCTCGTCGGCTTCGATTGCCGTAAAATTTCGATTTAATTTCTTTGCAACGATTGCGGTTGTTCCCGAACCGGCGAACGGGTCAAGAATCAAATCTTTTTCGTTTGTCGAGGCGAGTATGATTTTTGCCAGAAGTTTTTCGGGTTTTTGCGTCGGGTGCACGGTGTTTTCCGGCATTGACCAAAACGGAACGGTCAAATCAGTCCACAAATTCGACGGCGAAGTGGCGCGAAAATTTCCCCGCTCGCTCTTTTCCCAATCTTTCGGCGCGCCGTTTTCCGTGTATGGCGCAAGAACTTTGCGCTTGATTTTTACGGCTTCACGGTTGAAAACGTAATCGTCCGAAACGGTGAAAAACCAAATGTCTTCCGAAGAGTTTTTCCAATTCTTTCGCGCGCCGCGTCCTTTTTCGCGTTCCCAGGTGATTCGGTTTTGCAGGCGAAAATACTTTGTTCCGGCGCGCTGAATCGCCGAAGCTGAACGCCAATCGCCGCAGATGTAAACCGACGCCGTTGGTTTAAGCAATTGGACGGTTTTTTCGAGCCACGAATCGAGCCAAATTTCATATTCGTCTGGCGAAGTTTGCCGAAACGTTTCCGCGCCGAATAGCTTTGTTAAATTATAAGGCGGGTCGGCGAAAAGCAAATCGAAACTTTCATCCGCCAAGTGTCCCAGAACTTCAAAATTATTGCCGCAAATCGTTTTATTGCAATAGTTTACAGAATCCATTTCCGTTTCAAAATAGACCAGACGATTTCTGTAAAGCTCAATTTCTTCAGCCGACAAATCGAGCGTTCGGTTGCGCGGTGCGCGCTGTTTCTGGTTTGTATTTTGAAAATTCATAGAGGGGTTTTGAAAAAACTTTAGCACAAACGAAGATTTCCCAAAACCGGATATCAATCAGCGAGAAGCAGGAGAGCGAGAAGCGCGGCGCGTTTTGGAATGTCATCAATAAAAATATATTCTTCGAGCGTGTGCGCGCCGTCGCCTGCTATGCCCAAACCGTCAAGAACCGGAACACCGAGAGCGCCGACAAAGTTTCCGTCCGACGCGCCGCCGACTTGAGTTTCGCCTAAATCATAATTGAGCTGCAAAGCAATATTTCGTGCTTTTTCATAAAGATTTACGACATTTTCGGTTCTCTCCATCGGCGGACGATTTATCGCGCCGGTGATTTCAAGTTTTGTGCGCTCGTCGAAAGAATTTAGATTTTTGATTTTGTCTGCGATTCGTTCGGCTTCCGACATCGAACGAAATCTTATGTCAATCGCGCATTCAGCTTCTGCCGGCACGACGTTTGAAGTTGTTCCGCCGCGAACAGTGCCGACGGTTACGGTCGTTCCGCTGTCGAAATTATTTAGTGAATGAAGTTTTTCGATTTGTCTGGAGATTTCTAAAATCGCCGATGCGCCGCGTTCCGGTTCGAGTCCGGCGTGCGCGGGAACGCCCCGGACTTTTAAATTAAACGTTCCGGTTCCCTTACGTCCGGTTTTGACTTTTCCGCCCGCCGAAGGCTCGCAGACTAAACAAAACGCGGCATTTCGCGCTTCGCGTTCGACCAGTGCGCGCCCCGTGGGACTTCCGATTTCTTCGTCGCAACTCAATAAAATCGTAATTGGTCTCGGCGGCTTTAAATTCAATTCGGAAAATAGGCGCAGAATTTCCAGCGTCAAAACGCAATTCCCTTTCATATCGAAGATGCCGCAGCCGTAAAATTTGTCGTTTTCAATTCTGGTCGGATTATTTTTAAAACTCGCGCGCGGATGAACCGTGTCGGTGTGTCCGAGAAGCAAAATCGGTTTTTCGCCGGACGCAAACGTGCGAAGAATAAAATGTTCGCCGTAACCTTCAGCAAAAATCATTTCGATTTCAAAAGATTTTGAAATCGTTCGCGCCGTCCGTTCGAGAAAAGTCGTAACTGTTTGACTTCCCGCAACGTCGCGTGTAGGCGTTTCGATTTCAACAATTTCATGAATCAAATCTAGGACGTTTGCCTGTCTGTCTCGAAAATAGTCAAGAATTTGCAAGGGTTTCATTTTTAAGAGCTACGATTGATTGTGATTGATTTTCGAATTTATCAAAAGAATTTGAGTTAAAAATGGTGCGGACGAGAAGAATCGAACTTCCACGAGCTTGCGCCCACAGGCTTCTGAGACCTGCGCGTCTACCAGTTCCGCCACGTCCGCGCGAGAATCGGGTAAAGCAAATGATACGAATTTAATTTCTAAAGTTCAAGAACGCATCGGTTTTAATTGCCTTATATTACTGCTTTCTAATTCATAACTCTCAAAAACAATAAATCATACTTTTCTCATATTTATGCTCTTTTAGGCTCAAACACAGGTCAAAATGTTCAATGGAGCAACCTTCGGAGCAACTTTCGGAGCAACCTCTGGAGCAACCTGAATTGTGCGGAGAGCTAATAAATGAGGGAAAAAATGAGAGAAAGAGTAGGACAGCTATTTGAAAATAAGAAATCAGGAAATTGGGTTGCCAGAGTTGCATATAAAAATCTAAATGGTAAGAAAACAGCAATACAGCAAACTGCAAAGAGTAAAGAGGATGCCAAGAAAATCTTAAAGAAGCTGATAGAAAAGTTGGATGCCGGAGGTCGTAAAGCGATAGATGCAGAGAAGCTATCTTTTGACGATTTGGCAGACTATTACGAAAAGCATTACGCGAAACCTGCAAAGTTTATTGATGATAGAAAGGTTGAAGGGATGCGTAATGTAAGCCGGGTTAAAGGCTTTGTCAAACTGTTTCGGGAATACTTTGGGAAAATGAGAATACAGCAAATTGGGTATGAAGAAATTGTTGCCTTTAGAAGCTATCGTTTATCAATTCCCACACACTACAAAACGACTCGAAACATCGCCACGATGAACAGAGAATTATCCAACCTGAGACGAATTTTTAACATTGCTATTCGTCAAGGTTGGCTTACAAGAAATCCTGTCAATATGGGTGAACCGTTAATTGACCGTTCAGCAGAAAGACGCAGAACAAGGGTTTTATCTTTGGAAGAAGAAAAACGCCTCCTAGAGGCTTGCACAGGCAAAAGAAGGCATCTTATACCGTTAATCATCTGTCTGTTAGACACCGGCGCTCGTCGGGGCGAAACTCTTAAACTTAAATTCTCTGATTTGGACTTTGAAAACAGGTTGATTACCTATCAAGCCCTAAACACGAAGTCATTAAAAACTCGTCAGCTTTGTATGACAAGCCGCGTTCACAATGAGCTTTCAAAACTGTGGGAAAATTCGAGTAAAAATGAAGATGAGTTAGTATTTAAGTTGAAAGACGTTAGGAAGTCTTTCGAGAACGCCTGTATAGAAGCAAACATTCCAACGGGCAGACCTTTTGGAATTACCCTGCATAGCCTTAGACACTCTGCTGCAACCCGTTTAATCAACGGACATTTACCAATTCAGATGGTCAGTCGGATACTCTCGCACGAAAATCCACAGACCACATACAGATATTTGTCTTCAACTGACGAAACATTATGGCAAGCCGCATCAATCTTTGAATCAATCCAACATCAAACTACTAATGATTCTCAAATTGAATCGGACTTAATCAACTAACTTTGCAGAATAGAAAGCCAGTCAGAGTGCAAATGCTCTCAGTTGGCTTTCTATTATTACTTTTGCTGATATGCAATCACGCTATTGTCTAGCTTTCTCCGCAACTTTATTCAGCATTTCATCTAAATCTTTCCGCTTGAGCAAACGACCATTGACAACAACGGCATTCCAAATTAGATGTCTTCACTCTTATCAAGCTGATTACGGCGTGAAACCGACGCGGCGGAGCAAATCTTGAAAGCGTGGGTCTGAGCGCAAATTGTCGAACTGCGCATCTACCTTTAATAAGGTCAAGCCCTCGTTCCGGTCTTCGTAAGCTTTCTCGAGCCATGCGAAAGCCTTATCTCTCTCACCGAGTCCCGCATAAAAACTTGCGACCTCACCAGCAAATACTTTGTCGCGGCGACTTTCCAGATAATTGATTCTATGCCGCAAGAAGCCATTCCAACCCGATTTATTGAAGGCATCTTTTGTCGCTTCTATCTCCGACAGCAACTCGCCTTCGAGCGCCATTTGCTTGGAGTATGACGCTACCGCTTCCCCATACATGCCTTTATTGGAATAGGCTTCAAAAAGAAAATGATTCGCGTCGGCAAAGTTCGGGTCGAGTTCGAGAGTTTTCCGTATCTGGTTAATTGCCTCGTCATACCGACGGGCGGCGTTCAAGTTAATGCCCAAAACCAAATTTGTAATCAATGAAAACGGGTCTAACTCAAGAGCGCGTCGCGTTTCCGCCAGACCTTCATCAAAGCGTCCTTCACGAACAAGCATCTCACCGTACCATTGATGCGCCGTCGGATAACTGGGATTCAATTCGAGAGCGCGTTTGTAGTGCTGTTCAGCGCCTGCCCAATCGCCGTCGTAGTCGCTGAGGACAGGTGCTAGAGAGACGTGCGCTTCGGCTAAATTATCATTCAGCGATAACGCTTTTAACGCCGCCTCTTTCGCCAGGGGCATCGTCTCTCTTCTCGTCGCCTTGTTATCGAATACGGGAAGCAAGCTATAAGAATCAGCAAGTCCGGTGTAAGCCAGAGCGTAGTTCGGGTCAAGGGCGATTGCCTGCTTAAAGTATTCGATAGCTTTCCTGAAACCGTCCGGCGAACGCTTGTTCCAATAAAAACGCCCTTGCAAATAAAGTTTGTAGGCTTCGGTGTTCTCTGTATAATTCTTTGCTAACCTTTGCTCATCCGCCCCTGACAGTCGCACTCGCAGTTTATCTGACACATCACGGGCAATCTCGGCTTGCAAGGAAACGAGATTAGCTAATTTCTTGTTGTATTGGTCGCCCCAAATTCGGTTGCCCGTCATCGCGTCCACTAATTCCAGATACAAAACTAATTCGTCGCCGCGCTGGACGACGCGCCCGTTCAAAATCGCCTGCACATTTAACTCTTTACCAACAGTTTGCGCGTCCGTTTCTTTGCCTTTGTAACGAAACACAGATGAACGTGCCTTAATATTTAGCTTCGGAATCTGTGACAAATTACTGATGAGTGTTTCTGTCATTCCATCTGAAAGATATTCAGTATCAGCATTAGCGCCTTCATTGACAAACGGCAAGACGGCAATAGATTCGATTTGTGTTGCGTTTGCCGAACGATGGGCGAAAAACCAGTATCCAAGTCCGACTGCCGCAACCAACAAAATCAACAAACCAGCACCGAAACTGCGTTTGTGTTGTTTTATTCCGCTTGCGATGTATTCAGCACTAGAGGTTGTATGAGCGACATCTGTTGTTGTCGCGTTGAGGGTTTGTGTTTTCGATTCTTCTCGATTCGGTGGTGTGGTTCGTTCCAACTTGTTTTGAAACGCTAAGTCTTGTTTGATGTCTTTCAAATCAAGCCACAAATCCTTTATATGCTGGTAGCGTTCTTCACGATTCTTTCTCAAACTCTTGCCAATGATTCTTTCCAGCTCCTTTGGAACATCAGAAACATAATGTGAAACAGGCATTGGTTCGCTTTTCAAGATTGAAGCTATCCGTTCATTTGCTGTCTCGCCTGTGAAAGGCAGCTCGGAACAAATCATTTCGTAAAGCACAACGCCAAGACTCCAAATATCAGTCCTTTCGTCCGTGTCTTTTCCTTTAGCTTGTTCTGGCGACATATAGCCGACTGTTCCCATTACAACGCCAGCTTTGGTTTGAATAAGTGCGCGGGTTGCCGCTTCATTATCTAAAGCTACTTCTTTCTTTTCGGTTAATTTTGCCAACCCGAAATCAAGGACTTTCACAATCCCGTCACGGCGAATCATAATGTTCTCTGGTTTGAGGTCGCGGTGAATTATTCCTGCTGCGTGTGCCGCCGAAAGAGCGAATGCGGTTTGTTCAGCGATATTGAGTGCTTCGCTCAAAGAGAGTTCTCCGCTGCTCATCCTTTCTCTTAATGTTTCGCCTTCAATCAATTCGGTGGCGAGAAAGTGCAAACCGTTCTCCGTTCCAAATTCGTGGACGGTTAAAATGTTCGGATGGTTAAGAGCAGAAGCGGCACGGGCTTCCTGTTCAAATCGTCGAAGGCGGTCTTTATCGGCAGCGAAAGTTTCTGGTAAAACTTTTAGAGCGACTCTACGATTCAGGCGTGAATCCTCCGCCAAAAAAACTTCGCCCATCCCGCCCTCACCGAGTTTGGAGATGATGCGGTAATGCGACAAATTTATTTTGGATGAAGATTCTTTCATCTATCTTTTCCAAATCATTGCGGCAATCCTATCCGCCGCAGCAAATCCTGAAAGCGCGGCTCGGATTTCAGACTGTCAAAAGATGTGTCAACTTTCAAATAAGTTATTGCATCGTCGTGTTCGGCAAATGCCTTTTCTAACCATTCGAAAGCCAGTTCCTTTTCTCCAAGCAGCGCGTAGTCTGCAGCGACAGCGACAGCCGAGCCTATACCTCGCTCATAATATTTTACGTCATACTCAAGAGTCTTGCGCCAAAAGCCAGTTGCACCACTTGTCTTTATCGCCTGCCGAAAATCCGCGTTTTTTAGTTCGCAACTTTCAACTGTTTCGATATTCAAAAGAACTTCACCTTTACACCTAAGCTCGATGGATTCTTCATACATCCCTCTTTCAGCATAAATAGCGGCGACAAACTGATAAGGCAAGGGATATGTCGGCTCGGTTTCAACCAATTTTTTGAATTGTGCCATAGCTTCATCATTACGACGCAATGTCCAGTAGCGCAGCCCGAGATTCAAATTTACAGCGCGAGAGAATGGGTCAAGCTCATAAGCTCTTTTTATTTCAAAAAGAGCTTCATCATACCGTCCAAGTCTTTCGAGCAGCTCCGAATACCATTGGTGTGCGGTGGCAAAATTCGGATTTAGTTCAATAGCGCGTTTGAAATTATTTTCGGCTTCAGCGAAATCCCAATCGTCAATTTTTCTTTCCGCTAATACGGCGTGGGCTTCGGCAAGATTGTTATCGAGTTCTAAAGCTTTTAATGCTGCTGCTTTTGCTTTTAATCGTAATTCGCTGCGCTCCTGCTTGGTAATTGCGGCATTACTGGTGAAAACTCCATAAGCCATCGCCAACCCGCCATAAGCCTTTGCATAAGCGGGGTCTTTGTCAATCGCTTGCTGGAATAGCGAGATGGATTGTTTGAGGTCGTCGGTTGTGCGTTTGTTCCAGTGGTAAAGCCCTTTGAGATAAAGCTGATAGGCTTCCGTATTTTCAGTGTAAATTTTTGTTACCTGTTGCTCTTCTACGCCAGATAATCTCGTTTTAAGTTTGCTTGAAACATCCCGCGCAATCTCGCTTTGCAATGAAACAAGGTCTGCCTGTTTACGGTTGTAATTCTCACTCCACAAAACTTTCTCGGTCGCGGCTTCCACCAATTCGATATACAAAGTCAAATCTTGTCCGCGCTGGACGACGCGCCCGTTCAAGACAGATTGCACGTTTAACTCTTTTCCGATTGTCTGCGCGTTTGTGTCTTTGCCTTTGTAACGAAACACAGAACTTCGGGCTTTTACCAAGAGATTTGGAAGCTGTGACAAACTGCTGATTAAAGTTTCAGTCATTCCGTCCGACAAGTATTCGTTATCTGCGTTGCCGCTTTCGTTGACAAACGGCATTACAGCAATTGATTCAATTTGTCCTTTTGTGGATGAAGAACGAGAAGTGAAAAACCAATAGCCTAATCCGATTGATGCAAAAAGCAAAACCATTAGCCCGATAACGAAACCACGTTTGTGTTGTTTGATTTCCGTAACAACATATTCGGCACTTGAAGTTGTGTGTGCGACATCTGTTGTTATCGCATTAAGAATCTGCGTCTTTGCTTCGTCTCGATTTGGTGGAGCGGTAGTTCGTTCTAATTTACTTTGAAACTTTAACTCCTCTTTTACATCTTCCAAATCAATCAGCAAATCTTTCGCCGTTTGATACCGTTTGTCTGCGTCCTTTTGTAGTGTCTTTCTGACAATACGCTGCAATTCTGCTGGCAGATTTTCGTCAAGTTGCACAGGTTCTTTTGTTAGAATTGAGACAATCGTATCGCTGGTTGTTTCGCCTATAAACGGTTGTTGTCCAGAAAGCATTTCATATAAGCAAACTCCTAAACTCCATACATCTGTTCGTTCGTCAATGTCTTTCCCACGAGCTTGTTCTGGTGACATATACGCTACAGTTCCCATTATCATTCCTGCCTTTGTATTAACCTGAGCGCGTGTCTCTGCTTCAGCATCAAGCGTATTTGGGTTTTTCTCAACAAGTTTAGCCAGACCGAAATCAAGGATTTTCACATAACCATCACGACGAATCATAATGTTTTCAGGTTTTATGTCTCGATGAATAATATGCGCCCCGTGAGCAACAGATAAGGCAGCGGCAATTTGTTCGGCTATTCTTACCGATTCATAAACCCCTAAATCATTTTCCTCTATCTTTTGGCGCAAGGTTGAGCCTTCGATGTATTCCGTAGCGATAAACAATTGGTCGCCTGTTTCTCCAATTTCGTGGATAGTGATGATATTCGGGTGATTTAAGGCGGAAGCAGCTTGCGCTTCACGTTCAAAACGAAGCAAGCGTTCTTTATCGGCGGCGATATTTTCAGGTAGAATTTTGAGCGCGACTTTGCGATTAAGGCGAACGTCTTCTGCCAGATATACCTCACCCATTCCGCCAGCCCCGATTGGAGAGAGGATTTCGTAGCGTCCAAGTTTTGTATGTGCGGCAATCGTCATCACAACCTTTTACTGCGGCAAACCGACGCGCCGGAGCAAATCTTGAAAGCGTGGGTCTTCACGCAAAGGGTCAAGGCGCGGCTCGACTTTAAGCCAAATCAAGAAAAAGAAACGCTCGTGATATGCCTTTTCCAGCCACGCGAAGGCTTGCTCTTTCTCACCCAAACCAACATAGATTAAAGCTATCCAATACGGATTGATATAACTCTGTTTTGATATTTCCCGCAATTCGTCGAGCAACTGCTGCGCTTCCGCGCGTTGCCCCGCGACCGCGTAGACGTGACCGAGCGAAGCTATCAGTTGCGGATGCCGAACAAATGCCAGCCCCTTTTGATGTTCCGCAATAGCTTGCGGATACATTTTCTTCTGCTCGTAAGCCGCTCCCAACTGCTTATAGGCGATGAAAAAGCGCGGGTCTAAATCGATAGCTTTTTTGTACTGTTCTATCGCTTCATCGTACTGCCGCGCATAATAAAAGGCGCTTCCCACGTCCGCAGTAATGATGAGCGAAAGCGGGTTGAGTTCTTGGGCGCGTTTCATTTCCGCCTTTGCCTCATCGAGCCGTCCTGTTGCGGCTAAAACATAACCGCCGTATAGCTGATGGGCGTCGGCATAATTGGGATTGAGAGATTGAGCGCGTTTCAATTCTCTTTCAGCCTCCGCCCAATTCCAATCGTAAAGCGTCCTGACCGCGCCCATTACCGTGTGAGCTTCGGCAAGCGTGTCATCAATCGCCAACGCTTTCGCGGCATAAGCCTTCGCTTTCGGATAAGTCTCATTCGGCGGCAAATAGCTGTTTCCCATCACGCTGTAACAGGCAGCTAATCCGGTGTAAGCCAAGGCATAATTCGGGTCTTTTTCGATAGCTTGATTATAATATTCAATGCTCTTCTGCAAATCTTCCCGCGTGAACTTGTTCCAAAAGTATTGTCCCTTCAGATAGAGTTGGTAGGCTTCGACGTTTTCCGTGTAGCTACTCGTCACGCTTTGCGCTTCTGACTTTGTTAGCCGCTGCCGCAACTTCTGTGAAATATCTCGTGCAATTTCGCTCTGCAAAGAAACGAGGTCTGTTTGTTTACGATTATATTGTTCACCCCACAAAACTTTTTCCGTAGTAGCCTCCACCAATTCGATATATAAAGTTAAATCTTGTCCGCGCTGAATGACGCGCCCGTTCAAAACAGCCTGCACGTTTAATTCTTTGCCAATTTGCTGTGGGTTTATCTCTTTGCCTTTGTAACGAAATACGGAACTTCGTGCTTTAACCGAAAGATTAGGAAGATGTGACAAACTGCTGATTAAAGTTTCGGTCATTCCGTCCGACAGATACTCAGTATCAGCATTGCCGCCTTCATTGACGAACGGCAAAACAGCTATTGAATCTATTTGTTTTGTTGAGCGTCCTGCAAAATACCAATAACCCAAACTGATTGATGCAAGAAATAAAACCATTAACCCAATAACAAAGCCGCTTTTGTGGCTTTTGATTTCAGATACAACATACTCCGCGCTCGAGGTTGTGTGTGCAGCGTCGCTTGTCGTTGCACCCAAGATTTGTGTTTTCGATTCTTCTCGATTAGGTGAAGCGGTTCTTTCTAACTGATTCTGAATCTGTAAATCCTGCCTTACATCTTTCAAATCAATCAGTAAATCTTTCGCCGTTTGATAACGCTCTTCGCGGTCTTTCTTTAGCGTCTTGCTGCTGATGCGTCCAATCTCTTGCGGGACTTCGGGTAATAGTAGTTGAATGGGCGCAGGTTCTTTATTGAGAATCGAACCGATAACATCCATCGCATTCTCGCCTTCAAATGGCTGTTTGCCTGCCAGCATTTCATAAAGCACAACACCAAAGCTAAAAATATCGCTTCTAGCATCTATGTCTTTGCCTCGCGCTTGTTCGGGCGACATATAACTTGCCGTTCCGATTATCATTCCAGGACTTGTTCCCTCTGCTTTTATTGCTGTTGCTGCTTCTGCGTCAATTGACTCCGCCTTTTTCTCAGTCAGTTTGGCAATCCCGAAATCAAGAATCTTCACTACTCCATCCGGGCGAATCATCACGTTCTCAGGTTTAATATCTCGATGAACTATTCCCGCACGGTGAGCAGCGTCTAAGGCAGACGCAACTTGTATTGCAACGTCAAGAACATTCTTGAGATTCATCCGTTCACTTCTCAAACGGCTGTGCAGTGTTTCACCTTCAATATATTCGGTGGCAATGAAGTGTGTGTTGTCTGTTTTGCCAATTTCGTGAATGGTGATGATGTTCGGATGATTAAGAGCAGAGGCAGATTTTGCTTCTTGAACAAATCGGCGCATCCGTTCCGTGTCATTTGCCAAATCTTGGGGTAGAATTTTTAGCGCAATCAGACGTTCCAGTTCTGCATCTTCGGCAAGGAATACTTCTCCCATTCCGCCTTTTCCAATTGCGGAACGGATTTTGTATCGTCCAATTTGTTCGCCTGCTGAAATCATTATTTAAAGTGAGCAAATTCTAACACGAGTCCACAGTTTATTAAATTCTTTTCTGATTTGTGGGTTCGGTAGGTTCTATTTGAGATAGAGGTGGGATTTGAAATAAGGAAAGTCAGTGAGTAAAAATGCTCTCGTTCGGCTTTTATTCGTATCACCTTAAAGATTGAGCCTTTGATATTGTGCAAACAGCTTAGTAATCTCAGCGTTGATACTCTGTTTAGCGGCAAGATTAGATTCTTTGTCTCGCTGCTTTATCAGTTCTTCGATTTGGTGTTGAATGATTTCTTGTTTTGTTTCCGGCTCTTTGCTTTTACTTATTTGATATTTATTGTCCATAAAACGATTTTACTACATTCAGAACACTACTCTGAATGCCCAGTAAGCAAGTAAAATAACCTGCCTTATACCTATTGCTAGATGTCCTTTATTTGGCGTTTAGACGCGCTGTGAAAGTGTTGTTTTGTAGTTCCAACTTCCCTAACCTTTTGAATAGATGCCTTTTGCGGTGTCATAAATCGCCTTTAGCAGCTACTTGACTTTTCCAAACAAAGTGATTGTAAATAGTTGATTATACTGTAGTTACGCTTGACATTGATGAGCTTTTCGTGATATATTATTAGTAATAGATGGATAATGATTTCTATGCACATTTGGCAAAATTCCAGCAGGTTTTTAAGATTTTAGCCGAAATTTCGACAACTTTATGCCAGACTTACGGGGTATCTATAAGTTACACAAAAGTCAAGTAACTTGTTCAAAAATTAAGACTTAGGGTATTGACTTTTCGTTGCAAGTATGAGACAATGTATTTAATCAGCAACAATACAACAAAAGTTTTAGCTGATTAAAAACGAGGTCTAATAAGGATATGTAAAGAGACTAGCCAGCTCGGATTTTGGCTTTCTATGCCCTGCTTTTGTAGTCTCATATCCTTACCAAAAGCAGGGCTTTATTAATTTATAAAACCGTAAAAGTAATAACTGAAAGAGATTATCTCTTATTGGTTCGGGTAGAAGTGCGTTCAAATTCAGGCAAGGGAGGACAATTTAACAAATATAAAGATGAAAATTCCAGTGAGACAAAATTCAAAAAAGAGAAATATCAGCGAAGAGAAAAACAGGATTCTAATGCTGGTTGATTTTACCATTCCGTATGTCAAAGAGCTTCGTAAATTACCACTGGTGAAAAGTGTTACCGCGAGTATCTTAATGCAGCAGCTTGATTATTGGTTCAACATTCAGGGAAAAGAAAGTTTCTATAAATTTCTTGAGCCTTGCGATAACCAACGCGCATACAAGCCGGGCGATAGCTGGACAGAAGAGTTAGGGATGAGCGCAGACGAGTTTAAGACTGCCTTCGGACAAATCGGAGTTAGCTATAAGTCAAAAGCTCAATACGACGCAGCCCCGGACAAATTTCAAGGGAAATACTATTGCAGTTATTTCAATCGAGTAAACCGCGAGACTCTGTATTTTAGAAACGATGAATTAGTTGATAGAGATTTGAATAATCTGTTTCTCGGAAATGGAGAAGCACAATCTGTAGAAACTGACAAGATTGATTCTGTGGAAGTTAATAGTTACTACTCTGTAGAAGACGACATTTCCAGTTTAGTAGAAGAAGAAACGATTGCTTTGGAATCTACAGAGACTACATCAGATAACACGTCAAAGATTACAACAGATAATACTTCAAAGAGAGAGGAAGAACAGTCTCACTCATCGAATGAAAGAAGTAAGTTGGAAGAAGAAATCACAAATAAGAAGGATATTGATAATTCCTTTTACTCTACTTCTTTAGATGTTGAAAATTGCTCTGACAATTCGGATAACAGTGAGGTAATTGAGAGCATTCCTGTTATCAGTGAATCTTATTCATACTCTCAGACCAGCCAAACCGCCGGGCATTTGCCCGACGATTTCAAAGTAACAGATGATATGCGTGAATGGGTGGAGGAAGAGACGCATAAAGGGAATATTAAAAGTGATATTAACATTGACCGAGCGACCCAAAAGTTCATTATTCATAATGACGGCAAGAAGAAAAGCAATTGGATTAACCAATGGAAACTATGGATTATGAACGAGAAACCAGAGCAATCATCTTCTGGATATATGAACGCCAGCCAACGCCAAACGGAGCAGTTCAGAAGATTAGCCCAAGAAAACCCTTACGCTGACCTTGATGATAATGACAACAGCTTCTACAAACCATATATGAACGCAAGCCAACGCCAAGTGGAGCTGTTCAGAGAATTAGAGGAAGAAGACGGATACGCTGACGTTACTGATTAGTTTAGAAGGCTATTTAATTGGAGTTTAAGGGCGTTTTGAGCGCGTTATTATGATTTTTCATCTCAAACTAAGCGTGAAAAAAGACAGTCATATTGGCGCATTACAGGGCATTAGAGAGCTTTTTATTTTGAGACTTTTGTGGTCGGGTATGGGTATCGTTTGATTGTTATAACTTGTGTGCTGATTGGACAAAAAAATCAAAATTACACAGGAAAATCAACAATCAAAATTTTCAGAAAAGTAAATCACGCATTTTCTTGGATATCTTGTATATCGGTGAATTGATTTATGTGAACTTCGAGATAGAAAATTCGGAGGATTTGAGCGATTTTTCTGAAATAGTCAAGTTTGCATTTCTGTCGGCATCATTACGGGGTTTAGGTATTTACTTATTTTACAATAGTGATGAAATTTTATGCTCCGGCATCGAAACACAATTTGAAAAATCACTTCAATCCACTAATTGGAGTGTTAACCGAGTAGAATTTAGAATCACGAATAACAATCCGCTTGTGGCAAACCGGACATTAACCAGCGACGTTTTTAACAAAGTCTCTGTTTCGCTCTCACGTTCAATGATTTGTCGGGCGCACCGTTGCCTAAGGATGATTAATATATTGACCATAATCCGGGCGTAACTAATTCCAATAAATGATTGTCCGGGTCGCGAAAGTAAAGGCTTGTCCCGCCGCGCGTCCACTTATACTCGCTTTCAGTTTCAACGTCATTATCACGCAACCAATTCTTCCATTGCTCTAAATCACTTGTTGGAATTGAAAAAGCCAGATGCAAATCTCCGCTGCCGTCGTGCGGCGGAATCGTTCCGCCCGAACCGCTCATCGCTACATTAGACGCGCCTTTTAGAAACAAAAGCAAAACTTGTTTGTCCGAGACGCTCAAAGCACAAAGTCGGTCGTCAGAATAAAGCGTTTCAAATTCAAAAACCTTTTTGTAAAAGGACAAAGACAATTCTAAATTATCAACATAAAGCGCGGTTTCTAACACACCATCCAACTTTGGGACATTCATAAATTCTAATCTCACATAAGTTGCTGTTTCATTTCAACTACGACACGCCCAATAGTTGAGATGACGTGGGACGAAACCGAATACACCCAAGCTAAAGTTCGACGGACAACGCCAAATGAAAGTCGCCGTTTCGCCCTCACGTCCATTGAATTGTTGGGCGGCGCGTTCACTACACACGACTTCAGTTTTCAGAGCAAATTTCTTCATCTTGCACTTCATAAACATTTTGAAGGTTCGCGTTTCACATACTACACACAAGTTTTTGATGTCAGTCTTGGGAAGTTGTGTTTTTCAAATCTTGTAATGTATCTTTAAACTCGCTATCATCTGCCGTATTTGAATCGTCGCCAATGTCTGGCAAATCGCCAGTGGTTATTTCAGACGATGCATTGTCAACTCCTCTCTGCATATCATCAGCAACTCTTTGAGCTTCTTCTTTTGTATCAAAGTCTTTTACACCAAGAGGCTCTCGAGTTTCTGAGTCTTCCTGAAGAACCCTATACTTGCCGTCTTTGTTAGGCACAACATCTACAAAATATCTCTTACTCATAATAATCCCTCCATTGATAAGTGGTATGTTTATACGCTGAAACCCTTCACCCTAAAATAACAGGTGTTTGTTTATTCTTTTAATTCTAAATTGCTGCTAATAATTTTACTAATGAGACTTGATTCATCCTCCACATTATTTGCCCAGTCCTGGAGTTGACAGAACCGAAGATGAAGTTTTTGTTTGGCATCAACCCATAGAAATAAAGTCAGGCACAAATACGATAGAAGTTGACCAATACAATGCAGAGACTGTTCTTTCATTAGATGAATAATTTTTATGAAATATCTAGTGATGGAAGGAAGGTATAATTTCGGTCAGGAAGCTGATGTTATGTTTGCTACTAATGACAAGGAAGAAGCTATAGAAGCAGCAAAAGATTTCGGTCAAGGAACGGTTGTTGTAACTTTAGATGAAGAAGGCAATAAACAGAGAATCTTTACTGCTGCTTACAAGCCTGATTTAGCATTAACTGGATAATTGAAAATTTCTTGCACTCTTAGAAAATGATTGGTCGGAAGTTCTTTAGTATCCCTCCGTTTGCTCACTAAGCCATCTGTCAGCTTCTTCTTGCGTAGGCTCTCTTCCTAATTCTTCACGAAGACGTTTTTGTGCATCGGATTGCTCTTGGCGCACTAATGCCTCAAGCGAAGAATCATTTTCTTCAACCAAATTACTTTCAAATTCTTGCTCAGATTTGTTGTCGGTATTCATTGTTTGTATCTAATATCAGGCGATTAATTTTATTACAAGTCCGTCAGACTTTACAATGAAAAGAATTACGAAAAGGATAAACGATTGATGGCAGCATTGGATAAAATCTCAAGCAAGTTCGGCAGAGATACAATTCGTTTCGGAGTGAAAAGAAATAAGCAATGCTGGCAGATGAAAGCCGAGATGAAATCAAAAAGATATACAACTTGTTTGAAAGAAGTTTTGCGAATTTCATAAACGGATTATAATTTACTGCGGTTTATCAAGTTTAATAAATTAAGGAGAAAAAGAAATGGCTGGAAAGTTTGAAATCAAAGAATCAACGGGTGGTAAATTTCGGTTTAATCTAAAAGCTGGCAACGGACAAATAATCTTGTCGAGCGAATCCTACGAAACAAAACAAGGGGCGGAAAAGGGTATTGAATCGGTTCGCAAAAATGCAACTGACGATAATCGTTACGAGCGTAAAACCGCTAAAAACGACGAGGCTTTCTTTGTTCTCAAAGCAGGAAATGGCGAACCGCTCGGACGAAGTGAAACTTATTCTTCCGTTTCGGCAATGGAAAACGGCATTGAGTCGGTTAAGAAAAACGCTCCCGATGCAGAATTTTCTAATACAGCCAGTTAAAAGTATGGGAAACCAGATTGTTATAGAAAAAAGCCCAAAGTTGGAAATGCTGAACGAGTCGAAAGTTTTGTTTTCACTCCGCAATGTTTATTTAACAACCGGCGCACGAGAGGCTTTGGAAGAATCGAATCAAAGGGCAACTGATTTTCTAGCTCGGCATCAGTCGGGCGATTGGGGTGATGTTTGCGAAGATGAGAGACGAGAGAACGAGCTTTCATTAAAAGAAGGCTATCGAATTCTTTCATCCTACAAATCGAATTCTTTCATCCTACAAAACGTCAAAAGGTATAAAAATATGGCTGATAACTGAGGCTGATAGAAGTGCAACGACACTACTTTTACCGGAAGATTATTGAGGGTAGAATTTAATTAAAGCAGTAGGGCTAAAGTGAGCAACCATAGGAGTAACATCTGGAGCAACTTTAACCCTTTTGGAAATTAGGATTTGAGCATTAGATGTTTGAAAAATATTGATTTTATTGGAGTTAAGAATTAGCTAGTTGAAGCTGCTATGGTCATTTTAACAGGCTTCTGAGACCTGCGCGTCTACCAGTTCCGCCACGTCCGCGCGAGAATCGGGTAAAGCAAATGATACGAATTTAATTTCTAAAGTTCAAGAACGACGGAGATTTTTAGCACAAGCGCTAACCGAGAATTGGACTTATTTGATACTGATTGATTATACTTTTAACCATTAGTGTGCCGAAATCCGAAAATTAAATTATCTTTACTTTAATTAAACAGAAATTCATGAAAATCTTTTTTGCTTTACTTTTTTTTATGCTTTTGATCTTGCCGTTCGAGTTGCAGGCTCAACTTATCGAATCCGATACATTTCAAGACCCGAATAAGAAAATGGTCAGCGTTCCAGTTACCGTAAGCGATCGCGAAGGGCGTTATATTTCCGGTTTGAAAAAGGAAGATTTTTCTGTTTACCAGGATGGCGTAAAACAAAAAATCACTTTTTTCGACGCATACGAAGAACCGGTTAATATCGCTTTGCTGATTGACACCAGCGGAAGCACCAGAGATGTAATAAAGAATATCAAAGGTGCCGCCAAAGATTTTATAGAATTATTGAATCGGAAAGACCAATGTCTGTTGGCGACATTCGATTCTGAAGTGAAAATTCTCAGTCCTTTTACTTCCAATCATCAAGTGCTGAAACTTTCTGTCAATAAGATCAAAGCGCCCGAGCGCGGGGCAACGTTTATGTACAGCGCCATCAATCAAATCGCTCGAAAATCATTTGCTAATGTTAAAGGGCGTAAAGTAATTATTCTGCTGTCGGACGGCAAAGATTTCGGCGGCTCTGTGACAAAAGATGAACTATTAAATCTGCTCGAAGAATCGGACGTATTGATTTACACCATATTTTATAAAACCGACCCGACACAAAACCTGGCACAACAAATTAAAAAGTATCGAAAAAAGAAAAAGGAATCTCCGGCTGCAATTCCCGCACAAGTCGTGTATGTGCCTAACGCGCAGGAAGTTGAACTTCTCGAAAAAAATATTGAAATTGAAGCAGTAGATTCTTTGAAAAAAATGTCCGACACGACCGCTGGAAGATTCTACGCCGGCGATTTGCCGGATTTGAAGAAAATTTTTAGAAGAATTACCGGCGAATTGACGCAGCAATATCGGCTCGGTTATCGCTTGAAAGATGCTGCAACAACAAACGGCGCGGCTGCTCACGATATTAATGTTAAAGTCGAGCGACCCGACGTTGTTGTTCGCACACGCGGAAAAATTCGTACAAAACAATCGTAATTTCTGTAATAATTATTTAAATACTTTTACCCGTGAATATGAAAATCTTTTTTTCCGTAATTTTAAGTTTACTGCTTATTTTTCCGATTTTTGCTCAAAAACAAGCAGAAGTAATCGTTACGACAACTTTTTTGCGTAAATCGCCCGATTCAGGTTCGGAGAAAGTTCAAACCGTTCAAAAGGGCGAGAAAGTTACATTTGAAAAAGCTCAAAACACAAACGGTTGGTATTACGTTTCCATATCGAACGGCACAGTCAAAGGCTGGATACGCAAAGACACAGTTGGTTCGGTAACCAAGGCGGAGATTATTAAACAAATACCACAGGCGACCACAGAGACTGCCAAACAAATACCAAAAGCCAGCGCACAGACAGTTAAACAAATACCACAAACAGTCGTTCCAACTCCGACACCGATTGTCAGCGTAACACCGGCTTTAAGTTCATCACCAACTATAAGTTCATTACCGGCTATAAACTCATCACAAACTGTAAGTTCATCGCCGAAATCGTTACCTACTCCGGCAGCAGTTCCGACTCCGGCAGTTGAAGACGAAGAAGTTCTGCGTATTGACACAGAAGAAGTCAGCTTAAACGTGCGTGTTGTTGGCAGCAATAACCGACCGGTCAGCAATTTGAATCAAACACACTTTAAGGTTTATGAAGATAACGTTTTGCAGCCAATCACTTCTTTAACAACTGCCGAAGTTCCGATAATAAACGCTCTCGTCATTGATAATTCGCGTTCGCTTCGCTCGCAGCTCGGAAAAATTATCGAAGCCGGGAAAGTTATTATCGGCACAAACCGTCCGACGGATGAATCAACAATTGTTCGTTTTGTCAGCAAAGACAAAATCGAAGTCGTGCAGGATTTTACGCCGAGTATAAATTCGCTTAACAATGCGCTGGATAATTTATTCGTCGAGGGCGGACAAACGGCGGTTATTGATGCTGTTTATCTAACGGCAAAAAAGGTTGAGCAATATCAAAATTCCCAAACAAAGGAAGACGTAAAGGTGCGCGCCCTAATTCTGGTTACAGACGGCGACGACCGGAACAGTTCTTATAACGAACAACAACTTATCGAGTTACTGCGTAAATCACAAGTGCAAGTTTATGCCGTCGGATTTGTTAGTGATTTAAAAAAAGAACCTGACATTGAGGGCATAAACCGTCAGGAAAAAGCAAAGGCTTTCCTAACTCAATTAGCACGGGAAACCGGAGGAAAGGTTTATTTTCCATATTCCATCAATGAGCTGACGCAAATCGCCTCTGATATTTCCCGCGAGCTGCGCACGCAATACTTGATTTCATATACTCCTACGAATGAAACGCGCGACGGAACTTTCCGAAAAATAAACGTGGCGGTCGCCGAGGGAGCAAACAAAGAGAAAAGAATTGCCGTTACTCGCACGGGCAGAACTTCCGCACCGAAATAAAACTTTTTAAGACATCTTTATCACACGCCTCTTTAGTCGGTAATTTTTGGAGTTTCTCGCGCGAGTTATTTTCCTCTATCCTGTTATCAGAAAAGCAGTGAATAACTTGAAAAAGTTTATACGAAATTTCGGTATATTTTAAAAATGAACGAAGCGAAAACGGAAGATTATTTGCGTGAGAACTTTTCGGACGTTAAGAGAAAGATTGAACGAGCGGCGCAAAAATGCGGGCGAAATCCAAATGAAATAAAACTCGTCGCCGTCAGCAAAACGCATCTGGTCGAAGTTCTGCGAGCGGCAATCACGGCGACGACGGACGCGAGCGTTTTCGGCGAAAATAAAGTTCAGGAAGCGGAAGGTAAGATTTTGGAAATTGGCAGAGAAAATGTCGAATGGCATCTTATCGGTCATCTGCAATCGAACAAAGCGCGCAAAGCCGTACAGCTTTTCGATGTCGTTCACACGCTCGATTCGGTTGAACTTGCCGAGCGGCTCGAACGTATCTGTATCGAAGAAAACCGAACGAGTTTATCGGTTTTGATTCAAGTCGATTTAGCGAAGGAAGCGACAAAAAACGGCATTGCCGAAGGAGATTTACCGCAGTTGATTGAATTTTTGCAGACTTGCAAACATTTGAAATTTGACGGTTTGATGGGTATTCCGCCGTTTTTTGATGACGCCGAAAAGGTGCGTCCCTATTTTCGACGCCTTCGTGAAATCCGCGACAGAGTTTTGCCGCGCGGCGGCGAGCTTTCGATGGGAATGAGCCACGATTTTGAAATTGCGATTGAAGAAGGCGCAACATTCATCCGCGTCGGGACGGTGCTTTTCGGCGAAAGAAAAATCAATCGACAATAAACACAGAGAGACAAGTAAGAAGATTTGAAAATTTAATTTTTGTTTTAGATTTTATAATCTCGGTTTCGCATTTAATTTTATGCTTTTAAGAATTTATCCGATTATCAGTTCGATTGTAACTTTGGCGGCGGCGGCGTTTATTCTGCTGCTGATTCTGCGTATGATTTTTAGTTATTCAGACCCGAACCCGTTCGGCGTGGTCGGCAGATTCAGTTTCAAAATAAAAAAAATTACCGAGCGCTTTGTATATCCGGCGGCGAGAGTTCTGGCAAATTTCAGAATCGACGCGCGATATGCGCCGCTCGTGACGATTTTTATAACGATAATTCTTGCGTATTTTGCTTTGGGAATCGTCTGGACGACGCTTTTTATTACCGGCGGTTTAGCTGAAAGTATCTCAAGCGGCAACGTCAAAGCAACAATCGGATATTTGCTTTACACCGTTTTGAGCATTTACATCTTATTTATTTTCATTCGCTTTTTATCGTCGTGGTTCGTGTTTTCGCGCAATACATTTCTCGGTTTTGTGCAGCGTGTTACTGACCCGGCTTTGATTCCTTTCCAACGCCTGATTCCGCCGATTGGAATGTTCGATATTTCGGCAATGATTCTGTTATTTCTGCTCCAAATTCTGCAATCAATCGTGCTGAAATTTTTTGTTTTTTCGTGATTCAATTTACAGAGAAAGACGGCAATTTGATTTTCGCGGTGCGTGTCGTGCCGCGAGCTTCGAAAAGCGAAATTGTCGGTGAACACAACGGCGCATTAAAGATTCGAATCGCTTCGCCGCCGGTCGAAGGCGCGGCGAATGCGGAATTGATAAAGCTTCTGGCAAAGAAATTCGCGGTATCAAAAAGTGCGGTTAAAATTTTGAGCGGACAAACATCAAAAACAAAACAGTTGAAAATTACCGGCGGAAAAACAGAACGTTTTGCCGACCTTCTCAAGGCGTGATATATTGCCTTTTTCAATAAACTAAAAAAAAGGAAATCGGAAAATGTCAGGACACTCCAAGTGGCACACTATCAAGCACAAAAAAGGCGCGCTCGACGCCAAGCGCGGAAAGATTTTTACCAAACTGATAAAGGAAATTACGGTCGCGGCGCGCACCGGCGGAAGCGGCGACGTTGAAGCCAACGCTCGTCTGAGAAAAGCCGTCAACGATGCCAAAGCGCAAAATATGCCGAACGATACGATTGACCGCGCGATAAAACGCGGCACGGGCGAACTCGAAGGCGTCAATTACGAAGAAATCACCTACGAAGGCTACGGCATCGGCGGCGTTGCGGTTTTAATCGAAACTTTGACTGACAATCGCAACCGAACAGTAGCCGAAATTCGCCATCTGTTTTCAAAAAACGGCGGCAACCTCGGCGAATCCGGTTCGGTCGCGTGGATATTTGATAAAAAAGGCTACATTGTTGTTGACAAAGCCGCAAAATCCGAAGAAGAGCTTTTTGAAATCGCCATCGAAGCAGGCGCCGACGACGTGCAGGAAGACGGCGACAATTTTGAAATTTTAACCGTGCCGGAAAATTTTGAAGCAGTTCACGAGGCAATCAAAAAAGCCGGAATCGAGCCTGAAGGCGCAGAAGTTTCGATGATTCCGCAAAATTACATTGCCTTAACGGGCGACGACGCAAAAAGAATGCTCAAACTTTACGAGGCAATCGAAGACCACGACGACGTGCAAAACGTCTATGCGAATTTCGATATTGATAAGAGCGAGATGGAATAGCCGCCAATAAAAAAGCCGCAAGTTTTAACACTCACAGCTTTTTCTTTTACCGTCATTTGTATGAAAACAAAATTAACATTTGTTATCGGAATCTTACTCATCTGCGCGACAAACACTTTTGCACAGGGCGGCGGCAAAGCCGAACCGAACCGAGTCAAATTTGCAAAAGGAAACAAGAGCGCACAGGCGAGCGGGACGCTCTCAAACAATCAGCAAATGGAATACATTTTCGGCGCCAAATCCGGGCAGATGGTTACGCTGAAAGTCGTTTCCGTTCCGAAAGGAAATTTATTTTCATTCAGCGTGGACGGCGCAAATGGTATTGAGCTCGAAACCAAATACGACAGCTATGCGGATTATAAATTTACCGCACCCGCGTCGGGCGATTATCTGGTGGTCGTTACCAAAAGACCGACTGGGAAAGTTCCCAAGGCGAAATTTTCATTAACCTTGTCAATAAAATAGACTTGTCCTCCAAATCACGCTTTCGGATGCGCGCGGTCGTAAACTTCAATCAATTTTTCCATCGAAACGTGCGTGTAAATCTGCGTTGTCGAAAGCCGGGCGTGTCCGAGAAGTTCCTGGATGTCGCGCAAATCTGCGCCGGAATCGAGCAGATGCGTGGCGAAAGAATGGCGCAAACTGTGCGGCGAGATGTCGTGGATGTCGGCGCATTCCCGGATATATTTATCAACCATTCGTCCGACCGAGCGCGTTGTGATGCGCGTGCCTTGGTAATTTAAAAACACGGCTTGATCGTCGCGCGTCGCGGGCGGACAGTTATTTAAAAACGTCGGGCGCGCTTCGTTCAGATAAAACATCAAGGCTTGCAGAGACGGTTCGCCGAACGGCAAAATGCGCTGTTTCTTGCGCTTTCCGGTAACACGAACGAGCTTTTCGCGGAAATCAATATCTTTCAAATTCAAATTTACCAGTTCGCCGACGCGCATTCCGGTCGCGTAGAGAAATTCTAAAATTGCACGGTCGCGTTTTCCTAAATCCGTTTCCAAATCGGGCGTCTCGATAAAGCGCACGGCGTCTTCCATCGAAAGATGATTCGGCAGTTTGCGTTCGACGCGCGGTGTAGCAACGAGTTTTGCTGGATTATTTTCAAGCACGCCTTCACGCACGAGAAATTGAAAAAACGTCCGCAAAGATGCGAGTTTTCTGGCAATTGAGGTTTTCTTTTTATTAAGCCCGTGCAGATTCGCCATCCATTCACGAATCGTTAAATGATCAATGTCTTTGACGGGAATTTGCTCGCGCGTCCCTTCTGCTCGCGGCGGCGCGATGTGTTCGTGAAACTGCTCCAAATCGCTCGAATAATTTCGCAGAGTGTGTTGGCTGACATTGCGCTCATAACGAAGATGTTCGAGAAATTGTTTTAAGTATTCTTCAAGCATAGTTTGGTCAATCGTTAATCGTAAATAGAAAACCGTTTTGAATTTAACACAGCTTATAAAAAAATCGAACAACCGTTCAAACTGATGATTTGCTTTTCGGTAGAAGCGAGAAAATTGTGAGCAGCGCGAAAATAGCAATCCCGACGAAAACCTGTGGTTCTCTCAAAACTGTAAGCAGCGCGACTACAAAAAAAGTTGTAACTGTCAGGTTTGTAACCGCGCAAAGCACGCGGACAAGCAAATTTTTTGGCGAACTGCTGATAAAGGCAAGATTCAAAAATCCGGCAAAATAATCGCAAAACCCGAGCCGACAAACCATAAAATATTCAGATTGAATTTTCCGCCTGCTACGGCAAACAGTTGATGAGCGATACCTAATGCCACCGCCACATATGCCGTAATTTTGTGACTTGTTTCCATAACCGAACGCTCTGGTCTTTGACGGCTAAATTTTTTGCAAAACTATTTTTATTTATTTTTCGGAACGTAATAGCCTTTTCTGGTTCTCAAAGTCAAATTTTGTCTGGTTTTTACAGCCAGCGAAATCGTGCGAAACTCGCCGCGTTTGTCCGTTTCGTTTTCAGGATAATAACTAAGGACGTATTGCTGCGAAAGTTCGGCAGAAACCTGATTAAAAGCCTGGTCTAACTCGCGTTCGTCAATCGGTGAATAAACTTCTCCGCCGGTTTGCGCAGTTAGTTCCCGCATCCGGTGTTCAGCCGCGAGGACGCGAATATTGGCATTGCCGCCGCGCTCGCCCGTGCGCTTGAAGTTTTCAAAATCTTTTGTTTTGACAATAAAAACTTGACAGTTAGCGGCTTGGGCAGCTTTGACCGTTTCGTCGAATGTCGCGTCGGAAATTGTGTCTTCGCCGTCGGAAACAATCACGATAACACGCCTGCCAGCTACTTCCCTTAGATACTGAGAAGCCGTAATAATCGCATCGAGCAGAGCGGTTGCGCCCGTCGGTGCGGGGAAATTTTCGATAGCCTGCACAAGCCGGGAAACATCTTTCGTTAGAGGCTGTTCGAGGCGCGTTCCGGTCTGAACCGAGTAAAGCGCGGCTAAATCTTTTTCGGGACGAATGATTCTTTTGAGAAATTTTATCGCCGCTTTTTTTTCAAACTCGCGCGCCGTCGTAACGCTCGAACTATTGTCGAACAAAAGCGCGAGACGAACAGGCGCCTCCGAGCGTGCTAACTCGCCGATTTCCGCCGATTTGCCATCAACGAGAAGCGCAAAATCTTCAAGCCGTAAATCTGTTACGGCACGACCCTTTGCGTCTAAAACCGAAACCGGAATCGGTACAAGATTTGATTCGACGCTGATAATTTCACCGTCGTCTTCATCATCTTTTTTGATATTCGCTTTTGGCGTCGGTGCAGGCTTTGTAATTTTAGAATGTGTTTGCGTTGGAACATAAACGATTGGCGGGCGCGGTGTCGGATTCGGAGTTTCCTTCGGTTTGACGCGCCCTGACTGTGCGAGAGTCGTTACGGATAAAGCAAAAATATAAAGGAAAATAAACTTCCCGGTAAAATTAAACTGCATAGAGCTACTTCCAGTCAGGCGGATTGATAAAATGTGAAGGATTAGTACCTTTTCAGTTCCGGTTTGTTAAAAGCTGCGTTTTTTTGTCCGCTTCGCATGCTTCGACCGACTTTTCTTTGGCTGCAGATGCCATTTTCTTTTCTTCTGCAGGCAAACCCAACTTTTGACGAATGAATTTTTCAGTGTCAATTTCAATTAACTCGCCGTTGACGACAAACGCTTTTTTCGTCAACGTGTCACCATTCTTTTCGAGCGTTTTCGGTTCTAGAAAGATATTCCAGGGCGAACCCCAACCGCGCGTGTCGCCCGTCTTTTGGCGATATTGGTAATGCGGAGTTTTTTGTTTGGCGTCTCTCGCCTCGGATTCGGAAACGACTGCGAAAGTTATTTTATTGCTGTCAAGATTCGCTCGCGTCGCGTCAATCGTGTCGTATTCGCTGACACCGATAACGTCGAAGCCATACTGTTTATACTTGTCGTAAAACCGTTGCGCGACCGGTGCTTCGTATTTCCAGTTCGGACACCAAGCCGCAAAATAAACAACCATTACGAGTTTTTTGTTTCGCGCAAACTCGCGCAAATCAGTCTTTGTGCCGTCGCGGACTGATTTGTAATTCCAATTTTTATATTCAATTTCCTGATGCTGCAAAGGCGCGTATTCGTGCTGCGCGCTCGCAAGTACAGAGCCGAAAAGGAAAATCGTCAAAAGCAAAATCGTTTTCATCTATTTTCTCCTGTGAAAGGAAAGATAAACCTTGAGATGCGGAAAAACAAGCGAAAGATGCGAGCAAGCCGTAAAAAAGCGAGTTGTTTAAATTGAGTCTGCAACTTTGTCAGAATTAAATTTCGTGGTTATTGTCCGCTTTCTAAACCAGTGAAGGTAGTTTAAATAAATTCCGGTCAGCGCCGACAAACACGCCAGAAGCGAAAAAATTATGAGCAGTGCTGTTTGCCACGCGCCTGCGAAATAATAAAAATGCGCCTGCCGGAAAAAGCGCGTGTAGAAATTCGGCGGCGGAGCTTGCAAAACTTCACCCGTTTCGGCATTGACAAGAATCGAATCCACGCCCATTCCGCCGACGGCTTGATAAAACGGCGAGCCGTCGCGCATCAGCAGCGTCAGCGCGGTCGTCGGTAAAGTTTTTCCGGCAAATTCGTGCGCGCGTCCGATTGCTGCGTTCGGCGAAATTTTTACGCGCGATTGGTCAATCGTTTCGATTTTTCCGCCTTCGACCGTGTTCGGCAAAGCATACAAAAACCCGCTCAAAGCCCACGCCAGAACCGGAATCGAAACAAACAGACCGAGCCAGAGATGCAGTTGGTAAATAAATTTGCGCATAGATTTTAGCAATCGGATTACAAGTATTTCACCGTTTAAAACGAACGAATTTTTGTAATTTTTGTAATCTGTTAATCGGCTTTCCTTTGCGTTGATTTTGCAAAGCGTGTAGTTTATAAACTAACAAAATCACAGGAGATTTTAACAAAAACAATGGCACAACAAGCAACCGTCGCCGATATTTTTCGCCGCGCATTGGAAGTCAGACAAACGAATTCAAACATTTCGTACAAAGATATAAAATCACAAATCGTTCGTGAATTTGGCAATCAGCCATTTCCGCCAACTTACAATTTGACGATTCCCGAACTCGACAACATCGCGCCGCAGGAAGATTGGACGGCGGGTTTGTCGGTTGTTTTGCGCGGTATTCAAACTGAAAGCTGGGCGGAAATCGCGCACGGAATTATTATCAGTCTCGAACAGGTGGAAAATTTTCCGAAAGAGTCAATGCGCGAAGACGCTCCCGAAAAGGAATGGCGCAACCGGCACACAGGCATCGCCGAAGCAGAAGAAAAGAATTTGAGCAAATGGATGCCGGAAGATTTGATGCAGATGGCGCAGCGCGCGACAAAACGGAAAGTTTAAGTCATTTAACGGTGATATTTAACCACAGATAAACGCAGATTTTTTACGATAAAGGCAGATATTTGTTTGAATCTTATCTTTGCTTTTATCTGCGTTTATCTGTGGTTAAATCTTTTTTGAATTTTTTATAACCGTAAATTATATGAAAGCGGTTTATGTCAAAGAATTTGGCGGCGCGGAAAATCTGGAATGGCGCGAAGTTGAAGATTTGCCGAAACCGACGGGCGCGCAGGTTTTGGTAAATGTAAAAACTTCCGCATTAAATCGCGCCGACCTTTTGCAGCGTCGCGGTTTTTATCCGGCGCCGAAAGGTTTTCCCGAACGCATTTTAGGTTTGGAATTCGCGGGCGAAGTTGCTGAAATTGGCGAAACGGCTAAAGATTTTCGTATAGGCGACAGTGTTTTCGGCATTACTGCCGGCGGCGCGCAAGCCGAATTTTTATTAACCGAAGAAAGTCTGCTCGCAAAAATCCCGAAAAATATAAGTTTCACGGAAGCCGCCGCCATTCCCGAAGCGTTTATTACCGCGCACGACGCAATTTTTTCGCAGGCGAATTTGCAGACAGACGAAACGCTTTTGATTCACGCCGTCGGTTCGGGCGTCGGACTCGCTGCTTTGCAATTGGCTAAAGTGAAAAACATAAAAACCTTCGGCACTTCGCGCACACAAGACAAATTAGACAAGTGCCGTGCGTTCGGACTCGACGAAGCGATTTTAGTTTCAGACGACGCAAATTTTGCCGAAATGATAAAAGAAAAAACCGGCAAAAGAGGCGTTGACGTAATTCTCGATTTAGTCGGAGCTAATTATTTCGCTGCAAATTTGGAAAGTCTCGCACTAAAAGGAAGAATGATGCTCATCGGAACGGTCAGCGGCAGAACGGCGGAATTAAATTTCGGTCTTGCTTTGGCGAAACGCGCCAAAATTATCGGAACGGTTTTGCGCAGTCGTTCAACAGAAGAAAAAGCTGAAGCAGCCAGAAAATTTAGCGAAGAAGTTGTGCCGCTGCTGGAAAAAGGTTTGATAAAACCGAACATTGACCGCGCTTTTTCGATAAAAGACATCAGAGCGGCGCACGAATATCTCGAATCGAACGAGAGTTTCGGCAAAGTCATTTTAATGGTGAACGGTGAATGATGAATGATTAATGTAAAACCAATTTCTTAAATTCACCATTCATCATTCACCGTTCACCATTATTAGATATTCTTGCGGCAGCTTCGTCTGTAACGATGCACAAACCTGAAACTTTTTTTGCTTCGAGCTGTTTTAGTTTGCTCAAAGCTGCGGCGTAAGTTAAATTTGCCGCTACACTTTCTTCAAAGGAAACGACAGACCAGAGCGGCTCGCTTAACTCGACCGAAAAATCTTTCGTCGAATTTTTTTCTTTCTTCGCCGCCGCATTTTTTCGCCGATTTCCCTTCTCTTTCGTTGCCATATTCTTTTGCGCTAAACCTTTTGCTATGAAAAACATATCATAGCCTTTCAGAAAGTGTAAAAGTATTATCGATTGCGATTTTTATAGCTTAGATTGAGCGTTTGGTTTTATACTGAATGGTCATTCAGTTATAATCGCTTATATGGATTTTAGTGAAACAATTTTTCTGACCGGATTTCCGGGTTTTATCTCGGCGAAACTCGTCCGGCGGCTTGCTAAAACGGACACGCGTTTTTTTCTGCTCGTGCAGCGCGAATTTATTGAAAAGGCGACGCGCGAGATTGAAAAAATCACCGCAAAGGCTGCCGTACCGCTTGGAAATTTCATAATTGTTGAAGGCGACATCACATTGGAAAATCTCGGAATTTCCGAATCGGATTTGAAAATAGTGCGAGCGGAGACAACCGATGTTTTTCATCTTGCGGCTGTTTATGATTTGGCGGTTGAAAAAGATTTGGCTTTTCGGGTTAATGTCGAAGGCACGAAAAATGTCAACGAATTCGTCAAATCTCTGCCGAATCTGCGGCGTTACAATTACGTTTCGACCTGCTATGTCGCCGGACGAAGAACCGGCGACATTCAAGAAACCGAACTCGAACACTCGAAAGGTTTTCGCAATTTTTACGAAGAAACAAAGTATCTCGCCGAACAGGAAGTAGAAAAATTAAAAGCGGAAATTCCGACGACCGTTTTTCGCCCGTCGGTTGTCGTCGGCGACTCGCGCACTGGCGAAACCTCCAAATACGACGGCATTTATTCGTTGATTTTATATTTGCGAAAAGCTCCGAGCCTGCTACGTTTTGTAAATGTCGGAAACGAGCATGTCAAACTAAATCTCGTTCCGGTCGATTTTGTTGTCGATTCAATTGCCGCTCTGGCGAAAGACGAACTGGCAATCGGAAAAACAATTGCGCTCGCCGATCCGAATCCGTTGACGACCGGAGAGCTTTTTGACACGATTGCAGAATCCTTGACGGGCAAAAAATCCATCGTCAAACCCCCGGAAAAGTTGATCGAAAAATCTCTGATGCTCCCGCTTTCGCCCGCTATCAGCGGTTTACCGTTTCCCGCAGTACCGTATTTTTTTGTGCCGCAAACTTATGACACGAAATTTGCTGACGAGTTGCTTTCAAAACACGAAATTAATTGCCCGAACTTCAAATCCTACGTCGGCAATCTTTTGCAGTTCGTCGAAAAACATCCAAAATTGTAAAATACCCGTAAATTTTAGTAATTATTAATTTGTTGACAGCAATCATTTGCCCCAAAATGGAAAATCAAAAAATAAAATGCGTCGGAGTCGTCGTCAAACCTAATCATACGCAGGCTTGGGAAACAGCGCACGAGATTGCGGCTTGGATGAAAACGCGCGGGATTTTAACTGTCAGAGAATCACAATCCGAAAGCGGCGATATTGAAAGCGTTGATGCTGAAAAATTCAAAGCTGAAGTTGATTTAATCGTCGTTTTGGGCGGCGACGGAACGATGATTTCGACGGCGCGGCTTGTCGGAGAACGAGACATTTCCATTTTGGGAATAAATTACGGCAGCCTCGGTTATTTGACCGAATTTCGTATCGAGGAAATGTTCTCCGCACTCGAAGCAATCCTGGCGGGCGATTACGCGATTGACCGGCGCGTGATGCTCAAAGTCGAACATCTTCGTGACGGAAAACGAATCGAGAGCGGGCGCGTTTTGAATGATGTCGTTGTTAATAAAGCGGTTTTAGCCAGGATGATTGAAATCGAAGTACGGCTGAACAATCTTTTCGTCAATTCGTTTCGCGCTGACGGTTTGATTGTTTCAACGCCGACCGGATCAACCGCATACAATCTTTCGGCTGGCGGTCCGATAGTTTATCCTTCAATGAATGCCGTCGTTTTAACGCCGATTTGCCCGTTTACGCTGACGAATCGCCCGATTGTTGTGCCGGACACCGACGAGATAAATTTGCGCCTCAGCCAGCAAAGCGAAGGCGTGGTTTTAACTTTAGACGGTCAAGTCGGTTATTCGATGACGCCTCAAGATTCGGTTTCGATTCGCAAAAGCCGAACGACTTTTAATCTCATTCAACCGCCGAACCGCAATTATTTCGACGTTTTGCGCAATAAATTGAAATGGGGACGGTAAGACAAGTAAAAAGTAAAAAGTAAAAAGCTAAAAGGCAAAAATTTTCGAGATTTCTCAAAGTTGATTTACTCGAACAAACTCGGCTGCTCATTGTCCTTTTGTTTAAAATCTTCAGGAAACCAGCGATAAACGTTTAAATCACAGCGACCTTTTTGGTCGAATTTCACACCTTCTTCTTCAAGCATTTTCTGCTGCAAATTCACCGGCAGAGTCATTTTTCCGGTCGAACACGCGCCTTGCGAATTGATAACTCTTTGCCACGGAACATTTTCCGTATCAGCCGCGTGCATCACGTAACCGACGGTGCGCGCCGTGTAACCTTCGCCGAGCATTTCCGCAATTTGCCCGTATGTCATAACTTTTCCCGCCGGAATTTCGCGGACAATTTCATAAACTCGCTGCTGATATTTTTGTTCATCAATCGGTTTGTTATCCATTTTTTCGTCCTAATTTTCGTTTGAAAGTGTTTAAAAGCTGTGTGATTTCATTAACCCGCAATATTTTTGCCGCCAAAACGAATGCCACTCCGCCCAGTATTATCGGCACGAATGCTTCAATAATTATTATCGATAAACCGTCTATCCCAAATCGATTAAATAGAAAATTATAACTCAAATAACAGACGAGAGACATTATTACAGCTGCTACTGCAATTTTCAGGAAAGATTGAATAATATCTCTGCCGTCAATGCGTCCGATGCGTTTACGCATCATTAAAGCAAGCGCGAAAAAATTTACCAGCGCGACGCTCGAAGTCGCCAGCGCAACGCCGACGTGTCCCAAACCGTTCGGATATTCGGGCGATGCGCCGTAGTTTGACAACCAATCGCGAAACACAAAACTTGCCAGCGCGTTGACTGCAATCGAGCAGACAGCAATAATCATTGGAGTTTTCGCGTCATTCATAGCATAAAACGCTGGCGAGAGAACCTTTATCGCTGCGTAACCGGTCAAACCGATGGAATAACCCGCCAAAGCCCAAGCCGTCATCGGCACATCGGATTCCACAAATGCGCCGCGCGAGTAAAGCAATCGAATAATCGGTTCACCTAAAATAATCAGCCCGCACGCCGACGGCAGAGTCATCAAAAAAACAAGTTTGATAGACGAAGACAGAGTTTTGCGAAAATCATCGAGTTTTCCTTCGTTTGCCATTCGTGAAAGAACAGGAATCGAAGCCGTGCCGATGGCGACGCCGAAAACTCCAATCGGAAACTGCATCAGACGAAACGCGTAGCTCAACCAGGAGCGTCCGCCGTCAATGCTCGAAACAAAAGCCAGATTTACCAAAACATTTATTTGAACGGCAGAAGTTCCCAAAATTGCCGGAGCCATCAGGCGCATTATTTTCCTGACGCCTTCGTCGGTAAAGCTCAAAATCGGAGAAAAGCGAAATCCGACTTTCAAAAGCGACGGAACCTGCATCAAAAACTGCGCTGCGCCGCCGACAAGCGTTCCGATTGCCATTCCGAGAATCGCCCATTGCGCCGAAATTGCCGGTAAGGTATATTTGTCTTGTGAAGCATCCCAACTGCCGCCGCTTAACCAGTAAGCAAAGCCAAGCCCGACAAAAATTGAAACGATATTAAAAACAGTCGAAGCCGAAGCGGGAATACCGAAAATTCCTTTCGTATTCAAAACGCCCATAGCGACTGCCGCCATCGCCACGAGCAAGATAAACGGAAACATAATCTGTGTCATCGTAACGGTCAGAGCAGCTTTTTCGGGCGAAAAACCCGAAGCTACGATTGACACTAAATAAGGCGACAGCAAAATTCCGATTATAGTTACAGCGCTTAAAATAACAGCTAGAGCATTCAAAACAAGGCTGGCAAGTTTCCACGCTTCCTGTTCGCTTTTATTTGTCTGGTAATCGGTAAAAACTTTGACAAAAGCGGCTGACAGAGCGCCTTCGGCAAAAAGGTCGCGCAAAACATTCGGGATTGTAAATGCCGCTTGATATGCGTCGTAAAGAAAACCGGCGCCGAAATATTTAGCGAAAATCATCTCACGAACTAAGCCCAAAACGCGTGAAAACATTACGGCAATCGAGACGATTCCGGCACTTCGGGCAACGCTTGTTTGTTTGGTTGCGGGTTGTTCAGCTTCGATTTGCTCGGCGGCAGAAGATTCGGCAAGAAGTTCGGGAGTTTCTTCGGTTTGGTCTTTTTCCTGTTCGATTTCGTTCATTGATTTACTAATCGGGCAAATTTCAAAGTTTGCATTATTTAACCGATTTCGACAAGTAAAAACGCAAAAAAAAGAAGCAGGAAAAATTCTACTTCTTTTCGATTTTCGTAAATTTTAGTTGTTCGTTAATTCCGACGCGTGTCCGGGTAAGTGATGCGTGTTTTGGCAAGTCGCCGGTCAAGCGAAACCTCGCTGTATGCTATCGGAGCCGCGCCGCCGAGTTGTCCTTGGATTAAAGAGACAAGCGAGTTTTGGAACGAGCGGAAACGATTGACATTACCATGTTGATTGAAGATAACGAAAAGCAATTTACCGCTTCTGGTTTGGATTTCGCCTGCCAAAGAACTGACGCCGCCGTCAGTACTCGGCAAAGTTCCGGTTTTCCCCGTCACGCTGCCGCGCGAAAAATCCGTATCGAATCGTCTTTCGAGCGTACCGCGGTCGATTCCGGCAACCGGCATAATATCGGCAAAAGTCATTTTGCTGCGCGCCAGTTCTTTGCGCAAAGATTGCAGAAGACTCATCATCGCGCGCGGCGTAACACGATTGACGCCGAGACCGCTCGAAGATTGCAACATGAATTCTCCGGGCGCAATCTGCGCGTTCATTTGCACAACACGCGCTACGGCATACGCGCCGCCGAGCATATCGCCTAATTTTTCAGCCAAATAATTGTTTGAATAACAGAGCGTTGTTTTCAAAATTTCGCGTATCGGCGTCGATTCGTGCGAGAAAAGCAGTTTTGCGTTTGTCGGAATCGACTGCACATAAACGCTGCCGGCGAATGAAACGCTCGGAAAAGCATTTGTCGTATTTACTTTACCGGAATTTACCAAATAATTTTGCCACGCGCGATTTGCTACAACCGAACGTTTTGCGCCGTCCATCGTCTGGGCGAGACTCGCACCTGCGCGTTCGGTCGAAGAACTGTAATTCATTACGAAATCACCGGTAACAATCAAATCACCATTGACGTTTCTGACGCCCATTCGATTCAGTTCACTTGCCAATGCAGCCGCGTGTTCATAATTGAAAACCGGGTCGCGCCCCGAAACATATAAGTTACCGTGCAGCGTGCCGGAAGCTTGATCAAATGACCCGTCCGTCCAGACGCTGGTCGGAAAACGATAATCGGGTCCAAAAGTTTTTATAACCGCAAAAGCCGTTGCGACCTTGACGTTCGACGCAGGATTGAAAGCATAATTTGAATTGCTGTCCATTACGATGTTGCCGTTCGTGTCTTGTACCAAAATGCCGGAATAGCCGGGAATGTCAACATCTGCCAGAACCGGAAAAGCCGTTCGGCGCGTTGACGCCGAAGCAACAGGAGGAGCAGTAATCGGCATCGAGCTTCCCGTTTTCTTCACCAATGGTGTTGATAAAGGAATCGGCTGCGAAACGGGTCTGCTTGCTTGTCCGAAAACAGCAGATACAGAGCCGCTCAAAAACACAAAAACGACACCGAGCCATACGGCTTTATTTTTACTGAAACAAGTCATAATTTTATTTAATTTTGGCTGCGGCAGGCTTCCCTTTTCGACAAAACAAGGAAGGCTGTTCAAATTGTAACACATCTATTGTTTATACCTTCAAGCAAAGAATTGTTTTTCTTTGTACTCCTTTTCAGTCATTTCTGACAGCTTCTAAGATGAGATTTTTTTTCGATTGGATGCAAGAGTTTAGAATTTCTTATAACAGCGATACTATTTGCTTATACATCAAAAACAGAAAAAATCAAAGTCTTTTTTAGAGATTCAACAAAAAAATCCGGCAAGATGTTTTTACAGAAATTTATTGTGCCTTCAATATAAAGCAAAACGGAAATACAAATTTGCCGGTCTTCCGAAAAACATTGACAACTACCGGAAAATCCGCATAAAATTAAAGCAAAATCAAAAGTTTTGTGAAAAAAGAAACCCAGCCTTTAACGATTGAAAAAATAAAAGCCGCGCACCGAGGAAGACGCACACAGATTCTCGAACGACTTTCAGAGTTTGAAGCCGTTTGGCGAGCCGAAACGGACGAACGGCTGTGGGAAGAAATGGTTTTTTGTTTTTTTACGGGCGGCTGTTCGGCACGAATGGGAATTCGTTCAATCGAAGCCGTTAGACCGCTTTTATTGACCGGAGACCAAGCTGAATTAGCCGCGTGTTTACGCGGAAAACATCGTTATCCGAACGCGCGAGCCGGTTATATCGTCGCTTCGCGCGCGTTTTTGCAGGAACATTGCGGCTTGCGTCTGCGCGAAAAATTGCAGAGTTTCGCGGGCGATTTGGAAAGGCGCGACTGGCTGGTTAGAGAAAAGCGCATCAAAGGTTTAGGCTACAAGGAAGCGAGTCATTTTTTGCGTAACATCGGTTTGAAGGGCTACGCCATTTTAGACAAACATATTTTGCGAAGTCTGGCGGAATTAGGAATCATTGAAACTGCTAAGCCGCCGACAACGCGCGCTAAATATCTGGCGACTGAAGAAAAACTCAAGGAATTAGCAAAACGAAGCAGCATTGATTTTGACGAGTTGGATTTGGTTTTGTGGTCAATGAAAACAGGCGAAATACTCAAATAAAAATCTTTCTCGCAAATAAAACAACCGCTTGCGGAAAGGAGTCAATTATGAGATTCAGAATTTTTTTGACTGACGTTTTACAATTTCCTTTCCATTCAAAACGTCTGATTTTTATAACTTTAGTTTGTTTGCCGGCAATTGCCTTTTCTTTTACGGCTGCGGCAGGCGGTCAGCCGACCGATGATACGCGACAATTAATCAAACAGGCGAAAAAACTTACACGCAAAGGCGAATATGGCGAAGCCGAAAAGCTTCTGCGGCGTGTCATTGAAATTAACCCGCAGGAAATAAACGCAAAACTCAGTCTCGCCTACAACTTACTAAAGCAAAAGCAATTGGTTGAAGCTTATCAATTTTCAATTGAAGCAGCACGAGCCGAGCCGAGAAACTCTTACGCTTTTGCCGTTTTAGGTATGGTTTTGCTGAGCGCGGGGAATTTCAAAGAATCTCAAATTTCTTTTATCAAAGCCTTGCAGCTTGACAAACAAGAAGCTCTGGCGTGGGCAGGACTCGGAACGCTTAATTTTTATGAAAATCGGATAAACCTCGGTTTAGGGCAACTGCAAACTGCTATTTATTACAAGCCGACAGAGCCTGATTTCCTGTTCACTCTCGCTCAGATTGCGACGCGCACCGAAGACTACAAACAAGCTGCCGAAGCCTACAGAATGTTTTTGCAAATTTCACTGCAAACCGATTCGGAAAGGCGCAATCGCATAAAAGGATTGATTAGATTTCTGGATTATTTGGGCAATAGGCAGTCGCTCTATGATTTAAGCGGCGCTGCGGAAACAAATGTTCCGATTAGCCTGGTGAACGACCGTCCGGTGATTCGGGTAAACGTAAACGGCAGAGGCGAATCGCTTAATTTTGTTTTAGATACGGGTTCGGGCATTTCCGTAATTTCCAATCAGACAGCGCAAAAATTGAAAATCAAACCGGTAGCGCGCGGCGGTTTAGCGCGCGGCATTGGCGGCAACGGCACCTTTGAAATCGTCTATGGTTTTTTGCGCTCGGCTGAAATCGGCGGTGTTCAAATCAAAAACGTACCGGTTTATATCCGCGAATTTCAGTCGAAAAATGAAAAAATCGATGGCTATATCGGCTTGTCGCTTATCTCGAAATTTCTGACAACGATTGATTACGGGAATTCTACTTTTTCATTGAAGAAAAAAGACACTGTAAGCGACAGAGAACGAGAAAACGAATTTGTGTCAATTCCCCTTCGATTGACTTCGAGCGGATTTTTGAGCGGCGAAGTGCAACTCGAGGGCATCGGAACGCCGTTGAATTTTATCGTCGATACGGGCGCGAGCATCTCCGTTATCTCCAGCGAGCTTGCCGGTTCAAAAGAACTCAGCCAATTCGTCAGAACCGAAAAAATGCGTGTTGTCGGCGCGGCGGGAATTACCGAAGAAGTGCCTTCTTTTTTGCTGCCGAAAGTCAGTTTCGGCACAAACAGCCGCGAAAGAGTCAAAGTAGTTGCTCTGAATTTAGGCATAATCAACGAAACATCCGGCTTTGTGCAGGCGGGAATTTTAGGCGGAAACTTTTTGAAAAATTACCGTCTGACCTTTGATTTTACAAACTCGAAGGTAGTTTTTGTACCGATTAAATAGGTTCAAAGTTCAAGGTTCAAGGTGCAAAGTTTTGTTTCGCAACCTTGAACCTTGAACTTTGAACTTTGAACTTTATGAAGCAAAGCCTCTATTTAGAAACTTCGGTCGTCGGTGCGTATCTTGATAATGGCGAACCTTTTCGGCGCGATTTGACAATTCGCTGGTGGGAACACGAGTTGTCAGAATACCGCGCGTTCAGTTCGATTCTTGTCCGGCGCGAGATTGAGCAGGTCGCCGAGCCGCATCGAACCGGTTATTTGAAACTACTGGCGTCGATTGAAAATCTCGAACTTGCCGAAGAAGCCTCCATTTTAGCCGAAGGTTATATTTCGCGCGGCATTTTTCACCGCAAATTTATTGCCGACGCGCTTCATTTCGCGCTCGCGTCCGTCCATAAAATTGATTATCTGGTAACGTGGAATTTCGGGCATCTGGCAAATGTTCGCAAACAGGCGCGTCTCAGACTTTTCAATACCGCTGCCGGATTTTTCTCACCCGTCATTGTTACGCCCGAGTTTCTTATTCACACAATTTAGCTGCCGATTGACCGCAGGCACGTTACGCCTTACTATTCACAGTGTATGTATCGTCGCCCGAAATTTTTAGAAGTTCTGCTTGAAATTCGTCAGGAAATGTCGCGTCAAGCCGATTACGATGTTGATTTGTTTGCCGAAATGATTCGCTCCGACAAATTTGCGAAAAACGAAAATCAGCACGATTTGAGCGACGCCAAAGACGCGCAGGAAAAATCCAGGGTTTAAGTTTCGCGTTCGGTTTGAAGTTTTCAAAGCTGAAAACTTTAGAAAACTAATATTTATCTTCTTTATACTTGCTTTGGAAACAGCATAAAGTCCGGAGAGTCGTGAGCAAACGCGAATTCCGACTTTTCAGATTCTCTGGACTCTCCAGACTGTTTGGACTCTTAAAAATGCGTCGTTATTTAATTTCTATCTTTATAATTTTTGTCATTTCTTCGCTGGTTGGAGTTTATTTTTTCAATCGCTACTGGGTTCACCATTACGACGATGTGATTGCGCGGCAAGCAAGTGTTTACCGGCTCGACCCGAATTTGATTTGGAGTGTTATTTATGAAGAAACTTATTTTCGCGCGTGGAAAGTCGGCGCCGCTGAAGAAGTTGGTCTGATGCAGGTTACGCCGACGGTTGCGCGCGAATGGGCGCGAGAGACCGGCTTTCGTGAATTTGAACGGCAAACCTCGGGCAACGCAGACGAATTTCTGCGCGACCCGGAAAGAAACATTCAAATCGGCTGCTGGTATTTGGAAAAAATGCGTGAAAGATACCGCAACCTTCCAGCCGAGCGAGCGATGACGCTTGCCGCTTATAATGCCGGAGCAAGCCGCGTCGAAGATTGGACAAAAGACACAGAAGCCCGAAAACTCACAGCAGAAGAATTCATCTAACGCAACACTACTCCTTCGACAAGCTGCTACGTTTTTTACATTGTTA
>MWVX01000011.1_pt1 | contig 72224 bp, 65 predicted proteins | sample 1047311 | NCBI WGS metagenome assembly MWVX01 (sample SAMN06349984, study PRJNA376086) | soil metagenome | isolation source: MtG-4 sample Antarctic (ecotone) soil | place: Antarctica | collected 2015-01-13 | reverse complement strand
AGTTGTGGTCTAACTTTAGACCGCGACGAAAACGCCGCTATAAACATTCTCAGACTTGGATTAGAGTCTGTCGGTAATCAATCCGTAGAAGCCACTTCCAAACTTTGTTTGGTGGTGGAGTAATCACTGGCTTTGTTAAGACAAAAAAAACGCTTCCTAAATCGAGCGTTTTGCGGAAGCAGCGGAGAGAGGGAGGCATATGACTTTCGAGAATATCTTAGGTCTTTAAAAATAATATTTTTCAAAATTTAGGCTTAGACTATAATAAAATTTGGTGCGGGGAATCATAATTGCGGCAAACCGAAGCGAGAGTTCTAAATCTATGTTGATAAAAAATTCGGAAATACAATTGCCTGTGGACGATCGGTTTATGGCGTTATTTGAACAATCTCCGCTGAGCATCCAAATTATGTCGCCAGATGGACGTATCGTTCAAGTAAATAAAGCGTGGGAAAATTTGTGGGGCGTAACGCTCGACCAGCTTGACGGATACAATATACTCGAAGACGAACAGTTGAAAGAAAAAGGCGTAATGCCGTATATCGAGCGTGCCTTCGGCGGACAATCAGTTGAAATTCCGCTAGTTCACTACGATCCGAATGTAACCATTCCCGACCTGACACGCCACGTCGAGCCGAAAAGATGGACTAAAGCGGTTATTTACCCGATAAAAAATTCTGTCGGTCAAGTGCAGGAAATAGTTCTGATACACGAGGATATTACCGACCGAATACGAAACGAAGAACAAATAAAAGTTAACGAGCTGAGCTACAACAGCCTTTTGGAAAATGCCAACGACATTATTTATTCTCATGACCTGTTGGGAAATTACATCTCCGTAAACCGCGCGGCTGAAAAAATTACGGGTTACCCTTTGGAAGAGTTGAGGAAAATGAACATTACTCAGCTTATCGTTCCCGAGCATCACGAGCGAATCAGGCAGGTAATTGAAAGCAAATTTCACGACCCGACACCGAGCATTCACGAATTTGATTTAGTGACAAAAGACGGTCGACGCATTACGCTGGAAGTCAACCCGAGAGTTTCTTTGATTGAGAAAGAAACCTTGGCAATCGAAGGTGTTGCCCGCGATATTACCAAGCGCAAACAGATGGAAAACGATTTGCACAAATCTGAACAAAGGCTCAGATTGGCAATGCAAGCGGCAAAAATTTATTCGTGGGAAATTGATTTGTTGACTCAGGAAGTTACATACTCGGAGAATGCCGCCGCGCTGTCCGATTTGGAATCGCTGATAAAAAACTTTACGGAAATAAGTGAAATTATTCATCCCGAAGATCTCGAACATTCATTGGAAATGTATGAGCGCGCACTTGAGGGAAGCGGTACTTTCACGCATCAGTATCGCGTCGTCAATCTGACTAAAGGAACATTCTGGAACGAATCACACGCCGTAGCCGTTCGGGACGCGGATGGAACACCCGTTCGGCTCATTGGTATCACGCAAAACATCAACGAGCGTAAAATGATTGAAGAAGTCCGGCTTACGTGGGCTGCACGCCTCGAAGAAGCCCGCGAGGAAGAGCGCCGGCGTCTTTCGCTCCAACTACACGATGATATCGTTCAGCAGTTGGCTGTCGCGTCAATAAAGCTCCAGCGAGTTGAAAAAAAGCTGGTTGAATTATTGCCCGAGGAAAATGCCGTATTTGCAGACCTTGTAATTACGCAGGAGCTTTTACACCGAAACCAAATATCGCTTCGTCAGATGGCGCAGATACTGCATTCGGGCGTGTTGGAGCAATTTGGACTGGCAGAAGCTTTTCGCAAATTCACGCAAAACGTCGACACATTTTTAACCGATCAGCCGACAGCCATTTCTCTGAATTTTGCTGACAATTTTCCGCGTCTTGCACCAGCTGTCGAAAACGGCATTTATCGTACGACACAGGAAGCGGTAATCAATGCACTCAAACATTCGCAAGCTAAATCTATTTCCGTTACTCTCGATATTCGTGAAGGTTTGGCTTTTGTCATTGTCCGTGATGACGGATGCGGTTTCGATTTGGAGAGAATCGAAAGCAACGGAATCGGGTTGGCGAGTATGTATGAAAGAGCAGAATTAATTGATGCCACACTAAATATTTCATCGAAAGAGGGAAAAGGAACTACGGTAAATCTTGCAGTTCTACTCGAAAAGAGCAGACGCAAAGCATAATCCGTTTTTATAAACGCGCTTTACTAAAATCTCTATTACAAACACATTACGCGAAAATTTTCGACGCTTTAAAAAATTGGATCTACCGTTGAACAACAGCTTAGAAAATAAATCCTAAAAGTTTAAGATTTTGAATTAGTATTCCTTCCGAATAGCGCGTATAATAAGAGAAAAGATAATTTTAGGCGGTTTTGTCTCTAGCTTTTGTTTGATCGCATTCTGAAAAGAATGCGGTTGTCCCTTTTATTGTCTTTTAAAACCTTTTTCGTAATTTCGCCGATGACAGTTTTATTAAACAGTGAGCGCACCGAATTAAAGATTTGAAACCAGATTTCTATCTTAAATTTGGGAGGATTTTAAGGAAGATGATTACAATTGTAATAGCCGATGACCACGACTTGGTACGCGAAAGTATTGTATCTCTTCTCAAAGAAGTTCCTAACTTTAAGTTAATTGGTCAGTGTTCAAACGGACGTCAAATGATTAGTTTGGTAAGTCGTCTTCGCCCGAATGTTGCCGTCGTGGACATATCCATGCCCGAACTAAACGGAATCGATACGGCGCGGCAGATTCACAAAACCAATCCTTCGACGCGAATAATTGCCTTGTCTATTTTCACTGACGAAGCTTACATTCGAGATATGATTAACGCCGGAATTTCCGGGTACGTCGTCAAATGCGGCGCGGCTAGAGATTTGATTGAAGCTATTCACAAAGGCTCGAGAGGAAAAATCTATTTCAGCGGAGAAATTGCCGATATTGCTGATAAAATTCAAAATTGTAAAGGCATACGCAGAAACGTAAATTCTTCAATTGCCGAACGCCCGCTCACAGCACGTGAAAGGGAAGTGCTGCAGCTTATCGGGGAAGGCTCTTCAACGGTAGAGATTGCCGCCAAACTGCACATCGGCGCAACAACCGTCAAAAGTCACCGAAATAATATTATGGACAAACTCAACGTGCGCGATATTGCCGGTTTGACGCGGCAGGCTATTCGATTGAAACTTGTGCATATTGAATAATAAATTAAATACCACTCCAAAAAATGCCGGAATTTGTTGTAAAATCCATTATTAAATTTATTCGCTCCGATTTTTAACCGACAAATCCATCGTATAATTCAACTTTTATAAAAATCAACTTGGTATTTCCAATAGAATCGCTACAATAGAATTCAAATTTTCTAAAACAAAAAATCTGGAAATGAATTGGAATATGGAAGAATTTTTGAAACAGTTGATGGGAAAAAAAATCGATGTGTCGTGCGGCACAAACGCGACTTTTAGCGGCGAGGTCAGCGCCGTGAAAGGCGGTGTTTTGCACCTTCGTGACGAAGAAGAACGAGTCGCGTATGTGGCGATTGACAAAATCGCGGTTGTTTGGGAAGTCAAAGAACACCAAACCCGACCGGGCTTTGTCGGCTGAAGCAAAAGCAAATTTTTATTTTCGAGAAGCGTAGTATAATGTCAAAAATTATTACGCTTTTTTATTTTTTTATAAGATTATGAATAAGAAAACGATAAAAGACGCAGACATCAAAGGAAAGCGAGTATTTATCCGCGTCGATTTTAATGTGCCGATAAAAAACGGCAAAATCGAAGACGACACACGAATTTTAGGAGCGTTGCCCACACTAAAATATGCAATGGAGCAAGGCGCAAAAGTCATTCTCGCCTCTCATTTAGGCAGACCTCTGAAGGACAAAAAGAAAGCCGAAGAAAAAGGAATGCCGTATGAAGCGGCAAATTACTCGCTCAAGCCCGTCTATGAATATCTGCGCTCGCTGCCCGTTCTGCAAGACGTTTCAACTCGCGGCGAAGAGCCGGTCGAAATCAAAAAAAACGTAATGACGCTTGGTAAAGCCGAGATAAAAAACGATAAAGTTTTCTTTGCCAACAATTGCGTCGGTGAACAAGTTAACACTCACATTGAAAATCTTAAAGAAGGTGAAGTTTTATTGCTGGAGAACTTGCGCCTGCACGAAGAAGAAGAAGCCAACGACGACGGCTTTGCTAAACAGCTTGCCGAACTTTGCGACGTTTACATCAACGACGCATTCGGCGCGGCGCATCGCGCGCACGCTTCAACGCAAGGCATTACAAAGTTTGTCAAAAATTCCGTCGCCGGTCTTTTGATGGAAAAAGAACTCGACTTTTTGGGCAGAGCGCTGAATAATCCCGAACGTCCGTTTGTCGCCATACTTGGCGGCGCAAAAGTCTCCGACAAAATTCCGGTAATCGAATCTTTGATAAATCGTAAAGTTGACAAACTGCTTATCGGCGGCGCCATGGCTTACACATTTTTCAAAGCAAACGGCTACACCGTCGGCAGGTCTTTGGTCGAAGACGAGATGATGCCGCAGGCTTTGGAAATCGAAAAACTCGCAAAGGAGAAAAGCATTCAACTGATTCTTCCGACCGACCACCAAGTTGTAGATAGCTACGACCCGCTTAATTCGCGCAAGACAATTCCCATAGATTTTACCAACAAAGGTCTCGTCGGTTTGGACATCGGGGCGGAAACCATCGAAATTTTCAAAGCAGCTCTGAAAGGCGCGAAAACAATTGTCTGGAACGGTCCGATGGGAATGTTTGAAGAAAAACCATTTGACGAAGGCACGATTGCAATCGCTCAAGCCGTGGCAGAAGCAACCGAAAACGGCGCGACATCAATTGTCGGCGGCGGCGATTCGGTCGCGGCAGTCAACCAAGCCGGACTTGCCGGAAAAATTTCGCATATCTCGACCGGCGGCGGCGCAACGCTGGAATTTCTCGCCGGCGACGCGCTCCCAGGCGTCGAAGCTCTGAATGACAAATAATATATTTTATAAAATTATGGGATTGCCAAAACTAAAACCTAAAATTTCAGTTCAAGATTATCTTGAATGTGAAAAGGTTAGCCAAATCAAAAACGAATATGTTGACGGTGAAATATTTGCGATGGCTAGCACGAGTAAAAGCCATAATCGAATACTCGGAAATTTACGCAGGCGTCGAATTAATGGAAGCGAATGATTTTGAAAGAGGAAAATTTTAGAAGATGATAAAAGGAATTTTAATGGATTTTAACGGTATTATTATAAATGACGAGCCGCTTCATATGCGCGCGTATCAGGAAATTTTATCCGGCGAAGGCATTTCGCTTTCAGAAACCGATTATTATTCGTGTCTCGGAATGGACGATAAAAGTTTTATAAATGCTCAATACAAACGTGCCGAAAAAGATTTGACCGCTGAAAAAGTTCAGGAATTGATGAAAGTTAAAACGCGCCAATGGCGCGAGATTGTGGACGCTGAGGAAATCCCGCTTTTCGGCGGCGTGGAAAATTTTGTGCGGAAAATGGAAAAGGATTTCGCGCTCGGCATTGTCAGTATGGCGGTGCGTGAAGAAATCGAATTTGTTTTGGATAAACTGGAACTGCGTGATTGCTTCTCAATTTTTGTCAGCGCGGAAGACGTTTCGTCTCACAAACCTAACCCCGAATGTTACTACAAAGGCTTTAACCTGCTCGACGCGGCGCGCACAAAACGCGGGCGCAATCCGATGTCTCACAGGGAGTGTCTGGTGATTGAAGACTCGCCGCAAGGAATTACGGCTGGCAAAAGCGCCGGATTGAGAACTTTGGGCATTACTAACACGGTTGATGCCGCAAATTTGCGCGCAGCCGGCGCCGATTCGGTAAGCAAATCTTTGAATGATTGGATGCCTGATTCGATTAGGCGTGTATTTGTTTAAATAAAAACAATGAAAGGTAAATAATAAAAAGTGAAAATCTTGAACTTTTCACTTTTAGTCTTTAGTTTTTCACTAAATAAATATGGCAGAGCATCTTATAAATATCGAAGAAGCGCGCGAAAATCTTCTCGCGTGCGCGGCGTTTTTAGCCGAAGACATCAAAAGCGGCGATGGATTTGGCGAGGCGATGAGGGAAATCGTTCCGCGTTATCTCGAAAAGGGCGAAGTGGATCTGGCGGCGCAGCTAGCCGATTCGATTGACGACCCGTTTGTGCGCGACCGACTTTTGTCGAACGTTGCCGACAAGTGTGCCGAAATTGGCGATGACGAATACGCTTTTCAGCTTGTCGAAGCCGTCGAAGATACTGGTTTGCAGTCCGAAGCCAGAGAAAGAATCGCCGTCAGAAAAGCCGAACAAGGTGAGTTTGAAAACGCTTTTGAAATAGCCGCCGCGCTCGACCATCCGGCGCACGCTTTGGGCGTAATTGCGTATCAGTTGACAATAAAAAACCAGGAAACCGAAGCCAAACAAACGCTCGAACGCATTGAATATCCGGCGGCGAAAGTCAACGCTTTGCAATTGATTGCCGAATTTTACGAGCAAAATAATCAAAAGGACAATGCTAACAACGTGCTTGACGAAGCAGTAACAACAGCGCTGGAAATTGATTTCCCGGAAGAAAAAATAAGAGTTTTACAGTATATCGCTGAACATTTCGCGCAAAACGGCAGAAACGATAAAGCCGTCGAAACTTTTGACAAAGCCAAAACGGAAGCCGAAAAACTCGGCGGCGTTTATCGAGATTCGTTCTTGGTCGGCATTTCGCTCGGCTTTTTGCGAGCGGGAAGTTTGGATTTAGCCGACCGAACACTCGATGCCGTAGCGGAAAAGACACAGATTGCGACGTGCCTTTTAGGATTTGCGCGTGAGTTTTGGGCGAAAGGCGACAAAAGCGAAGCACACGAAGCGCTCGAAGAATCCTACCAGATTTTGAAATCGCAGCGCGACGCGGAAATACGTGACAGCCGCGCGCGTTTTAATTTATTGACGGCGGTCGCCGTCGAGTTTGCGCAGTTTGGAAAAGCCGAACGCGCCATCGAAATAGCACACGGTTTACCGGATGAAAACGAGCAAACATCAGCTTTGTCGCAAATTGCGCAAGTCTGCACATTTCAGGAAAACGACCAGCTTGCGCGACAGGCAATAAACGCAATCGGCGAAGACGCGCAAAAAATGTTTGCTTTAATCAATGTATCGGACGCGAAAAATCGTTTGGAAAAGCGTGGTGAAGCAATCGAAATTTTGAATGAAGCGGCGCATCTAGCCGAAACCGTTCCACAATTGGCGGCGCGTTCAACAGCGCTAAACGAACTCGCCGCGCGTTTTGCCGAATACAACCAAAACGAAAGAGCGCGCGAATTTTCTCTGGAGAATTTGCAAACCATCGCGCAAATCCGCGACGAAAGCAGCCGCGCCGTTGCGCTCGCGCAATTGAACGACGTTTATGAAAAGGCAGATTTTACTTTGAACGACGCGGAAAAAATGATTTTGCAAACGATGATTCGCCGCGCCGAATGGTAATTTTTTACCAAATGTCGTTTCCCAATAAATCTTCGTAACTATCTCGCCGACGAATCAGTTCGATTTCTCCATCATCTTTTATCAAAATTATTGCCGGAAGCTGTCTGCCGTTATATTGAGACATCTGCGCGACGGAATACGCGCCGCAATTGAGCAGAGCCAAAACTTCGTCGGGTTGAACGTTTTCGGGCAGAAGACGATAATCGGGCAGACGATTTTCGCCTTCGATGTCAAAATAAACGTCGCCTCCGTCGCACAAAGGTCCGGCGACTTTGTAAGGCGTGCTGTGAGTTTCGCCCGCGCGTGCGGCTGAAATCAAATGGTAATACCATTTGTATGTTTCCATCGAAAGCAAAATGTTAAAGCCCGCATCAGTCAACAACCAAAAATCATTTTGCATTTTGGATTGGTTTTCCTCTTTAATCTCTAGATTTTTGAAAATCGAAATGCCTTTTGGCAAAACTGCTAATTGCTGATTGCTGTCTGCCAATTGTTTCAGAGGTCTTTTTTTATGATTTCTCACGGTCGTCAAACAAATTCCGGCATCGGCGACGACGCTTCTGCCCGGCTCGAGAAGCAGCGTGATGTTTTCGAGTAAATGAAACGCCTTGGCATTTTGCGCCGTTTCTTCGACAACTTTCCAAGCCTGCCGTAAAACTTCTTCGGGTTCGATATGTGCAGAAAACAAATCTCGCTGAACCGGGAGAAAATCTCCCGCCTGAGTTTTATCTAGAAGGTAATTTACGGGAAAGCCGCCGCCCAAATTCAAATGCGAAAGTTTGTGTCCGGTTTCATTGTAAATTTGCAGTAAATTTTCAAACAAAGTTTTGAAAGCATCGGCGTAAGGTGCGGCGTCCGGCGTCTGTGAACCGATGTGCAGATGAATCCCACAAAGATTGAGAAAATCAGATTTGTAAAAGCGTCGAAATGCCGATAATGCTTCGTCGGGCATCATACCGAATTTTGAAGTCAACAGCGCAGTTTGCAAGCCGCTGTGCGTTTTCGTTTCGATTTCGGGAACGAGACGCAGGCTGACATTTGCGCATTTTTGCAAAGTCCGCGCAAGTGTTTCAATCAATTCGAGTTCATACAGCGAATCAACTTGGATGGCGTAAATTTCCGCCGTTATCGCGGCTTCGATTTCAGCGACGGTTTTGCTAGTGCCGTTAAAAATAATTTGTTCGGCATTAAAACCAACTTTCAGAGCTTTCCACAATTCGCCGCCGGAATTGACTTCCAATTCTGCTCCGGATTCGCGTACGGTTCGCAAAATTGCCATATTCGAGTTGGCTTTCGCGGCATAACAAATTTTTAATTTACATTCGATAAATTTTTCAGCGTGTTTTAATCTTTCAATATTGTGTTTTATTCTTTTTTCCGAAAAAACAAAAAGCGGCGTGTCGAATTTTTCCGCCATATCGATTGTCGAAACACCTTCAATAAATAGTTGATTGTTTTGTATTTTTAAAAAATCCTTGATTTCCCAATCCATAAACGTTATTTAAACTCGAAAAACGAAATTAGGCAAAGCCTGACGACTGAAAATAAGAAAACCGGAATCACATTAAAATTGCGATTCCGGTTTTCTTCCAATAAAATTTTTATAGACGAAAAACAGGCTTTGATATATGCTAAACAAACTTGTTCTATAAGAGAATTCAAAATAACCTGTCTGCGCAATAAAACTTACTTATTGGAAAATTCTGAATGACGATTAATATTTAACTCCGAAAGAAATGGAAATCAGACAATTAAAGGCTTTTCTGGCAATTGCCGAAGCAAAAACATTTACGGCTGGCGCAAAGCGTGTGAACATAACACAGGCGGCAATTTCAATGCAAATTCGGCAGCTTGAAGACGAAGTCGGTCTGCCGCTTTTTATACGCACGCCGCGCCGCGTAATCGTAACCGAAGCGGGCGAATATCTGCTCGAACGCGCCCGAAGAATCTTGCGCGAACACGACGACGCGCTTGCCGAAATTGCGGAAATTGCGGGCGCGGAACACGGACGGCTGCGCATCGGTTCGGCTTCTGCGATGTTTGCTACCGCACAGCTTCCGAGGATTTTAGAACGATTAAAACAGAAATATCCAAGAGCCGAAATCAATGTCAGTTCCGGCACAAGTCAGGTTCTGGTCGAGAAAATTCTGCATGGCGAGATTGATATTGCGTTTGTTTCTTTGCCGGTCGAGACATCAAACATCTCAACCGAACTTCTCTTCAGCGATGAAATCGTCGCCATCGCCCACCCGAAACATCCGCTTGCCCAACAAAAATACATCAGCGCGGCAACTCTCGCTGGAGAACACCTGATTTTAGGCGAAAAGGGAGGCAACACGCGCCGGTTGATTGATGATTTTTTCGCGGCGGCAAACGTCCGACCGAGCGTGATGATGGAACTTTCACGCCAGGAAGCTATCAATCAAATGGTGGAAAACAATATGGGCGTCGGAATTGCGGGCGCGAAAACGGTGGCAAAAGAAGTTACTGGCGGAAAACTCGTCTGGTGGTGGATTGAAGGCGCGGAAATCAAATGGGATTTGGGTCTTGCAAGAATCCGCGGCGGTTATTTTTCCTCGATTGGAAAGGAGTTTATCAATCTTTGTAAAGACAGTTTTATTGAAAGAGAAAAAGAGTTTAAAGTAAAGGTAAAAAGTCAAAAATAAAAAGTAAAAGGTAAATAATTATCGCGGATTGAAAATACTTAAGACTTACGTTATTTCCAGAATAGCGTGAGTTTTTGTTTGCCTCTGGTGGTTTATTCTGAAAAAAAATCGTTATGAAAACTTTACTGCTCAAAAATGCGACAGTCATTTTGCCGGATGGAACGGCGGAAAATACTGCGCTTGTGATTGTTAACGGGCAGTTTGCCGAAATTTCGACAGAGAACAGAAATTTCAGAGCAGAAGAAGAAGTAAATCTTACGAATTGTAAAATTTACGCCGGATTCGTTGACCTTCATAATCACGGCGCGGTTGGCGTCGATGTCAATTCGGCAACTGCAAAAGATTTACACAAGGTTTCTCGGTTTTTGGCAACGAAAGGCGTAACAGCTTGGATTCCGACGCTTGTGCCGGATGCTTTTGAAAATTACCTGAAAATTATTGACGCGATTGATGAGGCAATTGTGATGCAGGAAAGCGGAAAACCTGCGGCGAAAATATTGGGCGTTCATTACGAAGGCATTTTTGCCAATAAAAAAATGTGCGGCGCGCTTCGTCCTGAATTTTTCAAAACTTTCACAAACGGAGACGAAGTTGCTGAAATGCCGAGATTAAAAACGCCAAACGCCATTCATCTGACAACGCTCGCGCCAGAAATCGAGGGCGGAATCGAACTTGTAAAAGAATTAAAAAAACAAAATTGGATCGTCTCAATCGGGCATACAAAGGCTGATTTTACAACTCTTGAAAAAGCATTTGCCGCGGGCGCGAGCCACGTTACGCATCTTTTCAACGCAATGACCGGCGTTCATCACCGCGACATCGGCGTTGCCGGCTGGGCTTTAACAAGAGATGAAATTTCGTGCGAAATCATTGCCGATGGCGTTCACATCGCGCCGACGATGCTAAAATTTGCTTATAAAAATAAACAAGCCGATAATCTCGCCCTGGTCAGCGATTCGGTTGCTCCGACAGGTTTAGGAGACGGAGATTTCAAACTCTGGAACGAAAAGATTTCAATTGTAGATGGCAAAACGCAAAACGAACGAGGAAGCATTGCCGGAAGTGTAATTACAATGTTCGACGCTGTAAAAACAATGTCATCGCTCGGAGTAACGACCGAAGACGTTTCACGAATGGCGAGTCTGGCGCCTGCGAAAGTGTTGGGGATTGATAAATCTTACGGTTCAATCGTGATCGGAAAGCGCGCAGACTTAGTCGCCATTGATGAAAAGGGACACGTGAAACTTACAATTGTCGGCGGGCGCATCGCCTTTACGGATATGTAATATCAGCCGCATTTGTTTTCGGTTGTCGCGTTACCAGAAACAAACCTGCGAAAATCAAGATGGCTGCGAAAACCGTCCGCAGACTGAAATGTTCGTCGAGAAAAATTACCGCCGAAGTAAAGCCAATCAGCGGCTGCAAATAAATATAAATAGCGACGACGCTCGGCGTTACGCGCGCTAAAGCCCAGGCATTTAAATAATAAGCAAGAATCGTCGGGAAAAATATAATCCCGGCGATTGCCAGCCAGATCAAATTCGGAACGCCTGCCAAATCAACCGTTCGCATCGAATAGATACCGAGCGGAACGGTGATGATAGAACCGAATAAAAAAAGCCAAGCCATTGATTTCAGCGCGCCGTAATGCGTGATTAATCGTTTGGAAATGGCGATATAACTTGCGTAAAAAAAACAGTTGACGATAATAAACAAATCACCGCGCGTCGTCGCGCTGGAAAAACTCGCTTTCGTCGGGTCAATCAGATAAATCACGCCTGCCGCCGCTAAAACGACGCCGAAAATTTTTCGCGTCGAAAGTTTATCGAGACGCAAAAAGACACTGACCAGCAACGCAAAAATCGGAATCAAAACCGCGAGCAGAGAAGTATTCGTCGCCGTCGTCAGTGCAAGCCCGTTGATAAAAAGAATTTGGTTAAGAGCGACGCCGAGCAGACTGTAAAGGAAAAACCACCCGTAATGAGATTTTCTTTCAAGCCGCAAGCCGCTCCCGGAAAACGACTGCAAAATCACAAACGCAAGCGCTGCGCCGCCGATGCGAAACGCAACCAAAGAAAAACTCGGAATCGTTTGCAAAACGTATTTTCCGACAACCGGCAGCGTACCGAAAAATAGCTGGACGGCGACCAGAGCAAAGTGCGGCGCGATGAGATTATGATTTTTTATTTTCTGATTCAAAATAAAATTAACCGCAGATAAACACTGATTCAAGCAGATAATTTGTCAATCAAAAATCTGCGCGAATCCGCGTTTGTCTGCGGTTTAAAAATCTTCCGAATTTACATCAACATCAAAATAGGATTTTCGAGCATTTGCTTGAACGTCTGCAAAAACTTCGCGCCCGTCGCACCGTCAATAACGCGGTGGTCACAGCTCATCGTTACATTCATTACGTTTCGGATGACGATTTCGCCGTCGTGCACTATTGCTTTGGGCGCGGCTGAACCGACGGCAAAAATCGCGGCTTCGGGCGGATTGATAATTGCCGTAAATTGCTCGATGCCGAACATTCCCAGGTTTGAAATCGAAAACGTCGCGCCGATATATTCTTCGGGTTGAAGTTTTTTCTCGCGTGCGCGTCCAGCCATTTCTTTTATTTCACGGGAAATCTGCCCGATGCCTTTTTTATTTGCGCCGCGCACGACCGGCGTTATCAAACCTTCGTCAATCGCCACTGCCACGCCGACATCGGCATCTTCGTAAAAGCGAATCGTTTTATCTTGATAGGAAGAATTGACAAACGGATGTTTCAGAGATGCCATCGCTGCGACTTTGACGATAATGTCGTTGACCGAAACTTTTTCATCTTCTTTGACGCTCGAATTGATTTGTTTGCGAAGTTCCAATGCATTATCCATTTCGATTTCAACCGTCAAATAAAATGTCGGAACGGGTCCGATTGAAGTTGCCAGACGATTGGCGATTGTTCGCCGCATCTGCGAAGTATTTTCTTCACGAAACGCACTTGCACCTTGAACTTCAGAAGTTTTGCCAAACGACGGCGCAGCTTCCTGACTTTGGACTTCAAACTTCGGAGTTTGGACTTCGGCGAGAGCAGTTTCAATATCGCGTTTGATAATTCTGCCTTGCGGACCCGAACCTTTCAACGAGCGCAAATCAATATTATTTTCCGAAGCCATGCGCGCGGCAATCGGCGAAACGAGCATTCGTCCGTTTCCGCTCGAAGCCGATTTATATTCGCTTGTTTGAGCTTTCGAGTCGGCATCCTTGACTGCTTCGGGACGCTGATAATCGTAGCTGCGACCTTCGGTTTCGGAAACATTGTGCGGCTGAACTTCGGTTGGCAGCTTTTGCTCTTTGTTCTGTTCAGCTGATTTGTCGTCTATTGCGGGCGAGCCTGAATTTGGTGCGTCTTTGCCCTCGACTTCCAACTCTCGACTCTCGACTGCTTTAGAACCGTTGGCTGATGCGACGTCGCCATTCAAAAGCGCGGAGAAATCTTCGCCTTTTTCGCCGATGATGCCGATGGTTTGACCGAGTTTGGCATTTTCGCCGCCGGGAACGACAATTTTCAAAAGCGTTCCGGCTTCCAATGATGTCATTTCCATAGTCGCCTTGTCGGTGTCAACTTCTGCAATCGTCTCGTTAGCTTCAATCGCGTCGCCTTCGTTTTTCAGCCAGCGTGCGATTTGCCCTTCTTCCATTGTCGGAGAAAGTTTCGGCATTAAAATTTTGTTCGCCATAATTTATAAATCTTTTTCAGTTAATTCCGCTTGTTTCAAAAAATGTTTCAGCAATCCGATTTTTAATGATTGATTGCGATGAACTGGAACTGAAATTCGCGTATCGCTTCCGGCTTTGCCGTAAATGTGATGACTGCCTTGCACGCGCAAAAGTGTCCAGCCGTTTCGCTCAAGAATTTTGGCAAAATCTTTTCCCGAAACCGATTTCATACGGCAATTTCTAAAAGTCTATCCGTTTCGCTGATTGAAATTGTCGAAACGTCAACCGACAAACAACCTTCAATCGCCTCGTATAAATTTTGCAGCAACTCTTCAAAATTTTCGCCTTGTGTCGCGCAACCCGGAATTGCGGGAACTTCCGCCCAATAACCGCCTCCTTCCGCTTCGTGAACTACAACTTTCAGTTTCATAAATAACAAACTTCCTTAATCGCCGCGATGATTTTCGGAACGTCCGGCAAGGCGAGTTCTTCCAAATTTTTCGCATACGGCATCGGTGCTTCGGCTGTTGAAATACGTTTGACGGGCGCGTCCAGATAATCGAAGGCGCGTTCGGTAACCTGATGCGAAATTTCCGCGCCGACAGATGCAAAGGCGTGCGATTCTTCGACGACGATTAAGCGATTCGTCTTTTTTACAGAATTAACAATCGTGTCTATGTCGAGCGGTTTTATCGTGCGCGGGTCAACGACTTCGACCGAAACGTCAAATTCTTTTTGCATTTGCTCGGCGGCTTGCATTGCCAGCGGAACGGTCATCGAACGCGCCACGATTGTGCAGTCAGTTCCTTCACGCTTCACATCGGCAACGCCCAGAGGAATCAAAAATTCCGGGTCTTCGGAAACTTCGCCTTTGATGCCGTACATTCTTTCCTGTTCGAGAAAAACAACCGGATTATCGTCACGAATCGCCGATTTTAACAAACCTTTCGCATCCGCCGGAGTCGAAGGCATCACGACTTTCAAGCCGGGAAAGTTGGCGTAAAACGCTTCGAGTGCTTGTGAATGTTGCGATGAAACTTGGTATGCCGAACCGTTAGGACCGCGAAAGACAATCGGAACTTTGAATTGCCCGCCCGACATATAAAGCATTTTCGCCGCGTGATTGATAATCTGGTCAGCCGCGAGAATCGAAAAGTTAAACGTCATAAACTCAATTACCGGACGTAAACCAGCCATTGCCGCGCCGACGCCGACCGCCGCAAAACCGAGTTCGGTAATTGGGGTGTCAACGACGCGCTTGTCGCCGAATTCCTTCCACAGCCCGCGCGTAACTTTATAGGCGCCGTCATATTCGGCAACTTCCTCGCCCATAATGAAGACGTTTTCGTCTCTGATAATTTCTTCGCGCAACGCCTGATTAAGCGCGTCTCTAATTGTTAAAACAGCCATATTTTATTTTGTTAGTTCCAATTCTTTTTCTTCCGCCCAAGCCGGTTTCAAGTTGTGATACAAAACATCCGGGTCAATATCCGCGCCATTTTCCCACACGATTGTTCCCATTCGCTCGTCAACTTTCATCGCTCGAAACCTTTCCGGGTTATTTCGGATAGTTTCGAAAACTTTTCCGCGCAAGTAAGGTTCTAAATCAACCTTACGGTTTGTGCCGTCAGTAAAAAATAAATTCACGACAAAGTTTTCGAGCGGTTTTACCGATTTAATTCTTACCAACTTCATAAACTAATCGAGCGGCTCGATATTGATTAACGGTTCGCTTTGTCTGGCTCTTTCCCAATCTGCCAATAACTCCGTGCGGTGCAAGTCTGCCCATTCGATAACCAAATTATGCGCTCGTCGCGGTAGTCTTCCCGCGTAAACTCGTAAAGTTTGAATTTCATACAACGCCTCGTTTTCGCCGTATCCCGCGTGAAAGTGAGGCGGCGCATGGTCGTTGCAATACCTATAAATCACGATGCCGAAAAATTGACTGATACAAGGCATTTCAATTTAAGCATAAACATCAGTGAATAATTCCTTCTCATTCGGAAGCGGACTTTCGTCGGCAAACTTCACTGCTTTATCAGTTGCTTCTTTTGCGCGATTTTCGATTTCTTCGTAATCTTTGTCGGAAATAATTTTCGCTTCGGTCAAAGTTTGCCGAAAAAGAAAAATCGGGTCGCGTTCCTGATATTTTTTGATTTCTTCGGTCGTGCGATATTTTCCGGGGTCTGACATCGAATGTCCCATAAAACGGTAACAGCGAATTTCGAGAAGCGTCGGCAAATTGTCTTTTCTTGCTCTTTCAATAGCTCTCAAAGTCGCTTCGCGGACGGCTAAAACGTCCATTCCGTCGACGAATTCGTTTGCCATTCCGTAGGCTTCGGCTTTTTGCGCGACGCTGGAAATTGACATTGCGCGTTTTTGCGATGTTCCCATTCCGTATTGATTATTTTCGCAAATGTAAATGCAGGGAATTTTCCACAATTGCGCCATATTCAAAGATTCGTGAAACATTCCCTGATTCACTGCCGCTTCGCCGAAAAAGCAGAGTGTTACATTGTCGGTTTCTTTGTATTTCTGCGCATATGCCATTCCGGTTCCGACGCCGATTTGCCCCCCGACGATGCCGTGTCCGCCGAAGTAATTTTTCTCCTTCGAGAACATATGCATCGAGCCGCCTTTGCCTTTGACCACGCCGCCTTCTTTGCCGTAAAGTTCTGCCATTACTGCTTCGGGCTTCATTCCGGCAACCATCGCCTGAACGTGGTCGCGGTAAGCGCTAATCACAAAATCGCCCGCTTTCAAAGCCATCATCGAACCGACACCGACGGCTTCCTGACCGATATACAAATGACAGAAACCGCCGATTTTTCCGATTCGATAAACTTCGGCGCATTTCTGCTCGAAAATTCTGCCCAAAACCATCTGGTAGAGCATTTCTCCGAGCAATTCCGGCTCGACGTTTTTTATCGAGGATTTCTGGGATTGACGGCGTTCTTTATGCTCGCTTTGCGAAACTTTTGGATTAACCGAATCAGTTACCGCTGCTCCGTCGTTGCTCTCTGATTTTTTCGAATGCGCATTGCCCGCGCCGTTGGTCGAGCTTTCGGTTGTTTTCGTCTGTGTTTTTTGGCGAGTCGCTGCTTTTGGCAAAATCTTTTCTCCTTTCGCGCCACAATTGGGATAAGAATTGTCGCTGGTATCTTTTTATATCAGAAGAGTAAATTATAAGCGACGAAAAGCAAATTGTGCAAAAACAAAAAGTTGTCGGTTATTGCAATTATTAAATTTCTTCAAATTGGTGGTAAAATCGCATCTTAGTCGTTAAAAAAATATGTTTCGCAGCCGACAATTAAATTTTTTTATCATTTTCAGTTTAATGATTTTCGCTATGCCGGTAATTTCGCTCGCGCAAAATCCGACAAAATGGAGTTTGGATTCAGTTGCAAAAGGCAGAATTCTTAAAAATGACGAAACTTTCAAAGCAAAACTAAAAGCGGAAATCGAAAAAGGATGGCATCTCTACGCGGTCGAACAGCCGGAAGGCGGACCTTACCCGACAAAAATCACAATTGCCGAAAACGCGCCGTTTTTGATTGAAGGAAGTATCGAGTCTCCGAAAACAATCACGAAATTCGACCCGAATTTTCAAATAGAAACGAAGTATTTTGCAGACCAAGCCGAATTTAATTTACCAATCAAAGTTGTAAATGAAACAAACGCAGACGCTTTAGCGGTAAATGTTAGGTTTCAAGTTTGCAATGACACAGTATGTTTGCCGCCGAAAACGGTCAGGGTTTCTTTTGCAGGCTTTGAAGACGCAAAGAAAAGTGGTCAGGGGTCGGTGGTCAGTGGTCGGCAAATCGAAAATAGCGGGCAATCTGCAAATGCAAATCAAAATCAGATTGTAAGCGGCAATCAAATAACTACTGACCACCGACCACTGACTACCGACCTCTTTTCTTTTCTGTGGCTCGCGGTTTCGCTCGGCGCGTTGTCGCTTTTAACGCCGTGCGTGTTTCCGATGATTCCGATTACGGTTTCGTATTTTACCAATCATTCGGCAGGCAACCGCGCTAAAGCAATCAAGCTCGCATCGATTTATTCGCTTGGCATAATTTTAACTTTTACGATTCTCGGAATGCTTCTGGCAATTTTCGTCGGCGCGGCGGGCATTACGCTTTTTGCCGCAAATCCTTACGTAAATCTTTTGATTACAGGCATTTTTCTATTCTTCGCGTTCAATCTTTTCGGGGCGTATGAAATCACCGTCCCACACGGGATTTTGACAAAGCTCGACAATTTGACGCGCAGCAAAGAAGGCGAAGGAAGCGGAATCGTCGGCGCGTTGCTGATGGGTTTGACGTTCACGCTGACTTCTTTTACCTGCACGTCGCCGTTTGTCGGCACGATTTTGGTTTCAGCTTCGCAGGGCGATTGGCAAAAACCGCTTGTCGGAATGCTCGCATTTTCCACCGTTTTTGCGTTGCCGTTTTTCGCGCTCGCGCTCGCTCCGCAATACGTTTCGTCGCTTCCGCGCGCGGGCGGCTGGATGAATTCGATCAAAGTTGCAATGGGATTTTTGGAAGTAGCGGCGGCGATGAAATTTATCTCAAACGTGGATTTGATTTGGAAGTGGGGAATTTTTACGCGCCCGATTGTGCTGGCGATTTGGATTGCAATTGGAATAATTCTGGCAATTTACCTGTTAGGAAAATTCCAACTGCCGCACGATACGAAACCCGAAAGAATCGGTGCGTTTCGCTTGATGTCGGCGATTGTCAGTCTGGCGATAAGTTTTTATTTAATAACCGGACTTTTCGGAGCAAAGCTCGGCGAACTCGAAGCATTTTTACCGCCTGATTTGGAAAATTCTTCGGCGCGAATGTTCGGCGGAAACGCCGAGCAGCTAAGATGGATTGAAAACGATTATCAAGCGGCGTTGGCTAAAGCCAGAACCGAAAATAAATTAGTTTTCGTAGATTTCACAGGCTACACCTGCACGAATTGTCGCTGGATGGAAGCGAATGTTTTTCCGAAAAGGGAAGTCGAAGCCGAGTTGAGCAAATTCGTGCTTGCGAGACTTTACACGGACGACGGTAGCGAGCTTAATAACCGGCAACAAGCGTTTGAGCAAAACACTTTCGGAACTGTCGCGCTGCCATTTTACGCTATAACTGACGCCGACGGAAAACCTGTGGCGACATTTCCGGGATTGACTAGAAACGTTCAGGAATTTGTTGACTTTTTGAAGAAAGCAGAAGAAAATTAGCCATAAATAGCACGAATGACACGAATAAAATTTAATAAAATAATTTGTGTTATTCTTCTAAATTCGTGGCTAAAAAGTGTTATGAAAACAGTCAAAATCGAAAATTTAATCGAAGGTTTGCGCGAAATTTCCGACGCTGATTTTACCTGTGATGACGTTTATCAATTTCTTGCCGATAATCCGGTGGAGGTTGATACAATTTCAAAATATTTTCATTGGAGCGAAAAATTTTATACGCGCAATTTAATTTATAAAGACGCGCGTTTTGAATTGATGGCATTGTGTTGGGATAAAGGGCAGGTTTCGCGTATTCATAACCACGCCGATCAAATGTGTTGGATGACCGTTCCCGTCGGCAAACTTCGCGGTCAAAATTTTCAGGCTGTTGAAACTGATGAATCAAAAGGTTTTTGTATGTTACAAGAAAAGGAACAATTTGACCTTTCCGATTGCCTCGCCGCGAAAGTCGAACTTGAAGAGCCGATTCATCAAATTCTAAATCTTCCCGAATTTAACCGGCGCGCCGTTAGCCTTCATATTTACTCAAAACCTTTTGACAAATGTCTCTCCTACTGCCGCGAAACAAACAAATTTGCCGAAGTTCCGCTTTTTTATACGAGTATCGGCGGGAAACTTTGCAAAAATGTAGAGCTGTAAATTTTGTAATTTGGTTAAAAACTCACGAGTCGGAGTTTTATCGTTTATTTCAAAACAGACAATTTGTGGATTTGCCTTTTTTATTAATATTTAATGAAAGTAAACGAGAAACTCTGGCTTTTTATTGTTGCCGCTATTTGTCTCGCTTACATTCTGCTTCGCTTCTGGCATTTGACCGATTCGTGTTTGTGGTTTGACGAAATTTTCAGCATACACGCCGCCGAACACGATTGGAAAAACCTTTTTTGGTTTGTCGCGCAAGACCTGATACACCCGCCGCTTTTTTACATTCTGCTAAAAACTTGGATTTTCTTGGGCGGCGAAAGCCTTTTCTGGCTTCGTCTGTTTCCGGTTTTATTTTCAACCGTCGCTTTAATTCCTTTCTACTTATTGTGTCGGCAATTGAAATTAAATCACACGGCAATTGCTCTTGCGCTTTCCTTTTTTGCCGCGAGCGGCGCGCTCATTAAATACGCGCAGGAAGTCAGAATGTACGGCGTTTTGCTGTGCGTATCACTTTTTTCGGTGTGGCTTTTTGTTCGATTTCTCAATCTGGGCAAGGGTTTTTTCGTCCTCACTGTAATTAATATTCTGCTGGTTTACACACATTATTTCGGCTGGTTTGTCGTTTTGACCGAAGTATTTGCAGTTACGATTTTTCAGCGCATAAAAATCAGACAAATTCTGGTAATGTTTGTTGTAACGGCGACAAGTTTCGCACCGTGGATTTTCGCGGTTTGGCGAGCGACGCAGATAAACGCGAATTTTTCACAAAATTTGGCGTGGGCGAGCAAGCCGGATTTAGCGACCATTTTTCAGTTCGTTTTTGATCTTCTCGAACCGTTTTATTATCAACAATCAAACATTGACCCAAGCTCGAATTTCTTTATAACAGTTCCGCTTTTGTTTATCGTTTTACTTGCGTTTATTTTTTACTCGACAAACCGGCGAATGGAAAGCGAGATTGAAAAACGAAATTTTTATCTGCTTTTGTTGTTTGCTTTTGCACCTGTTTTGTTAGCTTTTATAGCAAGCTGGCTGCTGCCTTTTTCTGTTTGGGGAACGCGACACTTCATAATTGTTTTTGCGCCATTTGTGATTTTAACGGCGTATTTTCTCGACAAACTTCAAATTCTTTATTTAAAATTAGCTGTTTTTGTTTTGTTTTTTTGGTTGGTTGCGATTGCCTTTTTGCTGCAAGGAATGCGCGGCGCACCGGTATCAATCTTGTGCGCGTGGGGGAATTTGGCGACTGATTTACGCGAAACCGAACAAAATTCTGTTGTGCCGACAAAGGTTTTCGTGTTTGAAGATGTCGCGGCTTACAATTTCTGGTTTGCGCTGAGAGACAGAGAAAAACAATTCCAAATTATAAAAGTCAACGACATTCCCGAACTGGTCGAAGACGCGGCGTATTTTCTACCGCGCGGTTTCGACGCTGTACAGACGACGGACGAAAGCGGTTTGCAAGAGGAAAGATTTTTCATCGCTTTTCGTGATACGGAATGGAACGAGACAAAACCGCCGCTCCGAAATCTGATTGAGAAAGGATATAAAATCGGCGAACCCCAAATTTTTACGGCGCAAGGTTTGAAAGCGTTTCTTGTTGAAGTTAAAAATAGATGAAGGTGTAGGTTTTAGCACAAACTCCTAAAAGAATCAGAAACCTATTACCTAAAACCTATTTTCTTTTCCACCTCACGCCGTCTTTGGTGTCTTCTAAAACAATTCCTTTTTCGCTCAACAAATCTCTGATTTCATCGGAGCGCGCAAAATTGCGGTTGCGGCGCGCTTCTTGACGCTCCTCAATTAAAGATTCGATTTCCGTATCAAGTATTTCTTCTTTTTCTTCACCGAAAATTCCTAAAACCGAATCAATTTTATCAATCGTTTGCAGAATAAAATCGCGGTTTGCGGTCAAAACAGTATCGTTTGCCAGAGATGTATTTACTTCGCGGACAAGATTGTGCAAAGCGGCGAGCGCGACCGAAGAGTTCAAGTTGTCGTCCATCGCAGCTTCAAAATCAGACAGTGATTTTTTAGCAATCTTTTGTAAATCCTGATTATCGCCGCAGGAAAGTTTTGCTTCGTTTAGTCTTTTGCGAAAATCACGCAGGCGTTCGAGCGTGTGTTCCGCGCCGTCCAAAGTTTCAAACGTAAAATTCAATTGTTTGTGATAAGGCACAGACAAAAGCAGATAACGAATCGCCGTCGGCGTATATCCTTTTGCCAGCAAATCACGGAAAGTAAAATAATTTCCCAAAGATTTCGACATTGTTTCGCCTTCAACTTTCAAATGCTCGCTGTGCAGCCAGTATTTTGCGAAAATTTTTCCGCTCGCGCCTTCCGATTGAGCGATTTCATTTTCGTGATGCGGAAATTTCAAATCAATTCCGCCCGCGTGAATATCAAAAGTTTCGCCCAGATACTTCATTGCCATCGCGGAGCATTCGATATGCCAGCCCGGACGCCCGCGTCCGAAACTCGCGTCCCAACCGGTCGCCTCATCAGCGCCGGCAAATTTCCAAAGCGCGAAATCCTGCGCGTTTTCTTTGTCGTATTTGTCCGTGTCAACTCTGCCGGACGCGCCCGAAATGTTACCGGCAAAATTGATTTTCGATAGCTTTCCGTACTCTGGAAAAGCCGAGATGCGATAATAAATCGAGCCTTCGGATTCGTAAGCGTGTCCGTTTTCCAGCAGTGTTTCGATAATCCGAATCATTTCGGGGATATGATGTGTCGCGCGCGGCGCAATTTCCGGGCGTTCGATGCCGAGCGCGTCGGAATCTTCCCAAAACGCATCAATAAATGGTGCGGTAAACTCGTCAATCGACTTCTCGGCTTTCGCCGCTTCGTTGATAATGCGGTCGTCAACGTCGGTTAAATTAAAAACGTGCGTTAATCTGTAACCTTTGAATTTCAGGTAACGCCGCAAAATATCGCCGAATGTAAACGTGCGAAAATTGCCGATGTGCGCGTAAGACCAAACGGTCGGACCGCAAACGTAAAGCCGAACTTCGTTGCCGTTAAGCGGTTGAAATTCTTCTAATTGTCCCGATAAAGTGTTATGAAATTTAAGCATAAAGTTGAATTGAAATTTTATAATAAACAGAAATGATAAGAAATCAGATTTATCAAAAAGTTCCGAAATCAAAACAAAGCAAAATTAAAAGGGAATTAGAAGCGACAGGATTCTTTCGGCGCGACGCCGAGTTCGGCGAGTAAATCTTTGGAAAGTTTTAGCGGGAGACCGTTCATAAAGTTTTTGGATTATAGCATTCTTCGCAAAATTAGCAAAAAGTTTTATTGATTTTGCGAAGCGTCCAAAAGCCAGACATCGGCGTTGACCTGCAAATAGCGGAAATAAATCAGACGATTGTCGGGCGAGACGTTGGCGTGCTGAACTGCATATGAGGGCGGTTTGTAAATCGCGGTTGTTTTTTTTGTCTGCGTGTCGGCAACGTAAATCGTGTTCGATTTGTCGAAAATAAAATGGCGATTGTCTTTGAGCCAAATCGGATTTGAGCCGAAATCGGTGATTTTTTCGTAAGCTGAAGTTTTGAAATCGAACAGAGCAATGGCGTCTTCGTCATTTTCGGTTTCGTAAAACATCATCAGCAATTTGCTTCCGTCGCTCGACCAATCGCGCACCGAAAACGAGCCTTTATAATTCGGCACGGGCGGAAGCGGCGCGGGCGTTTGCTGCTGCCACGTTTTTGTTAAATCGAGAATAAACGGCGATTGATTTTTGCCGTCTATTTCCGAAAAAGCGATGCGCGAACCGTCGGGCGAGAAAATCGGCGCGACCACGCCCGTTTTTTCCGAGAATGTAATTTGCCGCAAATCAGTGCCGTCGGCGTTAATCATCCAAACTTGATATTTTCCGCTTCTATCCGAGGTAAAGGCGATTCGTTTGCCGTCGGGTGACCAGCGCGGCGAACGGTCACGGAATTTGTCATTGGTTAAAAAGCGCAGGTTCGAGCCGTCGCGGTTGAAAACCGCAATTTCCGCCGTTGTCAGCGTCGGAAAGGAACGCAAAACATATTCTTCGCCGTTCGGCGACATCGCGGGCATACTGAACTGTTTATTGCCGCTCGTAACCATATTCGCTTCGCCGACGGTTTTGAGATTTTCCGGGTCAAAGGCGATTGACTGCAAATTCGAGTGCGTTTCGTAACGAATATAGGCGAGCGTTTTTCCGTATGGGGAAAACGCAAGGTGGCGAATATACATTGAAGGCGTCGGAACTGCTTCCGGCTCGCCCGAAACTTCCCCTGTTTCTTCGTCAATCCCTACCCGCCAGATGTTCATATTTCCGCCGCGGTCGCTGCCGAAATAGATGAATTTACCGTCCGGCGACCAGACCGGATTCCAATCCGCAGCCTCGTCTTTTGTTATCACGACCGGCTCGCCGCCCGTCGCCGGTATCGTAGCAAGTTCGGCTTGATTCTTCTCGTCGAGAAACCAGTAGACAATCCGTTTCCCGTTCGGCGACCAACTCGGTTGGATGGCGTCGCCTTTCGTTTCAAGCGGTTTTTTGTTTCCGGTTTCAACGTCAATCGTCCACAGAGAACTGTTGGGAATCGTGTGGCTGGTCGAAACGTCGCTCGATTTATCGCTGACGACGATTTGTTCGCGGCGAACGGTCACGGAATTTGTCATTGGTTAAAAAGCGCAGGTTCGAGCCGTCGCGGTTGAAAACCGCAATTTCCGCCGTTGTCAGCGTCGGAAAGGAACGCAAAACATATTCTTCGCCGTTCGGCGACATCGCGGGCATACTGAACTGTTTATTGCCGCTCGTAACCATATTCGCTTCGCCGACGGTTTTGAGATTTTCCGGGTCAAAGGCGATTGACTGCAAATTCGAGTGCGTTTCGTAACGAATATAGGCGAGCGTTTTTCCGTATGGGGAAAACGCAAGGTGGCGAATATACATTGAAGGCGTCGGAACTGCTTCCGGCTCGCCCGAAACTTCCCCTGTTTCTTCGTCAATCCCTACCCGCCAGATGTTCATATTTCCGCCGCGGTCGCTGCCGAAATAGATGAATTTACCGTCCGGCGACCAGACCGGATTCCAATCCGCAGCCTCGTCTTTTGTTATCACGACCGGCTCGCCGCCCGTCGCCGGTATCGTAGCAAGTTCGGCTTGATTCTTCTCGTCGAGAAACCAGTAGACAATCCGTTTCCCGTTCGGCGACCAACTCGGTTGGATGGCGTCGCCTTTCGTTTCAAGCGGTTTTTTGTTTCCGGTTTCAACGTCAATCGTCCACAGAGAACTGTTGGGAATCGTGTGGCTGGTCGAAACGTCGCTCGATTTATCGCTGACGACGATTTGTTTTCCGTCCGGTGACCACGACGGATGAAAGCCGATGTCCGAAATGCGCCGCACGTTTTCGCCCGTCTCTTCCATCACATAAATTCCGCTCGAATTTCGCTCGGAGCGAAAGGCGATAAACTTTCCGTCCGGCGAAAAAGATGACATCCAATCGTTGGCGGGCGAATTGGCGGTTAAATTGGTCGGGTTTTTTCCGCCGATTCTTTGCAGAAAAATATCATAGGCTTCGCCGTTTCCAGTTGTGTAAATAAAAGATTTTCCGTCGGGCGAGAGACTCGGATAACTTTTTATCTCGGAAGAATCGGTTAGCTGCGAGTGTTTTGCCTGCGCCCATTCGACGGCTTCTCCCGCTTTTGTCACGTTAAATTGTTTGAAAAAAAACCAGCCGCTTAATCCAATTAAAATCAGGACAATCGCACCGGCGGCGAAAGGTAGATAATTTGTTCGGGATTTTTCAATCGGACTTTTTCGCGTGTCGCTCGCGGTTCGCAAAGACGGCGACGAATCAATCTCGCGGCGAATGCGTTTCAAATCGGCTCGCAAATCCGAAGCCGTTTGATAGGAAACTTCCGCGTCTTTTTCCAAAGCCTTGCTCAAAATCCGGTCGAGTTCGGCTGGCAATTTCCGGTTAAGTTCGGACGCGAGCGGGTGCTCTTCGGATAAAATTTTCTGAAACGTCGCCTGTCTCGATTCGCCTTTAAATGGATTTACGCCTGCCAGCATTTCGTATAAAACGACGCCGACGCTCCACAAATCCGTGCGCTGGTCGACCCTGTCGTCGCTCACCTGCGCGGGCGACATATACGCGGGCGTGCCGATGATAACGCCTTTCATCGTGTAATTTGAAAGGCTCGGCTGAAACTCCGTATGTTCGGCGAGCTGCGCCAAACCGAAATCCAAAACCTTTACAAAACCGTCGGGGCGAATCATTATATTTTCCGGTTTGATGTCGCGGTGAACGATTCCGGCTTTGTGCGCGGCGGCTAACGCTTCGCAAGTTTGCGAGATAATCGAAAGCGTTTGTTTGAGGTCAACGCCGCGATTTATCAACTCTCTAACGGTTTCGCCTTCGACAAATTCGGTGGCAATGTAATTCACGCCGCCCGCGTTTCCGACATCGTAAATCGTAACGATATACGGATGATTGAGCGCGGAAACCATTCGCGCCTCGCGTTCAAAACGCTTGATTCTTTCCGCGTCGGCGACAAATTCGGCGGGCAAAATTTTCAGCGCGACCTTGCGGTTTAATTTCTCGTCGTGCGCCAGATAAACCTCGCCCATTCCGCCCGCGCCGATTTGTCTTTCGATTTTATAAGTGCCGAATTCTTTGCCGACAAAGGAAAAAACTTCCGTGCGATTTTGCGCGAGTTCCTTTGCCATCAAATTCATCGCCGAGTTTTCCAAAAAATTGTCAGCGCTCGTTTGAGCTTTGAGCAAACTTAAAACTTCGCGTTTCAAATCAACATCGCCGTTGCATTTATCAGACAAAAAATCTTCGCGCCGCTCGTTCGGTATTTCCAAAATGGCATCGAAAAGCTCGTCAATTTGTTTCCAGCGCTGGGCATTCATAATTAGGAAATCAGCCACGAACAAACACGAAAATTCACGAAAGTTTTTTGAAATATTTACTTAATTAAATCGTGTCTTTGTGTTTTTTTATTTCGTGTTCTTTCGTGTTTGTTCGTGGCTAAAATTCTTTAGGCATTATTTAACTCGCGATAAAGCCAAGCCTTTGCCTTGCTCCATTCACGCATAACGGTTACGCCGGAGATTTTCAAAACTTCCGCCGTTTCTTCGACCGACAAGCCGCCGAAAAATTTCAGCTCGACGATTTTTGCTTTGCGCTCGTCAAATTGCGCTAATTCATTTAACGCTTCGTCGAGCGCGACCAAATCAGCGTCTTTTTCCTGCGTTACAGTAAATGCTTCGTCGAGCGAAACGTGATGCGCGTTGCCGTCTTTTATCTTTGGGCGGCGTCGGGCAAAGTCAACCAGAATTCTTCTCATCAATTGCGCTGACACGCCGAAAAAATGCGCCCGATTTTCCCACTTCGCCGATTTCCAATCAATCAAGCGAATGTATGCTTCGTTGACTAGCGCGGAAGTTTGCAAAGTGTGCCCGTCGCGCTCGCGGCTCATATGGCTTTTGGCAATACGGTAAAGTTCGGCGTAAATCAAAGGCGTTAATTCTTCGAGCGCGGCAGCGTCGCCGCCACTCCATTTCTTGAGCAGTTCCGTTACGTCTTGATTTTCAGCGTTCATTTTCGTTAGCAAATTTCGCTAGTTTCAAATCTAAATTTAACACACTCGAGCCGAAACAAAAATTATTTATTATTTCTGATGATAGGTTTTTCCGATCTCAAACGCATTAGTAAATGAAGCCGCACAAACGGCTGATTTAAACAAGGAGAATTATTATGAAAAACTTACAAGCATTTATCATCAGTTTATTCACAATTTTAATCTTCGGCGCGGCGACGGCGAACGCGGCGACTTGGACGGTAACAAAAGCCGCGAACAGCAACGACAATGTTTGCGACGCGGATTGCAGCTTGCGCGAAGCGGTTTTCAATGCCGATTCGGGCGACACGGTTGTTTTCAGTCCGAATCTGCTCGGGCAAACTATCACGCTCGGCGGTTCGGAAATTGTCATCACGAAACGCATCACGATTGACGGTTTTATCAATAATCCGAACGTCGCATTTATTTCGGGCAGCAATACGAGCCGCATATTCTTGATTGAAACGGGCGGCGCGTTGGATTTGAGAAATGCAATTCTCGTGCAAGGGAACGGCGCGTCGAATACTGCAAACGGTATTGGCGGCGCGATTAACGCCCAAGGAGGCGCAACTTTATCGTTAGAGCGAGTTGCTGTTAGAGGGAATTCCGCATCAAATTTCGATGGAGCGATTTCGCTGATAAACGGGACGCACCGCATCACGAATTCATCAATCACCGGAAATTCCGCGCCAACCAGAATCGCAATCGGCTTTGACACCGCAAATCTTTATCTTGCGAATGTTACGGTTAGCGGAAATTTTGCTTCGGGCGGCGGACTCGGCGCGGGCGCGATTTACAATTTTAGGGGCAGTCTTAATATTCGCAATTCGACGATTGCTTATAACGCGGCGAAGAACGGAGGCGGTATTTATAACGGCGGGCTGGCAAACTCGACTCTCGGCAACACAATCGTCGCGCAAAATACGGCGACTGGTTCGGGAGCGGACATTTATAATTTCGGTAACGGTACAATCACTTCAGTCGGCGGAAATTTAATCGGCGATTTGGATACTGTTCCCGCGAATACGTTTAATAAACCGAACGATATTTACGGTGTCAATCCGCTGCTCGCGCCCACCAATTCAAATCAAGGCGGTTTTCCGGTTGACACGCATCCGCTCCAAGCGGGAAGTCCGGCGCGAAACGGCGGTTTGAATCAAAACGCGATTGACCCGCTGACCAATCAGCCTTTGCCAACCGACGCTCGCGGCGCGGGATTTCCGCGTATTGTTGACGGAACGGTTGACATCGGCGCGTTTGAAGACCAGAGCGGCAACACTTCACTCATCGTGACCAAGAAAACAAACAGCAGCGATTTGGTTTGCGATGTTGATTGCAGTCTGCGCGAAGCCGTCCATCAGGCTGGCTTAAATTTCGGAACGGACACGATAACTTTTGCACCGAATGTTTTCGGCACGCTCGCGCTCGGCGGCAGCGAAATTTTAATTCAAAATCAAAGCGTCAATATCGTCGGCTATCCAACTTTGAACGCGAACACTTTGATTGTTTCGGGCAGCAATACAAATCGTATTTTCAGACTCAATAACGCCAACGTTTCGCTCGTCGGAATGACGCTGGCAAACGGCAACAGTCTGGGCAGCGTCGCCAGCGGATTTGGCGGCGCCGTTTATGCCGAAGGCGGAAGTTTGATGCTCGATAGAGTCGTCGTGCAAAACAACACGGCGGTAACCAACACGGGCGGAATCTTTTTATATAACGGCGCAAATCACCGGATTCTTAATTCGACATTCTCGGGCAATCAAACCGGAGGAAGCTGCGGCGGTTTTAACGTCGCGGGAGGAACGCTGTTTATCGCCAACACGACTGTTTCCCGCAATACCGCAAATGGCGGCGGCGCTGGTTTTTGCACGAGCGCCACTACAGTTGTCCGCAATTCGACCGTAACGGGAAATTCAAACAGTTCTCCAAACGGCGCGGCAGGAGGTATCAGAGCGTACGGCAGCGGCAATCTCAATTTGGGCAACACAATCGTCGCCGGAAACAGCGCGTCAACTCAATCTGAACTTTCGCCGATTGACGGAGCCACGATTACTTCCGCAGGTCACAATCACATCGGCGATTCAGCTGGAGATTCGACTGTCGCTGGTATTACATACCAAGCAAGCGATACGCGCGATGTTCCGCCACTTTTGGGCGAATTGGCGGACAACGGCGGTGCAGTTCCGACTCACTCGCTTCTGCCCGGAAGTCCGGCAATCAACACAGGCGACAATGCCAAAGCGGTTGACCCATTCAACAATTCACCGTTATTATTCGATGCTCGCGGCACAGGATTTTCCAGAGTTTTAGGCGGCACGGTTGACAAAGGCGCGTTTGAATTATCGTCGCCGACTGCAGCCAGCGTAACCGTTTCAGGCAGAGTAATGGCGGGCAAAAGAGGCGTAAACCGGGCGCAAGTTTATATGACTGATAAAAATGGAATAACCCGAACAGCTTTGACAAATCCGTTTGGTTATTTTTATTTTGACCAGGTAGAAGCCGGTGGAACCTACATTTTTAACGTTATCTCAAAAAGCTATACCTTTATGACACAAGTTGTAAACGCTAATCAACAAATAGACGACCTGACTTTCATAGCGGAAACCCAGTAAAAATCAATTCAGAAAACAAAAGATGTGGTGAAATAAAAAATTACGTTGAATAGAAACACAAAAGCCTGTTTTGATAATTATTTCATTGATGAATTTCAGTTCGGCGCAAGGCGTTAATACCGGACAAAATCATTAATTTAAAAAAGGCGGTTATGGTTTCTAAAAATTCTGGAAATCTTCTCAAAGAGCTATGAAGCAACAAAACGGCATAGCTCTTTTGATTTTACAAATCGGCTTCAATAAAATTTTTTTTGCAGCATCTGAAAAAAGAAGTTTGCGGCTGTAAAATCCGAGTGGATAATCTTTACAAAAACGCTTGACTACTTCGTTGCACATTTCGAGTAACGAACCGCCGTTTTTTGAATTTTTATAATCGAAAACGGTTCGCATCCAAAACACTGTCAATGTTTCGTGATACGGCATTTCTTTTTCTAAATCAACGTCGAATGATTTTAATAAATTGAAAATTCCTTCGCGCATTTTCAACAGAGCCGTTTCCAAATCGTGATGCGAAACGTAATAAAGCGCAACGGTCAAATGTTCGGCGTGTCGCCAATCGGCGCGAGATATTGTGCCGTTTTCAAAACCGCGCACAATGTTGGAAATTTCGTCTTCGGTTTTGTATTTCACAAAGAATTCTCACCAAATAGGAAAAGTAAAAGTAAAAAATAAATGCCAAATAATAAAAGGAGAAATTTTATTCTTTCTCCTTTTGCCTCTAACCTTTAATTTAATGTAACCCGTGCATTTTATGCGGCGATTTTTTGCTCGCTAACTTCAAAATCTTCCATATAAAGATATTTCTTCCATTCGGTTTTCGATTCGGCGTAGTGGCAAAGCAAAACGCGGTCGAGACCGATGCTCAGATATTTCTGCGGTGTAAGCAGCGGCATTCTGGCTTGTTCGGGCGTGCGGTTGCCTTTGCGCTGGTTGCACTTTACGCAAGCCGAAACTAAGTTCTGCGGCGTGCTTTCGCCGCCTTGCGCGCGCGGCAAAATGTGGTCGAGCGTCAAATCCGAGGCGTGTTTATTGTCGCCGCAATACTGGCAGCGGTATTTATCTCGGATATAAATTCGTGCGCGTTTCATCGCTGTTTCGTTTCGTTTGCGGCGAACGTTGATATAAGTTCGCAGACGAATTACCGACGGCACACGAAAAGTTTCTCGTGGGCTATGAAGAACATTTTCGCCGTCATATTCTTCAACAGTAATCGAACCGCGAAACCACAGACACATCGCGCGCGCAACACCGACCGTGCCAAGCGGCTCATAAGAAAAGTTCAATAATAGAACTCGACCAGTTATCAATGGAATCACCTCCAGGATTATTGTTTTGATTGTTTGAAAACAAATACAAAAAAGTTGTCATCGCAATATATTGTGCAAGCAGTTACCAATTGACACTATAATAAACGATTAACGCCCGATTTGTATATGAATTTTTTCTTAAGTTTATAAAAGTTCTCAGAAAGTTGCCGGAAGTTTTAAGTTTTACTTGCGACAACTTCTTCTGACTCCGCAAAAATCTGCAACTCTGAAACTTTCCGTTAACCTTTTACGCAAACGACTTGTTTCAATTCCGCGACGACTTCGACCAAATCGCGCTGGTTACGCATTACTTCGTCAATGTCTTTATAAGCCGACGGAATTTCGTCAATCACGCCCGCGTCTTTGCGGCATTCGACACCTGCCGTTTGGCGTTCCAAATCCTCGCGTGAAAAAGCTTTTTTCGCCGCCGTGCGCGACATTTTGCGACCCGCGCCGTGCGAGCAGGAATTGAAACTCTCCGGCGCGCCGAGACCTTTGATGATAAAAGATTTCGCGCCCATTGAGCCGGGAATAATTCCGTGATTTCCGACTTCAGCGTTGATTGCGCCTTTGCGCGTGATGTAAACGTCTTCGCCGTAATGATGTTCAAGCGTGACGTAATTGTGGTGACAATTAACCGCGACTTCCGGCGTGAAATCGTTGCCGTCGTTGAACATTCGATTAAATTGCCTCAAAAGTCGCTTCATCATAATCTCGCGGTTTTTGAACGCGAAACTTTGCGCCCATTCCAAATCGCGCCAGTAATTCTTGAACTCTACAGTTCCCTGAATGAAATAGGCGAGATTCGGGTCAGGCAATTCTGACAATTTATGCAGCTTTTTCGCCGTTTCGATATGACGCGAAGCGATTTCGTTTCCGATATTACGCGAACCCGAATGCAGCATTAGCCAGACATTATCTTCGGTGTCGAGGCAAACTTCCAGAAAATGATTTCCGCCGCCGAGCGTTCCGAGCTGCTTCATCGCCTTTGCCTTTCGATGCTGCACGCCTTTGTGTAATTTGTCGAAACTTTTCCAGCCGTCCCATGCCAAAGATTCGTCAACCGCTTCTTTGTGTTCGTTAAAGCCGACTGGAATAGTGCGCTCGATTTGATGACGCAAATCTTTCATTTTGCCTTCGAGAATCCAACTCGTGAAAGGCGTTTTAACCGCCATCATTCCGCAGTTGTGAACAAAAACTCCGGCTTCCAAAGCGAAATTGTGATGTTCGGAAACAGTCAAACAATAAACGTTTTCGCGTTCTTCGATTAATTCTACGGAAACAACTTTGTGGTTGTAGCCGTGTGAATAAAGCCGATGATTGTGCAGACCGATTCCGCTTTTGACTTGTTCGCCGCAAGTTTCGCAATCATAAAAACGATTGGCAATTTCCTTGCTTTTGGCGCGACCTTTTTCGCTTTGGTTGTAATCAACCAAAAACTTTTTGCCGCGTTCACCGTTTTTAGCGACGGACATTTTGAAATGTTCGGGATTTTCTTCCATATATTTCAAAATGTTTTTTGTTCCGCGTTCCGCAAAATAAGAATGACCATCGGCGGTTTGCGCTTTTGCATATAAAGCGTCAATTCGGTTTCGCTCAAACTGTGGCGATTGCCAATGCTCATTTCGCTCAATCAAACTTCGATGATACGCGGAATGCGCTGAAGCGCTCATAAATTCGAGATTTTCAGGACGATTGTCGGCTTCATCAAAATTCTTGTGATGAATCACCGTTTTGTCATTTTTAAATCGTGGAACTTCGCCGAGCAAGCTGCTTCGGGCGACAATCCAATGCGCTCTTTGCATTCTGCCCGAATAATTTTGCTGAACGAGAACGTAGCCGTCTTTGTCCGTTTCACGATAAAGCGGCATTAATGACTCGCCAGCTTTCAACTTTTCGGCTTTAAGAAAACTTCCGTCTCGCAGCATAAATTTATGGTCTGGCGTGCAGCAAATTTCTGCGCCGTTGTCCAAAAAAACTTTGACGAGTTTGGCGTTTGCGCGTGTTTTCTTCGCCGTCGCTTTCGCCGCGACAACTTTTCCGCTTTCAGTGCAAGCGTAAACGACAATCTCTTTATCGTTTTCCGCCAATTCACGAAGCGAATAAGAATTTCCGTCAAGCGTCGGAACGAGCGTGTTGCCTGAAAAGCAACCGATGTCAACGCCGACAGTTGCGGGAATTACCGCGTCTTTCGTCGCAATGACTGAACCGACCATAGAGCCGATGCCGAGATGGGCGTCCGGCATCAGCGCGACGTGTTTATAGAGACACGGCAGACGCGAGACGTTGCGAAGCATATTATGTTCGTCAGTCGAAAGGGCGTGGCTGACCCACGAAAAAATGTCGGCTTTCGCCCCGCTGATATTAAGTTTGCTAAAGCTCATATTTCCTCCAATAAAATTATAATAAGACAATAAATAAATGTGGTAAGCAAGAATTAAAATAAAACAATTAATTTACTGTAAAAATTTTCAGTTTTTTGAGATGCTGAAACTAATGTATCTTCAGCTCTATTTTTTGTATAAACTAAACAGACGGGTTTGGCATCAAAATCGCCGACTGTTTGATTGGTAAAAAAATGATTGAAACCGGAACACTTTTACAGGATCGCTACTTAATCGAGAGGCAAATCGGCTCAGGCGGAATGGGCGCGGTTTACCGTGCCATTGACCAGCGTTTCGGAAGTCACGTAGCGATAAAAGAAACTTTTTATAAAGATGAAGAATTGGGTCACGCTTTCGAGCGCGAGGCGCATCTTCTCAACAGCCTGCATCATCCGGTTTTGCCTCACGTCTCGGATTATTTCACCGAAAGTAACGGACATTTTCTGGTGATGCAGTTCATAGAGGGAGAAGATTTGTTCGAGATTTTAAAGCGGAAAGGCGCATTTCCCGTCTCGGATGTTTTGCGCTGGACAACCAGTCTGCTCGACGCGCTCGATTATCTGCATTCGCAGACGCCGCCGATTATTCACCGCGATATCAAACCGCAAAACTTAAAAATAACCACGCGCAGCGATATTGTTTTGCTAGATTTCGGATTGGCGAAACTCAACTCCGATGACACTCAGGCACAATTAAGCGTATTCGGCTATTCGCGTAAATACTCGCCCCTCGAACAAATTCAAGGCACGGGAACAGACGCTCGCTCCGACATTTTTGCTCTCGGAGCAACTATTTATCATCTTTTGACCGGCAAACCGCCGATTGATGTTCTCGCCCGCGCCTCCGAAATCGTTGCCGGTAACCGCGACCCGCTTCTAATGGCAAACGAAATCAACGCCCAAATTCCGCTTGACGTGGCAAATGTTCTGAATTCGGCGCTGGCGCTCAATGCCGCCGGACGTTTTGTTTCGGCAAAAGCGATGCAGCAGGCATTGGATCACACCATTAATGTGACCTCTGCCGAAAACGCTGAAGAGTTACCAGAAACAGTATTAGCTGCTGTTCCTTTCAATAACGGAGTAACAATTTCCGCGGAAACCGAAAGTTTTCCGGCACTTGAAGCATTTGCCGCAGAAGTGGCAAGCGGCTCTCCGCAAACGCATGCTAACGACAAATTGTCGGCAGTTGAGATTTCGAATCAGAATCGTCAAACGCCTTTAACAATTCCGGAATTTTTACCGCATACCACTACAATTATAGAAGAAGCGACGAGGGTTTCTGCGCCGATAAAGCGCTCAAGGTTTCCTGTTGCAGCTTTGACGGCTGTGCTAATTTGCGTCGGTTTGTCGGCGGGTTACTTTATTAACAAGACGAATTCATCAAACGAGCCGAATCAAACTCCGATTGTTCAGTCAACTTCAGAAACGAATACAATTCCGGAAGAATCCGCAACAGTTTTAGAAACACCGATGCCGGAAGTTTCTAATTCGTCTTCAGCGGAAAACGTTCCGCAAACCGAAGCCGCACCAATTTTAGTTAAAACATCCGCCGAAAAGCGGGAAATTCCTGAAAAGAGGGAAACTGTCGAAAAGAAAAAAACTGTCGATGAGCCTTCTGTGCAAGTAGAGACAACGCAAGTCGAGACAACAGAAAAGCCGAAACCGGCACCGGCTCAAAGCGAAACTTCGCGTTCGGCTTCGAAACCCATTCCGCGCCGCAGCGAATCTCAGCGAAACGGCGAAACACGCACTCGTGTCATCGAACCTCCCGTCCCAGACATCGAATCAATTTTTACCGGTCGCCCGTCGGGTGAACGCGATGAAAAACTTCGCCGCCAGGAAGAACGCCGCCACCAGCGCGAGCAAATGAGCGACCAAGAGTTGAGAGAAAATCGCCGCCAACGCAGGGAAGAACGAAAGCGACGCCAAAACGGAAACAATTTTCCCTTTTAAGCCTTTAACTTATAACTTTTATATCGCGCTCGCTGAAAATTCTCCAGCCGCCGGTTGTTCGCTGCCACCTCAATTCCTGAACGACTTCGCCGCGACGGATTTTTGATTTGACTTCGACATTATACTTTTTACGGAAACGCATTATCGCCGTCCGACCGCCGCCTTGAAATATAATTTCCGGCTCTTCGGCTCGTATATCAATTGATTTAGCTGTGGCGAAACGAATCTTTTCAACACGAACAGAATTGCGCGAAGTATTGCGGGCGAGATAAAAAGACTTTAATTCCGGCATATAAAACGACATTTGTTTTTCGATGTTGCGACGGTTGGTCGCCTGAATCCATTGACCCAATGCTTCACGGATTGTAACGGCTTCATCGCTCTCGATTCGAGAGGAACGCGCGCTAGTCGCAGCAGAAGGTGAAGCGGTTCTATTGTCCTGTCTGGCAACCTGCCTGTCAGCCTGCGTTTCGCCATAGATGTCCCAGCGCGCGACATCGGCGATTTTATTATAGACGGTTTGAATAACAACCGGCTCGACAAGTTCCTTGGCGGCAATGCGGCGCGTTACCCGCAAACGCTGACCGTTTTCGAGAGACGTAAAGGTAAAACTCAAATTGTCATTACTGCCGCCGCTCGAATTGAAAATCAAACTGTTTCGCTCAAGCCCGATGCGCGAGCGAACAATCTGACCGCCCGGAGCGCGAGCGTTGCGCGTAACGCCGTCGGCTTGAAACGTAACCCGCGGAGCGCGAGAAGAACCGAGCGTAATGCGATTTCCGCGACACTCGATAGCTAGCAAATCGGGCGGTGTCAGTCGAACCGCCAAATCCATAAAAAACTGCTGTTGTTCGCCGTACGGAACATTGCTCGACGCGCCTTCGATAACCGAATAAAGTTTATCGCTGTCATTCGGGTCAATCCGATAAACACCCGACAAACCCGCTGCCGCGCTGCAAACATTTTGCGTCGCCCTTTCCCGCATCGTTTGTGCGTAGAGTGTTCCGCAGGAATACGCAAGTAATAGTGACAAAATTATTAATGTCCGATTGTTTATTCGCAACATCTCATCTTCCTCCGTTCAATTTCAAACCCCGCGTTAGATGGCAAAATCATTAGCCAAGTTTAACAAAATTAATTCGGAAAACGGAAAGGGAATTATAAATAGTTTTTCGTTTTTATTCATTCATTGTTCACTTTTAAATCGTCGATAAATTCGCGTAAAGTTAAACCGCGCAACTTTTCGAGCTGGTTTGCGTAAAATTTTGGTTAAGCAAACAAAGATTTTATGAACATTTCAATCAAACAATTAACGGAAAATGATTGGCGAGAATTTTCTCTAATTCGTCTGAAAGCTCTACAGACAGACCCATTTGTCTTCGGCTCAAATTACGAAAAAGAATCACAAATGACCGAAGCCGGTTGGCGAAGCCGTCTGCAAGCGAAAGACAACGCGATATTTTTGATTTACGCGGGCGATACGCCCATCGGGATGACTTGCGTTTCGGTTGACCGCGACGACCCGACAAGGAAAACCGCGCTTCTTTGGGGTTCGTGGCTCGCGCCCCACGCTCGCGGGAAAGGTTTGTCGGAGTTGATGTATCAAACCAGAATCAATTGGGCGAAAAAGCAACCGACGGTTGAGAAAATCATCGTTTCGCATCGCGCCTCAAATGTTTCGTCAAAATATGCCAATCAAAAACATGGATTTGTTTTCACGCACAAAACCGAAAAAGTCTGGACGGACGGTATAACGGAAGACGAAATCTTTTACGAACTCGAAATCAAAAACGCATAACAAAACATCTTACAAATCAAAAATTGGCGACGAAATTGCCGAGAATTTCGCCCCGTAAATTTTAATTGAGCGGGAAAGAGTCGAACTTTCTAATCCAATATATTCCCGACGGCATCCGCCAAAATTTCAATTTTTATAAGGAACTATTTTTCTTATAGCTTCTTCACTCTTTTCAGCTTTAGCTTTTAATGCTTTTTGATACCTTTCTTCCAAAGGTTGGGTAATGGCAAAAATATCCGAGCCAACGTATTCAGCCCAAACTTTTTTATCAATTACATACTCAACAAGAAGTTTTTCTCCAAAAAACATCATGTTTGCTTTGTTACCTTTTACGCTAATACATCTTGTGTGATTTCCGTCGCCGCCAACATAATATTTATTTGGAATTAAGGTTACATCACCCTTCGACCTCATATTAGTAAAAATTTGTTTCGCAACTCCTAGACAAATATCTAGGCAGGCTTGATGAGCTTGAATTGACTCAACCAAACTTACTTTTGGGTCACCGTATCTTACACCAGCAGGGCATTGAATAAGGCTCAAAACTATTTCTGGAATTTCACGAAGCCCGGAATTTTTAGCTTGCTCTGCGAGCATTTTCAAGTCATGTCCAAAGGGAAATTTATCATTCCTTTCCTCAATATAAGCCTTGATAATTTTTTCGGTTGCTTGTAAAGATGACCATTTTGAAAGACCATATTGAGGCGGATTAGTAAAAATGTGGCTTACTGCCGCATCTATATCTCCCTTTGCTTGTTGAATCAGAACATTATCAGTCAATGCTTCCAATTCGCATCTAGCATCATTCCCAAGTCTGAAACTGTCAAAGATACTTTTTAATTCTTCATTTTTGAGATTTTTAATATATTCTTTCGTAATATCATCAATCAAATTAAGGATATTTACCTCTGGAAGTTTTCTATTTGTGCCTATTGTCGGTGATTTTAATTTGCCAAAATTCTTAATCGAACATGTTGCTACAACTGCGCCGAGAATAAGTGGAAGCCGCATTCTGTAAGCGTCACCACGAATTAAAATTGCCATCTTCCAAGTTGGATCAAATTTTAATTTGTCGCCATATTTATTATCAAACCATTGACGAATCCTATTAGTAAGGTCATCGCCTTTGTAGCTTCCTTCAGTTATAGTTTTTTTGAATGGCGGAGCAACAAGATTTAATCCAAAACGAGAAGAAATATTGAGCCAAGCGTGTAACGGTCTTTGAAAAATTAAAAGACCTTTTTTGCATAATTCTTCGTCAACGGATTCCATCAATTCTTGAAAGTCTTCTTCATTCTTTACGTCATATTTTTCTGTTGCTTTCATAGGAGTTTTGAATAGTGCCTAGAGTGGATATTTGTTTTAAATATCCACTCTTTTATATTAAATCTCAACCTTCTCAATCACACCAACCCAATGTTCCGCCGTCAGATTGTTACGGGCGAATTCCGCAATCAAGTTAAAAACCTGGTCGGAAAATCCGCCGACGTTCAAAATGTCGGCTCGTTCTTTGGCTTTCGTGTGCGCGTAAGGCTGGATGTCAATGCAGACGAGTTTCGCGTCTTTGTTTCGAGATTTGAACTCGTTCCACTGTTTTATCGTTTTCGTTTAGCTGAACACTTGTTTTGTGAAAAATTTTATTGGATTGAAAATTTGCTCAAAAATGTCGAAAGCCTTTTGGCTGTAAAATCGTTGATTCATTTCCTGAAACAAGCTCAACGGTTTCAACATTTGTCGTTACTTCTCCGATGAGAGTAAAGGAATGATTTTTTAATTCTTTTTCGAGGTAGAAATTATTTTCTGGATTTGCCGTAAACAACAGTTCAAAATCTTCGCCACCGTCGAAAGCGTGTGAAAATTTTTCTTTTTCTGATTTTGATAGTGAAATCAGATTTTTATGAAAGGGAATTTTACCGGCAAAGATTTTTGCGCCGACTTTGCTTGCTTGGCAAAGATGTGCCAAATCGCTCGAAAGACCGTCGCTTAAATCAATCATCGCGGTCGCCAGGTTTTTTACGCCTAAAACTTGTCCGATTTTTGTTTGCGGGTTCGGTTGTAACTGGCGCAAAAGCAAGTTTTTGTGTTCGGTTTTTTCAAATCTTTCGCCGCTTTCCAAAAGTTTTAATCCGCACGCCGCGCCGCCGAGTTCGCCCGTAACATAAATTAAATCATCGGGTTGCGCGCCTGAACGCAAAATGGCTTTTCCTTTTTTTACTTCTCCCGCAACAATTGAATCAACTACAATTTTATCCGTTGTTCGAGAAACGTCGCCGCCGATTAATTCGACATTGTATTTTTTCGCCAGATCAAACCAGCCGTCATAAAATCTCTCGACAAAATCAGTTTTCCAAGCCTTTTCGGGAATGCCGATTGAAACCAACGCCCATACAGGTTTTGCGCCCATCGCCGCGACATCAGAGAGCGAAACGGCTAACGCTTTATGTCCCAAGAATTCAGGAGTTGTCCAATCAGCCCGAAAATCAACGTCTTCAATCAGCAAATCAGTTGTAATTACTAGGTCGGTTCTTTCGTTTTTTGGAATTACCGCGCAATCGTCGCCAATCCCAATTCTGACTGCTGACGGCTGACAACTGAGTGCTAACGACTTGCTTTTAATGTATTGAATTAACTCGAATTCGGATTTCATAAAAAATTCATTGACACAAATTTATTAAATACATACAATAACGGCGGCAGAATTTATAAAAAACATTAACATATCAGAGGTTCAAATGGGACAATTTGCAACTGCAATACCGGAAAAAATATTCTTTAAAATTGGTGAAGTATGTGATTTAGTTGGCGTGCAGGCGCACGTTTTACGCTATTGGGAAACCGAGTTTCCGATGCTTTCACCGCAAAAAAATCGTTCCGGTCAGAGAAGTTACCGGCGACGCGATGTCGAAATTGCCCTGCGCGTTAAAGAACTTCTTTATGAAGACCTTTATACAATCGCCGGGGCGAAGAAAAAACTGCAAACCGAATTGCGCGAATCAAATCGCTTGAAAATCGTTCATTCCGAATCGGTGCCGAAAGAAAGTTTTATAAAAGAAGTTAAGATGCCCGACACGCAAGAAGAACAGTTCGTTGGAGGAGAATCGGTTAAAGCAGAAGGCGTCTTGGAGTTTGAAGATATTGAAGATTTTCAGGAAAGTAAACCTATCGAAATGAACGAAGATCGACGTGAGGCTTTAACACATCTTGCCGCGCAACTGCTCGAACTCAGGGAAATGTTAAAGACGAAAAATTCCGAAGACCAGAGCAGTCAGCAAAGAAATTATCGAGTTTGACAAAAATTCAATTCATTTCTAAGCTGAATAAATCCGTAACGGAACGTAGCGCAGCCTGGTAGCGCGCTTCCTTGGGGTGGAAGAGGTCGTGAGTTCGAATCTCGCCGTTCCGACGCCTTTTAATAAATAAAATAAAAAGATGGTTGCAATCCGGCGGCGCAGCTCCGGTTTTTGCAGCCATTTCCCCCTCAGTTCACCCCGTTTGATTCCTGCACTTTTTCGTCCAGAGAATTTACCGCCTCAAACATTCCTTCCAAATCCGACTGCGCGTAAATTTTAGTTATTGCCAAATCCGAATGCGCGAACAAATCCTGTATGATTAGCGGATTAACATTTCGCCGTATAAGCTCGGATGCCATTTCGCGGCGCAAATCGTGAAAATGAAAATTTGCTTCGCGCGTATCATCTTTTTTATTTATTTTCGCGTTGATTTTAGAGAACGTCCTCGCTTGGCAATTCGACTTGTTCGGGCGTTATGCCGAACATTTTCTTGTGCAGACGACTTACAAGAAATTGGTCGAAGAAAATAATAATTGCTCCGATAACGACACAAATTACGCCGAAAAACGGTCCAACCGAAAAACTTTCACTGCCGAGACCGCCACGATTCTTAAAGGACGAAAACGCCTCGTCAAACCAAAATGTTTGAAGGATTATAAAAATTGCAAAATACAAAAATGTCGTCCATAAAGCCCACGATTGTTGAACTCTCCAATACAAAACATTTGCTAAAACCAGCAGAAGTATCGAGGAAAGCCAGAGAAACAACCAAGCCAAATTCGAATAGTATTCATAGTTTTGAACAACATTTACCGGCGCGTCAATGCTGGTTAACCAGTTGTAGGAATAAAAACTCAGAGAAGTTATAACTAACAACGCGATTGCCAAGGCAACTAGATATATTTTGCTCCACATATCAGTGTTTGTATCACAGAGTCATAAATAAAACAAAAAAATTTGGCAATTATCGAAAGTTTTTCGATAATTGCCAAGGTCAAATTTAGCTTGTTATTTGCCCGGCGCAATCGTTAAATAAATAGTTTGACCTCTACGATTTAGCAGAAGTAAAACAGGTCTATCATCCGATTTTTCAAGAGCGGACTGCACGTCTTCAATTGTAGCGACGGGATTTCGGTTGATTTCCAAAATAACATCGCCGCGACTGATGCCTTCTGCCGCTGCCGCGCCATTCGGGTCAACCTCCGTTACAACTAAACCTTTTGTATCCGTCGGAACTCCCAATTGTTTTAGAATTTCCGGCGTTGCGGGCTGCAGGGAAAGATCGAGTTTGCCGTTTTCCGATGAATTGTCCGTATCATTTTTTTCTTCGTTAGATTCACTTTTTTGCGCTTTATAGGTTTCAAGTTCATCGAGCTTTACGGTAAATTCCTTATTTTCACCGTCGCGCAAAACCGTCACTTTTATTTCAGTGCCGGGAAGCGTTCCTGCAACCTTATTGCGAAGCGTATTCGGGTCTTCAATCTTTTCACCATTTATTGCAACGATAACATCATCTCGCTTGATTCCGGCTTTTTCAGCCGCGCTGCCTTTTTTGACATCATTGATGAGGACGCCCTTTTTATCTTTAACATTAAAGTTTTCGGCGAGAGCTTCGGTAATCGGCTGAATTCCGACGCCGAGCATTCCGCGCCGGACTTGTCCGTTTTCGACGAGCTGTTCCATAACGGATTTTGCCATATTAGAGGGAATCGAAAAACCGATGCCGATATTTCCGCCGCCTTGCGAATTAGATAAAATCTGCGAATTAATGCCGATAAGCTCGCCATTTAAATTAACCAGCGCGCCGCCGGAGTTTCCCTGATTTATCGGCGCATCGGTTTGCAGAAAATCTTCAAAGCTGCCGCCATCGCTTAAACCCGTGCGCCGACCTTTAGCGGAAATAATTCCGGCTGTAACGGTTTGACCGATTCCGAGCGGGTTGCCGATTGCCAAAACGATGTCACCGATGCGAACGTTGTCGGAATTGCCCAAATTTAAAAAAGGAAGATTTCCCCCTTCAATTTTCAAAACCGCCAAATCCGACGCCTGGTCGGAGCCGATGATTTTCGCTGGAAAACTGTCGTTGTTGTTCATGGTAACGACAATTTTCTCCGAACCCTCAACAACGTGAAAATTTGTCAGAATCGTTCCGTCTGCGCTGATGATTACGCCCGAACCGACGCCGCGCTGAAGTTGCGGACGCTGCTGTTGAGGTTGCTGCGGCATATTTCTAAAAAAATCACGCAGTTGCGGGTCATCAAGAAAAGGGTTTTTCTGCATCGAATCCACTGCTCTGTTTTTGTGTTCGGCGTCGATCTGAACAACCGCCGTAGAAGTTTTTTCAACCACGTCCGAATAAGACGCACGAACGCCGTCCACCACAATCGGAGCAGGCGGCGCCGAAGAAGACGATTGATTTTGAGCGGTAGAAGAAGTGTCTTGAACAGGCAGAAAGTTTGTTTTACATCCGTTAAAAAAACAAACAAATAAAAGGAGAACAAAAAAAGACGGTAATTTTACTTTGAATAACATATTTTTGAACATCTAAAATTTCTAATTTTTACAACTTGTAATTGACAGCCTTAATTTTACCTTATGTCGTCACTGTTTGAAAAATTAAGTTTAAATCGCGCAACAAAAAATGTGTTACGAGAAAATCATAATTTAAGTTCAAAATAATCAGTTAAAAATTTTGAAAATATCATTTACATTTTCTGCGAAAAAATAAAAGATAAACGAACAATGAAACGCGGTTATATTAAAATTTTGCTGCCTTACGCTCTCGCCATCGTTGGCACGGCAACTTTGTCGACAGTAATGCTCGCGCTGGGAAATCATTTTAATCCGACGACGGCGGCGCTTATTTTTTTACTTTTCGTTTTATTTCTAGCCGCCGTTTTTTCGAGTAAGCCTGCGCTGGTCGCATCCGTTCTGGCGATGCTTTGTTTCAATTATTTTTTTCTGCCGCCGGTTGGAACTTTCCGCGTTGCCGAACCGCAAAACTGGATTGCACTTTTCGTTTTTTTAGTCGTCGCCGTAACTGCTGGGCAACTCTCTGCTAAGGCTCGTCAGCGCGCCGAGGAAGCCGAGCGCCTTTACCGCGAATTGCAGACGGCTTTTGAAAAAGCGAGCCAAGCCGAAGCGCTCAAACAAAGCGAGAAATTGAAATCTGCGCTGCTCGATGCCGTAACGCACGACCTTCGCACACCGCTGACTTCTATAAAAGCCTCGATTACAATGCTTATCGAAGAACACGAACAGCAACAAGAAAAAGACTCTATACATTTGACGCTCGAAACGGAGGGGCGCGGTGAACTACTCGAAGTCATTAATGAAGAAACCGACCGCCTTAATGATTTTGTCCAATCAATGGTCGAACTTGCACGTATTGAAGCGGGCGAATTCAATTTACGAAAAACGCGCGCTGAAGTCGAAGAAATTGTTTCTAACGCCGTGCAGCGAGCAGGAAGTTTAACGGCGAAATACTGGTTGAAAGTCAACCTGGCAGAAAATTTGCCGCCGCTTTCGGTTGATTCGAAAGCGATTGCCGAAGTCATTTATAATCTGCTCGACAACTCCGCGAAATATTCACCGGAAGATTCGACGATTGAAATCGCCGCCGAACGAATAGGCAGCAAAATCCGATTTTCTGTTGAAGACGAAGGCATAGGCATTGCCGACACCGATCGTGAAAAGGTTTTTCAAAAATTTTACCGCGGCGACAAAAGTAAGAAAGGTTTTGGGATGGGTTTGGCAATTGTGCGCGGCATAATTGAAGCGCACGCCGGAGAAATTTGGATTGAAAACGGCAAAAAAAAAGGAAGTCGGTTCATTTTCGATTTACCGATTGAGATTTAAGAGGAATTACATAGGTAGATGCAGAGAAACCAAGTCAAAAACAAAAACAGGGAAGTTAAAAGAATTTTTTTTGTTATTAATCTTTCGTTATTAATCTTTCGTTTTTCTATGCTTTATGAAAGACAGGAAAAAAAATTTTAGTCGTTGACGACGAGGCGCAGATAATTCGCGTATTGCGGCATATTTTGGCGTCGCACAGTTACGAGGTTCGCACGGCGAGCGACGGCGAAGCGGCATTTGAATTGTTTCTTGACTGGCAGCCTGATTTGGTCGTTACCGATTTGCAGATGCCAAACGTTGGCGGGTTGGACTTATGCCGCCGGTTGCGCGAGATTTCGCAAGTTCCGATTGTTATCTTGTCCGTGCGCGATGAAGAAAAAACGATTGTCGAAGCTCTGGACGCGGGGGCGGACGATTACGTCACAAAGCCTTTCGGAACAAACGAACTGCTTGCCCGCATGCGCGCGAATTTGCGGTATTTGCCGGAAAAAACAACCGAGTTTGTTGACGCCGGAGATTTTCACGTTGATTTTTCGGCACACAAAGTTTCGGTCGCGGGTGAGGAAATTCATCTGACGCCGAAAGAGTTCGACCTGCTCGCCTTTTTAGTTTAAAATCCCGACAAAGTTTTGACGCACACTGTTTTGCTGAAAAAAATCTGGGGCGCGTATTATGTCGAATCGCCCGAAGCATTGCGCGTTCTCGTCGGCTCGCTCCGCAAAAAAATCGAGAAGGATTTTTCCAAACCAAAATATCTTTTGACCGAGCCTTGGAGTGGCTATCGCTTCATTCCAAATCCACAAATCTTTATAAAATCTTTATAACTTCTTCACGCCTTTTTTATATCTTTTTTTGTAACCTAATTGCTTGATAATTTGTCGCCGAAGATCTTGTGAAAAAAATCACGGGTGGGAACCAATCGTTTGGGGCTAAACGTTTTTGAGAAAAACGCGGAAGACTTCTTTGCTTCCAGCACGTCAGCTAACCTCGCAGGCAAGAAAGGAAGGACAGGGAATTTTACCATAAAAGGTGCGTTGCCGCTTGTGCTTCGCGCCTTTTTTGTTTGGAGAAAAATTTATGTGTGTAGCAGTTATGGAAAACAAAAAAGTCAAAACAAATGAAGCTAAAAATTTTTCATTTGTAAATTTTGTCGGTGCAATGGGCGGACTCGTCAGCGGTTTTGTCTTGATTTTGTCCGGTTTTATTCTTTCGGCGGTTTCGCTTTTTACCCGAACAAATTTTAACGGTTGGGAAGTGATTTTGATTGTGACAGGTTTTATATTTTTAGCAATGGGAGCGCATTTTTTGGATTTAATTGATAGAAAAAATAAGGTGAAAAGAAAACAAAAATTAAATTTATGAAATTACTAATTTTCATTTTTCTGCTTTTATCGGTGATTGAAACTCGCGCGCAGCAGACGGTATTTAATGTTCCGTCGGCGGACGTTTTGGACAAAGGAAAAGTTTATCTCGAACTTGATGCGAGCTTTAAGCCGAACAATCAAGCGGCTCTGCGGAGATTTTCGTCATTCGTTCCTCGCGGCGTGGTCGGAATCGGGAACAATGTGGAAGTCGGTTTGAATTTAATCGGCAATCTTAGTCCCGGAACAGACGTAACGACGCTTGTTCCAGCGGTTAAATATCGTTTCTATCAAAACAAAAAGAAAGACCTGACACTATTTGCCGGGACTAATTTCTATATTCCGGTGCAAAACAAGTCTTACAATTTCGGAACTTACACTTACGCAGCGGTCGCCAAAAGTTTCAAAACAAACACCCGATTGACCGCGGGCGCGTTTGTCTTTTCCAAGAACGTCGTTGCGCCGAAAGCGGCTCGCGGCGGCGGACAATTCGCCGTCGAGCAAACAATAAATTCAAAACTGACGATTTCGGCGGATTGGCTCACAGGTAAACATTCAAATGGATATTTCACGCCGGGCTTCAGCTACAAACCGACGGCTAAGATAACGACTTATTTCGCCTACTCTGTCGGCAACGCAGACGCAAATAAAGGCAATCACTTTTTCCTGCTGGAACTCGGATATAACTTTTAAAAAAATAATATGTTGAAATCACTTAAGCGTTACTTGGTTGGAAATCCAATTTCGACCGAGCAGGCGCAGCACGAAAGGTTAAATAATAAAACAGCTTTAGCTGTATTTTCATCAGACCCGTTGTCATCCGTCGCTTATTCGACCGAAGCGATTCTGTTTGTTCTGCTCGCGGCGGGAACGATTGCGACCAGCTATCTTGTGCCAATCGTCATCGGCATTACGGTTTTGCTGGGCATTCTTGTTTTATCTTACCGGCAAACGATTCATGCATATCCGTCGGGCGGCGGCGCGTATATCGTCGCCAAAGATAATTTAGGAACTACACCGGGTCTGGTGGCGGGCGCGTCCCTTTTGGTTGATTACATTCTGACGGTTGCCGTTTCAATTTCCGCCGGTGTCGCGGCTCTTACGTCGGCAGTGCAGGGAACAAGGTTCGAGTTTTTGCAAGACCACCGGGTGGCAACCTGTATCAGCCTGGTTGTTTTAATTACGCTGGTTAATTTACGCGGCGTGCGCGAATCGGGCGCGGTCTTCGCCGGTCCGACTTATCTCTTTATTTTTTCAATGCTCGCGCTCGTCGTCGTCGGATTCTTTGATTATTTCACGACCGGAGACGTGATACCGACACCGGCAGCCGACCAACTTCATTTTGATGAATCGGTAGGCGGCATAGCCGAAGGCGGTTTGACGGGCTTCGCGCTCGTTTGGCTGCTGATGCGCGCTTTTGCCGCCGGATGCACGGCTCTGACAGGTGTCGAGGCAATCTCAAACGGTATTCCGGCTTTCAAAACACCAGAATCGAAAAATGCCGCCAAAACATTAACCTGAATGGCGACAATTATGGGGGTTCTGGTACTCGGAACAGGATTTCTCGCCTATAAAATCAACGCGCATCCGTCGCCGGATGAAACTTTGGTTTCCCTAATGACCCGTCATACATTCGGCACGGGCGTTTTTTATTATTTTGTACAGGCGGCGACGGCAGCGATTTTAATTTTAGCGGCGAACACCGCATATGCGGATTTTCCGCGATTGGCAAGTTTGCTGGCGGCAGACCGCTTTCTGCCGCGCCAGTTTGCCAATCGCGGCGACAAACTCGTTTATTCAAACGGCATCGTTATCCTTGCCATTCTTTCAATCGTTCTCATCGTCATCTTCGGCGGACACGAACAGGCGATGCTGCAGCTTTACGCGCTCGGCGTTTTTCTTTCTTTCACGCTTTCGCAATCGGGAATGATTGTTCACTGGCTGCGAGCGAGAAAGGTAGAAGAAGCAAAGGAACGCATCATCAAGCAGGAAGAAGCCGAACAATTGCACCGCACCGAAGACCCGAGCGCAGCGAGTCACCGGCAGGAACGACTCAAAGCAATTGAACGCGACGAAGGCGGCAACTGGGTTTTCTCCATAATCATCAACAGTTTGGGCGCAATCGTTACATTCGCCGTGCCGATAGTAATCGGCACAACGAAATTTACGCACGGCGCGTGGGCAGTTATTGTTCTAATCCCGCTGATTGTTCTGATGTTCCGCGCCATAAACGGGCATTACAAATTAGTCGCGGCTCAATTATCGCTCGATAAATTAACAAAGCCGCTCGACGTTGAAACGATGGGACATCGGGTGATCGTTCCGGTTTCAGGCATTCATCGCGGTGTGCTTCCGGCGCTGAAATACGCAAAAAGTATCAGCGGGAAAAACGGTCAGATGAAAGTAACAGCTGTTTATGTCGAGATAAATCCGCAAAACACTGTAGAACTCAAAAAGCAGTGGGAAACGTGGGGCGAAGGAATTCCTCTGCAAGTACTTGATTCGCCGTTTCGCTCGGTAACCGCGCCACTCTTTAAATTTATCAATGACGAATCTGAACAACATAAAAATTCGATTACAACCGTCGTGCTTCCTGAATTTGTCCCATGCGCTTGGTGGCAGCTGCTGCTGCACAATCAAACAACGCTAATAATAAAGGGAAGATTATTGTTTTCGCGTAATATAGTTGTAACAAGCGTTCCGCATCATTTGCGAAGGTAGCCAAAGGATAAGCCGCGAATTCACTAGAAAAGATACAAAAACCAAATAATGATTTTTGCTTTCTTGCAAAATTTTTTCGTAGCTAATTCAATTTTCCGCGAACTTTTGGCGTGTCGTTTTGAAAAATATAAGCAAGCGATTTATAGACGAGTTTGGCGCAGAGAAAAGCGGGAGCATCAGAATTTTCTGTTTTTGAAAATTCGACCAAATCCATTCCGACGACGCGACGTTTTTCCGCCAGTTTGCGAATTAAAGTTAAGACTTCATACCAACCGAGACCGCCCGGTTCGGGAGTTCCGGTAGTGGAAACTAAACTCGGGTCGAGTCCGTCAATATCAATTGTCAGATAAACGTTTTCGGTTAAAGAATTTATTGCCTCGTCAATCCAATCTGTTCGTCCGACAATATCTTTCGCCCAAAAGATTTTCGTGGGCAATCCCGAATCGAGCGAGCGCGCTTCTTCCGCCGAAATCGAACGAATGCCGACTTGAACCGACGGGATTCGCAAATCTTTGACGACGCGCGCCATAATCGAAGCGTGCGAGTGCAGCGTTCCGTCGTATTCGTCACGAAGGTCGGCGTGCGCGTCAATTTGCAGAATCGAAAGGTTGTGAAATTTTTCAGCGTGAGCGCGAATGACCGGCGCGCTGAGCGAGTGTTCGCCGCCGAGCATACAAAGGAATTTTTCGACTTTGAGAATTTCCTTCGAGCGTTCAAACAAACCATCCATCATCGCTTCGGGCGTATGGCGCGGCGCAAATTCTTCAAGCGTGTGAATACCGATTTTATAAACTTCGGCGTCGGTTTCCTCGTCGTAAAGTTCCATGTTGCGCGAAGCGTTAATAATTGCCATCGCGCCGGCACCCGTTCCCGCGCCGTAAGAAACCGTACCTTCATAAGAAACCGGCAGAACCAGAACGCGAGCCGCCTCGAAAGAAGAATATTCCGCTTCATCAATGCCACCGAAATTTATTGGAAGATTGGCTGAGTAAGACATATTTCATTTATCATTCATCATTTAACATTTATCGATTGGAATTACTGGTAAATGTTAAATGATAAATGTTGAATGTTAGGGAATATCAACTCCCAATTCTTTTCCTGAAAATGTAAAACTCGGACGTTTTCTGCCTTTCATAAATTTGGCAGCGGTTTGCGACAGCGCGGTTACCAGCAGCGGCAAGGCGATTGACGGGTCGCAGGCAACGTAAGAAGTGGTTGCGTTTTTCAGAAGTTTGCCGAAAAGCTGCGTGTGGTTGCCGCCGATTGAAGGAGTTCTGACATCGAGCGGCACGGAATCGGTCGTAATTGAAACGGCGTATTTATGACCGCGCGGCGTCGTTCTGGTAATGTACGATGAAACTTCTGCCATATTAACCATACTTTGGCTGCAAATGCTTCCCAAAGTGATAATGCCGGAATTGCGCGTTTTTTGCGAAATCGTCATCATTTCCATCGTGTCCTGCGTGATGTCGAAATTAAACTGAACTTTCTTTTCAAACCGAGCACGCGCTATGCCTATTGAAAGCTGACTCTGTAGTAAATCGGGGCAATAAACAGGAACGCGCGATTTAAAAGCCGCCGTCAAAATGCCGTCTTCGTGAGCGATTTCAGCTAGTTCGCGTCCTAGAAGATGGAGAAACTCGCGGATTGAATACGAACGCGAAAGCTCCAATTGATTGATAACACTGCCAATCCATTCATCGGCTTCGCGGTATTCTTCCTGATTGGCAAGCAAGTCGCCCATTCGCATAACCTCAGACGCTTCCAGTTCGTCGTCACCCATCGAAGGATGCGCTTGATAATGATTACGACCGAGAATTTCGTGAATATCGTGAAACAAAACCGTGCCGGATAACACCAAAACATCGACAAAGCGATTTTTGATAACATACGCCAGCAGACGGCGCATACCAGAAGGAATCAAATTTCCGGAACCGCATAGGTAAATAGTCGCGTTATCATCGAGCATATCTAGCCAGATGCGATGCGCTTCGGCAAGCTGTTTTGCTCCAAAACCCGCGCCTTCCATCTTCTCCAGAAGTCCTGCAACCGAACGGTCGCGGTCAACCGGAATCGGTCTGGTCGGAACGGTTAAAAATTTTGAAGCCTTCGATTTCTTTTGAGTAGCCATACTTTCTCCAAATAAACTTTCTTAAAATAAAACTCTATATTACTTAACATCAACTTCTTCGGTCGTGTAAAATTCTAAATAACTACACACAACGCAGCGAAACACTTGAACATTAAAAGTTGTTCTGCCCGATGTTTTAAGCACTGTCCAGACAGATTTTTCAGGCTGACCCTCAACCCAGGTTTGCTGATATTTTCCGCCGTAACTGCGGTCTAAAATAAATCCCTGTAACATTATGCCTTCGCATTTTGAGCATTTAATTTCGGTTTGCATAAATTAAATTTAATTAAGAATTTCAAATTATGAATGAACGGAATGATCCTCTTTAATTCCTAATTTGAAATTCGTAATTTTCTACTCGCTTCCGTTCGGCGAAAGATATGTGTAACCGTCAACCTGTTTTTCGTAGAATTCGATTAGTTTATCGCCTTCTTTTACGGAAAGTTCGCCTTCCTTTATTTGCTGCATCACGTTGCGCCTAAACTGGTCGTGCAGTTGCGCGGCGTCGTACCGCACAACCGATAAAGAATCACCGATTGTTCCGCCTTGTATAACTTTTTTTATAATATAACCGTCTTCGCCAATATGAATGTGCGCTTCGTGCGGCACGCCGAACAAGTTGTGATTGTTTCCCATTACTTCCTGGTATGCGCCGACGAGCATCATCGCCAGATAATACGGCTCGCCTTTTTCCAATTTGTGCAGTTCTAGAACAGATTTAACGTCGTGTAAATCAACGAATTTATCAACAATTCCGTCCGAATCGCAGGTAATATCACACAATGTAGCATATTCTGTCGGTTTTTTGTTGAGTTTGTGAATTGGAACAATCGGAAAAAGCTGCTCTAAAGCCCAATTGTCCGGCATTGAACGGAAGACGGAAAAGTTTGTTAAATACTTAGCGCAGAGCAGACGGCGCAACTCGTCAAACTCTTCTGCCACATACTTTTTCTGTTGTGCAAACTCGTCGGCGCGCTCGCAGACATCCCAAAAAAGAACTTCGCCCTTACCACGGTCTTCGAGCGAAATCAAGCCGAGGTTAAACATCGTAAAAAGTTCTTCGCGCTGTTCGAGCGCGTCGTGATAGTATTCGCGATAATTTTTTGCCGAGATGCTTTCGCGCAAATCGTGAAGCTCTTTGACCACTTGCGGGTCGTCCTCGTCGAGCTTAAGTTCGGTCAAATCTTCAACGACGGTTTCGATTTCGTCCTGCACGTTAGTAACTAAAAGCGCGTGATAAGCGGAAAGATAGCGCCCGCTTTCCTGTATAATCGTCGGATGAGGCACGTCTTCGTCATCGCAAACCGTTTTTATAACGTAAATTACGTCGTTGGCAAATTCCTGCGCGTTGTAGTTTGCGGACGATTCGTAAGAAGTGCGCGAGCCGTCATAATCGACCGCCATTCCGCCGCCGACATCCAGGAATTGAATCGGTATCTGCATCTGACGGATTTTCGCATAAGTGCGCGCCGCTTCCTTCATCGCATTTTTGATGCGCTTTATATCTGTGAGCTGCGAGCCGATATGAAAATGCAGAAGTTTGAACATATCAATTCGTCCGGCTTCATTCAGACGGCGAATGCATTCCAAAATCTCCGTCGTCGTCAAACCGAACTTGGCTGCTTCGCCGCCGCTCTTTTCCCACTTTCCCGAACCTTTCGAGTAAAGTTTGACGCGCAAACCAATCATCGGAAGTGCTGTTACGGGATTTTCCGCCGTAACTTCTTCGGCGAGTTTTATAGTGTTTTCAAGCTCGCTCAGTTTTTCGATAACAATAACGACGTTTTTCCCCGCCTGTGCGCCGGCAAACGCGAGACGAATAAAATCCCTGTCCTTAAAGCCGTTTAAAACAAGCAAGCTATCAGGCGATTGTTCAAGCGCAAGCGCGGCGTAAAGTTCCGCTTTGGAACCGGCTTCCAAACCGAAATTGTAACGTTTGCCTTCGCGCAGGTATTCTTCGACGACGGCGCGATTTTGATTGACCTTCATCGGATAGACACACATATGTCCGCCGCGGTAGTCGAATTCCCGTATGGAATTTTTAAAGGCTTTCTGGAGTTTGCGAACTTGTCCGGCGAGAAGTTGCGGAAACCGAAGCAGAACCGGCGTTTTAATGCCCCGTTTGCTCAAATCATCAATAATTTCTTTAACGTCCGCCGTTAGATTATCGTTTTCAGCGGCGCGGACAATCAAATTTCCCTTACGATTTACGCCGAAATAATTTGCGCCCCAATTTTCAATGCCGTAAGTTTCGGTAGTCTGCTCAATAATTGCGCTCAAATACGTTTCTCCAAAAATATAAGTACCGAATAGAAATTTCCGGCAGGTAAGATGAAAACTTATAAGTTATAAGAAATTTAACAAAAAACAAAACTGAGAACAACAACTTTTTTTACACGAAGTATTTAAGAAGTATTTATAACGAATTATTTAATCGAAGTTTCAAGTTTTGAGGTTGCATTTCGGTGCTGCAAACAAAAACACACAAAAAAAAATATCAAAAAGAGCGTTTTGAACTTGTCCGTGTCTGTTGTAAAATCGCTCCATATTTGCCTGTGAAAAAATTCGCAAAATCAATTTAATTTGTTTTCTCAAGGCACAACAGGAGATTTAATGAACTCAAAAAACGTATTGAACTATGTTGCAGAACAGGGCGCAAAATTTGTTTCCGTGCGCTTTACTGATTTAATCGGTTCCTGGCATCACCTAACTTACCCGATTGACCAGTTGACGGAAGATTCTTTTGAAGAAGGTTTCGGTTTCGACGCTTCCAGTTTGAGAGGTTGGGCGGCAATCAACGAATCGGATATGCTGCTCGTGCCTGACCCTTCGCGTTTCTGGCTTGACCCGTTCACCGAAGAGACGACCGTGTGTCTGATTGCTAACGTGGTTGACCCGATTACAAAAGAAGGTTACGGTCTCGACCCACGTTCGATTGCCATTCGAGCGGAAAGTTATCTGAAATTTACCGGTATTGCCGACACGATTTACATCGGACCGGAAGCCGAATTCTTCGTTTTCGACGAAGTTTTTTATCAAAACGACCCGCAAGGCGCGAGATATTCGATAAATTCCGAAGAAGGGCATTGGAATACGGGGCGCAACGGAAACGAAAATCAACCGAACTTCGGCAATCACATTCGACCGAAAGAAGGATATGTTCCGGTTTCGCCCGCCGATACCTTGATTGATTTGCGTAATGCCATCTCGCTCGTTTTAGCCGAATGCGGCATTGTCGTTGAATGTCATCACCACGAAGTTGCCACTGCCGGACAATGCGAAATTGATTTTCGGTTTTCCAATCTTCTGCACACGGCTGACAACTTGATGCTTTTCAAATATGTCGTCAAAAACACGGCTTACGCACACGGCAAAACCGCGACTTTTATGCCAAAGCCGCTTTACGGCGACAACGGTTCGGGAATGCACGTCCACCAGTCGCTTTGGAAAGACGGATATCCATTGTTCGGCGGTGACCAATATGCCGGATTGTCAGAAATGGCAAAATTTTACATCGGCGGTCTTCTTAAACACGCGCCCGCGCTCGTTGCCTTCGCCGCGCCGACGACAAACAGTTATAAACGGCTCGTTCCGGGTTTTGAAGCGCCCGTAAATCTTGCTTATTCGGCTCGGAATCGTTCAGCCGCCGTAAGAATTCCGATGTTTTCTCAATCACCGAAAGCCAAACGTCTTGAATTTCGCCCGCCCGACCCGGCGTGCAACCCGTATATCACATTTGCCGCGCTGATGATGGCTGGACTCGACGGCGTGCAGAACCGCATTGACCCGGGCGAGCCTCTCGACAAAGACATTTACGATTTGTCGCCCGAAGAATTAAAGAACGTTCCGAATCTTCCGGGAACATTGGACGAAGCTTTGACAGAACTTGAAAACGACCACGAATTTCTACTCAAAGGTGATGTTTTTACAACCGACATCATCGAACGTTGGATAAACTACAAACGCGAAAAGGAAATAAAACCGCTTCGACTGCGCCCGCATCCGCTTGAGTTTTCGATGTATTACGACATTTAATTGACAACAAAACAAATTAGCCACGCCTTTAAACGAATAAAAAAATAAAAATTCGTGTAAGCGCGTGGCTAAAACTTGTTTATGAAAATCAAACCGTTAATTTTAGAAGGCAAATTCGTGCGCCTCGAACCTTTGCGTCTGGAACATTTTGATAGTTTGACTGAAGTCGGGCTTGACGAATCGCTCTGGCTCTGGACGGCAGCAATTGTAAGGAATAAAGAAGATATGTGGCGGTATGTCGAAACCGCGCTCGATGAGTTCAAGCGAAAAATTTCTTTGCCGTTTGTAACTGTCGAGAAATCTTCCGGTAACATTATCGGCTCGACTCGTTTTGGAAATATTAATGTTCAAAGTCGCCGGGCGGAAATTGGCTGGACGTGGATAAATCCGCAATGGCAAAGGACGCAAATCAATACCGAAGCGAAATTGTTGATGCTCTCCCACGCCTTTGAGACCTGGAACTGCATTCGCGTCGAACTAAAAACCGACGTGTTAAATGAAAAATCCAGAAACGCAATCAAACGTCTCGGCGCGCGGGAAGAAGGCATTTTGCGCCGCCATACAATTACCGAATCGGGACGAATTCGTGATACGGTTTATTACAGCATTCTCGATACGGAATGGCAGAACGTTAAAAATAATCTTCAAACAAAACTCGAAGTATAATTGCAGGAAGTACATATAGTTTTCACAAAATTTCGGTCATTTTATACAATTGCAATAATCAATTGGATTTTATTGTGAATGGAATTCTCAATAAATTAAAACTTTCCATAACTAACTTTAGGTATCCGAAAACTTTACAACATAAGTTATAATAAAAATCGTTATGGATAAATTTAGTGTAATTTGCCCTTGCTGCGAAATGACTTTGACGATAGACGCTGTCACTGGCGCGCTTCTCGCATCGGAAGAAAAAACCAAGACACACGGCACGTTTGAAGATTTAAAGGGCGAACTCGACAAACAGAAAAACTTGCGCGAACAGCTTTTCGTTCAGGAAAGTCAGGCGCAAAAAGACCGCTCGCGGATTCTGGAAGAAAAATTTCAGGAAGCGAAAAAGCGAGCAGAAGGTGATATTGGAAAACCGTTTAAGAATCCCTTGGACTTGGATTAACTGAAAATTGAAGACGATTTCACATTATTGTCAGAAATGCCGAGCTGCAAATCAAGCGGGTGAAAAAAATTGTCACGCCTGCGGGACGCGCTTGATGCTCGTCGTATTTCCGGCTTCGATTCGTCACGATGAGGGAATTATTCCGTCTTATTACGAAGACCATTTGCTTGAAAGAGTTTCGCTGCTCGAACTACAACTGGCGCAGGCGATTGAAAAAATCGGTATGATGACCGCGTTTTTTGCCCGCGAAGCTAAAGAACTCAAAAAAGACCAAAAATTTATCCGTGAGTTCTCCGATGCATTAAAAAAGTTTAACCCGCAGATTGCCGACGAAATTAATAAAAAGCACAACGATGATTATCTCCAAAAAGTTGAAAAGTTTGAGTTTGCTGACAAACAGAAACGTTTTTTAAAAGATGTTCTACTACACCACGATAAGCCGAATGCACAGCTTTTTATACATCTTTTGAAAGAAGGAGTTCGACTGCTTGAGCAAAAAGAAGAAAGGCAAGCCTTTCAAATGCTCGAACGCGCCGCGCTGCTTTCGGCGCAAAATGTTCCTCTGCTGGTTTTTATTGCCGAAAATTTTTACCGTGCGGACAAATTTGAAGAATCGAAATTTTATCTTGAAAAAGCGTTTGAACTCGCGCCGGAAAATGAAAAAATACTGTTATTGCTTGGCGCAATTTATGCAGATGCGGGTGAAACGGAAAAGGCTAGAAAATTTTTGAGCGTTTTGGCAAACAATGAAAAAACTTTAGTTTTCGTTCACTTTGTCTGGGGAATGATGGCGGCATTCGAGGAAAATTGGACTGAAGCCCTCGTCGCATTTAAACAATCTTTGAGTAACGTCAACCTTCCCGAATTGAACTATTTAATCGGCTGCGTTTATTTTCAACTTGAGCGATTTGACGCTGCTTTGCAGTTTTTCCAAAATTCCGCTTCACTTGATTCCAATTTTTCAGATGCGTGGTTTATGCAAAGCGTAATTTATAAAATTTGGAACGAGAGCGAGAACGAGAAAATAACCTTAAAGACGATTTCAGAAAAAAGGGAAGCGGGCGCGCAATGTCTCGAATACTTGAGCGGCAAAAAACCGACGAATGTGCAAATCGCTCTGCCGTTTCTTCATTTCAAAAAAACAAAAAAGAATTTAATGTCGGGCGGCTCACCGCGCTTGAACAGATTTTTCCGCGAGCAGATTTACAAAGTTATCGAATAAAACCGTGAACAAAAATCCGATAATCGTTGCGCTGGACGTGGAAACTGCCGCCGAAGCGCGGGAAATCATCAATGAATTGCGCGAAAATGTCGGCGCTTTCAAAATCGGCTTGCAACTTTTTTCGGCGGCAGGCGCATCTTTCGTGCGTGAGGTTGTGGAATCGGGCGTCAAAATTTTTCTCGACTTGAAATTCCACGATATACCGACTACGGTGGCGAAAGCGTCAATCGAAGTTGCGAGAATGGGTGTTTGGATGTTTAATGTCCACGCGCTCGGCGGTGGCGAAATGATGCGTAGAGCCGTCGAAGCCGTGAGCGAAGTTTGCGCGAAAGAAAATCTAACCAAACCGAAAATAATCGGAGTAACCGTTTTGACAAGCTCAAACGAAGAAACTTTGCGTGAAGTAGGAATTGAAAACCCCTCTAATACACAGGTTGTAAATCTGGCGCGGCTTTCGGCAAAATGCGGCTTAGACGGCGTAGTCGCCTCGCCGCACGAAGTCGCCGCGATTAGAAAAAATGTCAAAAACGAAAAATTTTTAATCGTTACGCCCGGAATAAGAAGTCAGGCGGCAAAAACTGAAGAACGAAGACCAGGAAATAAAGACCAATTTGAAACTTATGAAGACCAAAAGCGTGTAATGACTGCGGTCAAAGCCCTTAAAGCCGGTTCTGATTTTCTTGTCATCGGACGTCCGATTTTACAGGCGAAAGACAAAATTAGCGCAGTGTCGAAAATTTTAGAAGAAATTAGTTTTAAGAAAGATTTTTAATGCTCAGCTTAAAAGATTCAAATATCAGACCGGAAAAGCTTTTTGCGTTTTTAAGCCTCAACCTGCGCCTTGTTTTTGTGGTTTTTTTGTCTTGTGCATCTATTGTCGTAACTTTTTTAGTCTTGCACCCTGCCTCATCGGCGCAAAACGTTATCAGTAGGCAAAATCATCTCCCGACGACGATACCGTTTCGCGTCGGGGAAAAACTGACTTACAACATTTCTTTTAATAAAATTAACAATGCTGCCTATGCGGAAATTTACGCTGTCTCGCGCGGTAAGTTGGGCGAAAAAGACGCCGTCGAGTTGCGCTCGAAAATAAAGACGATGGATTTGACCAGTTCGGCTTTTTATTTTTTAGACGAGGCGCGCACAACTTATGCTTCGCCTGCAACCTCTTTGCCGCTCTACATCAGGAAAATTTCAAATGCGGGAGTTTTGCCCAGAGAAACCGTCTATAATTATTTGGTAAATCCGACGGCGACCAACGATTTGCTGACACTTATCTATCAAGTGCGAAAGGCGGGCGGCGTTGGAACTTTTTCTTTTCAGGAAAACGAAAAAAATTATGACATTAGTTTGCAAAACACCGTTGGCGAGCGAGTTAGAACCGGTGCGGGTGAGTTCGATACAAGCGTCTCAATCGTTCTGAGTCATTATCTGATTGATAACGGAATAACGGATTTACGCATCAATTTCAGCGCAGACGAAGCGCGTATTCCGGTTTTATTTCGTTTCAAAACCGCAAAAGGTGATTTCCGCGCCGAACTAGCAAGTCTGCAAACGGTTGAACCGGAAATTGCACCTGTTACGACACCGATGGCAGTAGTGATACAACCGCAAAAAACACCGAAACCGATTGTGACGCCGAAGCCATATATCGAAAACGAACCGCTATCAGCCGATTTGCCTTTTGCACTCGGCGAAACTTTGGAATACCAAGTGTCTATGCTGGGCAAGTATCTTGGCAATGTAACGCTGCAGGCTAAAGAACGCAAGCAGTTTTCAGGACAAGATAGCCTTTTATTAACTGCGACGGCAACCGAAACTCAAGCCGGAAATCCCCTTTTTAACTTAAACGACGGAATTCACGCGCAGGTTAATCCCGATTCGCTCACGCCGCAACGGATCGAATTAAAATTCACCGGAGCTTTTAATACGTATAATCAAATCGCACAGTTCGACCAGAAAAGCAGTTCTGTAATTTTCAACGGCGCAAACTCGGTAGAAATTCCTGTTGGCACGCACAGCATTTTGTCACTGGCTTACGCTATTCGCTCTTTTAACTTGAAACCGAGCAAAGACCCGAATAATCCGGTCAATGATACACGCGTTGCCGTCTTTTTAGGTTCGCAAGCCTTTGTTTTCACGCTGCGTCCGTCTAATGCCGAAATTATTAATTTGAAAGGCGAGAAAATATCAGCGCAGTTAATTTCAATTTCGACCGGAAATCCTGAGATAGACCAATTAGGTTTGCGCCTGTGGCTCGGCAACGACGAGAAGCGTTTGCCGCTTCGCTTAACCGTCGGAAATTATCAAGCCGACCTGATTTCCGAAACAAAAATTTCACCTAAATAATTTTCAAACGATTTATTGTTTTCAAAACTATTGAATAAACGTTTGTTGAAATTGAAAGCGAATTTCAATTAAGTTACAATTAAATCTCGAAAATAATTTTACGAATCTCAACAGAAATTATGAAACTGACGAATATACCGATTGGTCAAAGCGCAAGGGTTTTAGCATTCAACGGAAATAGTCCGATAACAAAACGTCTGATGGAAATGGGCGTCGTTCCGGGCGTTTCCATCAGAGTCGTAAAGAGTGCACCGTTCGGAGACCCGTTGGAAATTCGTGTTCGCGGCTATAATTTGGCGATGCGAAAAAGTGAAGCGCAAACAATCGAAGTCGAGCTGTAGTAGTAAAAATTAGTGAAAACCACAACCGCAGTAAAACCTCCGACCAAGACGCTCAACACCCAGCATATTACGGTTGCTCTGGCGGGAAATCCTAACGCCGGAAAGACCACGCTTTTTAACGCTTTGACCGGTATGCGGCAAAAGGTCGCCAATTATCCGGGTGTAACGGTCGAGCGAAAAGAAGGTTTCTGGCGTTTGGACAGCGGAAAAAAAAACTTGCATTTAATAGACATTCCGGGTCTTTACAGTCTCGATGCAACTTCTCTGGACGAGCAAATCGCGCGTGATGTTTTGACGGGGAAAATTGCCGGTTTGCAAAAACCCGATATCATCATTGCAGTCGTTGACGCGACCAATCTCGAACGAAATCTGTATCTCGTAACCCAGCTTCTCGAATATAAAATTCCCGTTGTTATTGCATTGACAATGATTGACGCGGCAGAAAAACAAAGTATTGAAATAGACACGAAAAAACTTGCCTCGCTACTGCGAGTTCCTGTCGTTAGTATCAACGCCAAACACAAAATTGGTACCAGAAAGCTTGCCGAAGTTGTATTAAAAGCTGTTGACACCGCACAAATTCCTCATCCGGCATGGCTATCGGAGACTGGTTTCGATGATGTAATTCACTTGAGTTTAACGGACGACGCCAAAGTTAACCGCCCGATTTTCGCGCGCTATAATTTTATTTCCGACGTTTATCAGGAGACAGTCAAACCGAAAGACACACAGGAGAGAAGCATTTCTGAAAAAATTGACCGCATTTTAACGCACAAATTTTTCGGTCTCGTGATTTTAATTGGAATTTTGCTGCTCGTTTTCCAGACGATTTTTTCGTGGGCGAGTTTGCCGATGGATTTGCTGGAACAAGGTTTCGGCTCGCTCGGCAATTTTTTACACGCACAAATGTCCGAAGGCATTTTGACCGATTTGATTGTTGACGGCGTAATTGCGGGAGTCGGCGGCGTACTGGTCTTTCTGCCTCAAATCCTGCTGCTGTTTTTGAAATTCCCGTTGTTATTGCATTGACAATGATTGACGCGGCAGAAAAACAAAGTATTGAAATAGACACGAAAAAACTTGCCTCGCTACTGCGAGTTCCTGTCGTTAGTATCAACGCCAAACACAAAATTGGTACCAGAAAGCTTGCCGAAGTTGTATTAAAAGCTGTTGACACCGCACAAATTCCTCATCCGGCATGGCTATCGGAGACTGGTTTCGATGATGTAATTCACTTGAGTTTAACGGACGACGCCAAAGTTAACCGCCCGATTTTCGCGCGCTATAATTTTATTTCCGACGTTTATCAGGAGACAGTCAAACCGAAAGACACACAGGAGAGAAGCATTTCTGAAAAAATTGACCGCATTTTAACGCACAAATTTTTCGGTCTCGTGATTTTAATTGGAATTTTGCTGCTCGTTTTCCAGACGATTTTTTCGTGGGCGAGTTTGCCGATGGATTTGCTGGAACAAGGTTTCGGCTCGCTCGGCAATTTTTTACACGCACAAATGTCCGAAGGCATTTTGACCGATTTGATTGTTGACGGCGTAATTGCGGGAGTCGGCGGCGTACTGGTCTTTCTGCCTCAAATCCTGCTGCTGTTTTTGTTTATTTCGATTCTCGAAGATACGGGTTATATGGCGCGCGCAGCTTTTTTGCTCGACAAACTGATGAGCCGCGTCGGGCTGCACGGCAAAGCGTTTCTGCCGCTGATGTCGAGTTTCGCCTGCGCGATTCCAGGCATTATGGCAGCGCGCACTATTGAAAATCCTAAAGACAGACTGGCGACGATACTTATTGCTCCGTTTATGAGTTGTTCGGCGCGTCTGCCGGTTTATACGTTGATGATTGCGACGTTTTTCGCAGGTCAAACCGTTTTTGGCTTCATTTCGCTCGGTGCAATTTTGGTCTTGGCGATGTATGCGCTCGGAATTGTCGTGGCGGTCGGAGTTGCTTTTATCCTGAAACGCACTCTTTTAAAGTCGCCGCCGCCGCCCTTCGTAATGGAATTGCCGCCGTATCGCCTGCCAAATTTCCGCGCTGTTTTTCAAAATATGTTCGTTCGCGCCGGTTTATTTTTAAAACGCGCCGGTACGGTAATTTTGGCGATTTCGATTTTGCTCTGGGCATTGACTTATTTTCCGCGAAGCGCTGATGTTAAAAGTTCAGCGTCGATTGTCCAAAACCAGGAACAATCTGAAACTTCAAATCTGAACCCGGAAATCGTTCAGGAAGGAGCGCAAATTCAAAACAGCTACGCCGGAATGCTGGGACACGCCATTGAACCCGTCATTCGCCCGCTCGGTTTTGACTGGAAAATTGGCGTCGCTTTAATCGCTTCGTTCGCGGCGCGCGAAGTTCTTGTTTCGACTCTAAGCATTATTTACAACGTCGGGAAAGACGCCGACGCTGAAAACGAAACTTTAATTCAGGCTGTTAAAGAAGCAGAGCGAGACGACGGAACTCCTGCCTGGACGCCTTTGACCGCACTGACATTAATGGTCTTTTTTGTTCTGGCGATGCAGTGTATGTCAACGGTCGCCGTCGTCCGACGCGAAACCAATTCGTGGGCGTGGGCGCTTTTTATGGTCGGTTATATGACCGGTTTAGCGTATTTGGCGGCGTTTTTAACGTATCAGGGCGGAAAATTTTTAGGTTTCGGATAATTAGTCGGTTAGCATTACGCGGCAAAACTTGCGGCGATTGCTGCAGATAAAATTATGGAAATTCAAAATATCATTACTGGTTTTATCGTTTTGTTTGCCAGTCTTTACGTCGGCAAAATTGTCTGGCAAAAAGTAAAATCATTTTCGCCCAAACAGTCGTGCGGCTCTGATTGCGGCTGCGGTGTAAAGGATAAAAAACTCGTTCAGAAACTTTAGCTTTTATTTTTTCAAACGATTTAGTCTAACGGCACAGTTGACACGGGGCGAAACCAGCTACACGCAATTCTGAGTTTAACGTAGGACGTTTTTAAGAAAATAGCTGTCTCGCGCTCACGTCCAATGATTTGTTCGACAGCCCGTGATTAGAAGAAATCGTTTTCACGGTCAAAACTATCTCTGTCGGGCGCACAACAATCGTCTTTGCCTAACTCGACTTGCGGACTTGTTATATTTACTCCGTCTTTTAATGTAATTTCAAATTGATTTGCTTTCTTTCCCTCTGGCATTGTGGCTTTGCTTCCAAAGCGTTCTTTTGATTCTGCAAACTCACCCTGACACGAAAGCCACCAAATAAAAGGAAAACGCAAATCGATAGAAGCGTTTGGTTCTACGTCAAACAATACAATTTTGTTATCGGTAGTTTCGATTAGCAGATAGCTTATTCGGTTAGCCGAGTTGTTTGTAACTTTAATACTGCCAAAAATGTTTTCTGCATCTTTGGCGTTTCTGCCTATTCTCAAGATTGAATCCGAACTCCAAGAGTTATCAGGATACCGACTTTTAAAGTCACCGTCGAACCAATCGCCTGTGTAAAGCAGTTTCTGATTTACAAATTGCTTCTCGTTTTGATAAGCGTTCAAATATACACGACGTTCGATAAGATAATTCTCCTGAACAATTTCGACTTTAGTTTGGTTAGCTGGCGATTCGGTTGAATAAAGTTTTTCACTCCAATAAGCGCAAGCCGAATTTAGAGCAATAAAGGCGATAATTGAAAAAGCAATAATGGTGCGGTTTTTATTACTCATAATTTCAAGCGTTTGAGTTAAAAGAAAGCTGTCGAACTTTGTATTCTAATGAATTACGGCTTTCTTATACAGAATTTTTATACTGTAATTCCAAAGTCAAAGTCAATAAAAATTCTAATTATCACTTTACTCCAGGATCGGAAATAATTCAGTGTAAATTTTTACGCTTAATAATTTCCGCAAAGTTTTTCCGGTTCATATTCTTGACGCTGCGGCGCGTTTGCTCTAACTTGATTCAAGTCTTTTACAAATTTTTCCTGAAATAATAAAATTCATCAATGACAAATCGTATTCACCGCGAAGTAATCGGCGGTCATCTTCTGGTTATCGGCGGCGCGGAAGATAAATATAACGAGCGGCGAATCTTGAAAAAATTTCTTTCTCTGGCGGGCGAAGAAAATGCAGAGGTTTTAATTGTACCGGTAGCTTCGGATTTTCCCGAGTTTTCGGCGGACGTTTATGTTCAAGCCTTTCGCAATCTCGGCGTTAAACATCCGCGCGTATTGCGCGCTACTTCGCGGCAGGACGTTTTTGAAGCTGACGCCGAAGCCTTACTCGACGGCGTTACCGGTGTTTTCATAACCGGCGGCGACCAGATGCGGCTGGTGTCGGTTCTCGGCGGCACGAATTTCGCGCAGATATTAAGCGAGATGGTTTCTGAAACGAATATCGTCGTCGCCGGAACGAGCGCGGGTGCTGCCGGAATGAGCGCTTCGATGATTGTGCGCGGCGAATCTACTCCGCACCCGCACAAAAATTCCGTGCGTCTCTCGCCGGGTTTGAGTTTCTTGAAAAACATCATTATCGACCAGCATTTTACGGAACGCGGGCGCATCAGCCGGTTGATTACGGCGGTTTCTTACAATCCGTATAATCTCGGCATCGGGATTGACGAAAACACGGCAATAATTCTCGACAATGAAGGAATTTTAGAAGTTTTCGGCAAAGGCACGGTTACAATAGTCGACGGCTCGCAGATAACTTATAACGAAATTGCTGAAGTAAGCGAATATCAACCGTTTAGCGTATGCGGCGTGCAGCTTCATATCCTGGGCGACGGATTAAATTACGATTACTTTGCACGGAATCCCATACGAATAACCAATGAATTTTTACTGCCTGACATAGAATAATGGTGATTGATTAATGGAAAATCAGTAATTCACCATTTATCAATCACCATTTACCATTAAATATGAAAATTCTCGAAATCAGAACGCTTCGCGGTCCGAATTATTGGAGCGGTTACTGGAAAAAGCTGATAATAATGCGGCTCGACATTGAAGACTACGAGCAGAAGCCGACCGACAAAATCGAAGGTTTTTACGAGCGAATGACGGAGGTTTTGCCGTCGCTCGCTTCGCACGGATGCAGCTATCAGGAAGCCGGCGGATTTATGCGGCGCGTCGAAGAAGGAACTTGGGCGGGACACGCCATCGAGCATTTTGCGCTGGAAATGCAGTCGCTCGCCGGAATGGATGTCGGTTACGGCAGAACGCGCGAAACATCCGAGCCGGGAATTTACAACGTCGTTTTTGCTTATCAGGAAGAAGAAGTAGGACGATTTACGGCTCGCGCCGCAGTTGAATTTTTTCTCGATTTAGCCGAAGGAAAATCGGTCAAAGAAATAAAAAAACGCCTCGCCGAAGACATCCAGCGAATGCGCGAAATCCGCGAGGAAGTTCGCTTCGGACCAAGCACGGCTTCGATTGTCGAAGAATCCGAATCGCGCAATATTCCGTTTATACGGCTCAATAACCAATCGCTCGTCCAGCTCGGTTACGGCATTCACCAGCAGAGAATTCAAGCGACGACAACCGGCAAAACCAATATGATTGCGGTTGACATCGCGGCAAACAAACACGCAGCTAAAAAGCTTCTGAGTGAAATGGGCGTTCCGGTTCCGATAGGCTTCAGCATCCGCGACGAAGACGAACTGGAAAGAACAATCGAATCAATCAGCTTTCCCGTCGTAATAAAACCGCTCGACGGCAATCACGGCAAGGGCGCAACCGTGGGCATCGAAACTTTGGAAGAAGCGCTCACGGCATTTCAAAAAGCGAAGGAATATTCGCGCAATGTCATTGTCGAAAAAATGCTTGTCGGAGGCGATTTTCGCGCGCTTGTTGTCAATAATGATTTGATTGCCGTTGCCGAGCGGATTCCGGCGCACGTAATCGGCGACGGCAAAAATACCATCGAACAATTGATTGACGAAACAAACGCCGACCCGCGGCGCGGCTACGGACACGAAAATGTGCTGACGTTAATTGACGTTGACGAGCAAACGGAGAGACTATTACGGGCGAAAAATTACACGCTCGAAACAATTTTGCCGGCAGGCGAAATGCTGCATTTGAAAACGACGGCTAACATTTCAACCGGTGGCACGGCGATTGACCGCACGGATGAAGTTCATCCCGAAAACATTTTTCTGTTTGAACGTATTGCAAAAATCGTCGGCTTGGATGTCGCCGGAATTGACGTTATCGCGCCGAATGTTTCCGAACCTTTGAGCGAAAACGGCGGCGGAATTATCGAAATAAATGCCGCGCCCGGTTTTCGTATGCACCTCGCGCCCAGCGAAGGCATCGGCAGAAACGTCGCCGAGCATGTCGTCAATATGCTGTTTCCGCCCGGAAAACCGGCTCGCATTCCGATTATCGCCATCACGGGAACAAACGGCAAAACGACGACGACACGCCTGGTCGCGCACATCTTGCGCGGCAGCGGTTTGACCGTCGGTTTTACGACGACCGACGGCACTTATATTCAAAACAATCAAATCACGGCGGGCGACAACACTGGACCTGTTTCGGCGCAATTGGTTTTAAAAGACCCTTCGGTTCAAGTCGCGGTTTTGGAAACGGCACGCGGCGGAATCATTCGCTCGGGTTTGGGATTTGACCATTGCGACATCGGAATTGTAACAAACATCGCCGCCGACCATTTAGGCTTGAAAGACATCAACACTCTGGAAGATCTTGCGCGAGTCAAATCGGTTATTCCGCGCTCGGTTTCGTCGAAAGGTTTTGCCGTCCTTAATGCCGAAGACGAAAATGTTTTCTGGATGCGAAAATATGTTGACGGTGAAGTCGTGTATTTTTCGATGGATGAAACGAATAAAAATATTCAAAAACACGCGCGGCGCGGTGGTGTTTCCTGCATTTTTGAAAACGGTTATGTAACGATCTTAAAAGGCAAATGGAAAGTGCGCGTTGAAAAGGCGATAAACATTCCGCTCACTTACGGCGGGCGGGCGGAATTTATGATTCAAAACGTTTTGGCGGCGACTTTGGCGTGTTTCGTTCACAAAGTTTCGCTCGAAGACATCCGCGTCGGTTTAACGACCTTTACGCCTTCGACGGCACAAACGCCCGGACGAATGAATTTTATCGAGATAAAAGATTTTACCGTTTTGATGGATTTCGCCCACAATCCGGCGGGAATAAAAGGCTTGCAAAAGTTCATCAACCAACTTTCATACAAAACGAGAACCGGAATTTTAAGCGGCGTCGGCGACCGGCGCGACGAAGATTTACGCGAAATGGGCAAACTCGCTGCGGAAACCTTCGATACTTTAATTATCCGTCGCGGCGATTACCTGCGCGGACGCACGGAAGAAAACGTTATTAATCTTCTGCAAGAGGGAATAAAAGAAAGCGGTAAAAACGTTCCGGTAAAAATTGTCCACGAATCGAAAGAAGCAATTGATTACGCTTTTGAAAACGCCGAAGCAGGCGATTTGATTGTAATATTAGCCGACACGGTGAGCAAAGATATTGAATACGTTAATAAATATAGAGACGGACTAAACGAAAATAAAAATTGAACGGCGGAGTTGACGTGGCGCGAAACCATCTACACGCCAGCAAAGTATAACAGACAAACTAAATAACAAAGTAGATATTTCTGCTTCACGTCCAATAAATTGTTAGACAGTGTTTCACTTACAATAATTACTTGAATTGACGTCCATTGAGTTGTTCGACAGCGCATTGTCAGTAATGACTTCCAAAATCTGATACGCACTTCAAATGTAATTCTTACTTACTGCAAAATGGATAAATATTCTTTCCAAACACCAACATTTTCGGAATACTTTTTCGCCAGAACGATGACGATTTGCCTAAGATGAGTTAAATCGTGAACAACCCAAGTTGAGAGAAGTTGTTCGAGATTTACTTCGCCCAATTCGGGATGAATTCCTTTCAGTTTTAATTGTTCTTCGGTGAGGCTCATCTGTTGAAGTTTTTCAAGATTTTCCTTTCTTAACCCAGCAAAAGTTTCAAGCAATTCGCTCAAAGATTTTCCCTCCGATTTTTCAAATTGCGCGAAGCGGTCAAACGGCAGGAATGTCCGATTTTCGCCCTGAGCGAGAATCATTTCGGCTCGCGGAATCCAGTCTGTTTCCTCGCCGTGTATAAAATGCCCAACGATGTCAAACGGATTCCAGTTTTCCGAATCTTCTTTTTCTGTCCAATCATCGGAAAGATTTCCGAGCAATAAATTTAAGGCTTCGGGCGTTTGACGCAAAATTTCGACGGCTTGTTCGATTTGAAATTTCATCGTTTAATCTCCAAACAAGTATAACAAACAATCGAAGCTGTCGAACGCTTGAGATGAAATGGGCAAAAACCGGCTGCGCGCAACGTGAGGGAAACGAGAAACGCCAAATAAAAGTCGCTGTTTCACCCTCACGTCCATTGAATTGTTAGCCCGTCCGCTCATCTGGCGAAGCGTTTTCGGCTGACCAAACACGCAACGCTATAATTGAAAAGACGAACCCGAATAGCTCAACTATCAAGCGCACTCGATTGCCTATTTTCCACTGCTCGACACCAGCGACAATTTCGGCGGCTGGCAAATCTCCCACAATGCTGTGTCGAAACATACTTTGGACGAGCGGCGCAAGATAAAAAACTAACGAAATAAACAGAACCAGCGAAGTTCCCGCCGACAACGCAAGCCAAATTCTTGAGCGTCGGCGCGTCCGTCTCCGTCATAATCAGCCACCACAGGTTTATCACCAAAAGCACCGAACTGCTGAACAATCACCCCTCCGCCGGAGAGCTGGATATACCAGTTTAATTCTGAGGGGCGGAACACTGCGGCATCGGTCTTGCCATCACCGTCGTAGTCGGCAGGCACGGGAATATCACCAGGGGAGCCAAAGGGAAACGCGTAGAAACTTCCGTCTTCACTTCGGAGGACAAACCACTGAGCGGTGGAAGGTCGCCAGAAGGCAATATCGGTTTTACCGTCGCCGGTAAAATCGCCGGGTGTAATTTTATCGGCACTGTTGCCGAACTGAAAGGCGCGGTTTCCGCCGCTGCTTCGCAGATACCACTGACCTGCACCCATAAAATTACTCCAGAAGGATGGCGAGAATCAACTAGAATAAAAATAGGAGATTCGAGCTATGAAAAAGACTTTTACAGACGAGCAAATCGTCGGCATTCTGAGAGGATTTGAGGCAAGCGGGTTGACGATTAAAGAATACTGCCGACAAAAAGAAGTCAGCGAAGGAACTTTTTACAAATGGCGCAACCGATTTGGAACGATGGAAGTCGAAGAAGTTCGTCACTTCAAGCAATTGCAGCAGGAAAATGCCCGGTTGAAAAGACTGCTTGCCGAACGCGACTTAGAAATTGATGTGATGAAAGAGGTGCTGGCAAAAAAGTGGTAGGCTGCGCTCCCCGGCGCGAGGTAGTGGAATTCATCAGGACACGGAATATTTCCGAACGCCGCGGCTGTCAATTGATTGGGTTGAACCGGCGCAGTCATCGTTACCGGCGACGACGGAAACCGGAGCGTAAGCTGCTTAAACGAATCGGGGAGCTGGCAATGAAACATCCGCGATTTGGGTATCGGCGGATCTGGGCGATGCTCAGACGCGAAAGGCTAAACATTAATTTGAAAAGAGTTTATCGGTTGTGGAAACAGGAAAAGCTGAATCTGCCTAAAAAGCGAGTGTCCAAAAAGCGAGCAAAACCGACGATTGGCATCGTGCCAAAAGCAGAAAAAGCGAATCAAGTGTGGACGTATGATTTTGTGTTTGACCAAAGATTGTCAGGCAGAAGTTTGAAGATGCTGACATTGATTGACGAATATACGAGGGAATGTTTGGCAGTGGAAGTCGGCGTTTCGATTAAAAGCGAAAAAGTCCGTCAGATTCTCCGAAGAGTTTGTTTGGAGAAAGGAGTGCCGGAAATGATCAGATCGGACAATGGCTCGGAATTTATCGGACAAGCCGTTAATAGTTGGTTAGCACAAAACGGTATCAAGCCGTTATTCATTGAACCGGGAAAGCCGTGGCAGAATGGTAAATGTGAAAGTTTCAACGGGAAACTGCGGGATGAATGTTTGAGTCGGGAATGGTTTTCATCGGTTAGAGAGGCACAAGTGGTGATTGAAGGATGGCGCAAATTTTACAACGACGAGAGACCGCATTCGAGTTTGGGATATTTGACTCCGAGTGAGTTCAAATCGAGGATGGAAAACAAGAAATCTCTCACCATCCAATTGGGATAACAGATGGGGGCTGGACACTAGAAGCACTTCCGATTTGTTTTATATTTGCGTCTATCGGTATTTCGCAATTACGAAAAAAAAATATGTTTTTTATCAACACAACGCCAAACAATTCAAGAAACGTAAGGACAAATCTCTGCGTTTCTAGGGTGAAAAAAATCTTACCTCGTGCCTCAGATTATTTTAATTTGGCAAGACAAGAAGTTTGCGACGCGCCACGACTTGCAAATTGGGACGGCGTGAAGAAACTTCGATTGAGCGCACTTCGCCCGTCGGTGAATCTTTCAAGGCGCGTTTCGGCGTGTAAGTAATAACATAGTTTGAATCAACAAAGCGGGCGACCAACGCCGTCTTTTCGAGCATTTCTTCTTTTGTAGCGGGCAAGATAAATTCGCCGTTGGTATCGGCGGAAAGCGCGGCGAGATATTTTTCGCTCGCCACCAGCGATTTTTCGCGCTCTTTCATCTTCCGAATAAACTCTCTGTCCGTATTTATCGAACCGAGACGCGGCGCACGCATTAAATCTTGAATTGGTTTTGGCATCGCTATTATAACTTCTTCGGGAAGTCTTTGTGGTTTGTGTTCGCCGCCTTTGAGAATTTTGGTTTTCGGCGCGATTTCCGCTTTTTCCAGCGATGTGTAGCTGATAACGTGAACATTGATATTGGTCGCCAACAGATTTTTCATCGCCGCATCTCTTTCAGTCAGATTATTAAAACTGTCCGTGCCGTCGGTGATTAAAACGAGATGCCGATTTTCAAGCGGAGTTTTTTGCAAAAATTTTGTTGCTATATCGAGTGCTTTAACAAAAACAGAACGCTTGCCGAAGTTGGCTTTGATGTCGAGAATTTTTAACGCTTCCGCTTTATTCGTCCATTCGGCGATAATCTCGACCTTGTCGTGATATTGCATAATCGCCACCAAATCTTCGGCGGCAAGCGCGTCAATCAAACTTTTTGTCGTGTTCACGGTTTGCTTAAAACTTTTCGCCGCCCGCAACTCGCCGCCCGTGTCCATCACGATTAAAACATTGGCGGGAATACGTCGAATGCTGTTCGCCTGATTAAGCCGTCCATCTTCGGTTATCACCAAATCTTCTTTTTTGACATCGCCGACAAATCTGCCGTCGCTGTCAAAAGCGGTTACATTGAGTTTGATTTCTTCGGTAAAAATTCTTTCCGTATCTTCTTGTTCTGATGGTGTCGGAGTCGGCGTTTGCGCGCCGGCAAGAATGGCGAAAGAAAAGAAGATGAAAAGAATGTTTAGAAATAATTTGGTTGGCGACGATAACATAACAACTCCTAAATCGGCTGATTTTCAAGTTTTGATGCGGCAACTAATTTTAGAGTTGTGCCGTCGCGCCTTTGCCAGCGTTTCTTAAATTTTCCTTCGCGTTCTTTCCACCAATCGCGCCACTCTTGGATGGCTTTTTCGCGTTCACCTTGCGAACTCGCAGGTTTAAAGTTGAGTCAGGTTGAGGTTGCATCGCGCAAACACATTTCAGCAAAAAACCGCATCTTTGTTTGCCATCCACATTGCAAAAACGAAACCGAAACCAGTAAATTCACGCCAAATCTCGACCAAATCAAACTTTCGTCTTTTGTCCTTTGTTTCTGAATCCGCAATCAAGAGTGCCGGGTCGCCGATGAGAAGGGCGCAATCAGCAGTTTTAAGCATTTCGCTCAAATTCGGTTCTGCTGTTTTATAAATCGGTGAACAACCTAAAAATTCGCGGAAAATAATTTTTGTCAGCGCGACGGAAGTTTTTGACGAAACATCGAGCGCAACCGATTGGACATCTTTCAAATCTGCGCCTTTTGTTACTAGACAAACGCTTCGCCCTTTTTCTTTCGTGCCGACGCACACATCCGGCACCAGCAAAACTTCATCAATGCGCTGATATTCGATGACGGGAACAAGAGCGCAATCAACTCTTTTTTGAGCGAGAAGTTCGGCGGAACGCGCCGGCGCGGTGTCTAAAATAATTTCGATTTTACCGCGTTGCAAGCCGTAAAGAAACGACCAGATAAGCGGCGCGGTGTTTGAATAACTCGAAGCAGAGATTCGCGGCTGTTGCATTTATCTAGTCAAAATGTCTTCGTAATCTTCCGACGATTCGAGAACTTTTTTGGTGAACGGGCAAACGG